>Ga0315284_10002214_pt1 | contig 27914 bp, 21 predicted proteins | sample YL17G09_16_MG_FD_203696 | JGI IMG/M metagenome (GOLD analysis project Ga0315284, IMG submission 203696) | Sediment microbial communities from Yellowstone Lake, YNP, Wyoming, USA - YL17G09_16 | ecosystem: Environmental > Aquatic > Freshwater > Lake > Sediment | place: USA: Wyoming | collected...
GCTTCAGTTCCAAGACGGCGGGGTGTTCAACAGCGGCGGGAGGGTGATTGCCTCGGCCAGGGATTTCGCCCGGATCGGTTGGTTCTGGATGAACAAGGGCAACTGGAATGGCACGCAACTGCTGCCCGCCGGCTTCTTCGACAACTACATGAAGGCCGACGTGCCATCCACCATAGGTCGAACTTCGGGAACCGATCCCAGCGGCGACTACCTGCATGTGTCCAGTTACGGCGGCGGAAGCGACCAGACATCCATCGGACCGGGCGTCTATGGGTTCAACTGGTGGTTCAACAAGAATAAAGACCGTTCCACCCTCACCTGGCCGGCGGCGCCGGCGGACACCTTCCAGGCCAATGGGCGCTGGGGCACGGAGGCGGTGACCATGTTCCCCTCGCTGGGAATGGTGGTGGCGGCTTACAACGAAGGCGGCGGCTGGGGTCGTTTCACCACAGGGGATTCCTATTCCGCCATGAACCAAAGCCTCAAGCTGTTGGTGGATGCCTGCCCGGAACCCGCCAGCCTGACGATATTGGCCGTGGGTGGCCTGTCCCTGCTCGCCAGGCGCAGGCGTCTCGCTCCCGCCGCGCGAAGGGATGCGGTTGAATTTCCTGGCACGGATGTTTCAAGCCCGCAGGGCGTTTGAAAAAAGCCCCGCCCGATCAGGGCGGGGGAAAAGGTCGCAACAGGTCCAGAGCCCCTTGTGGGCGACTGAAATCGACTTCAATCGCCCCCTCAAGGGGGCTCCATTTGGGTGGCGCCTCCCGTTGCCCCGCCCTCCGCTCCGCTACTGGCGGGGCTACTTTCAGGTGCCCTTCGGGCTAACAAAAGGAGTCACCAACGCTTTACAACTTGCCAGAAAATTCAACCGCACCATCTCGAAGGGCAAGATGGAGCGTTCTGGATGGAGCGGTCTTGTCTTTGCCGCCCGCCGGCCTTACCATCCGTGTGGTTTTGAGGGCCGTTGGGATGCATCGGGCAAACGAGGTGGGCCGACGAATTCGCGCGTGCATAGTTCGATCCTTCAGGGCATCGACGCCATCGCCTGCGAGGTGGAGGCCGACGTCTCCATCGGGGGGACGGGCGAACTGAAGCTGGTCGGCCTGGCCGAGGCTGTCGTCAAGGAGTCCGTCTCGCGAATCCAGGCGGCGCTGCGCAACAGCGGCTACCGCTGGCCGGGACCGAAGGTGACGATCAACCTCGCCCCCGCGGACGTCAAGAAGGAATCCTCCGCCTTCGACCTGCCCATCGCCGTCGCCGTCTGCCTGGCCGGGGGGCTGTTTTCCAGCGATAAGGTGGGCGATTACCGCATCCTGGGCGAGTTGGCCCTCGACGGTCGCGTTCGCGCCGTCAAGGGCGCGCTGGCGGCGGCGATGCTCACCGCATCCGAGGGCAGGCGCGGGCTGATCGTCCCGGCCGACAACGCCGCCGAGGCCGCCGTCGTCGATGGCGTCGAGGTCATCCCCGTCGCCACGCTCACCGAGGCCGTGGGCTTCCTCACCGACCAGCTCCCCATCGAGCCGGCAGAGGTGGACCTGGCGACGGTCTTCTCCGTCGAGGGGCGATACGACGTGGACTTCTCCGACGTCCGCGGGCAGGAATCCGCCAAGCGGGCGCTGACCGTCGCCGCCGCCGGCGGCCACAACATCCTCATGATCGGACCGCCCGGCAGCGGAAAGACCATGCTCGCCAAGCGAATCCCCACCATTCTTCCGCCGCTGAGTCCGGCGGAGTCCCTGGAGACCACGCGAGTCTACTCCTCGCGCGGGCTGCTCGCCCCGGGCCAGGCCCTGCTGGCCACGCGCCCCGTCCGCACGCCCCACCACTCCACCAGCTCAGCCGCCCTCATCGGCGGCGGGGTGATTCCGCAACCCGGGGAGGTTTCGCTGGCCCATCACGGCGTGCTGTTCCTTGATGAGTTTGCCGAGTTCGCCCGCCCCACCCTGGAGATGATCCGCCAGCCGCTGGAGGACGGCTACGTGACCATCCCGCGGGTCCACAGCACGATTAAGTTCCCCGCCGTCATCATGCTCGTGGCGGCGATGAACCCCTGCCCCTGCGGCTATTACACCGACCCCAAGCGCCCGTGCAAATGCTCGCCGCTGACCATCGAGCGATACCTGGCAAGGATATCCGGGCCGCTGATCGACCGCATCGACATCCACGTGGAGGTGCCACCGGTGGCCTGGAGGCAATTGCGCGCCGACGGCCCCGCTGCCGGCGGGCTGTCCTCCGAGGCGATGCGAAACCAGGTGGTCACCGCGCGGGAAATCCAGCGCCGCCGCTTCTCCGGCGACGGTCATTCTCGCTCAGCCGCTGCCGTCGCGAAGGTTGGTCCCTATCCCGATGCCGCGACCACGCCATCGACCGGCGCGCCCGCCGACGAAGCGATGTCCGTCACCGCCTCCACCACCACCAACGCCACGATGTCCTCCCGCCAGCTTCGCCGCTACTGCCGCCTCGACCCCGCCGGCGAGAGCCTGCTCAAAGCGGCCATGACCGAACTGGGCCTCTCCGCCCGCGCGCACGACAAGGTCCTCCGCATCGCCCGGACCATCGCCGACCTCGAAGCCGCCCCCGACATCGCCCCACACCACCTCGCCGAGGCGATCCAATATCGCAGATTGGATCGAAAGCTATGAATCGGATGAAAGGGCACAACTCGGCGCGGTAGGGCTTCGTCCCACCGCGGAAATTGACTCAAGGCCGGGTAGTGTCACGTCGGCCGGACGGGCACCCCGCCGCCGTTCCCATACGCAATATTGCAACACGTCATGCCACGTTCCTCGCAGTGGTTTTCCTATTGACGATGGCTATTAGAGTACTATAATAGTTGCCATGACAAATGCGGAGTTGGCAATTCTGAGCTTGATCGTTCAGGAGCCACGGTATGGCTACCAGATCGAGCAGGTCATCGAAGAGCGCGGCATGCGCGACTGGGCCTCGATTAGCTTTTCCGCCATTTACTACCTCCTGGGTAAGCTCGAGAAACTGGGATGGGTCACCAGCGAGACGAACCTTGAAGACAGCGCAGGGCCGGTAAGGAAAGTGTATCGGGTCACGAAGGAAGGCATGAAGGCATGGCGTCAAGCAACGCGGGAGGTACTGTCGTCGCCTCAGCGGTACTGCACGCCATTGCAGGTAGGACTGGCGAACTTGCCCGCTCTGACGAAGGACGAAGCCATAGACGCCCTTTCGCTATACAAGAAACGATTGGCAGAACGCAAGGCGTACGTGCGAAAGAATCTCTCGGCTGTCCGATCGAAAGGTTTTATACCCTGGCACGTAGAGATCATGTTTGACCTTAGCTTGACGATGACCGATGCCGAACAGGCCTGGGTAAGCAGGCTGATAAAGCGGTTGTCTTCCAAGCGAGACAAAGGAAACTCCAGTGCTTGAACCCCTGCAAGGCTTCAGACCCTTTAGAACCGATCACTGCGTCACTGGTTCCATGCGACACGTTTATGACTTCCACGGATACCCGATCAGCGAAGATATGCTCCTTGGTCTAGGCGCAGGCGTGGGCTTCATCTACTGGCACATGAAAGGCTTGCCGCCATTCCTGGGTGGCAGAGCGAACACAGGTCGGCCAGGTGAGGAAGGCCTGGAGAATACCGCCGGGAGACGCACGGGCGTCACAGTTGAATGCCTCCAGACCTCCAGCACAACTAAAGCTGACCAACTCCTTTGGGCAGCATTTCGCAAAGGGCCGGTAATGATCCGAGTGGACATGGGTTATCTTCCCTACCTCGGCCTTCCCAGGAACTACCACTTCGGCGGCCATGTTGTAGTCGTTGCAGGTTACGACCAGGAGACCCGTCAAGTCCTGCTGGCTGATCGGGACGAAGAACTCCATCCGATCACGCGGGATGATCTTGTCCAAGCCCGCGGATCGATTTTCAAACCATTCCCGCCTCGCAATACCTTGTTTACCTTCGACTTCTCCAGCAAGAGACGACCGTCAAAGGAGAACGTAAGGCAGGCAATCCACGAGACAGTCAAAGGTATGCTTCAACCGCCGATAACTAACCTTGGAGTAAAGGGTATCCACAAAGCAGCAGCGTGCGTTGCGAAATGGCCAAAGACAATGAATGGCGATGAGCTACGTCACGCCTGCTTCAACGCATTTGTTTTCATCGACTCTACTGGTGGAACCGGTGGCGGGATATTCCGGTATATGTACGGACGGTTTCTGAAGGAAGCGGCGGCAATAACCGGGCAGCGACGGCTGGAAGCAATCGGCGATCAAATGCAGATGATTGGAGATGTGTGGCAGCAAGTCGCCTTGCTGTTCAAGGGCTCATCCAGTCCAAATGGCTCGGCCCGCGAATTATCAGAAGCATCTGCCCTGTTGACGGATATTGCTGAGCGGGAGGAAGACGCCTGGATGCAGCTGCATGCGGTGATCTGATTATCTTCCTTGGATATCTAACGGAGAGTCTAAGATGAGAGTCTGCAAATGGTTCCTCCTATCGGGATTCATGGTCTGGTTCATACCTTTCTTAGCCGGCATGGCTCTGTCTTCCTTCCACACCTCGCAGCGAGTTCTCTTCGAGACGATAATGCCGGTGATTTTGTCGATCACAGCCGTCGCATTCCTGATGCTTCGTCGACAAGCGGTATCGTCTTTCTCACAAGGACTTGCTCTCGGCGGAGCATGGCTGGCAATGAGTATCGGCCTGGACCTGCTAATGTTCATGTGGGGGCCGATGAAGATGAGTTTCGCCGATTACATGAAAGATATAGGCCTGACCTACCTTATGTATCCGATTATTGCCGCGGGGGCGGGCTTTCTCGCTTCTAACTGGCGACAGATCTCAAACAATAGCTGATGGAATAATTGCATCCACAAACTCGACGCGGTGGGGCTTTGTTCCAGCGCCTAAATTGTTTCAAGGCCGAATAAAAAGGCGGCGGGACGGGGGCCCAGCCGCCTTTCTTATAAATAAAGGGTTCGTGCCCAGCACCGCATGCCCACGCCGCTGTTTTCCGTGAACATTTGACCCGAATATCGCATCATGCTTATTGGATGGCGACCGCACCGCGGACAGCAAACAGATCGGGCAATGGGTGGAAGCCGCTACATCAGTTCCAGCTTGGCCAGTCTTAGGACGAGGGTTTTTCGGCCGTGCCGCTGGAACTCGACGATCGCGCGGGTTTCCGGCCAGGGGGTGTGGAGGTTGACGACCCGGCCGGGACCGAATGTGGGGTGTCGCACCATGCAACCGGGTCGCAAGTGCTCGTACTCCGGCGGGTAGGGATGCTCCTGTTCCACGGCCGCATCGACGGCGCTCTCGATGGCCGCCCGCTCGGTGGTGTCGGCGTAAAAGTCTTCACCAGCCCGCGTGCGGCCGCGGTGTTGCCGCACCCCCCCGCCGCGACGCCCCCCTCTGCCGCGATACTCGCCATGGCCCCCCTCGTCCGCCGCATCGGAACCTGCCGTGGTAACGTCCTCCAGGCTCACGGACTCACCCGCGATTTCGTTGAGGAACGGCGAGGGGACGGCCGCTGTGACCTGCCCGCGAATGGTCCGCCGCCGCGCCGCGCTGATCGTCAGCAGTTCCATTGCCCGCGTCATGCCCACGAAAGCCAGGCGGCGTTCCTCTTCCAGGTTTTGGGGTTCCATCGCCCGCCAGCTTCCGACACGCCCGTTTTCCTGGCGGATGAAGGGCAGCAGGCCCTCCTCGCATCCGACGATGAACACCGCCGGAAATTCCAACCCCTTTGCCGCGTGGAGCGTCATCAGCGTGACGGCGCCCTGGCTGCCCTCGAAGTGGTCCGTATCGCTGACCAGGCTGACCTGCTGGAGATAGTCGCCCAGCGTCCCTCCCCCGGCGGCGTCGAACTCACCCGCCGCGGTAACTAGTTCGGCCAGGTTGGCGCGGGCCTGGCGCTGGTCCTCGGCGGCTCCGGCGTACTCCCCTTCCAGCCCGCTGCGGCGGAGGATGTCTTCCAGTATCGTCCGCACCGGGCGGTTGGGTTCGGATGAAAGGCCCGCGATCATCGCGGCGAAGCCCTTGAGCTTCTCCGCCGCGGCGCCGACCGCTGCCTTATCGGCCCGGCCACAGGCCTCCAGCAGGGACACGCCCGACGCGGCGGCCAATTGCTCCAGGCGGTCCTCGGTTACTTTTCCGATGCCCCGCGCCGGCACGTTGAGCACGCGGCGGCAGCTTACGTCGTCGGCGGGGTTGACCAGAAGCCGCAGGTAGGCCAGGGCGTCCTTGATCTCCCGCCGGCCATAGAACTCCACCCCGCGGGCGACGCGATACGGGATGGCGGCCTTGATTAAGGCACGCTCCAGGACGCGGGAGAGGGCATTGACGCGGTAGAACACAGCCACGTCGCTGAATGGCCTTCCCTCGGATTGCCACTGGAGGATCCGCCGCGCGACCTGGTCGGCTTCGGCGTGCTCGTCGTCGCAGTAGACAATGCGGACATCGGAGCCGCCCGTTCGTCGGGTCCAGAGGGCCTTTTCCTTCCGCTGGCGGTTTCGCGCGATCAGTCTTCCGGCGGCGCCGAGGATGGGCGCGGTGGAGCGGTAATTCTCCTCCAGGCGCACGACCACGGCGTTTGGGTAGTCCTTCTCGAAATCCAGGATGTTGTGGATGTCGGCCCCGCGCCAGGCGTAGATGCTCTGGTCGGGGTCGCCGGTGACGGCGATGTTTTCATGCTCGACGGCGATGGAGTGGGCGATGACGTATTGGGCGCGGTTGGTGTCCTGGTACTCGTCGATGAGGATGTAACGGTACCGCTCTCCCAGCAACTGGCGGATCTCAGGGCGGTCCCGCAACAGGCAGGCCATGCGGAACAGCAGGTCGTCGAAATCCAGGGCGTTGTTGGCCGCCAGGAGCCTCTGGTATTCGGCGTAGATTTCGGCGATGCGCTTCTGTCGCCCCAGTTCCGCCTTGGCCGCGAAGGCGGCTGGATCCGCCAGGTCGTTCTTGGCCCGCGAGATGGCCGCGTGGACGTAGGAGGGCATCAGGTTGAACGACTTGAGGTCCAGCTTCTCGATGGCCTGCTTGACCAGGCCGACTTGTTCGCCCTGGTCGTAAATACTGAAGTTGGGATGCAGGCCCGCCTCGCCGGCGAATTCCCGCAGTAACTTGGCGCAAAGGGCGTGGAAGGTGCAGACGGTGACGCCGCGCGAAACCGCAAGGTCGGCCACTCGTTGGCGCATCTCTCCGGCGACCTTGTTGGTGAAGGTGATGGCCAGGATGTTCCACGGCGCCACGCCCTGTGCGGCCAGATACGCCACGCGGCGGGTGATGACGCGAGTCTTTCCCGATCCGGCGCCGGCCAATACCAACAGCGGACCGTCGATGTGCGTGACGGCCTGTCGCTGGGGTTCGTTGAGGTCGCAAAACAGGTCCAACGTCGTCTCCCAAACAACCGCTCCGCCGACACTATAGCGACTCTCCGTGCCAATGCCATACGGCGGCTTGGTGGCTTCTTCCGTGTTCCGAGTTCCAAGTTCGGCGTACCGTTTTTTTTCGTCAGGTTCGCGTGGGTTGGTGGCTGGTATCAAACGAGAAATGAGTCATAGCGGCGGAAAACCGTCAGATCGCCCCCCGTGCGTTACTAAAGATTCGCCCCACGATTCCGATGGATTATCCGGAAAGCCGGTGCGCCTGCCATGTCGCGAACGGCCGCACAGACATTGACCCGAAAGGACGTCTACACCACCGGAGAGGTGGCGCGAATCTGTCATGTCGCCCCTCGCACGGTAAGCAAGTGGGTGGACACGGGGCAACTGCGTGGCTATCGCATCCCCGGCAGCCGCGATCGGCGGATTCCCGCCGAGAACCTCCTGGCCTTCCTGCGTGCCCACGGCATGCCCGAAACCGGTCTGGACGACGACATATGCCGCGTGCTGATCGTCGCCGGCGCCATGGCGGCTTCGGCCGCCGAGGCCATGAACGCCACCGGGCGCTTCGACGTCCGCGGGGCGGGAAACGGTTTTGAAGCCGGCCTGATCGCCCAGCAGTTCCACCCCCACGCCATCGTGTTGGACGCCACAGCCTCCGCCGAGGAGGCCGTGGCGATCTGCCGCAAAATCAAAGACAGCGCGGCGCTGAAGACCGTCAAGGTCATCGCCGTGGACGCCGAACCCTCGCAGCGAAGAAGCTGGTTGATGGAACAAGGATTTGACGACTGCCTGCCCGCGCCGTGCTCCCCCGCGCGGCTGGCCCAGATGCTGGGAAAATAAACCCGGCGGCAGGTGAGTCAAAAGAATCACGGGCCGTCCCGGAGGGTGCGGATATGTGTGTTCCGCTTTAGGACGGCCCGATTAATTGGCCCCGTAGGTGGGCATGCAGCGGACAACTGCCGATGCGGGGGCCTGTAGGCCCGAGGCCGGAAGCCGACGGGCAGGCAGGACGGAAAAAGGCAGGCTTTGGTGAGGGCAGAGATACGGGCGGTTCGTGCCACAAGCCGAACCGCCCGATCTCTTTTCCAGGCGAGTCGCAGGCTGTTACGTCACGTCCCAGGGTAGGCGTGCCGCTGGTTAAGGCGGCTTTTTCAACGAGTAGCTAGGTCTGCCGCAGGCGTTCGGCGGCGTCGGGGGCGGCGGCCCCGGCGGTCATTCATCGCCAGCCTGGCCGGCTTCCAAGGCGCGCTCGATCTTGGCGATCGTGGCTGTGTCGGGAGTGGTCTTGCCCTTTTCGATTCGATTCAGCGTTTCGGGGCGAATCGCGGCGCGCCGTGCAAGGTCCGCCTGGGTCAACCCCGCTTGTCGGCGGGCCTTGATGATCTTCCGTGCCAGCGACGCGCGGGCGTATTCCACGGCCGGGTAGTTGCCCCGGGCGTCGCCCTTGGGCAGCGCCGGCCAGTCGACTTCCGCACCGGCCTGTGCCGCCAGGCGCTTGTAGTCTTTTTCGGGAATGATCGCCCATCGCTTGCCGGCTAGTTCCAGGATTTTCACGGTCATGGTCAAGCCCTCACTCATAAAACCTGTCACGGTGTCCGATCTTTTCCACGATGACCGTTTGGCCTTCCACGCGGAATTGCACACGGTAATCGCCCGTCCGAAGCCGGTAACGCCCGCCTAGGGGGCCGGCCAACGGCTTGGCCCCGCTCACGTCCGGCCATTTCTCCAGACGTTCCAGCAGCGACAGCATGCGGGAATGAATCACAAGGGGCAGGTCTTCCAGCCCTTCGGCGGCTTCCCGCGTCAACGTCACCTTGGCCATGCTTTCTATCTTACTATCCTATCTTATCGGCCTATTGACTTAGAAGTCAAGATAATTGACTTGCCATTTCAGCGAAAACCGCGGGCAAGCTCGGTTCTGATACTTCGTTTCACTGTTGCCGCAGGCGTTCGGATGCGTCGGGGGCGGCGGCCGCCAGCAGGATCTTTCCGAAATACACGCGATGGTAGTCGCCATCGACGTAGGCCCCCGTGAGGATCTCCCCGGAGAGTTTCTCCGGTAGGATGTCGTTGCTGTGGACGACCTGGCACTCGTAGACGACGGGGCACTCCCCCACCGTCGGGGCCAGGACGGTCGCTGCCCGCTGCTCGGTGAGTTTGCACTCCACGAACTTATTGACCTTCCTGCCGCTGAGCGACCCGCATAGGGCGCAGGCGGATTCCATGCCGGCTTCCGGCACGTTGACCGTGAAGCATCCGCTGTGCTCGATGCATTGGTAGGTGTAGCGGCTGGGGCGAACCATCACGATCCACACCGGAATGCCCCAGATCCGCCCGACGGCCCCCCAGCCAATGGTCATCAGGTTGGCCTTGCCCGCGGCGTCATAGCTGCCCAGCAGCAGGCCCCGCTGCCCCATGATCCCCACCACGTCCTGGTAATATTCCGTCGCGTCGATCTTTTCCCTGTCCATGCGGGTACTCCCGGCGGGATCAGCCTTCCCGGCCGTCCCAGCAGTAGGTGCACAGCTTCTCCTTGGGCAGCCCGATGGCCGCCACCAAGTCGGAGAGCCTCTGGTATTGCAGCGTCGTGAGGTTCATCGCCTTGCGGATGACCTCGCCCATGGCGCAGTGCTTGTCGCTGGACGGATCGGTGTAAGGCTCCAGGTCGGTGGAGTCGCGGCCTTCCAGTTGTCGGATGGCCTTGCGCGCCGCCAGGTCCAGTTCCGACTTGGACCGCGAGAAATTAAGGAACTTGCAGCCGTATACCAGAGGCGGACAGGCCGGGCGCATGTGCACTTCCTTGGCGCCGCAATCGTAGAGCCGCTGGATGGTGTCCTTCAATTGCGTCCCGCGGACGATGGAGTCCTCGCAAAACAGCAGGCGCTTGCCCGCCAGCAACTCCCGGATAGGAATGAGCTTCATCCTGGCCACCAGGTCGCGGATCTGCTGGTCCTGGGGCATGAAGCTTCGCGGCCAGGTGGGCGTGTACTTGACGAACGGCCGGCTGTAGGGAATCCGCGCTTCGTTGGCGTATCCGATGGCGTGACCCGTGCCGGAATCGGGGATTCCCGCCACGGAGTCCACCTTCACGCGGTCGTTCCTGGCCAGCGCCACACCGCAGCGATAACGGGTCGCCTCGACGTTGATGCCTTCATAATCCGAGGCCGGGAAACCGTAATATACCCACAAAAACGCACATATTTGCATTTTCGTGCCCGGGGGGCGTTTCTGCTGCATCCCCTCTGCCGTCAGGAGTACGATCTCGCCGGGTCCCAGGTACTTGACGACTTCGTAATCCAGGTTGGGAAACGCGCAGGTCTCCAGCGTGGCGGCGTAGGCCCCGTCCTTGCGCCCGATGACGATGGGCGTGCGGCCGAGGGAATCCCGGGCGACATAGATGCCCTCGTCGGTCAGCAGCAGGATGGAGCAGGACCCCTCTACGGCCTGCTGCGCGGCGGCGATGCCGTCCTGGAAGGTCGCCTCCTGGTTAATCAGCGTGGCCACCAGCTCGGTGGGGTTGATCTCCCCGCCGCTCATCTCCGAAAAATGCGTGGCCCGCTTCACGAAGGCCTGACGGGCGAGTTTCTCGGCGTTCCGCACCACCCCCACCGTGACGATGGCGTAGGTCCCCAGGTGCGAGCCGATGATCAGCGGTTGGTCCTCGTAGTCGCTGATGACGCCGATGCCCGTGTTTCCGTGGAGTTGCGGCAGGTTGTCCTCGAACTTGGAGCGGAACTGGGCGTTGGAGATATTGTGGATGAACCTCGTCAGACCGGTGGAGTTCCGCACCGCCATGCCGCCGCGTCGCGTGCCCAGGTGCGAATGGTAATCCGTGCCGTAGAAAAGGTCCTGGACGCAATCGGTCTTGGAAGTTACTCCAAAGAATCCGCCCATCGTGGGAATCCTTTCTCAGTTCGCCGGGAATCTCGTCAGATGCAGAGGACGTCAAAGCGATCCATCCTCCGGCAGTTCCATCGAGGGGAAATGTTAGCATCCATCGGAGGCGGCGTCTATGGCGCACCGCCGGACTCGTACGTCCTTCCGCCCTTGCCGCGGGCGAGGTTGCGCCGGGCCGCGCGGAGCAGTTGGTTGCCGCAGACCGTGGGATACTTTCCGCTGACGCAACCCAGGCACAGCGAGCCGCCGTCGATGCCGATGCACGGACCAAGGTCCTCCACGGCCAGATACCGCAGACTGTCCACGCCCAGCGCCGCGGCCATGCGGGCCAGCTTGGCGTCGCCGGGCCTTCCATCGTAATGGGCGTTGACGAACTTGGGGGCGAACAGCTCCCCCAGCGTGGACATGTCGATGCCGTAGAAGCACGGCGAGACGATCGGCGGGCAGGCCACGCGGACGTGAATTTCCCTGGCCCCGCCGCGGCGGCGGATGGCTTCGGCCAGCGTCATCAGCGTGGTGGACCGCACGATGGAGTCCTCGATGAGGAAGACCCTCTTGCCCTCCAGCACCGCCGGAATCGGGGTGTACTTGCCCTTGGCGCTGCGGCCGCGCACGGAATCCGGCTGGATGAACGTCCTGCCGATGTAGCGGTTGCGTATGAGGCCCTCGACGCAGGGAACGCCCAGTTGGTAGGCGAAGGCGTCGGCGGCGGCCTTGGCGGTGTCGGGGACCGGCACGACGATGCAGGAGGAGTCGATCTTTCGGTCCTCCAGTTCCGCCAATCTCCGCCCCGACTGCGCCCGGGCCATGTATACGCTGGAGCCGTCCATCGTGCTGGCGACGTTGGAGAAGTACACCCACTCGAAGAAGCAATGCGCGTGGCGGCGCGGGCGGGCGAACCGCTCGAAGCGCAAGCGGCCCTTCTCGATGATCGCCGCCTCGCCGGGTTGCAGGCTGTGGATCTCGGTGAAGCCCAGGTTGGAAAGCGCCACCGACTCGCTGGCGGCGGCGAAAAGTCTCCCCTGCGTCGCCCAGCTCAACGGGCGGAAACCCAGTCCGTCGCGCGCGACCATCATCCGCCCCAGGGCGTCCAGGAAGACGATGTTGTAGGCCCCGTCGAAACTCCGCGCCAGCGAGGCCATCACCTCGCGAAGACCCGGCGGCCGGTCGCCGCGCAGGCGATACGCCAGGGTGTGCATGATGATCTCGGTGTCGGTGTTGAGGGAAAAGTGGTAATCGCGGCGGGTCTGAATGCGGCGGCGGAGCTGGGTGTAATTGGCCAGGTTCCCGTTGAAGGCGAAGCTGAACCACTTCCAAAGCCTGCCGTGGTGGCGCTCGAAGGGCTGGGCGTAGCGTGCGTCCTCGGCGCCGCAGGTGGCGTATCGCGTGTGTCCGATGGCCGCCCGACCGGCGTATTCGCCCAAAATCGATCGGTGCTTGGCCGGATGGGACATGCGGAAGACCTCGGCGACCGTGCCGACTTCCTTGAAGGTGTCCAGGAGCTGCGCCCTGCCGGGGCGGAAGCTGCTCAACCCGGCGGCCAGTTGACCGCGGTTCTGGAGGTCCAGAAGGATCGGCGGGATCATCGCCGCCACGTCGCCGTCCACGACCGCCTTGGCGGCAGGACCGTCGCGACCCATCGGTTCATCCAGCCAATACAGCGCCGCCACGCCGCATTCATGATGCAGTTCGTCGCCCAATCAAAGCTCCTGCCGCCCAGGCCGCACGGCTAGGCCAACCTGCCCGCCCGAGCCAGGCCAACCTGAAGCATAACAAGCTCATTGGGCGACAAAACGATGATGTAAAGAATACGTTGTATAAGACGAGCTAATCGCGAAGTGGCCATGCTCATGCTTGCGGCCGGTGGCCATGCCTGGTGCCACACCCAAGCGAAGCAACCGCATATTTCCAATACAATTCGCCCTGCCTTTATGTTACAAGGTGGAACATGCCCATTTCATGGAACGAAATTCGCAACAACGCCATCACCTTCGCCCACGAATGGACGGGCGCGCGAAGCGAGGCCGCCGAGAAGCAAACCTTTTGGAACGCGTTCTTCGACGTTTTCGGGATGCGCCGGCGAACGGTAGCCACCTTTGAAGAGCCCGTTAAGCGGGTAGGGCGAGCTACTTGTAGCTCGCGCAATGATTATGCCAGCCTGGATTGCGCGTGCAACAACAGTTGCACGCCTACGGTACTGTGTCTGGAGTATAAAGCGTATCAGCCTAAACATTGTTATCCGAGGAGATGCTGTGACCGAGGCGTTTGACAATGTGGTCCGAGAGTACATAGACTTCGTGAATCAGCAGGTCGGTGTCTACATGGACGCGCTTGCAGGATTCGCGGGACATCGCGCGTGTGGAGCGACAGGTCCATCGAATCATGCGGCCGAGAGGTATTCGAGACGAGAAGGGACAAAGCGTTACCGTATGGGTAAGCTACGAGGATCCCTCCCAGCCAGATATCGTTCTCAATCGGATCATTCGATCCAGCGACTATATCGCAGCGAACTCTGAGGACGGTTCCAACTCGCAGCAACATTCTCAAGCAGTCTTGGTGTTCTTATTTACGTACTGGGAGGACGAGATTCGACCACGGTTGGCCGCTTCGATTGGCGTAAAGGTCAATGAGATCCGTTCGGACATAATGGGCGATCTCAAGCTTGTGCGGTTTAGCCATTTATGCAGCCGCAGATAGTGCATAGGAAACGGTTTCCAGAATATCCCGAACTCGCGCCGTAAACCTCGACTTGGTTGAAATTCGATGCTGCCACAGCACACACCGAAGGGCCGACAGCATGTCCAGGAAGGACGGTCGCGTCTTGGACGGGTTCCACGGCGTGCCTTCCGGCAGCAGCGAGGGTTCCTCTGCGGCGCAGCGGGCGTACCACGCCTTGACCAACGTCACCAGGACCATGGCCAGCGGGGCCTGATGGTTGACGGTCTTGCTGCACCATCCGCGGGTGGTCTCGAAGCCCGTCTGCTGCTTGGACTCCAAGATGCATTCCTCGATTCCCCAGCGGTCGTAGTATCGCCGGACGATCGGCTCATCCGCCGCATTGCTGCTGCTGGGCCGGTGGCACGACAGGCAAATGCGGCAAGCGGCTGGACGTTAAGAAGAAAGTCGGGCGGTGCCCGCCTAACCGGTTAGCTCCTTCAGCAGAATTGGCGGAGTGAACGCAATTATGGGCGTAAACGCTGACAGGCCCCAACAGTGGAAGGACGATATCGCCAAGTCGGTGGACTTCTACAACGACTGGTTCCTCCGCTTCGCGCCGAAGGCTTACCGGGAAACGCGGCAAAAGAGCACCGTGCAGGTCGAGGCCGCGCTGAAGTGGACACGGAACCTAAGGGACATATCGCCCAAGCTGCTCTGCGACCACCCGAAAGTGCTCCAGATGCTTCGGATGGCCACAGCCCCGCCTATCGCCCGCGACCGGCTGATCGGGTTGGCGAGAGTGTCGTAGAATATTGTGTCCAGCATGGAGGACCACGGCAAGGTTCCACCGCGCATGTCAAAGGAACAGGTCACGCGGGAACTGTCATCCATCGGCACCATGATTGCCCGCCTAGCGGATGTAGACATCTTCACCTGGTTTGAATCGAAGAAGGAACCGACAGAGAACGAAGTCTATCGGGCCGCCACCATTGTGGCTGACCGTTTGTGCGGCGCGGTGGCCAACCCGATCATCCGGAACGCCCAGGAGAAGCGCCAACTGGAGGCCATCAAGCTTTGGCTCCAAGCCCGCGGGTATACGTTTATCCCCACCGGCGAGAAGCTGAAGTTTACCGAGATGAGGGCGGGCAGCTTCGCCTTCCATCTTAACGTGCCTGTGACTCTGAACGAGAGCCGACAGATCAACATTCCTGTCGATGCGGCGATCATGCCGAAGAAGTCGGGAAAGAAGAAACTGCCCCTGCTGGTGGAGGCCAAGTCGGCCGGCGATTTCACGAACGTCAACAAGCGCCGCAAGGAAGAGGCCGTCAAGATCACGCAGCTTCGTAGGACATATGGGAGGAATGTACGGTACATTTTGTTCCTCTGTGGTTACTTCGATAGTGGCTACCTTGGTTACGAGGCGGCCGAGGGTATAGACTGGGTTTGGGAGCACAGGACTGACGATCCGAGCAAGTTTGGGCTGTGATAGCAAAGCACGAAACAATCGAGCAGCGACGGTTGGAGCTTCAGACGGCCCTGGACTCAGCGAAGTCCCAGGCTGACCGAAACAAGCTTGGCCAGTTCGCTACACCTACGGGACTCGCTACAGACATTCTTCGCCTGGCTAGGTCCCTGTTGCCGAAGGGATGCCCTGTGCGGTTCCTCGATCCCGCCATTGGCACGGGGGCATTCTACTCGGCGCTGCTACAATGCTTCCCCGAGAGCCGGATCAAGTGGGCGAAGGGCTACGAGATTGACCCGCACTACGCCCAGCCGGCTAGGGGGCTTTGGGAAGACACGCCGTTGGCGTTGATTTTGGGCGATTTCACTGCTACCTCGCCCCCAGTCAGAGAGAAAGACAGGGCCACGCTGGTCGTCTGCAATCCGCCCTACGTGCGCCACCACCATTTGAACGCCGGGGAAAAGCAACGCTTGCGATCCGCATCCATCGACGCCGCTGGCGTGGACCTGAACGGGCTGACTGGTCTTTACTGCCACTTTGTTGCCTTGTCGCACGCGTGGATGGCTAAGGATGCATTGGCCATCTGGCTGATCCCCAGCGAGTTCATGGATGTCAACTATGGCCGGGCGATAAAGGAATACCTGCTGAACCACGTGACGCTACTACGGATTCATCGTTTCGACCCGGCAGAACTTCAGTTTGATGATGCACTTGTATCCTCGGCCGTTGTTGTGTTCCGCAATGCCGAACCACCCGACGGGCACCTCGTCGAGTTCACCTATGGCGCATCGCTGACCGGACCTGCCCAGACCCGTATCGTGCCAAGAAGGGATCTTCGTCCCGATGCCAAGTGGACAAGACTGGCCCACGCTTTAGAGAACCATGCTGACGAGAACGGGTGGTTGAAACTGTCTCACCTCTTCACGGTCAAGCGGGGAATAGCTACCGGGGCCAACGACTTCTTCGTGCTTGCTGAATCACGCGCCGAAGAACTAGACCTTCCGCGACGCTTCCTGAGGCCAATCCTACCTAGTCCTCGCCTGTTGCGGACCGATGGGATTGAGGCAGACGCGAAGGGCTGGCCTCTGATCGAGCACCGTCTGCTTTTGTTGGATTGCCGGCTGCCGGAGGACAAGGTTCGGCAAGAGTACCCGCGGCTCTGGTCCTATCTCCAGACCGGTCGGGTTCGTGGCATCCACGAGCGATACCTCTGCGCGCACAGGCAACCGTGGTACTCTCAGGAGGACCGCGAGCCCGCGCCCATCTTGTGCACCTACATGGGGCGGTCCGTTGAAAACAAGAGCGCATTCCGGTTCATCCTGAATCGCTCAAAGGCCATTGCCGCTAACGTCTACCTGATGCTCTACCCCAAACCGGTGCTGGCCAGCATTCTTCGAGATAGGCCCGACGTGCTGGAGGTTGTGTGGGCTGCGTTGAATGAGATTCCCTGGGATGCACTACTGGGCGTCGGGCGGGTATATGGGGGCGGACTTCACAAGATGGAACCGAAGGAACTTGCCGAGGCGCCGGCTGATACGCTGTTGGCAGCTTTGCCCGAGGCGGCGGCCCATCGCGGCAAGCAACTCACACTCACTTGGTGAGCAGATAGGCCGCGCACCGCCCGCCGTATTCAAACCACAAAACACCCCGCGGGGATTTCAGGATTGGCCGTAATATCGCCTCGGGCCGTGTTTGCGTAGGAAGTGCTTGTCCAGCAGATCCGGCGAGATGGGCTGGGGGCAGGGTTCGATGGCCAGCGTCAGGCTGGCCAGGCGCGCCAGATGCTCCAGGACGATGGCGTTTTCCACCGCCTGTTGCGGCGACTGGTCGGACGTTAAGAAGAACGTCGGGCGGTGCCCGACCTACCCGACTGGTCGGACGTTAGGAGGAAAGTCGGGCAGTGCCCGACCTACCCGGCTGAGACAGCAACCAAAACGGCGGCCCGTGCCCGACCCATCGGCTACTTGCACATTTCGCCGGCTTGGCTTGCGGGCTTGAAGGTGAAGCTCACCCTCTGCCGCCTGTCTGCGGGTGTGTCGAGGCATACATTGTAAGTTCGCTGCCATTGGCCGCTGGCGGGATCGTAGGATACCTGCCAGAAGTCGTTTCCGTAGACGCTCTGGTCCACTTTGGCTGCATGCTCTCCGCGCGACTGCCAGATCTCATAACCTCTGGGGCCGTTCAGTCCGGTGAAGGTGATCGGGACAAAGCCGATCCCGCCGGCGACCTCGATCTCAGCCGACTGATTCGCGTCCACGGCAATGACGATCGGGTAAGCATGAAGCACGCGGCCGCGAATCGCCCTCACCTCCAGGTCGTTGCCCACCGCTTCTCGCATTACCGGCTGCCACGTGTTGGCCCCGGCGGCCAGGGCCGCTCGAAGGTTTTCGTTGGGACCGTAGTAATCCTCCGCCGCCATCGGCACGACGATGACCTCCACCTCGGCTTCCACGAAATCCCCCGCTACTAGTTTGGTCACGTCCGGCGGGGCCGACAGCTCCAGGACGGCGCTGGGAATATTTTCGTCGGCCGTGCCGTAGACGCCGGCGTATGGAGACGGTACGTCGCGCCCGCCCAACCGCGCCTTCCACGACCGGATGATCAGGCCGCGGTTGGCCCACGCGCCGCGGGTATCGTCCGGAGGGACGGACTCGTGCAGCGAGAACCACGGTGTCCGCCCGGGGCACTCGATGCCGGTCCGTTCGTAGGCCCAGCGGGCCTTCTGAACAGGCCATTCCTCGATAAGCCCCTTTTCGTTGCCACGGGCGATCTTGTCGTAGCCGAACCACAGGTAGTGATCGGCCCCAAGCTGGTAGAACGCCAGCCGACTGAACCGCATCGGCTTGCGCACGTCGTAGCGGAAGCGGTGGAACACACGCGTCAGGTCGTCGCAGCGGCCCAGCGACACATCCATGCGGGCCGCGATTGCCTCGTCGGCGGTCACGCCCGCGTACATCACGCGCGTGAGATTCGGCCCATGGTCTTGATAATAGGCCCGCACGCCCTTGAGGAACTGGCGTCGGCCGTCTGGATCGCAATACACCAGGAAGTCTCCCCCGCCGACATTGTTGGTCCAGCCGTACCGGCCCTTGGGGTTTCTGCTCATCGACGTCACCATCAGCGGCCGGACGTCGTCGATCATGCAGCCGCGTTGCACGGCATCGGGTTCATAACAGATGCTCTCGCCCCAACTGCCCAAAGCGGCCTGGTCCCACAGTTGGTTGTGCCCCCAGCCAATCAGGCATAACTGGGCGTGCGACGCGGAGGGCAGCCCGCCCCATCGTGCCCAGGCCATCGTAAACTCGCAGTCCATCCGGCTGCGGGCAGGCAGGCGCAACAGTGTGGTGGCATGGATCCACGGCCCCTCGTAAAGAAGGCTGCGCCCGCTACGTTCGTCGCGGTGCCAGTTCTTCGATATCTGCACGAACAGGCCGGTGGGATTGCCGTCGGCGTCGCGGATCATCGGCGTGCAGCCGGTAATGCCAGGCCCGCCTTCCCGCCGCAGGCGCAACCGGACCGTCTTGGGCCGGTCGGAATCGTTGGCCAGTGACAGGGACGCACGGGTCAGCGCATCCAGGTCCTCGTGCTTGGGAAGCAAAATGTCGTGCAAGCCCAGGACCGCATCATACGTCACCGCCATTTCCGGCTGATCGGGGCTGACCAAATCCTTCGCCTCGACTGTGATGCCGTCGGCCGCGCCGCCGTCGGCTGGGTCGGGCCCGCCCATGCCAAGCACCAGGGTCGCGGTGATCTTCTGGCCGAGGGCCGCCGTCTCCGGCTGGCTGATGGAATTGCCCGACAGGCTCTTGTCCTTTTGGGAAAGGCTGATCGTGACCTTGGGCTGCTCGAAGGTCCTGGCGGGGATCACCTCAAGGATCAGGACCAGCCTGTCCGGCCAGGCAACGATCTCCAGACGGCTGTCAGCCGGAAGGATGCCGCCCAGTGAGTCCACAAAGACCAGTTGCTGAATATCCGTCCGTTGGATCATCCGGCCGCACTCGATGAGCCTGGCCGGGTAGATCTTCGGTTCGTTCTGGCGGATGGCCCCTGCCGAACACACATAAGTTCGGCCATCCACCTCGACGGTCAGGGACAGCCTGGCCGGCGGGAGCGACAGCACGACGGCGGGGTCCTGGCTGACTGCCTGGTCAGCGGGGAGGGCATCCTTGATAAGGCCGAAATTGGTGACTTGGACCTTCTGAACGTCGATCGCCATGCCGTAATAGCCGGTCTGGAAACAGTGAATCTGTGGGGCGGGGACAGATCCTGTGCGGGAGGCGTTCCGGGCAAAACCGTTAGCCCAGTACTGGAACGTGTAGTCCCGTGGGTCGTGGAGGCACTGATCGGCGGATACCTGGGTCAACGCGCACTCCTGGGTGCTGGCTTGGCTGGCCGGCTCCTGTGCATGGGCATAGGCGCCCAACGCCAATGCAGCCGCCAGGACCGCGGCGGACGAATATGCCATACGATGTTCTCCTGTGACATGAGCCTAATCTCGCTCATGGCTTCCACACCGCCTGCGAGCCGGGTGAGGCACGGTATCATACTATTTGCGGTCTTGGGCGTCGCTTGTTGCGGCGCCGGCCTGTGTGGTTGCCGCTGTTTCCTGGGGGTCCCAGATGGTCGCCTCGATGTGCTGACAGGGGTGTTCCTCGTTGGCCCAGTAGTAGATGGCCACCAGGCGCCCGTCGGCACGCTGAACCAACCGCGGGTAGCCCATGTCTGCGCCCTTCTCGAAGGAGGCGTAGCCGTCTCGGATCACCTGCTCGGGACCCCAGGTAAGGCCCTGGTCGGCGCTGAACCGGGCGATGATCGCGCACCTCTCCCGCTGGCCATAGACGCAACACAGCCGCCCGTCGCGCAGGCGGATCATCGCTGCCGGGTTGCCATTACGCTGTCCGGTATCACCGACTTTGCTTAGGAATGTCCAACTCTGACCGTCATCGGTGGAGCGGTAGAGGTCAATCCAACAGTCCTTGCCCGGCATGTTCCGCCGGCGAATGGCCGACAAGAGCTTTCCATCGGGACATCGCACGGTGCAGGGCATGACGGCCCGGTTTGGGTCAGAGGGCGGGACGATCCAAGAGATGAAACGGAACGTCGCGCCGGCATCCGTGGTCCGCACACAGAAGGTTCTGTCACCGAAATTTCCCCGCGAAGCTGAAAGGAACGCCATGCAGTCGGCCGAACCGTTGACGAGGTAGTCCGTCCGTGGCGTCAGATCCAGGTCCGCCAGCTCGCCCACCTCGGCCAGCCCGTTGAAGCGATGCGGGCCTGTCCAGGTCTTGCCCCGATCGTAGGAGACGTAAAATCCGCCGCGTTTCTGGGCCGTGCCGTGGTAGCCCATCCCGATGATGCGCATCGCGAAGTCAGGATGGCCAAAGTTGATCGGGACAGGCGGATCGGACAGCTTCACGCTTTGTCCGACGTAGTTGGCGGGGAACTCCACTTGCCAGGTCTCCCCGCCATCGAGGCTGCGGCACAAGGCGCTGCGGATGGGCTGGTCGATGTTGTGCCCCTCCTGCACCACGTAAGGCCCCACGGAGCAGCCGACCACGATCTCCTTGCCCTCCCACATCCATACCCCGTTGTTGGCCGGCCAGCCCGCGAACGTATCCTTCTGGGCGAACACAATGACATGCTTCATCGCAGTTTCTCCTGCCTGTCCACCGTGCGCGGCGCCGATCATGCACGCACACGCCAAGACGGCCATGATAACCGTCTGCGTTTTCAACTCCCATATGCTTCTGATTTTGGTAGGCATTTGAATTCCTTAATCTGTCGCCGGTGGCCTGTTGACAGCGGTGGATGCGCCGACCTCGCGGCGGCCTAGTCATCCCCCTTTGAATCCGTGTCTTTTATTGGCTTGGTGGGATCGTAGCCATCATTGGCCCGCGAAGGCATTGGAGCGGGGGTCCGGCGGATCCAGGCCAGCAGGTCATCCAGCAGTTCGTCGCGATTGGCTTTGTTCGTGGCAGCCAGGTTATTGTGTTCGCCGATGTCCTCGGCGACGTTGTAGAGTTCGACGGAATTGTTGGTGTCGATCCTTTCGCGGCCGCCGTCCAGGACCCATTCCTCATGAAACAGGTGGAGTTTCCAGTCGCCCTTGCGAATCACGCTCACGGGGCGGGTGCGGAACACGCCGTCCCGGCCACGCGGCACCGGTCCGTTAAGATATCCCGGGAAGTGCCAGTAAATCGCCGGACGCTGCAAGTGCCCCGTGCCCTGCAAGACCGGCAGCAGGCCCTCCCCGTCCAGTGTGTAATTGAGGGGCGCCGCGGCGCCCGCGGCAGCCAGGAAAGTCGGGTAGAAGTCCATGTACCCCACCGGCTCGTCGCAGACCGTCCCCGGCTTGATGCATCTCGGCCAGCGCATCACCGTCGGCACGCGGATGCCGCCCTCGTAGTAGCATCCCTTGGCGCCTCGCAGCGGCTCCTGCGACGACCGCGGCGCCCCACCGTTGTCCGAGGCGAAAACCACCAGCGTGTTTTCGCTCAGGCCCAGCTCATTCAGCTTGCCCAGCAGGATACCGACCCCGTCGTCCAGGTCGTAGGTGCAGGCGGCGTAGAGCGGATCCTTGTGCGTCGAGCCCGAGGGCTTGCTCTTGAACCTGCTGAGTGTCTGCGGCCGGGCCTGCTGCTTGGTGTGAATCGCATGGTGTGCCACGTAGGCGAAAAAAGGACGGTTCCGGTTGTGCTCTATGAATTCGCAGGCAGCTCGCGTGATCGTGTAAATACCCTTGGGGTCGTCGTCACCGCCCATCGCTTTCTCGGTTTCCATCGCCACGTCGAAGCCCTGTGCGCGGGGCGACGTCGGGCCTTTCTGCCCGCCCAGGTTCCACTTTCCGAACATGCCCGTGGCATAGCCGGCCGACTTCAAAGCCTCGGCAACGGTGACCTTCTCGGGAGCCAAGTCTGTCCGGTTGGGGATCGGCACCAGCCGCATCAGGTTTCCCGGACCGCGGTCCGTCTGCCCCACCGCGAAGACGCCGTGGCGGGGCGTGTACTGGCCCGACAGCAGGCATGCGCGGCTGGGGGCACAGTTGGCCGCGCAGGCATAGGCCGCATTGAACACGATGCCGTCGCGCGCCAGCTTGTCGATGTTGGGCGTCTCGAAGAAGCCATGCCCGTTGTAGCCGACGCCATTCCACCCCAGGTCGTCGGCCAGTATCAGAAGGATGTTGGGTGGCTGAAGCGATCCCGCATCGGTCGACTCGCCTGCCGGCATGCTCTGGGCTGCCCGCAGCAGTCGCGCCAGCGGTGACAATCCCAAGGCCCCCACGCCGGCAACCGCACACTTCACTAGGTCACGACGTGTCAAACGTTGCGTCACCATCCAACTCCTTCCCGCCCCGTCCCACAACAACAGCAGGTAGGCCGTTCACCGTCCGCCGTATTCACAGCGCGAAACCTCCCGCGGGGATTTCAGGACTGGCCGTAATATCGCCCCGGGCCGTGTTTGCGCAGGAAGTGCTTGTCCAGCAGATCCGGCGAGATGGGCTGGGGGCAGGGTTCGATGGCCAGCGTCAGACAGGCCAGGCGCGCCAGGTGCTCCAGGACGATGGCGTTTTCCACCGCCTGTTGCGGCGACTGGCCCCAGGCGAAGGGTCCGTGCCCGGCCACCAGGACAGCCGGGGTGGCCAGCGGGTCGGCGCCGGCGAATCGCTCGACGATCACCTTTCCGGTATTGGCCTCGTAATCGGCCTGGATTTCCTCCGCCGTCATCAAGCGGGTGACGGGGATCGGCCCGTGGAAGTAATCGGCGTGCGTCGTGCCCATCGCGGGGATGGACCGGCGGGCCTGCGCCCAGGCCGTGGCGTGCAGGCTGTGCGTGTGGACCACCCCGCCGATATCCGGGAAGGCCCGGTAAAGCTCCAGATGCGTCGGCGTGTCGGAACTGGGCTTGAGCGAACCGTCGATGACCTCGCCGCTGCCCAGCGAGACGACGGCCATGTGCTCCGGCTTCATGCCCTCGTAGGACAGGCCGGAGGGCTTGATGACCATCGCGCCGGCGGAGCGGTCCACGCCGCTGACGTTGCCCCAGGTCTCGATGACCAGCCCGCCGGCAACCAAGGCCAGGTTGGCCTCGCAGACCAGTTTCTTCAGTTCTTCCAACATTCTTCCGCCTCGGCGGAGGGACCGATTCCGTGACGCAATTAGCCTGACGATACGGACAAGCCGCCGCCTGAAGCGGTATTGTGCGGGACCGGGCCTCGATCGTCAATGGCCGTCGCGACAGACCCGCCCTTATTGTCAGCCGCGAACATCGCGAACAGTCTTCAACTCCAAAGGCTTTTCGTTCGTGCTGTTCGCGTGGGTTCGCGGCTAAAAAATCGGTAAGTTTCCAAACTTTTCATAAGCCGCGAACAACGCGAACGCCGCGAACTTTCTTTTGTGTTCCTGGTTCCTGGTTCCTTGTTCCGTGTTCTCTTGGTTCGCGTTGTTCGCGGCCAATATTTATCCCCGTGCGGTGCGCGGGGCTTCCTAGCCTGGCGCGGTGGGGCTCTGTCCCACCGCGCTGGTTTTAGAGTTTTTATTGGAGGGGGCGGGTGGGCAAGACCGGTGGCGCGGCCGCTACGCGCCGGCGGCCACGGGGGCGGGCTTTGCGGGTCCAAGGACGCGGTCAATGATCTCGGCCAGCGTGGCGAACTGAACCGGTTTGGAGACGTAATCGTCCATTCCTGCTGCCAGGCAACGCTGGCGGTCGCCCTTCATGGCGTGGGCGGTCATGGCGATGATGGGGACATGCTGAGCGGTGAGTTTTTCTCGCTTGCGGATTTCTTCGGTGGCTTCCAGGCCGTCCATAATGGGCATCTGCACGTCCATCAGCACCAGGTCGAAGGCCTGGCGTTCCAGCATGGCCAAGGCCCCCCTGCCGTCGGGAACGACGGTGACGGTGTTTTGCCACTTCTCCAGCAGCCGCGAGGTGAGCTTCTGGTTGACGGGGTTGTCCTCGGCCAGCAGGATGCGAAGACCGTGGCGCATCTCCTTGGGCGGGGAGGATGGCTCGGACGATGACTCGTTCCGCGGAGAAGCGCCCACGGCGGAGAGGATCGCGTTGAACAGGTCCGACTGTTTGACCGGTTTGGCCAGGCAGGCGGAGATGTTGAGTTGTCGGCAGCGGTCGGCGGGGGCGACCTGTCCGGAGGAACTGAGGAACACAATTGCCGTGGAGTCGTGCGAGGAATCCCCGCGGATTTCCTCCGCCAGCATCAGACCGTCCATCTCCAGCATGTTGTGATCCAGCAGGATCAGGGAGAACGGTTCTCCGGCGTCGCGCGCCTGGGCCAGGACCTTTATCGCCGAGGCCGGTCCGTCCACCACCACCGGTTTCATCTGCCAGTTGACCAGCATGGTCTGAAGGATGCGGCGATTGGTGGCGTTGTCGTCCACGACCAGGACGGAGAGATTGCGCAGCGTGGGCGCGGCGGAGGGCGCGGCGGCGGTTTTCAGGAGCCCGAAGTTGGCCGTGAAGTGGAACGTGCTTCCGCGGTCGACTTCGCTTTCCACCCAGATCTGTCCGCCCATCATGCCGATCAGCTTGGATGAGATCGTCAATCCCAGCCCGGTCCCACCGTACTTGCGGGTGGTCAAACCGTCGGCCTGTTCAAAGGCGTCGAAGATGCGGTCTTGCTTGTCGCGGGGGATTCCGATGCCCGTGTCCCGCACCGTGAAGTGCAGCCGCGCGGTGTCGGATGAAGCGGACTCTTGGACCACCGACACGACGATCTCTCCGCGGTGGGTGAACTTGACGGCGTTTACGACCAGGTTGACGACGACTTGGCGCAGCCGGTAAGGGTCGCCCAGAAGCGCGCCGGGAAGGTCGGGGGGGATGTCGCAGGCCAGTTCCACGCCCTTTTCCGCCGCCTGGCAGGCCAGGGGGCGCAGCGCCTCGCTCAGCACGTCGCGCAGGTCGAAGGCGATGGAGGCCAGGTCGATCTTGCCCGCCTCGATCTTGGAGAAGTCCAGGATGTCGTTGAGGATCGTCAGCAGCGAAAGGCCGGACTCCTTGATGACCCCCAGGAACTCGCGCATCTCCAGGGTGGGATCGGCATCCAGCGCCAGCTTGGCCATGCCGATGATCCCGTTCATCGGCGTGCGGATTTCGTGCGACATGTTGGCCAGGAACTCGCTCTTGGCCTTGTTGGAGGATTCGGCCTGTCGGCGGGCCTGCACCAGTTCGGTGACATTGATAACGTTCAAGAGCACCCCGTCGTACTGCTGTCCGCGGCAGATGGGTTGAACGCGGGCGATCACCTCCGCCTGCCCCAGGGACATCTGGATGGCCACCGGGGCGGCCTCGACGTTGCGGCGGAAGTCCTCCACCTGATCCAGCATCTTGTTCAGCGGGCTGACGTCGCGGAAATCCGCCAGGGCCTTGCCCAGCAATTGGTCCTTGGCCCGTCCTATCAGTCCGCAGAAGTAGTCGTTGACCTCCACGATCGTGCCACCGGCGTCGGCGAAGACCACGCCCTCCTCCATTCCGGAGATCATGGCCGCCAGCTTGGCGTTTTCACGGGCAAGCTCCGCCGTCCGCAACTCGACCTGCTCGCTGAGGCCGCGCTGAATCTCTCGCAACTCCCGCTCCGCATGCCACTTGGCGCCCAGGGCGACCATCCCGGCCGCGATGAGTCGTCGCCAAGCACACGGGTAGCGTCTGGTCCCAATCATTTTCGGCTCCTTCCAGGCAATGAATGGTTAGGGAACAAAGCGCATATTTTGTCCCAACCAGGTGCTATCGACCTGGAATCACCAATGGATTAGTAGGCCTCGGGGCCCTCCTTGCCTTGGGTTGGTTTCACGCGCGAATATCGCCGATCCCAACGATGGGCTGGGAGTGCCTTTAGGAAATCCCGCACGCGGAAGGCGAGCCTGGCGGCTCAGAACCCGCGTGCCCTACCAGACTTGAGCGCCCCGCCGGCTGGGCGACACAACGGGATTGACCTGATCTGCCCGTACCGCACGAACAAGAAACGCTGGCCGCGATACGACGGGCGCAAAACGCGGCGATATCAGCGGCGTTGGACGGTGGAACGCACCATCGGCTGGTTCCAGAACTTCCGTCGCCTGACGACGCGGTTCGACCGAAGCCTGACGATCTATAGTGCGTTCTTCCATATGGCGCGCCTCATCATCGCGCTGAGGCAGTTATGAAACCAGTTCAAGCCAGATGGTCCAACTGTCAGCGAGCGCGAGGGAGTAGGCGTTCCGCCGAGTGGTCCGATTGCCCTTGCTGAAGCGTCTGGCCGGGATTAGAAATACGCAAAGCACAGTCCACGATGGCCGTGAGCAGCATGTGCACTCGGAATCCCGGCAAGGAGAGTTACATGGAGCGATGCCAGCTTATGAATCTGCACACACGGCCAAAGTGCGCGGTCCAGATGATTCCCGGCGGCTGGTTCGTCCCGGCCGCCAACGGCGTGTCGGTCGAGATCGCCGACAGCGCCGAGGCCGTGATCGGCCGCGTCGCGCCAGGCCCGGACGCGGACGTGGTGCAACTGGGCATCGGTAACACTACCAGTCGACTGTGCAACGCCGTCTTCCTTCCGCCCCGCGACGAGGCCATGGTTTTCCAGGCCGAAGGGCTCAAACTTAGCAAGGGCGACGGATCGGCCCGGGTCGAGTGCTCGGGGCCCTTGCGCGTGACCGTGCTGCGTGACTACATGAAGGCGCACCGCAACCTCCCGTGGTACCAGCCGATGGACCGCCGGGCGTTCCCCAAGCCGCCCGCGGGTTGGTGCTCGTGGTATTACTACTACACGCGCATCACGGAGGAGGAGGTAGTCCGCAACACCGACTGGCTGGCGGAGCATCTGCGGCAGTTCGGTTGCCAGTGGGTGCAGATCGACGACGGCTGGCAGGGACGAGGGAACGGCTGGGGCGCTAACCGCGACTGGTTCGTCACGTGCAAGAGGGACTTCCCGCATGGCATGAAATTCCTGGCCAACTACATTCGCGCCAAGGGGTTCCGCCCGGGTATTTGGTGCATCCCCTTCTCCCAGAGCGACACGAAGCTCTACAAGCGCCACCCGGGCCTGTTCGTGCACCGCCCCGACGGTGGCACTCCGGGAGAGCGAAGCACGCCGCTGGATTATGAGTGGATGCACCCAGTCAGTGAGCGCATGTTCGAATGGTCCGGCCGCTACGTCATCGACCCGACGGGCCGGGACGGCGATCGCTACCTCCGCAAACTCTTTGAGATGCTCTGCAACGAGTGGGGCTACCAGTACGTCAAGATCGACGCGCAGTCGTCCATGCCAGGCATCTATGCCGATCATCGCCAGCGATTGGCCGACAGCTCGCTCGATGGGGAGCAGGTGTACCGCAAGGGCCTGGACATCATCAAGGGCGTGATGGGACGCGATAAGTTCCTGCTCAATTGTGGCGCGGCGTGGGCGTCGGCGGGACAGTGCGAGGGTATCCGTATCGGTGGCGACGTGCAAGCAAGCTGGGCTGGCGTGGGTAATGCCTCAGTTATGGGGATCGAGCGAAGAGAAGCCCGAACGGCTTGGCCGCGGGACTTGCGGCGAGTTGG
>Ga0315284_10002215_pt1 | contig 27896 bp, 32 predicted proteins | sample YL17G09_16_MG_FD_203696 | JGI IMG/M metagenome (GOLD analysis project Ga0315284, IMG submission 203696) | Sediment microbial communities from Yellowstone Lake, YNP, Wyoming, USA - YL17G09_16 | ecosystem: Environmental > Aquatic > Freshwater > Lake > Sediment | place: USA: Wyoming | collected...
TGCTGTAGTCAAACTCACAACCAGTAAGACGGCAACTGGTGGCGTTGTCTGTGGTAGCTCTGCTGTAGTAAAACTCACAACCAGTAAGACAACAACTGGTGGTGTTGTCTGTGGAAGCTCTGCTGTTGTAAGAATTAGAACCAGCAAGACTGCTACTGGTGGAGTGCTTGCCGGAAGTTCGGCTGTTGTAAAATCAAGATACGTCAATACTGCAACTGGTGGCGTACTGGCTGGAAGCTCTGCCGTTGTTAAGTCAAGATACGTCAATACTGCAACTGGCGGTGTACTTGCTGGAAGCTCGGCTGTAGTCAAGATTGCAACCAGTAAGACAGCAACTGGTGGCGTTGTCTGTGGTAGCTCTGCTGTTACAGGAATCAGAACTAGCAAGACAGCAACTGGCGGAGTTGTCTGTGGCAACTCTGCTGTAATCAAACTCACAACTACCAAAACTGCAACTGGCGGCGTGCTTGCCGGAAGTTCTGCTGTTGTAAGAATCACAACCAGTAAAATAGCAACTGGTGGAGTTGTTGTTGCTGGAACAACTACTGCAATAGAAAGAGATTCTGCTGTAGGAACTGGCGGTGTGCTTGCCGGAAGCTCTGCTGTTATTAAGTCAAGATACGCCAAGACTGCAACTGGCGGTGCTCTTGTCGGAAGCTCTGCTGTAGTCAAACTCACAACCAGTAAGACGGCAACTGGCGGAATTGTCTGTGGAAGCTCTGCTGTAGTCAAGCTTACAACCAATAAAACTGCAACTGGCGGTGTGCTTGCCGGAAGCTCGTCTGTTGTAAGAATCAGAACAAGCAAGACTGCAACAGGCGGAGTCCTTGCAGGAAGCTCTGCTATTCTTAAGCTTACAACCAGTAAGATAGCAACTGGTGGCGTACTTGCCGGAAGCTCGGCTGTTGTAAGAATCACAACAAGTAAAACTGCAACTGGCGGCGTGCTTGCCGGAAGCTCCGCCGTTGTAAAATCAAGATACAGTAAAACTGCATCTGGCGGTGTGCTTGCCGGAAGCTCAGCCGTTGTAAAATCAAGATACGCCAATACTGCAACTGGTGGCGTGCTTGCTGGAAGCTCAGCCGTTGTAAAATCAAGATACGCCAATACTGCAACTGGTGGCGTGCTTGCTGGAAGTTCTGCTGTAGTCAGAATCACAACCAGTAAGACAGCTTCTGGCGGAGTTGTTTGTGGAAGCTCTGCTGTAATTAGAATCACAACCAGTAAGACGGCATCAGGTGGCGTGCTTGCCGGAAGTTCGGCTGTTGTTACTTGCCGATATGCCAAAACTACATCTGGTGGAGTCCTTACTGGAAGTTCGGCTGTTGTAAGAATCAGAACAAGCAAGACTGCAACTGGTGGAGTGCTTGCTGGAAGTTCTGCTGTCTTGGGAATCAGAACCAGCAAAACTGCATCTGGTGGAATTATCTGTGGCGGCACTGCACTAAATTCCAAGAATTCTTCTGTTATTTTGGCAACTGGTGGAGTGCTTGCTGGAAGTTCTGCTGTTCTTAAGCTTACAACAAGCAAGACAGCAACTGGCGGTGTCCTTGCTGGAAGTTCTGCTGTTGTAAGAATTAGAACTAGCAAAACTGCAACTGGCGGGGTTGTCTGTGGAAGCTCTGCTGTAGTTGGAATAAGAACAAGCAAGGCGGCGACTGGCGGAGTTGTTTGTGGAAGTTCTGCTGTAGTCAAGTCAAGGTACGCCAAGATTGCAACTGGCGGAGTGGTTGTTGGCGGTACGACCTCTGCAATAGAAAGAGATTATGCTGTAGGAACTGGCGGAGTCCTCGCTGGAAGTTCTGCTGTTGTCAAGTCAAGATATACCAGTACAGCATCGGGCGGCATACTAGCCGGAAGCTCGGCTGTTGTCAGAATCATAACCAGCAAAACTGCAACTGGTGGAACAGTTTGCGGCAGTAGTGCAAATTTTGGAATCAGAACCAGCAAGACTGCAACTGGTGGTGTTGTCTGTGGAAGTTCTGCCGTTGTAAGAATCACAACCAGTAAGACAACAACTGGCGGTGTACTTGTTGGAAGCTCGGCTGTAGTCAGGTCAAGATATGTTAAGACTGCAACTGGTGGCGTACTTGCCGGAAGTTCTGCTGTTGCAAGAATCACAACCAGTAAGACAACAACTGGCGGTGTGGTTTGCAGAGGAACCAGCAGTCTAGCAAGCAATATTTTCGGTAGTGGTGGCGTACTAGCCGGAAGTTCTGCTGTTGTCAAAATCAGAACAAGTCAGATTGCAACTGGCGGAGTTGTCTGTGGAAGTTCTGCTATTATCAGAATCACAACCAGCAAGACTGCGACAGGCGGAGTATTGGCTGGCAGTTCTGCTGTTGCAAGAATCACAACCAGTAAGACTGCGACAGGCGGCGTACTGGTCGGAAGTTCTGCTGTTGTCAGAATCAGAACCAGCAAGACTGCAACTGGTGGAGTTGTTGTCAAAGGAACTGCCAACACTTCGTTCATCTATTCAATTACAGCAACTGGTGGAGTTGTCTGTGGAAAATCATCTCTTGTAAACATCAAGACTAGCAAAATTTCTACAGGCGGAATAGTTGTTGCCGGTATAAACACACAATTTGTTAGTGCTAGAAAGATTTCCACAGGTGGAATAGTTGTTGGCGGTGCATCTGTCGCCAAGACAGCATTGAATCCATCTGTAACTGGAGGTGCAGTTGTTAGAGGAGCGTCTAACGCTCTCTTAGAATACAAAATAACAAGCACTGGTGGATGTGTAGCAGGAAAAGCCTCATCTGTTAAAGCAATTTACTCACCGACAACAATTGGCGGAGCAGTTGTCGGCGGTTCTGTAAATTTCAACAACTTAATTGAAAGCTTGGGTGGATCTACAGTAGGTGGGTCTGCCATTGTAAACAAATACACATCAATAGACAGCTTGGGTGGATGTGTTATTGCAGGAGATGCAAGTCCAAGAGTGATCACCGTGCGATCAACAAGCGGCGGAATTGTATTGTCCGGTACAAGTCGATCTTGGAGAACATTTGATTTTGATACTATTCGATTAGGCCCTATTGGCGGAGTTGTTGTCAGTGGACAGTGTGTATCAAAGATAATCTACAGATTTGCCGAAATACTTATAAAGCAATACACTCCAGCAATCATTGTTGTTAAAGAATATGTTGAAGCTAATCCAGTATCAGAACCGGTATCTGGAAGACACGGGGATATTGTAAAGAGAAGATTTACAACAATACCTTCTGGCAAAAATGTAAATAAACCAAGAGCTACACCAGAGCCAGTTGGTGGAGTAAAAGCAATCAGAGTTAAATAGGAGAACCATGAACTTTACATACGAAGCCACTGGCGGAATTCAAATTTTCGGTTGTTCGGCCTATAAGCTAATACATTTCCGATATTACAAATACAGAATTGGGTCACTGTTGTTCAGCAAACAGAAGGCCCGTCGTGGAATCTATGAAAAAATAGCAGTCAAGGATGTCAGATTCCCAAATGCTTACGTGAATCTGTACGTGGACACATTCAATGGATTATGGAATGAAGATGAATTAGTGTCTTATGAAAATGCTGTAATTCTAGCAGAGCAATACATTGACCGTAGAAATGCTTGGTTTGAAGAAGCTATTCGTATTTGCAAAAAGTAAACACATAACTCATTTATCGTGATCAAGTACAAGGGGATGATAAATGATTTGTTTTTTCTATGTCACAAAAAGTGTTAAAATCACAAACAAAGAACACACTTTGGTTTTCGAAGGAACTCAAGATAAAGATCAAGTTCCTTTAGACAAAATCTATTTCAGCACCCCTTCTGACTTTTACAATCAAGTCAATAATCTGAAGAAAAAGACTGGCGAAGAAGTAATGTTCGCAGTTGATTCTAAAATGGTTTCATCACTAGACGGATTTCCAGAGCACATAGGATTCGGGAATCTTGATCAACTAGAGAAATTCAAGGGAAAATCTGAAGTTAAAATTGCCATCGTAAACGCCATGTCAAATTCAATAGGCGATCATCTCATTGGGATGCAGGCATTCGACTATTGGCACAGAAAGATTTGCGAATTGTTGTCTGGAACAAAAGTAACAGTTTCTTTGTTCCAGCTAAATCCATATCAACTATCAGACATTACCCGACAATGGTCCGACAAAATTGATCATCTTTACTTGCTTCCAAACAATGTTACAAAGCTAATTGAACAAGACGCCTTTGTTGATTTAGGAACAATGTTGTTGCGAGAGGGTTTCGATACAGAACCTATGATAGACTTTTTCTTAAAAGCACTTTCTGTTGATCCGAATAGCGTCTTAGACAAAAATAAAAGAATCAAATATACAGTCGGAGATGAAACAGCGACTCAAATTCAAGAAGTGATGCGTGAAGTCAAATCTCACCTTAGACCAGTGCTATTGTTTCATCACAAATCAACAACTCCGATTAGAGAAATTGAAGATTGCAGAGTAAAAAAGATCATTGAAGAAATAATCAGCAAGTCAGAATACTTTGTGATATCAGCTACTTCACTGAGCGACCAACAAGACATAGACAGCAACCGATTCATGGATGTCAGTCAATATTGTCCTTCTTTGGATCATTTTGCCGCCATTATTTCTCAGGTTGATGGAATCGTTACAGTCGATACATGCACATATCACTTGGCAGATGCTTTTAGCATTCCAACAATTGTATTGTTCAGCAGCATCGACCCGGATCTGAGAATAAAATACTATCCTTACGTTCAGGCCATAATGTATGAGTCAAAAGATGGAAGGCTATTTGGAAAACACAAAGCTTCAACTGATGAAGATGAATTGAAAAAAGAATTGGAGTATCTTTCCACTCTTTGGGACAAAATTAACGTAGATGAAATTTTAGAAAAGTTGCAAAATCTTACTAAGATGAAAGAGGAGGTGGTGTTATGAAAGGTGTAGTTTTAGCTGGAGGTCTGGGGACAAGATTGTCTCCATTGACAAAAGTCACGAATAAATGTTTGTTGCCGATTTACAACAAACCTATGATTTATTATCCCATCGAAACGCTGGTTAAATCTGGCGTCAAAGACATTTTGCTTGTCTGTGGAGGAAATGCCGCTGGAGAATTCCTTAGAATCCTTGGAAATGGCGAAGAATTTGGATTAAAGCATTTGCATTACACATATCAGGCAGAACCAAAAGGCATTGCCGATGCGTTGTCTTTGGCTGAAGAATGGGCTGCTGGACAACCAATCATGGTCATTCTTGCAGACAACATCTTTTCAGAGCCCTTCCAAGACGTTGTAGAATCGTTTACAGCGAATCCTGTTGGAGCAACCATCTTTGGGACGGAAGTTGCCAATCCACAGCACTACGGCGTCATTATGCACGCTGACGGGGTTGTTACTGGCATTATCGAAAAGCCAAAGAACCCAGAATCAAATTTGATCGCTACAGGTCTGTATCTCTACGACAGCACGGTTTGGGAATTCATTAAACAACTTGAACCTTCGGCTAGAGGAGAGTTGGAAATTACAGACGTTAATAATCACTACCTGAAAAAAGGACAACTTTCTTTAAGGAAGCTTAATTCTTGGTGGGCTGATTGCGGAGAAAATTTTGACGGTTACGTTGACGCCAATGTTAAAGCGAGGGAATTGTGGCATGGTAGAGCACAAACACTTATTCATTAGAGCCGAAGTTAAAAAACCTTTCACTGATGTAGAGATAACCAAAGACTGGCTCAGAAGGTTAGTTGAAGCTATTGGAATGAAGATCACAAAATCTGGTGGACCCCATGTAGATTACGTGGATGTCCCCGGCAACAGTGGTATCGCTGGAGTTGTCATGATTGAAACTTCACACGCTTCAATTCACATTTGGGATCAAATAGAACCGCCATTGGTGCAGATGGATGTGTATTCTTGCAAATGGTTTGATGCCAATGTTGTTCTATCATTCTTGTCTGAAATGGACCCAACAAAAGTTGAGTCACAATTGATTGACAGAAAAGACTCACTTCGTGCAGAATAGACACCATTGATCATAAAAAGCTGGATTGTGACCGCCATAAGTGTGATCAAATTTCAATCCGCTCAACATGTTCATGATTTCGTGTTCTGAATAACACGTTCTACCAATGTAATCCGTTGCTTGATTTGGTGGAGAGCGATACCAAGTACAAAACAGCTTTCCTCCGGGCTTTAATACTCTTCGGACTTCTCTAGCATAATTCTGAGCGGCTGGCAGGGTCTGCAAATGAGTAAACACAGAATAAACGATGACATCATCGAGCGAGTTATCTGGGAACGGCAACTTATAATTTTCTGCTGTAACAGATCCAGTCGGATTGAAGACTTCATTCCAAATGTCCGAAAAAGCGAAACGCACATTGTTGTAGGCTGAGAATGCAGATTTACAGAAATCTATTGATCCTTTGCACGGATCAATGCCGAAGTAAATCACATCTTTTTCGCAAAGAACGGTAGCGAATCTTCCATTGCCACATCCTAGATCGAGGACTTTGTTCCCTGACTTAAAAAATCCAAGATATTCAGCATGTTGTACAAATTGTACAGAAGTTTTGTATGCTAGACTGGGGTCTGTTGGATTTTCGGCATTGCCGTCCCAGAGAATGTGACCATGCTGTGCTTCAGCAAATACTTTGGCCCAATACGCTTCTTTGTCCATTTCCAAGCCTTTATTCTAAGAAGATACCAGCGTTAGCTACGACTTCTGTCATTTTCATCAAATGCTTACACATTCCGGGCAATTGCAAAGGATTGGCTGGCAGACCACCTTCAGATTCATATTTTCTGCGTTTACTTCCATACAACGACTTGTCTAAATGGTTGTAATAATTGAATCTCCAATAAAAATCTGGGCAATTACACCGCAGCAAAATGTCTGTATTTTCAAGAGACAATTTGTCAAAATTGTATTGCAAGCCATCACTGGCGATGATTTTTACTTGCTTTCCGCCGTAATTAACGCCTTTGAATAGAATACACGGGCCGTATTCTCTTTCTTCATTTTGTGCCAGACTTTTGAGAAATAGTGTCTTAACTCCAACAAAAGGTATCCACCGCAGTTCTCTAATAACAATAGGATGAGTGGCGTATTGCCTCATTGTTGTTTTTGGGAACGCTTTGACGGCACTTTTGTAAAGCTCTTCGGCACTAGATTCAAGAAAGCATGTCATACAGTATCTACTCTACATACATTGAATTATAAGCTTGTATGTGCTACCATAAATTAAGGAGACGGTCATGGGAATATCAGATAGACTTAAGAAACACATCTTAGTAGATGGATTTCATGTTGTTGCAGATACACGCAACAGTCAAGATTCTTGGATTGTGGATGCTGAATCCGGCAAGAGATATCTCGATTGCTATTCTCAGTTCGCCAGCCAAGTATTGGGATGGAATCATCCTTACATGTACGGTTGGCATCCTCTCATTAACGACGCATCGTTACACAAAATTGCTAACTCTGACATGTACAGTGAAAGCTATGCTTTGTTCGTTGAGAAATTTGCTGAAGTCACTCCTGACTTTAAGCATTACTTCTTTATTGACGGTGGGGCTCTTGGAATCGAGAACGCTCTCAAGGCAGCATTTGACTGGAAGTATCAACTATGCAGAAATGAAAACATGGATGTGATTCATTTTAGAGAAGCGTTTCATGGCCGTACCGGATACACAATGTCTCTGACCAATAATGGCGGACCAGACGCAGACAACACCAAAACCAAATGGTATCCAAAATTCAATTGGACCAGAGTCACCAATCCGAAGATCTTGTTTCCACTCGACGAGATCAAAGTACAAAATTTGGAATCCATAGCGATTCAAGAAATTAAATCGGCTCTCAAATCCAATCGTGTTGCGGCCATCATTATTGAACCAATTCAAGGAGAGGGAGGAGACAATCATTTCCGTAAAGAATTCTTTGTTCAATTGAGAGAGCTAGCTGATCAACACGAAGCCATGTTGATTTTTGATGAAGTTCAAACAGGGGTTGGTCTCACTGGCAAGATGTGGTGCTACGAGCATTTTGGAGTTGTGCCAGACATGATGTGTTTCGGAAAGAAAACACAAACATGTGGGTTTTGCTCTACAGGAAGAATTGACACTGTTCCAGATAACGTATTCACTGTGAGTGGTCGTATAAACTCAACATGGGGCGGAAACATTGTAGACATGGTTAGATCAAGAATTTTGCTACAAGCTGTCGAGGATCTTCACCTTTTGGAAAGAGTAAAACAAACAGGCGAATACTTCTTGAACAAATTAAAGACTTTGCCTTCCGATGAAATTACAAATATCAGAGGCAGAGGATTGATGTTGGCTTTTGATTTGCCATCAACAGAAAAGCGTGACTCATTGGTCAACAAGTTGCATGACAACATGTTGGTTTTGAAGTCTGGAACCAGATCCATTCGATTTAGGCCAGCATTAACATTTGGAAACCAAGATGTAGATCAGGCTATCGACTTTTTGACTGCCGCACTATCTTAAGTCATGAAGTTAACAGATTCCGCAGTAAATGCTATTCTTGGCGTAATGAATAGACGAAGACTCGACCCTAAAAAGGTAGTGTTTGAATTTCATCTTCTCGATAATGGTGGAGTTGGAATTGGATTCACCAAAGATCGACAAGGAGAATCTCAGCAGTACGGAGATCTTACTGTAATGATCGGAAATGGAGTTAACATGGGCGACACCGTTATTGACTTCGGTGAAGTCAACGGAAGAACAGGAATCATTTTCTTGGAGAATCATCATGACGCTTAAAGAAGCATTCCAGCATCAAACAGAAAACACAAGATTACTGGTCGAAGACGATCTAAATTCAGAAGCAGATTCCATCAATCCATCGGTATGGAATGGAGTTATCTTTCGCTCTATAGGCAACTTCTACAGTAGCGGAAAAGAAATGAAAGTTGGCGACAAGGTTTTGATCGCCTATGTTGTTGAAGAGGAGGACACTCCAACACCAATCTTATTTGAAGAAACAGAACTTGATTCCTGTGAAGACAAGTTTTCTGTAATTCGAGTTTACGACAATGTTCCAGTTTTACAAATCAAAGGAGAAGAGCCATGTCAATTACAGTAACAGAACTAGCGATAAATGAAGTTAAGAGAGTCATGGAAGAACAAAGCATGACTCCAGAAGAAAGTGTTCTTCGTGTGTCATGTCAAGGCGGTGGCTGTAGTGGCCTAATGTATTCCATGGGATTCGAGAAGAAGAGTGAAGGAGATGCACTCAACGACATCATCATGGAGTTTCATGGAGTGCAAGTAAAGGTGGACAACAGGGTGGAAAAATATCTCGCCGGAACAACTGTAGATTTTCATTCAGGTCTTGATCGGAGAGGTTTTGTGTTTTCCAACCCGAACTCAACGAAGGGCTGCGGATGTGGTCAAAGTTTTAGTGTGTAGTCAAAACCAGAGTCTCTGGTGTATATAAGACAAGGAGGTCTTATGACTGAAAACGAATTTTTCGCATATCTTGCAGGTTTCATAGATGCTGACGGGTCTATCGGAATCGTTACAGTAGCCAAATCAAAAACATACGTTGTGCAAATTTGTGCGTGTAATTGTAACAGAACTCCAATAGACATGTTACAACAGCGTTTTGGCGGCAAGGTAAGAACCAGAGATTGGAAGAACAAAAAATGGAAGATCAATTACGAATGGAAACTAACAAGCTTAAAAGCAATATCTGTAATTGAAAAAATACTTCCTTACTTAAAGATAAAATACGAGCAAGCACAGATCGCTATTGAGGCCCAACTATTGAAACAAAAATACACTCCGTGTTTTTTGAGATGGCATCAAGATGTGAAGTCGATCAGGGATGAAGAACTTGAATCTCTTAAGTTGCGTTGCAAGAAACTGAATCATCGTGGCAGAGAAGCGGCGTAAGGAGGAATGTGGGATACAACTCAATCAGTCTAATGTACTCTGGATATTTCTTTTGTCCGTATGTCACTTTGTCTGAAACTTCAGTTGTTGTGGATCATCATTTCAACTTAAGAAAATTCTATGAAGGATACATATTCTAAGAGTCTGACCCATGGAGGTGTTTATGTCTCAAAGAAGTATTCTGCTACTGATGCTTGTATTCGTCGTAGCAATGTTTGGAGGAATGGTGGTATACGATATGAAAGTAAACCATCGCCTAGAAAAGATTTTAGGGAACGAAAAGAAAGACAATTGGCAATGGAAAGATAACTGGACTGATCAGAAGAAGAAAGATTCAGTTCAAACAATTCCAAAAACTCCAAGCGAACCAAAAAGCTCACCTGAAACACCAAAGAGTCAAATCGTAGTTTCAAACTATGAAGAAGCTATAAAAAAATCTGGTAAATTGGGAATGCCTGTTATGATTATGTTTGGGGCTGACTGGTGTCATTGGTGCGTTAAGATGCACCAAGAAACACTGCCTGATGCCAAAGTAAAATCAGTAATGATGAATTACATTTTGTTAGAGGTTGATACAGACAAAGACAGCAGTACAACAAGAAAATTTGGAGTATCTAGTCTGCCTTCCTATGTCATCTCAAACAGCAGTGGAGAAAAACTGAAGTCTGGAAGCGGTTTCAAAGATGCCAATGCTTTTTCGGAATGGTTGAACGAACAATCCAAATATGTTTAAGCAACCAAAAAACAAAGAGGTAACTCCACCAGAAGAAAACAAACCAGATGACAAAAAACAGGATCGCAAACAAAAGAGGCACCCAAAAGTGCAAGATGATGAAGATGATCCAAACTGTCAGCCCGGTGCATGAAGAATGTTTTAACTTCGCAGTTGCGAAATAGGATAACGAAAATGAGTATGCTCAAAATGGCGAAAAAGCAGCTTGAGTCTGCTTTACCTTATGCAAACATTGACAGTGAAAGCTGGGAGCGACTTCAATATCCAGATAAAATTATGCAAGCATCAATACCTTGTAGACATGACGATGGCACGCTGAAGATCTACAAAGCTTACAGGTGTCAATATGATTCAACACTCGGTCCCACCAAAGGTGGAATTCGATTCCACCCGAAGGTGGACCGAGACCATGTTGAAGCTTTGGCCTTCTGGATGACATTCAAATGTGCTTGTGTCAAACTTCCATTCGGAGGAGCCAAAGGTGGTATTTCAGTTGACGCTACAAAGCTGTCTCCTAGAGAATTGGAAAGACTCAGCCGTCTTTACATTGATGCTTTCAAAGACTTCATTGGACCTGACACAGATATTCCAGCACCAGACATGTACACCGATGAACGTGTTATGGGTTGGATGTACGATGAATACAGATTGATAAAAGGCGGACATCCTCTGGATGTTATCACTGGCAAACCAGCCGTTCTTGGAGGACTAGAAGAAAGAAAGTCATCTACAGGTTATGGCGGATACTACGTTCTTGACAAGTTGGTTTCTGAATACAGAAAAGAAACACTTGGAGACCTCTCAATTGCAGTTCAAGGATTTGGAAAAGTGGGCTACTGGTTTGCTGAAAAATGTGCCATAGAAGGAAAGAAAGTTGTCGCCATTAGCAATGAACATGGAGGACTGTATAACTCTAAAGGAATCAATATTGAAGAATGTCGCAGTGTGCTTGACAAAACAAACGGACGTGGTTGGGCTGATCTTGATGGTGATGTCTTAACAAACAATGAACTTCTAGGATTAGAAGTGGATGTTCTGGTGCCAGCGGCTGTAGAAAATGTATTAACAGAAGACACAGCAGATCAGGTCCGTGCAAAAATTGTATTGGAGCTTGCCAATGGTCCAACAACACTTGAGGGCGACAAGATCCTTGAAGACAAAGGCATCTGGGTGGTTCCAGACATTCTGGCAAACGCTGGTGGGGTAGTCGTATCCTATTTCGAATGGCTGCAAAACAGACATGCGGAAAGTCGTTCTCACGAAAAGATTGAGCAAGATCTAAAAGACATGATGCACTATGCCACAGAAAAAATTATGGCCAGACATTTGGACAAAGGTATGAGTTTAAGAACTGCGGCATACGCTCTGGCTTTGAAAAGAATCGGTCAGGCTAAAGAATGTTTAGGTACTAAGAACTATTTCTCAAGACCATAAGTCATTATTTTTTCCTCTTTTTTCCTGTAAAAACGGGTTTCTGCCAAACCCGTTTTCTGGTTGAATTGACTCTGGCAATGTCAAGGAAAAATGAAAAAGACCAGAGGTGTTGGCTAAATCACAGCACACGACCCTAGTTTTAGAGTCAAAGCTTGTAATTTGCCATTGGAAATCTTCCAAAGAGTCTAGCCACTTTCTCGTTACAGTTCCGGTATCAAACATTGCCACAACTGTTTTCTTTGAAATTGATTCATAAGAAGAACATGCTTGAGCCGCTATGCGTCTTGCCATATTTTATCTCCCCAAAAAAAAGCTAAACCATACACTCTATTGTATGTATGATGGATGAAGACTGTTACTTTTTCGTAGATGAAAATGCAAACAAAATGTCGGTGCTTTGCGTAGAGTGCCATGACACCAAAATGCCAAAGACAGGGATGTTTTATGCTGGGAGCAAAGAAGGATATGGTCCATTCAATTACAAATGTTGCCTGTGCGGAAAGCTAGTTCATGAATTCAATGAATCCGAAGATCAAGCCGCCGATTAAAACCAAGGGAAGCAAGTGGCCATTGAGAGACTTAATCATATCAAACTTCCCTGAGAATTATGAACAAATGACTTATGTCGAGCCATTTTGTTCAGGAGCGGCGATACTATTAAATAAAAACCCGTCTGAAACAGAAGTTATCTGTGATATAGACGATGGTATTGTAGCTATGTTCAAAGGCATCAGAGACGAGCCAAAAGAATTCATTTCTCGTATCAAACGCACAAAATACAGCGAGAGAGCTTTTAAGATTGCTTTCAACAAATCGCAAAACGAATTTGAAGACTATCTTGACAAAGCCGTGAATGAATACATCCTAAGAAAAATGAGTCGGGGTGGATTAAAGAAAGTGTTTGCTTGGTCAGATAAGTTTTCTGATGATTCAGAAAACACTTGGGAAGCTATAACTGATTCTCTTCAAGAAATATCTGATAGAATCAAAAATACAACAATGCTTTGCAAAAGTTTTGTGCAAGTTCTTAAAGCATGGGATGAATCAGAAACATTCTTCTATCTTGATCCTCCAGCTTTGCGTTCTATTCCAATTGAAGACACTGCGGAACCACTAGAGCTTTCTGTAGAAGATCACATGAACCTGATTCATCTGGCAAAGAATTCAAAAGCCAAAGTGATGATTAGTGGGTATTCTTGCCCTTTGTACAACAGGTCATTAAAAAACTGGAAGTGCAAAAAGAAAACTCTTCCAGCAACTCAAGTCAAAACCAAAGATCGTCGGATCGAATGTGTTTGGTTCAATTACTAAATGATAAAGTTGGCTATGCTAATTCTGGCCATAATCTTTGGATCGGCTTCGCTTCCGCAGCCAACTACTATTCTTAAATCTTTCATATCTGGATCTGCATAAACTCTCCATCTTTTGTCTAAAATTCCAATACACTTCTTTTCAGAAAATCCCATTGGATAATAATTTGAGACTGGCAAATCTCGTTCATGTTCAAATTTTGAAGTGACATCAAGTATCGCCGCAATTTCTGGAGAACATAAGACCCAAAAGTAGCCCTTAGCTCCATTTTTGATGAGCACATACGAAACCTCAAGGATTTTGATTCGAAGACTTTCGTACTTATCAGAAACAGTACATCCCAAAGCATTATTGAAATCCCAGCAACAAACAGTTTCAGAAACACTTGCTAGGTCATCTGATTTGCATTTCATAATAAACTCATCCATCGTCTCTTCTACTTTTTTCATAGCAATCTCTTTTTGATGAAGTAAATGAGTATATACTGGCATGAAATTTAAGGATTGGCTTACAGAAGAAACAGGAACAAGCATGACTTATGGCGGAGCTACCATTCCAGCTTTGATTGGGACAAATTCCAACATGCCAGTCAGATCGAAATATGTTACAATGGATGGTGGCGGAAAAGACCGAACAAATATGCCAAATCCAGATAAGTCCTTTGGTTTCAAGACTCCAAACCAGAAGAAACAATCAAGAGAAAGTCAGCCTAACATCATAGATAAAGGAAGGAAGGCGGTCCCGATGCGGGATGACGATTTGGGTATTACCTACTAAGGAGAGAATATGACTATTCCTACAGATTATGAAGACAATGCAAGTTCCATCGGTTCTACTAACATCAAGCACCCGATCATCACGTTTAGAGTAGTGATGACTCGTCAGGCTCAAGAAACCATTGGACCAGTAACCAACGCACGCACTGGCAATGTGCTACACCCAGACGCTTATCAAACCAGCGGAGATTTGGGTCGTACACATGCTGCTCAGCATGAAAATCAGTTCCAGCCTTACATCCCCGGATTCCTCCGTGGAAGCAATATCGTCCGTAACGACGATGGAACATTTACGGCTTATGGACAACAAGCCAGCTATTTGAAAACGCAGTATGCAGATATTGCCAATCCATTGTTGGTAATTACCAACAGTCCTCCATACACAACTGCGTAATGAAAGGGTGTTGAATGTCGTTATCGTTTCGTTCACTTTGGGAACAGATGGAAAAGAACCCGCTGATGACAAGCGGGTTAGATTCTCAAGCTTTAACAGTGGTGAGAGCCGGGGAAGGTCTGCACGATGAGGGCGAAACTTCATTTTGGGATGAATTCATAACGCTTTGTGCGAATAGAGATGGTTTGGCAGAACTTCTTGATGTCTCGCCTGACAAAATCTCTAGTTGGCCTGCTAGAATCCAAGAATATCAAGAAAAGATGCAAAAGCACAATTTAGAAAGCCCACACGAGCCAGAAGAAAAGGAAATGATCCCAACTGGTGAAAATGGGGCTGTCGTAACAAACCAAGATCCATATCTTGGAGAAATCACATGAGATCATTCAAACAATGGATAGTTGAAGATCTCGGTTACTCTCTTATACCACCCAACATCCCAAGAACTCAAACGGGAGTGGTCGGAAATGAATTGAGGACTGACGCAGGACGCACGTCCAGATGGCGATCTGGAGAGTCTGAGAACCGTTACAATCAATTCCACACCAAGATCACAGAACTACCAGTTCCAAGACACAACAAGTCTCAAAAGGGCTTAGGCGACTTGGGAATGGAAATTGTCGGCAAGACAACATTTGAGTATGGAAAATAACGATGAAAGCAGAGTGGTATGGAAGACAAGAAAAAGAAGATCATCAAACAGAATCTAACCAGAAAAAGATTTTGTGGAATGACTCCAGAGCAAATTCGTAAAGCCTACGACAACAAACCAGAAAAGGTTGTTGAAGCTCGAAAGATACAGCAAAAGCCACTTCGAGCAAACGAAATCAAATCAGTCAAAGCTCAAAGAGTGACATCTCCTTTCAAAAAATCAAAGACAATGTTGTTAGAGACGCCAGCAGTGGCCTCGCAACTTTTTGTTCCATATCGTGTACCGACATGGTTTGAAACTAAAGAAAAAGCAGATGTCTCCATTATCATTCCAATGTTTCGAAGCTCTGAAGCCATCAAGACGTTAATTGAATCTTGGGATATGATAAATGATGGAACAAAAGTAGAAGTCATTTATGTTGATGATTGTTGTCCTCAAAATTCCAAAGACGTTGTTGTTTCAGCATGGACAGAACGCAAGGGAGAATTAAAAGGTCCAATAGGAAAGATCATATACAATCCAGAAAATCAAGGGTTTGGAGTTTCTTGTAACATAGGTGCCAGAAATTCAACCGCAGACTATTTGATTTTCCTTAACGCAGATACAATCGTCACCCCCGGATGGCTCAGACCAATCCTGCGTTTGATCAAAAAAGAAGACGTTGGGATTGTTGGCAACATGCAGCTTAAAAGCATCAATGGAAAAGATATCATTGATAGTGCTGGATCGGAATGGGACTGGAATGATCTGTCATTTATACACATTGGAAGAAATTCTTACAATGGAAAAAGAGTCAATCCATTTTCCTTAAACAATTGCCCAAAGGATATATTTGAAACGCAAGAAAGAGAGATGGTCACTGGAGCGTGCATTGCGATTCGGAAATCATTGTTCGATGAAATTGGAGGATTCAATCCAAATTACAGAATCTCTTACTGGGAAGACTCAGAAATTTGCATGACTGTCAAAGAGTTGGGATACAAGATCATGTATCAACCAAACTCTAGGATATATCACACAGGACAGCACTCTAAATCTGGAACACACAGATTTATCGAACACAACAAGAGTTACTTTATAAACAAATGGGTTAACTCAGGTAGAATTGATTCACTTGTTAAATCACACAGAACAAATCGACTAGACATCAAGAACATCGTTGTTCGCAGACAAGCAGCCCATGGAGACGTATTGATGGCGGCAGCGATAGCTCCTGCCATTAAGAAAATGTATCCAAACTGCAAACTGTCATTTAGCACAATGTGCAGTCATGTTCTTGAAGGAAATCCATACATCGACAAAATTGTCACAGATCAAGAACTAAGCGAAAGATCTTTTGATCTATATTACAATTTAGACATGGCTTATGAATACAGGCCAAACACCAATATTCTTAAAGCCTATGCAGATGTTGTGGGAGCCTCTGTAAGTGATTGCAAAATGTTCTTAAAGACAAATGCTTTTGAGGGTCTTCCAGAGAACTATGTTGTAATTCACTCTGGACACACCAATTGGGTTGGCAGAGATTGGTCGCCAACAAAATTCGACATCGTGTCGTCCCAGTTACAAAAAGCCGGACACAAAGTTGTGTGCATTGGTTCAGGAAGCGACAATCGCATATCTTGCGATCTTGATCTTAGAGGAAAGACTAAAGTCCCAGAGTTGGCGTATGTAATACAGCACGCCAAACTGTTCGTTGGGATTGACTCATTTCCAATGCACGTCGCACAGACGTTTGATGTTCCCGGAGTATGTTTCTTTGGATCAGTTGTTCCAGACACTAGACTTGTGTCAAACAAGATGTTGTCTGTCACTGCCAACAATGTGAAGTGCTTGGGATGTCATCATCGTCAATTGCCTCCATGCACTGTTACTTCAGTATGCGAAACACAATTTTTGGATTGCATCAATCAAGTCAGCGTCAATCAAATGATGGCCAAAATACAAGAAGCTTTAGCCATTTAGATTAAGAACGATATATACTTTCAGAAATGGATTTTCTGGAGGTGTTTCAATGTCCAAAAAAACAGAGGAAAAATACAAATGCAAACTCCTTCCTTATGAAAGAATTGAGTGTCTTTCAATTCAGGATGCGAGCCAAAAAGCCGGATGGGGAATCACGGCTTTTAACCTGCCAAAAACTTGGCAATACACACAAGGTGAAGGTGTAAAAATTGCCGTAGTTGATACTGGATGTGATTTGGATCATCCAGATCTAAAAGACAATTTGGCAGAAGGAATTAACTTCATTCATCCGGGAACTCCTCCAGAAGACGATAACTGTCACGGAACTCACGTCACCGGAATTTTAGTTGCAGCGAACAATGACATTGGCATGGTCGGAGTATGTCCTAAAGCCAAAGTTATGCCTGTTAAAGTCTTGAACAGCAAAGGCAGTGGCAATCTATTAGATGTCGCCAAGGGAGTTGTTTGGGCTGTTGACAATGGAGCAGACATCATCACGATGTCTCTTGGATCTCCAATGAAGGTGCAACAAGTAAGAAAAGCAATTCAGTATGCAGCGTCCAAAGGCGTTCCAACTTTTGTAGCGGCTGGAAATGCAGGAAACACCAAAGAAGTGTTCTACCCAGCAAACTATCCAGAAACAATCGCCATTGGAGCTATTGATGAAAATTTTGCCAGAGCCAAATTTTCCAATACCGGTAGGAATTTGGATTTCATGGCACCCGGTGTAGACATCTTCAGCACTGTTCCAGACAACTGGTATGCCACACTATCAGGAACATCAATGGCATGTCCATTCGCCGTAGGAGTGGCCGCACTTGTTTTGTCTTATGTTCGTCAGGGCAAAGTCAAAATCAAATTAGAAACAATGGAAGACTACAGAGAAGTGTTTAGAAATTACACGACTCAAACATCAGAAAGCTATGACGATCCAATCTTCTATCAAGGATTTGGAATTATTGACCCTCGGAAGATGGTTTTTGACGGAGAACATCCTCCAGTTCAATCTTAATTTGAGCAGCTTTCTCGTACTCCTCAAGCTCTACGGCCTTGGCCAATCTGAGCTTGAGGAGTTTTGTTTTTTCTTCAGGGCTTGAATTCCACAAATTTTCCATGTACTTCTTTGGAAATTTTCCCACATGCGTTTTTGCTTTGTGATATGGAAATACCAACTGTTCCATTCTTTCTGTAAAATGATCATAACAAGTGGCACATCCAAATTTTCCCTTAACATCAAATTCTTCTATTGTTAATCCGCAATTGGGACAAGGCGGTTTGTGTGGTTCTTTTTCAGGAAGCTTTCCTCCAGAAATGAATTCCAATAATTGTTCTGGAGTTTTTATGTGATTTAAGTCAACTTTTTGTGGCACGTCAATCAATCCTTCCCCGCATCTTTCGCAAAGATCGTAGCTGTAAACAGATTTGTCTTTTGATATTTCGGTAACATGATAAGGGGTGTTGGTAATCTTATTGCATTGAAAGCATTTTTTCAAGGACATCTAGCTCCCTAGAGACTCTGCTTGGAATCTTAAATTGAAGCCGTCATTAGCTTTCGCTTCTGTATTTGCTGGCACAACTCGTTTGATCCACAGCGGAAAACCATCTCCGGTATGAAGTTTTGGTAAAGTAATTGGCGAGCCAGAATTTGCTGCAAAAAATCCAACTCCACCCGGTGGAGTTGTGCTGTTTCCAATTTCTGAAGCAATTGTGTTTACTGGATTACCAGCTTGTATGGTTGAAACAACAACTGCCATCGCAGGCGTAAAATCATTAGAAGAAATTGTCAAAGTTGGATGATCTTTTTTGCCATCTTGTCCTGAGAACAACAAATCAAAAATGATACTTGGACCAATCGGTTGCACGGTAATTGAAACATCTTCTAAAATTGGTTTGCCGTCTCCATCAACTAAAGAATTCAAAGCATTTTGAAAATCAAGAGCCATCGTAGATAAGTTGCTGTTATAGTTAAGAACAACCGGATTGCTGTCATAAGAAAAAGTTACAGATCCTCCGGTTGGAATTCCAGACACAAGAATTCTTTGACTTTCATCTTGCGAAGAAACTCCAATCTCCATTCCCGCTCCTCCAACATAATCTTCAGAAATGAAAACCTCTACATTGTAAATGATCGTTTCTCCGTCATTGAAAAAGTAAATGCAACGATAGTCCTCAACTCCATCTAAATTTTGCTCAGATGAGATGTCATTGAAAAGATTGTTTATGATGTTGCTTGTGACAGGAGTCAAAGAGGGGCTTCCTCCAATCGAATTATCAGGATTCAGATTGTCTCCTCCTCCTGATAAAACCACAGAAATGTCTACTCCAGTTGTTGTTGTCATGTTTCTCCCTTTCTGTATTTACCACTTGACCATATCAAATTAAGTGAGTACAGTTAGATTCATAATTTTCATGGAGGAAACATGCGTAAAATCGTGGAAAGAAAGGTAGAATGGCACCCAAAAACCATCAAAGGAATTTCTCAAATTCCAAAAGATGGAGTCGAATTTGCCTTTGTTTCAGAAGATTACAGACAAGTTCACCAACTTGTCTGGTGTAAAGATTTCATGCAGGATACAATTTTTGGATTCTTGAACGATACTCAGGTCCAAATCTATGGCTTTGAGTACGATCCTCAAAAGAATCCTGCAATCTGTAAGAACAAAACTCGGCTAATGGTCTGTAATTGGCGAGACCAAAGTTTTGAACAGAAATTTTCAAACAATTGCCGAGAATTTTTGCATGGCTTAGAATCGTTGATGAAGATGAGAAAATCACGCTTCGAAAAGTGCATCAATCCTCCTCCAATTTACAGAAGATCTGGAGTATTCATTATTGATGGAAGCCCTCGCTGGATGATGGCACCGCCAATGATTTCTTTTTACACGCTCATGATTAGAATTGGGATGGTTCATCCTCTTGGGCAATCTTCACTTAAGACTTTAGAGAAAATTCGCAATGGCAGTCTCAAACCTTACAACTGGAAACCAGATGTAAAAGGAAAATGGGGAGACATCCACGAAGATAACGATCAAGATCATTTGATTTCTGGATGGGATGGAGTGCAGGCCATCCTAAAACTTGGAGATCGCAATCTTTTTAGACAACCAATTTATCAAAATTATTTGTATGACGTTGGTGTCGAAACGATTCACGATGATTGTGGGCTCGGTGGGTTTACCAGTGGATGCACCGAAGATTATTTTCCACGCTGGCACAAACACATACCACAGGAGTAGAAGCATGTCTTTTTCATTTGGCTCAGATCCAGAATTCATGATCGTCAAAGATGGCAAATACAAGAGTGCCATCGGAATCATTCAAGGCGATGTTGAAAACCGCATCAAAATCAGAGGGCACGAGTTTTACTACGACAACGTGCTTGCTGAATGTGCGATCAAGCCCAGCCGCTCTAAATCAGAGGCTGTGGCAAATTTCAGTGAATGTTTGCAGCTTTATGCAGAAATGGCACATCCATTTCAATTGGTGCCACAAGCCGCTCAACATTATGACAGAGAAGAGTTGCAACATCCAGATGCCAAGAAGGTCAACTGTGAGCCAGAGTTTTGCCCATACACAATGTCGATGGCTAAAGGCCCGGTAGAAGAAATTCTTTACGGGACATTAAGAACATGCGGCGGACATATCCACCTTGGGAACGAATCATTGACAGAGGGAAACAATGGCGTAATGGCCATGTATATGATGGACTTATTCTTAGGCGTTCCATCTTTATGGCTAGATAAAGATCCTACCTCTGGCATTAGACGTGAAATGTATGGAGCGGCTGGAAGATATCGTGTCAAAAATTACGGTATGGAATATCGTTCGCTTTCAAATTTTTGGTTACAAAGTCCACGCTTTGTCGAATTCATTTACGACATGAGTGAGTTCGTCACTGATTTTGTGGTCTCAGGAAAGGGAGATGATCACTGGTCGTTTGATTGGGACGTGTTTTATAACACGGACAATCTAGCCGATGCGTGGAAATGTCTCACCTATGATCCAAATGCTTTGCAAGAAGCAATTAGGACTGGAGAAAAGACCAAAGCACAACCGCATTTTGAGTTGGCCCAACGATTGATGCCAAAAAATCTAAAGGCCGAAATGCTGGCTCTTTGTGACGCAAAACCAGAAAGAAGCTTTTACTCCGAGTGGAAAATCAAAACCGCTTGAAATCGAGATTGGTTTAATGTATACTGGCGATAGTGGGGAAGGGGTTCTCTGCGAACAAGGGGTGTGATGCTCAAGCGTCACACCCCTGTTTTATTCCAGCCTCGTATGGATGCACAAATGAAAGTCGCCACCGATAAAATGCCAGTCAGAGTTGTCACCGTTAGAATGCCCGTCACCTTGCACGAATCTCACCGAAAACGCACCAGCTTGAATCAGCTTTGCATCGCAAAACTTACCGTTGGGATCGTAGAGTCCGTACCATCGGTCGCAAGTCCATCGTGCGGCAGTTCTGACACTCCCAAGACGATCCAGTCAATTTGAACACTTCTAGTTCAAGCTGAAATCGTTTCTGGTGCAAATAACACTCTGCATTGCAAGATGAGCACCAAGCTTGCACATATCCGGGCTTAGTCTTGGATTTTGATTTGTTGGATTTCAATTTGCCAGTAAGTGTGTCGTACAATCGACGAAGCTTATCTGGCATCTCTGGAATTGGGAACAATTCCGTCAGCCAACGATATTCCACGCCAAGATGTTGGCTTGGCGGCAGCACAGATTGACATCCATGCCCTCGAAATTCAATTTCTCTGAATTTCAAAAGTCTCAATTTTGAGTCTGGCGTCTTGAACAAATGATGCGTTGATCTGGTACTGCGATAAGACGGATGAGGATAATCACCAATTAAATCCAACAGCACTTTGTTGGCATGGTCGCTGTCTCCCTCTACGTCGATCACGTCTCCGAGTAGCAATCCAATATTTGCTTTGGGGAAACAACTCAGTCGCTCTCTGTTTCTGCGGTAATCCCAATCTTTTTGCCAACACTTATTCATCGGAGCTTTCGAATTCTCTCTCAATGGAATGACTTTTAAGCCAAGATCCGTGAGATAATCGAAATGCTCTGTTATCGTAATCAGCATTACAACCCTTCCTCTTGCTAGTTTTTTCTTGAAGCACTATGATAGTCAAGATTCGGAAACAAAGCAACGGAGAAAGACATGAACAAGCTTAAAGTTTTAGTAACAGGTGGCGGAGGATTTGTTGGACGGAATCTTACAGAAAGATTGATTAAAGATGGGCATGAAGTCACCATCACCGCTACTGGATCTGAGCCTGTTGAAAATGTTCACAAAGTTTTGTATATGTCCTTAGAAGGCATTGATTGGCGATATCTCGCCATGCAAAAATTTGATGTTGTATTTCACCAGATGGCAAACAACGACACAAGATGTCTTGATACACGTGAAATGTGGCGTGCGAATGTATCGGGACCACAAAGATTGTTTCAAACAGCATTAGATGGCGGATGTGGGAAATTCATTTACGCCTCCAGCACAGCCGTCTATGGCAACGCACCGGCCCCATACACAGAAGATACACCAATTGATCCGCTGATTCCTTATGCTGAATCTAAAGCTGAATTTGACGAGTTCGCTACAAACTTTGCTAAAGAAAACAGCGTCTCAGTGATAGGGCTTAGATACTGCAATGTATACGGCCCCGGAGAATCACAAAAAGGCAAAAGAATGAGCATGGTCGGCCAGATCATTCGAAAAATTTTGAAAGATGAAAAGGTTGTATTGTTTAAGGACGGCACACAAAAAAGAGACTGGGTGTACGTGAAAGATGTTGTAGAAGCCAATATTCTAGCAATGCAATCGAACAAAACAGGAATATACAACATTGGAGGCGGAGGCTCATGGTCATTCCAAGAAGTTGTAGACATCACAACCAATACCATGATGCACTTATTCAACTATGATCCAGCCCCAGAAGTTGAATATATTGATTGCCCTTTTTCAGATAGCTATCAGTCGCATACTGAATGCTCTATTGCAAAAGCTACACAAGAACTTGGTTATCTGCCAAAATATGATCTTAACTCTGGCATCGAAGAATATATCTCTGCTGTAGCGTAGGGTAAACAAAAAGGGCCAACATTGCTGTTGGCCCTTTCCGATCTTCGATCTGGTATGGAAGACTAATTAACGTCTCTTGGACTTAGCAGATTTCTTGGCCTTGTATTGGTCAAGACTTGGATACTTCTTATTCTCTCCCAAAACTGGAAGATCTTGAATGTCCTGCTGGGTGTATCCACCACCAATTGATCCAACTCGGCTCTGAGGAGCGAATCCTACCTGTCCTGCACCAGAATCTGGTGTTTGAGCTTGGTAGTTTGGATCAACGGCCTGAAGCAGAGCATCTTCTTTGATGCCGCTGAAGAATCTCTTGCGAGTTTCTCCCTTGGCGTTATTCGTCAAGCTGGTCCAGAAATCTTCTTGTGTTTCTCCGTAAGTGCCGACTGTGCTTTCATGGCATGGTCCTGCACACATTTTCTTGACACTTGCGTCATGTCGTCCTTGTTGTTGAGCTTGTTGAGTTTGACCATAAGTCGGATGTGTCAGATCCCATCCCTGTTTGTCGTACCGGCTCTCTTTGTCGTACCGGCTCTGTTTGTGTGGATCGGCAGTGCGTCGGGAAAGGGGTGGCTCTTTGCTCATAAACTTCTTCTGCATCATCTTTTGGCTATTTGGTCCCTTATATCCATCAGGGGCTGAATGTGGCCCGACCTTAGAAGAATAATTTCCAGTAGGTGTCTTGTCTTCCAAGCCATATCGTTGAGACATAGCTTTCATCGCATTCGCCCCTTCTATCTCATCACGAGATAATTCTTTCTCTGATCGCCAAGGCTTATTCGTCCTCGGGTTTACTTCAGACGACATGAACTTCTTCTGCATCATCTTTTGGCCATTTGGCTGTGGCTGTCCGGGTTTCTGCATCTGCTGCATCATCTGCTGCATTTGCTGTGGATTCATCTGTTGCTGAGGCTGTCCCATTTGAGGAGCTTGACCCATTTGAGGAGCTTGTCCCTGTGGCTGAACCATAGGAGGCTGTCCGGCACCCATATATTTCTTCTGGTAGTTGGTCATTTTGGACAAGAAGTTCATCTTGTCGATGTCTTGACCCATATCTTCTCCACCAATTTCTCCGCCGCCCTTGTCATCCAAGAAACCTTGGCCATGACATGTCTGACATTCTGGATCAGGTTCACCTTCGCCATCTGGGTTACAGTCTGGGCATGGTTCGCCCATTCCCATCTCGTCACCGCCGAGACCACCCATCTCATCACCACCAAGGCCCATCTCGTCGCCCATCTCGTCACCACCAAGGCCCATCTCGTCACCGCCCATGTCGCCGCCTAGCATGTCATCAAGACCGGCTCCACCCATCTCATCACCACCAAGGCCCATGTCGTCACCGCCAAGGCCACCCATGTCATCACCGGCTCCCATGTCACCGCCGAGCATATCATCAAGACCTGCTCCGCCTTTGCCGCCCATAGCTCCTTTGCCACCCTTTGGCATAGATCCAAAGCTACTATGATCGTCTCCAAGTCCAGCTAGATCAAACTGATCGGCATCAAAATTCATATCATCGCCACCTTTGTCGTCCATGTCTTCTGAATCATCAGGTGGAAATGACTTGGATGGACCGCCTTCTTCTTTGCTGGCTCCGAAGATATCTCCGTCAAGCTGATCATCTGCTAGATCATCGCCTGCACCTTCGTCATCGCCTTCGTCGCCTTCGTCGCCTTCTTCGTCATCGTCTTCATCTCCGTCTTCATCGTCTTCGTCTTTGCCGAAGTTGAATCCGCCTTCTTGAATACGAGGGCCGCCGATTGGTCCGCCGATTATAGGATAGCTTTTAAGCCCTAGCGAAAAACTAGCCTCTTGCAAAAGCTTCCATTCATTATATTTCATCATTTGGGGTTTCTCCGTTTTTGATTTACCAGATCGTTAAGGTTATATAGGTCACTTAAGGAAAATCTGACGATGCTTGATAAAGTTTTGATAACTGCAAGCTCTGACTTATAGGCTCAACAGCAGCCAGATATTCCTCACGATTTACAAAATTCGTTGGAATTGATAATAACTTGACATATAGAAACGCTGATATGACAACTTAATCATTCATTGTGTTAATTTCTTGAGTCCATTTGGCAATATTAACTCTAGCTTCTTCCATAGCTTGTTCCGCCCATCTCTTTGCCATAAGATAATATTCTGGACAATAAAGCTTTCCAGATGTTAGCGTTCTAGCGTGATAGATGTTTCCATCTATCGTAGGTTTGAAATTTTCTTCTGATCCAATCAATTTCGGCGTGATTTTGTAAGATTTCAAAATGTAATTGCCAAGAAGCTCTGTATCAGGCCAATTTGGTTTCATTGGATCTGGTTTTTTGCTTTTAAGACCAAACAGATTGCAAAGTCTACGAATTGACCAGCCAAATCCAATTTTGTCCATGGTTGGCATGTGATACATGCTCGCCGTGTGGCTTATCATGCCTTTCCAGTCATTGTGTTGCCTTGGACTGATTTCATATCCAACAACTGGATTATTTTCATCAGTCAGATTCAACATGTACTCTAAGAAATCACGTCTTCTTAAAAAACAATCGGCATGTGTTGCAAATAGATAATCTGTTCTACAACAAGTAAAAGCCAAATCCATCGCCATCGCCACAAAATCGCTAGGGTGCTCTACCCCATGTAACCTTAGAACTTGAACTTCAAGATCTTCGGCTCGCATTTTTTGTATTCGATCACATATTTCTGGCTCGCTACCAGTGTCGATCAAAAAGATGAATGGTTTTTCGGTTTGCAATCTAAGCAACTCGACAACCAGTTCAAGTTCATCTGGCGTATCCAATACTGGAATAGCCACTGTTACCTTGTAGTCCCAAGGTTTTTTTGTGCAGGCTCCTTCCCATCCTTTGTTGGCGGGAGGGCCTTTAATTGGTGCATGAATCATAACTATAGATAGTATAGGAACCCGGAGGAATTATAAATGCCAACTTTCAATCCCGCTTGGGATGCAAACTGGACAAACACCAGTATTAACTCATCAGCAGTAACAACAGGCTCTACAGCAACTTCGGCGGCTATCAGCAATGATGTAAAAATTGTAACAGAAGTTTCTGTCACCATTGCTTATGGAGGAACAGCCACAGAAGGAGTAAAGGTGTACCTCCTAAGAGACATTGATGGAACAAACTATGAAACCACAAATGATATGCCTTGGGGTTTTCAAATGCCGTTTTCAACAAGCGTTACAAGATACAGGTCATTTACAGTCAGTGGAAGTTCGATCAGCAAATTCAAAATACTGGTTTCGAATGCCAGTGGAGCAACCGTAACGGCTAGCGTAAAATTCAAGCAAGCAACGGTTAACTTGACTTAATAATGAGCAATCCATTTCCAACGCAGTATGGATTGTTGGATTTCAATCTGACACTTCCAGATTTTTCACCAAACCCCATCGTCTTCGAAAGCGATGCCGGGGAGGTGTCTGCACTTGGAATTACTGGAACAACTTTCAACGCTGGAATTGGTAGCGTTCCTGTTTTTGGCGATCAAAGAATTCAGCCTCCAATGTGGAGTCCCGGATATCGTTTAGACAAAGATGTATCCAGAGGCTTGATCATTGGATTCCCGTTTTGGGAAAGAACTGTTGGATCTACTCATGATCTTGGCTTTAATGCTTTGGACTTCTCTCTCACAAGTTCAGACGCATACGATGTTACAGAAATTGGACCAGCATTAAAATGTAACACTCTGAATATTCAACCATTGGTGACGGCTGGATATGGTGCCTCGGATGCAAGAACATCAGTTACAGATTTTTCAATCTCATTGATGTTCTATGACAATGGAAACAATAGCACAAAAACTCCATTGTATTTCACTAATGGTGCCGGTACGACTTTCTATGTGCAAAGTGGACTCAGCACAACTACTCTGTCTGCACAATTTGCCAGCGGATCAACAGTCAGCATCACTCTCAGTCTGACAACAAGTAGATGGTATAACGTCACGTTGACACGTAACGGAAGCAATGTATTCTGGTATGTCAACGGCATGGGTGTTAAAAGTGGCACCAGCGGAACAGGAGCATTCAATCTTCAGTCTTTAAGACTTGGTGACGATAACGCCTCTCATCCTCACAAGGGATTCATTTCAACTCTGTTCATTTGGAACAGAGTATTGGAAGACGGGCAAGTGGCAACACTTTGGGAAAATCCATGGGAACTCATGGAAGAACCTCCTGTTCAAATAGCATTTTTGAACATCATTAACATTTCTGCAACTGGTGGCGTTGTCTGTGGAAGCTCTGCTGTTGTAAGGATTAGAACAAGCAAGACAGCAACTGGCGGAGTCCTTGCTGGAAGCTCTGCTGTAGTCAGAATTAGAACAAGCAAAACTGCAACTGGTGGAGTCCTTGCTGGAAGCTCTGCTGTTGTAAGAATCAGAACCAGCAAGACTGCTACTGGCGGTGTTCTTGCCGGAGGAACAGCAACAGCAATAGTAAGAGATTTTACTGTAGGAACTGGCGGAGTCCTTGCTGGAAGCTCTGCTGTAGTCAGAATTAGAACAAGCAAGACTGCAACTGGTGGTGTTCTTGCTGGCGGAACAGCAACAGCAATAGTAAGAGATTTTGCTGTAGGAACTGGCGGAGTCCTTGCTGGAAGCTCTGCTGTGGTCAGAATTAGAACAAGCAAGACTGCAACT
>Ga0315284_10002217_pt1 | contig 27883 bp, 38 predicted proteins | sample YL17G09_16_MG_FD_203696 | JGI IMG/M metagenome (GOLD analysis project Ga0315284, IMG submission 203696) | Sediment microbial communities from Yellowstone Lake, YNP, Wyoming, USA - YL17G09_16 | ecosystem: Environmental > Aquatic > Freshwater > Lake > Sediment | place: USA: Wyoming | collected...
AGAACGAGATGGACGAGAAAGAAATGCAAGGGATGGTGGCCGAGGCGGTGAAGACTGCTCTGAGCGAGCGGGATAAATCCGAAGAGGCAAAGCGGGAAGCTGAAAAAGCCGAGAAGGAGAAATTCGAAACGGCTGTGAAGGCGGAGAGGGAGAAAATAGAGAAGGAATATGCTGAGAAGCATCGCCTGCCATACAGCGAGGGTGTGAACGTGGCGAAGTTTGGTGAAATCTGGAAATACGATAATCTGTCTCCAGACGACCAGGCTTTCATGGTGGGCGTGCTGGGGGCAGCGAAAAAGCATGGGCATTCACGAGATGGCGCAACGCCGGAGGCATTGAAAGCATTGGCGATCAAGCTGATCGAAGCCAAGGAAGGCGGTTATGGAGCAGCCAAAGCAGCTCTGAAGATGGCGGGCATACCATTGGACGCAGCCAAAGCCAATGATTTCAACTACTCAACTTACTCTGGCTATGGCGATCAATGGGTCGTGGCGAGCTATTCAACCCGCCTATGGGACAACATCCGGCTAGGAACACCAGTAGTCGGTAATATCCCGACCGTGGTGGTCCCGCAAGGCGCAGAGTCCATTGTGATCCAGGTGATGGGAGCGGCACCTACGTTCTACCAGGTGGCGCAGGCAACGGCAATGGATGCCAACCCCGGCGCAACGACCAAGACGGTGACGGTGAGCAAACCGACCACACCGACACCCAAAACGCTGAGCGTTGGCAAGCTGGGAGCGGCAATCTCGTTCACCGGCGAGCTGGAAGAGGACAGCGTGATCCCATGGGCGAGCACGATGCGGGCTGACATGGAAAACGAGGGCAAGGAAGTTTTGGAAAGCCTGATGATCGATGGAGATACCGAGACCACATCATCGACTAACATCAACGACATCGCCAGCGCGATCACCAGTGGATCATATTACCTGATCCTGGATGGGTTCCGCAAGCTGGCGCTGGTGACCAACACGGCGAACAGCCGCTCAGCTGGAGCATTGACCGTTTCTGATTTCCTAGAGACGGTAAAGCTGATGGGCCTGGCGGGGAAGAACGCGGTACAGCGCGACAAAATCGGTTTCATCATCGATCTTTGGACGCACTGGAAATCGCTGGAGCTGGATGAGGTCAAGACGAAGGATGCCTTCTCACAGCCAACCGTGGAAGGCGGGATGCTGACCAGCCTGTGGGGTTACAAGGTGATCCCATCGGCGAACATGCACCGACCATCGGCAGATACAACCTACGGGTTGAAGGCGAACAGTGCGGGCAAGATCGACCAGGACACGGCAGCGAACAATGCTTATGGAGCGATCCTGGCAGTGCGCTGGGACCAGTGGCTGATGGGGATCAAACGCAACTGGGTCTTTGAGACCGAACGAGTTCCAAGGGCTGATGTGACCGAGATCACTGCATTGACCCGGGTGGGATTGACTTACCGGGATACGGATGCAGCCGCCATAAGTTATGGCGTGATTGTGTAAAGGGAGAGGGCGGGTCTGATTGTGATGATAGGTTGATCAATAGCCAATGAAGACCCGCCCGTACAAGAAAAATCCGATATGACAGCCTGATGATAGGTTGGCGAAGTCACCCTGCGGGTACTTCGCCAACCACCGGAGGCAAAGGAGAAAAGGAAATGGGTGGCTACATTATGAAAAAGGGTCAAGCATCACTTAATGACTTGATCGATGGCTATGCCGCGGTATTTGCAGCGGCAAGGAATGTCTATCACGTGGATGGTGGACATTCCGATGCAGCAGATGCGAACGAGGGACTGGATCCACGCAAGCCGATGAAGACGATCACAGCCTGCTATGGTCGATTGACAACCGACATTGGGGATGTGATGATCATCCACGGGGCAGACTACCGCTACCGGGAAGCATCGGGGACGCTGACCATCCTGAAGGATGCGATCACGATCCTGGGAGCCGGGTGGGGGACGGAGTGGAACAACAACGGTCTGGCAGGCGGATATGTGGTCAAGGTGGCTGCAAAAGCCGTGAAGATCGCCAATATTCAAATCTCGGTCAACGATTCCGGGTCGGGAATCTATGTGGGGGATAACAACGACAACAAGAATGCGGCATTGTGCACCATCGAGAACTGCTTCATCCGGGGCGACTGGTACACAGGGACCGGACCGGGAGCGGGGGTTTTGAAGGGAGTCGAAGTGGATGGAGCATCGACCTGCACGATCCGCAACAACCATATCTGGGGCTGGGGAACGGGCATCGACGTGTCGGATGGAGCATACCGAACATCGTATGGAGCTCATATCTATGGCAACAAGATCCTGGGATGCAAAACCTATGGAATCCTGTGGGCTGGATATGGATATGCCAGCATGATCGAGGACAACGTGATCGCCGATTTCAGCTCGACGGTCAACCTGACCTATGGAATCTCACTCAGCCCAGGCACAGGCGGAATCATCGTGGCAGGCAACAAGATCGGAGCTGCCAACCCGGTGTACGACAGCGCTGACCTGAACTACTGGATGGGCAACTTCGTCCGCACGGCTGAGGCACTGAGCGAGCTGCAGGCTGTGGCTGAAGGCGAGTTCAACAAGATCACGAGCCATGAATAAGAGAGAGGTGAAAGATGAAAGTTAAATTTATGGCGGATTGGGGTGATTTCAAAGAAGGCCAAGTGGTCGATGTGCCCGAGGAAGAGGCTGAAGACCTCCATCAGGCAGGCAGGGCTTATCCCGTGGGCTATTCGCATGGAGTGGAGACAGAGCTGCCAGTTGATCCACGGCGACCATTCCTGGAGATGGCACATGGGGTCGAGAAGAAGAAATCGAAGAGGGATGAGGCGAAGGTGAAATAAGATTGATGTAATGGGCGGAAAGGGTCGGTCTCCATACGATGTATAAAGGAGTTTGACAGATATGCAGACCGACCCGTACAAAAAGCCCAAGGAGGAAATTATGAAAGATGTGAAATTTGCAATTGCGTGCAGTGCGGGTGGGGCATACACCGAGACGTCGAAGGCGGTGAATGGGAAGCTGTATGCGATCGAGGTGGTGATCGGGACATTGACCAACGGGGCGGCGGATATCACGGTTTCGGTGACGAACACACCGAGCGGGGTGGATAAGACGCTGCTGACGCTGACCAACATCACGGCGAGTGCGCTTTATTATGTGAGAGATCTATTGCATGGTGAGACGGGAACGGCTTTGACGGGCTCATCCGGTGGGGATCGATGCCAACCATTATTGGCGGGAAACCTGAAATGCGTGGTGGCAGATGGCGGGGTCTCGACGAGCGGGTCAGTGATCGTGTACTACGAGGAGTGAACCATGTCGATCGCTTCTTATAAAACCAAAGTTGGCGAGAAACCAGAGATTGTTTATGGTCCCGATCCGGATGGCAGTCTTGTTTCGGTGAAAGTTACGGCTGGAGATTCGGAGGTTGCATATCTGGGAAACGCGGAAGTCAGTTTGGAAAATGGATTTCCAATGTCGAAAGATGATGCGGCGATTGTGATGACGATCGGACCAAACGAGGAGCTGTATGCCATTGCGGAGAAATCGGTGTTTGTCCATATATTGGCGACGTTGAATGAATAAAAGAGGCCCTCACCCCTGGCCCTCACCCCCAGCCCCTCTCCCGTTCCAAAAACATTCACGGGAGAGGGGGGAAGGATAGGAAGGAATTATGACGATTGCGAATGGGTATATCACGCAGGCAGAATTCAAGCTGTATGCGAACATCGGCACGACGGATGCGAATGATGACCTGGTGATCGATGAGCTGGTGGAGGGGACGAGCAGGCTGATCGATGACCTGACGGGTAGGACGTTCTATGCCAGGAGCCTGACGAATTATTACGATGTGCCAGTGGGCAGGCAGATCGACCTGACCGATGACTTGCTGACGATCACGAAGCTGACGAACGGGGATGGGGACGAGATTCTTTTGGCAGAGTACAACCTGATCCCGAAAAATCACGCTCCCTATCATGCGATCCGGCTGAAAGAGGCATCTACTGAGGTTTGGGAGCTGGATGATGAGGGCAACTCGGAGATGGTGATCAGTGTGCAGGGTACGTGGGGCTACAGCGCAACGGCGCCGGATGATATCAAAACGGCGTGCTACCAGCTCGCACAGCAGGCATACAAGGAGCGATTCGGGGAGAATACGGGCGGGGTATCGACGATCACGGCGTGGGGAGTGGTGGTGACGCCGCAGGATATACCGGGAAGTGCGTGGCAGGTGTTGAAGAGGTATAGGAAGATGTTGTGAGGCGAGGAGGGGTGGGTCTCCCTGATGATGTAAATTGATTAAAAATGAAACGAAGACCCACCCGTACTGGAGAAAATAAATGGCATTAGCGATCAGCACGGTGGCGGATAGTATCAGTAAGCTGAGTGTGACGGGGCTGACGATCAAGGATATCAATGAGATACCGGCGGGGACGGACAGCAGAGGAAAGACGTTGATCCCGAAGCCGAATTTTATGACGGATTTCAGCATGGAGAGAGATTCTTTTGGGGGCGGATCCACGGCGAAGATGACGGTGAACTATACGCTCAACTACCGGATGCTGTATAAGCCGGTGGGGGCGGGCAGGCAGAATGTACTGGAATATTACGATGATTTGACGAGCATGATCGGGTTGGTGTTGGATGCGGTGCTGGCGATCGATACGCTGACGGGCACGGTGGATATTGTGCCGCTGAGCGTGACGAACATGGGATTGGTGAACGATCCAGCGGACCAGGCATGGTATGGATGCGATTTTGCGTTCAGGGTGATGGAGTTTGTGAATTGACCTAACCCCCAACCCCTTCCCTAATAAGGAAGGGGGGAAGGAAAAAGGAGGAAGAGAGAGATGACAGGAAGAACGGTTAAGAGGTTTACGAGGTTTTATGCAGGCGGATATGACCTGAGCGGTTATGCCAGGACGTTCGGACCGCTGAAGAGTGAGTTCGATATGGCGGAAATGACTGCGCTCACGGATGGCGTGCAGGGAAAGCTGCCCAACCATCCGGAGTTCGGAGTGGGTGAGCTGGATGCAGTGTTCGATAACACGGCAACGAGCGGGATCCATGCGGCGATCAGCTCGCCAGGCGTGACGCGGGTGGTGATGTGCCCAATCGGGATGCGAGCTGCACCGGCGGAAGGTGACCCGGTGTACTGCGGGCAGTTCAACCAGCTGGGATATAAGATGCGCGAGGATGGCGGGGCGATGCTGCTGAGCGTGCCGTTTGGGTTATGGGATGCAGCTAATCTCATAAACTATGCAAAATGCTGGGGATATCTGCTGCATGAGAACAGTGCCGAAACCGGGGCAAATGCAGCGACCGGGGTGGATACCATCGCAGCAACAACGGCGGGAGGCTGGCTGTGCTACCAGATATTTGCGGCAAACGGGACGGGAGTTACGGCGACGCTCAGCGTGGAAGATTCGGCGAACAACGCGGACTGGGTGGCACTGCTGGATGCAACCACGGGCGAGATCGACGTGGGCACGGCGCCAGTGGCGGGGATCATCGCAACGCACACCGACCATACGGTGCGGCAATACCTGAGGTGGCAGCTGGCGTTGGGAACGGCGACCAGCGTGACGTTTGCACTGGCGTATATAAAGGGATGATTTGCCCTCACCCGACCTCTCCCGTTCAAAAAGCATTCACGGGAGAGGGGAAGCAATCTAATTCTGCCTCAACCGTTCAAAAAGCATTCACGGGAGAGGGGAAGAATAGGAGATGATGGATGAAGAAGACAAAACGATACTACGTGGTGATATTCGATAGGAAGTGGCTGGAGGGATTGCTGGGGAGCGAGCACGATGAGCTCGTCGAGGCACAGAAGGCGCTGAATGAGGCGAAGGAGATGGGAGGAATTTACGACGTTAAGGAGGGGAGATTTGTGCAATTGAAAGAGACCTCACCCCAACCCTCTCCATTTGCAAAAGCGGCAAATGGCGAGGGAAAAAAAGAAATAGAGCAAGAGGAGAAAGAGAATGACGGCTAATACAGGCAGAACGGTTTCAAGATTCATGAATTTCATCGTGGATGATAGCGGCAGCACCAAGCGCTCGATCCCGGTGGATTCGATCAATGATGTGGGATTGGAATATCCGGAGAAGGACGTTACGGCGTTTCAGGATGCGCTGAAGGGTGCGCTGCCGGAGACGCCGGACTGTGTGATCAAGATATCCGGACCATTCGATAACAGTGCGGTGAATGCCAGCACGGCGATCCTGAGCGGCAGTCACACGGTATTGAAAGATATCGTGGGCGGGGTGACGCCGCTGACGATCGATATCCAGGTGGGCATACGCCATACCTGGGTGGCAGATGAGCCGCAGTTTGGAATAACGGCTTCAACCGCGAATGGCTTCCTGTGCTCGAAGTACAACGTGAACCTCGACGATATGAAATACGAAGCTGAGTTCGTGGTCTATCCGGGCAGCATAGCACCGGCGTGGGGTATTGCGGCGGAGACTTAAGATGAAAATCGTTGTGGATATCAATAAGCTGGATTACGACGAAATGATGGCAACGCTCGATCTATTTTCTGGTGTTGATCTAACGAATATAAAATCCACAGAATTAGGGGAGAAATATAAGATGCTTTTAGCACATTTCGCATTTGATGACGAAGGACAACGAATGGATCATGAAGAGGCAGAGAAACTGATCGGGAAATCCCCGGCAATAGATATGATGCCCTTGATTCCGGCAGCGACCGCGGTGGTTCAAGAACTTTCTGAAATGATGAAGCTCCCAAACATGAGCGGCGGCAGCTAGTCGATGCGTTCCATACGCATGATGCGCTGCCGCTGTGGGCGAATGTGCTGATGATGGCTGAGAAATGGGGCTGCCCACCATGGGAGATCACGGGCGAGAATCTGAATATCAAGAAGCGGCTGAGATGGTTCTTGCGGTGGATGCTGTACACGGAGCAAGTGAATAAGAATATGCAGGAGAAAGGGACAGGCGGATCTTAGATCCGCCCCTACAAAACCATGGCGAATATTATCGAGATCATCATCAGGGCGACGGATAACGCCAGTGCAGTTCTGAAGGGAACTGGAACCGATCTGAAAAAACTTGGCACAGATATGACCAAGATTGGGGCAGGGATGAGCCTGGCTCTGACTGCACCGATATTGGCATTGGGAAAATCGTCGATTGAGGCAGCCTCCAATCTTGAAGAGAGCCTGAACAAGGCGAATGTGGTTTTTGGGGAAAGTGCGGGGGTGATCGAGAGCTGGGCGGAGACAGCGGCAGCTTCCTTCGGGCAGTCCAAGCGCCAGGCACTGGAGGCGGCAGGGACGTTCGGGAACCTGTTTTCGGCGATGGGGATGGGGCAGGATGAAGCGGCGGGCATGTCCACGAAGCTGGTGGAGCTTGCGAGCGACCTGGCGAGCTTCAACAACATCGACCCGGCAGTGGCGCTGGATAAATTACGAGCCGGACTGGTGGGTGAGGCAGAGCCGCTGAAGACGCTGGGGGTGCTGATCAACGAGAGCACAGTCAAGGCAAAGGCGATGGAGCTGGGACTGGGGGATGCCAGTGGGGCGCTGACGGAAGCGGAGAAGGTGCAGGCGAGATATGCGCTGATCCTGGAGCAAACGGGAAAGGCACAGGGAGATTTTGCCAGGACAGCGGATGGATTGGCAAACAGCCAGCGCACACTGAATGCAACCTGGGAGGACACGAAGGCAAAGCTGGGCGAGGCCTTGCTGCCCATCGCACTGCAACTTTCGAATGCGCTATTGGGTTTGTTGACTGCGTTTAATAATCTATCACCGGGAGCACAACAGACGATACTGGTGATTGGGGGACTACTGGCTGTGGCGGGACCACTCTTGATGATCGTTGGGCAGATCATCGCGGTGGTTGGGGCGCTGGGACCGGTTTTCGCGACGGTAAGCACGGCGATCGGAGGGGCGGGGCCGGTACTGGCAGGTGTTGCAGCGGTGATCACGGGGCCGGTGTTGTTGGCGATTGCGGCGCTGGCGGCCGGAATTGCGCTGCTGTATATTGGCTGGCAGCAAAACTGGTTTGGGATCCGGGACAGCTTCAACCTGGTGATCGACAACATCAAGGCGGTCTGGCAGGCGTTCCTATTGATCTTACAGGGAGATTGGGCAGGGGCGGGAGAGGTTTTGAAGGCCTCTTTCTCGAAGACGTGGGAGGAGATCAAGAGCCGATTTGAGGCGGTGAAAACGACGTTGGCAAATATTGCCAAGGCGGTGGGAGGTTCTATCGTCAGTGGATTGGTGGATGGGGTGAAAAGTGCGGCTTCCAAATTAATCGAGGCGGTAAAAGGTGTGGTCAATAGTGCTTTGGATGCGGCGAAGGCGCTGCTGGGGATCAGCAGCCCATCCAGTGTGTTTGCGCAAATCGGGCAGCAGATGATGACGGGGATGGCGCAGGGGATCAGGGGCGGGACGATGCAGCCGGTGGGGGCGATGGCGTATGCGGTGCCGCAGCTGATGGGAGCGGCAAGTGGTGGAATCAATGTGACAATGCACAATAATATCGGCAGCAATATCGATATTGAGGTGATGGCGCAGCGGGTGGCGCAGATCATTCAGAGGCGACGCAGGTAGGAGGTAGGGCGGGTCGAGAGACCCGCCCATACAAATGACGACACAGACATTTGTTATCACGATTACAGATAACACTATCACGGAAACGCTGACATCTTCACCCTATGCGGTGATGGAGTATGTGCCCAATGCGCCGGACCCGGCAGTGGTGGATGCACTGGATGACAGTGCGACGCTGACGGAGACGCTGCGCATCCGCATTGCGGATAGCTCGGTGGCGGACAACATCGTGGAAGTGAACAGCATCCAGACGCTGCTGGACCAGGCGCGCAAGGCGCAGACGGATCCAAGCCTGGCACGGGTTTATATCACGTTCCTGAATGCGACCGGCGGGACGACCTACCGCAGCGAGATCGTGGCGGGCAGGGTGGAATGGGACGAGGAAGTGCTCAACCGGGCGCAGTGGGTGGGGAATGTGCAGATTTTTTCGATCTATATTGAACGGCGCTATTACTGGGAGATGAGCTCGGAAACGCAGCTGCAACTGAGCAACCAGCAGGCAACGGCAACCACCAGCGCGGTGCCGATTTACAACCCGAACGTGGCGTACACGGCAATCACGATCTCTTTTGACAGCGGAAACAAAAAAATATTGGACAGTGCCAATGGGCTGGCGATCTTCAAGACGGGGGATATTGTCACGGTGGTGGGATCGACATCGAACGATGGAAAATACACGGTGGCAACGGGCAATGTGGCAGCCTATATCGTGACCACGGAGGCGATACCCCTGGATGAAATTGCCGGGGATACGGTGACGATCGTGGGAGCGTTCGACAACTATGTCCAGATTGCGGCGGCGCAGGTGCTGGGGGTGATCAATGCGCCGGTGCGGCTGGAGCTGACCAATGCGGCGGGAGCCAGCATTACGTATAAGGATATCCATATTGGCAACTCGAGGTTGAACAACATTGCCAATTTCCTGTTCACGCTGGAGGCGGAGGATGGGACGGGCGGAGCGGAGACGAAAAGCGCCACGGCGTCGGGCGGGCTGCACAATGTGATCACGACTGCAGCGGGAGAAGCGGAGCTGTGGACGTACACGCTGACCAAGGCGATGATGGCAGCTTCCAGGGGGGCGTACTTCCTGGCGATTGCCAGGCTGGATGCGGGCACGATTGCGGCAACGATCCATCTGAGGTTGAACATCAAGCTGAGCGCAACCACGATCTACGAGGGACCGCTGGTGCAGCTCACGGTGAATGAATACTTGCAAGAGCTGGGGATCATCCAGATCCCGCCCTACCTGGAACGCTTCACCTCGCCCACGGTGCTGACGCTGAGCTTGCGCGGCTATGACAGTGCGACGAACGATGTGAAGCTGGATTTCATCCAACTGATGCCGATCGATTCGTACCGCTTCTTGAGGCAGGTGGGATATGCAATCGCAAATGGGGATGCAATCGAGGTGGATGAGCTGGTCAACCCGACAAAATGTGAGGTGTACGGGGTGGACAGCGGGAGCGACAACTACCGGGTGTGGGTGGAGCGGGGAACGAAGCTGAAGGTGCAGCCGAATACGCTGCAGAGATTTTATTTTTTATATGATGAGAGCGACAACACGCACAAGATCGGGAGGAAGATGACGGTGAAGGCATATTATCGGGCGAGGAGATTAAGCTTATGAAGAGAATAATTATGGCGGTGGCGATATTATGTATTTTGATCGGGATTGCGGCAAATTTGCCACCCAAATTGCCAGCCAGCTTCTATGGCTGGGTAACAGGAGCTCGGGCAGGACAGATTGTGTCGGTGGTAGTGGATAGGACCATCGTGGCACAAACGAAGATCTTCATATGGGAGGGGAGTTGCGTTTATGCGATCAATGTGCCGATGGACAATATTGCCGATGGAAAACTGGCAAAGCTCAAGATTGGCGGAGCCTTGGTGAGCTCAGTTGCTTTGTATTCGGGAACGAACAGGCAGCTCGACCTGCACCTATCCGGTGTAAGGCAGAGGTAATTGGATGAAAATGAAATCAACGCTCACCTGGATCACACTGCTTGCTTTTGTGCTGGCAATGATTCCGGAGATCATGGTGCGAGCTGGGGGTCAGGTTTACATTATATCTGTGGGTGGGAATGATTCTAATCCAGGGACGCAGAGCAGCCCATTCAGAACGGTGCAGAAGTGCCTGAATGTGGTTAAGCCTGGAGAAACTTGTGAGATTACCTTTGGAACATATTATGAGGCGTTGACATTGAAAACATCGGGATTGCCTGGAAGTCCGATTACGCTGCGGGGCAATGCGACGATCAACTCGGGCGCTGATAAAACATTGGTGACGAGTGGAAACATCAACTACTATACCATCGATGGCTTATGGTTTATCAGCAGCGCAACGGGGTCGAATAATGTCGATACTTCGATCAGTTTTGCATACAACTATTGGGGCGATGGTCAATATGGAGATAAAGGTAATGATGGATTTATTTTGAGGAATTGCTATGTTGAAGGGGCGGTTTACTTTTATGGCAGTGACAATCTGGTTGAAAATTGTGAGTTAAATGGATTGAACAAATGGGGCAATGGACTTATAGAAAGATCACATCCATCACAGAATAATATATTCAGAAACAACATTATCCATGATTATACACAACGAGGAGGATGGACTTTACAGTTGCCAACGAACAGTCTTTGGGAAGGCAATACTGTCTATAACACGGGCGAACAAGGAATTAACTGTGATGGAGCTGGAAATCCAGTATATTTTTGCAAGATAAAAAATAACATTGTTTACAATGGTGGGGGTTATGGAATACAAATGGAAAATGCCTTTGATGGTGAAGTAAGTGGAAATACTATTTACAATGTTGCTTCTGGAATATCTGTAATTAATTATGGATTAACAGGAGGTTATGTAATTAATACAGAATATCGCAACCAAGATACTAGAATAATTATTAAAAATAATTATATTCACGATATAAAAGAGGATGGAATTATTGGTAGATCAGCCCCAGGTGTAACAGTAACAAATAACACTTTTGTCAGAACTAATTATCAAACAACTTCCTATTTTGGGGCAATTGGATTATCTAGAAACTATGATTATTACTGCACAAATTGGACGATTACGGGCAATAAAATTTCTCAAAGTCAAACAGCAATTTGGGTGGAATGGCTGCTCAATAGTCCCATAAATCTTGCGCTGGATAAGAATACGTATGATTTCAAGTCTACAGACAGCAAATATAAATGGCGAACCTATACAGCCAGAACGACATTCACAGATGCAAATTACAGTATCATTCAAATGAGAAACCTGGGATATGAAATAAACTCGATCACAGCGGATGCTTCACCAACCGCGATTTTTACACGAACTCCAACCATAACTTCTACAAGAACGCCAACTCCAACTAGAACACCAACTCCAACTTTTACATTAACTCCAACTCCGACCTTTACATCCGCGCCTACAAGGACTTTTACTCCAACATCTACTAATACAGCAATTCCTACTAGAACGCCCGAATGTAAAGTAGTGCTATTCAGCGATGGGACAATCATAACGGTTTGTAAATGAAAAATTTCAGCTTCGTGTTCAAGGATCGGGATTTCAGCGATGTATTGATGCCGCGGCTGGATTATCGGGTGCGCAGCTACTCGTGGGACGTTCTAGGTGGGCCGAAGAGGGCCAATATCGAGGTATTTGGGGAGGAAAAATCGCTGTGGCAGCTCCTAGACCGTCTCAGAGCGCCGGTGGAGATCTATAACGAGCAGAATGTGCCTGTGTGGTGGGGCTATATCCATGCCATGACGGTGTACGTGGGGGGTGTCAAATTTGGGCTGAGCATGGAAAGCATGGCGAACAAGCTGGCGGTGGCTTATACGACGGACAATGTGCGTTACACAACGGACTGGTCGCCGGATACGGTCAGCGCGGCGGAGTATGGGACGAAAGAGATGCTGATCTCCAGGGCGGAGATCAGTGAGACGAATGCGCTGCAGCTGAGGGATACGCAGCTGCAGGGATTGAAGTACCCGATACCGATCCTGGATAAGTTCGGGGGTGGGGTGAGCTCGGTGGAGATCGACTGCCGGAGCTGGCTGGATACGCTGGACTGGCGCTACTACGAGAACCTGGCGGGCAAGGAAAGCTTTGAGACGCTGGACGGAGCGGATAGGGAGATCGGGGAGGATGATCGACCGATCTGTGCGCAGAGCTTCCAGATCAGCTCGACGGTGGCGTGGGATGCGAAGGCGATCTGGCTGCGCATCTTCAAATACCCGGCGGCATCCAACATGACCGACAACCTGGTGATCAAACTGTACAGCAGCACCGTTGGAGGAGGCGGCGGCAGCCCGAATGCGGAGCTGGCGACAAGCAGCCTGGCGGGCAACAGTGTGCCCGACCGGGCGACGTGGACGAAGTTCACGCTGAGTGCATCCGTGACGCTGCAGCCATCCACGGAATACTGGATCAGGGCGAACAGGTCCGGGGCGATCAGTTTAACGAAATATTACGAGGTGGATATGAACGCGGCGGGGGGTTATGAAAAGGGCTTGATGAAACTGTATAACACGAATACAGGCAAATGGGCGCAGGAGTTCCACCACGGCTACCAGGGAGACGTGAATTTTATCGTGGAAGGCGACCTGGCGACCACGGCGCAGATCAGCACGATGATGACCGCGGTGGGCGAGTTTATCACGGCAACGGATATTGTCAATGCAAGCGGGATCGAGACCAACCCGTACCGGAACGGGGATAACACGGCGCTGTTTGAGCTGTTCAAGCTGCTGGCGACGGGGACGAGCAATGACCGGCGCCTGCTGGCGGAGGTGACCCAGCAGCGGCGATTGCGGGTGTATGAGGAACCGGCCAAGCCGAGCGTTATGGAAGATATATATCACCTGGACCGGCTGGGTAAGCTGTATGATAAATATGGCAGAGAGGTTACCAATTCGACCTGCCCGGTGGGTTTGTGGTGCAGTCTGCATGGGGTGGTGCCGATGAATGTGGATATGTCGTTGATCGCCAACCCGAGCCCATTTTTTATCGAAGAAGCGGAGTACGATGTGGCGAGAGATCGGTACAAGGTGGTCAGGACGCGGGATCAGATGGAGGCGATTGGAGGAGGGATTGGGGAGGGATAAAAGAGCCCTCACCCCTAGCCCCTCTCCCGTTCAAAAAGCATTCACAGGAGAGGGGAAATGATGGAAATGATGGAGATGATGTATGACCGTTAAGGATTCAGAGATCTGGCAGAGGATCAAGCCGTTTGCGATGCGGGATATTGGGGATTTGATCGGTATGGTGGGCGGGAGCGGCAGCGCGGGGGAGGAATACGCGATCATCCTGTTCGACAAATCCGAGCTGGCGATGAGCGCTTACTCGTGCAGCGATGATGGCATGGCGGGTGCGCTGGGGGCGGCGGCGAGCGGGGACGTGATCTGGGTGCCACCGGTGACGCTGGCGGATGCTTATACGATCCCGTCGGGGGTGTGTGTGATTGGGACGGAGCAGAAGACGATATTCAATGGCGCCATTACCAATAACGGTGAGCTGATGTTCAGCCTGATAGGTGGAACACTGAATAACGCATCGGGAGGTGTGGCAATCAGTGTTGCCACAGCAACATCATCGGCAATTATCTATGCGACGACCAGCAATATTGGGGATGGGCATGAAGGATCCGTCGTTTTAGGAGGAGAGGATCATGATCTGAATGCAGGTTTTGGGGTGATTGGGGGAGGATTACAAAACCTGATCGAGAATACATACAGCTTTATTGGCGGTGGGGGATACAACGTGGTCAAGAGTGCCTTCGGGGTGGTGGTAGGGGGAAATAAGAATGAGATTTCGGACACCGGCTCGAGCTATGGATTTATGGGGGGAGGATATGACAACGATATCAGCGGCTCAGATTATGCGGCGATCGTGGGCGGCTACGGAAATATACTCGATACGGGTGCGGATGACAGTTTTATTGGGGCAGGCTACCAGAATAAGATTCAGGACAACGATGCGGTGATTGGGGGTGGGGATACCAACCTGATCAAGGTAGGGGGAAACTATGCGGGCATCCTGGCTGGGGACGGCAACACGATTGGGGATGGGGCGACAGCCAGCAATGATTCGGCGATCGTGGCGGGCAGCGCAAACACGGTGATCGGCTACAACTCGATCATACCGGCGGGGGAAGCCAATTTGATCAATGGAGCGAACAATGCCTTTGCGCAGGGCAGACGGGCGCACATTGGGGCGGGGCATCATGGAGCGGTGCTGTTTGCGGATAACACGGATGCGGATGTCAACTCGGCAGCGGCGAATGAGTTTGCGGTAAGAGCGACGGGTGGATTCAGATTCCTGCCGAAGGTGGGCGTGGGAGCGGTGGTGGTAGGGATCAACACCAGCGGGCAGATCACGAGTGACCTGGCGATCGGCACGGCGCCGATGACGGTGGTGAGCACGACGGTGGTAACGAATTTGAATGCGGACACGGTGGATGGGCACCATGCGGCTGATTTTGCCGAGCCAGGTGACTTACATTCTGCGGTGACACTGGATGGGGATGCGGCGGTCCTGCTGGATCTGTCAGGTCAGGAGATCGGGCTGGATACGCAGGATGCCAATAAGGTCTTTGCCGGTCCGACCGCAGGAGCAGCGAACGAGCCAACCTTCCGAGCGCTGGTGGCAGCGGATTTGGGAAGTGGGGCACCGGATGGGACGAAGTTTTTGAGGGATGATCTAAGCTGGCAGGTACCGGCGGGAGGGGGTGGTGCACATGATCTGCTATCGGCGACACATGGCGATACGGCAGCAGATGCAGTGACCAGGGGATCATTGATTTATGGCAATGCCACACCTAAATGGGATGAGCTGGTCAAAGGAACAGCAGGAGCGGTGATCACGTGCGATGCAGATGATGTGGCGTGGAGCACGTTCTATTTAGCTGGCTCTTCGGGACATACGTACACGTTTCCTGATGAGACAGGAACGGTGGCATTGATGGCTTATGATAATGTGGGGAATTTTGCGGCTGTAGCTCCATATAATGCCACAATTGCTGCAAAATCTACCGTTGCAGGTTCAAAATACAATATTGCACTTCAATCAAACCAAGATGATGAAGGGGCTGAAGTAACTTATACATATTTTATTAGCACAGATGATCTTACTGATGATAGGTATTTATTTTTGCCAAATGGCAGTTTAGTATTTGGTGGGGGCGGAAATTTTAATTTGCAGGATGGAACATTAGAATTTGGGGTGGGGCCATTAAATGTGAAGTTTAACGAAAGCGCATCTTTTCCATTCAATGCGCATGGATATTTACATAATGATGGGGTTGGCGCATTGTCCTGGGCAGCTCAGACAGGGGATATCTCCACCGATACACTCTGGGATGCGAAGGGCGACCTGGCGGTGGGGACGGGGGCGAATGCAGGGGCGAAGCTGACGGTGGGGGATAATGGGACATTGCCAGTGGCAGCATCCGGAGAGGCGACCGGGATCAAATGGGATATGCCTTTTTATCCATGCAATGGCAGACTGACCCTGACCAGTGGCACACCGGTTACAACCGCGGATGTCACGGCAGCCACGGCGGTTTATTTCTGCCCCTACCTGGGGGATTATATTGCCCTATATGATGGATCGAACTGGGTGGTCAGGAATTTTACCGAGAAACACATTGATCTGACCGAGACGCAAAATGGCACGACTACGAATGGCAATAAAATCATCACTGGATTAACAGATACTTCTCAGCTAATTGTAGGTATGTTGGCAACAGGAACGGGAATCGGAGCAGCTCCTAATGCGATTGCATCTATTGACAGTACCACGCAGGTCACTTTGTCGGTGAACTCGACTGCCAGTGCAACGGTAGCGGTGACATTCAAAGCGGTTGTCAGCCTGCCGCATGATATTTTCGCCTTTGATAATTCAGGAACGGTGAAACTGGAGATGGTGGCATGGACGAACACGACCACTCGTGCGACGGCATTGGCGACTCAGAATGGGGTATATGTGAAGAATGGGGCGACCACCAGGCGATATTTGGGGACGATCTGTACGACAGCGACGGGGGGACAGACGGAGGATAGTGATGCGAAAAGGCTGATCTGGAATTTTTATAACCGGATTATCAGACAGACAATGTATACAGATGGAACCGGGCACACTTATGCAACTGCAACCTGGCGATATTGGAACAATGATAGCACCAATGCAAAACTTCAATATGTGTGTGGTTTAGTAGATAATATTCGGCATATAGATACCATTTGGTATAAATCAGTCTCAGCCAATATTTATGGTTATAACGGTATGTCAGAAGATAGAGTAGAAGGAGATTTATGCACAAACTTTTGCTATATTGATGCCGGTCACACTCTCATAATGGAATATGGTTCCTCCATGACAAATTTACCCTTGCTTGGATACCATTACATATCAGTTTGTGAATATTCATCGGGGGCAACAACGACTTTTTCTTATGTAAGAGCAAGCATGAGCATGCCAATGTAAAACGATGGAGATTAAAGTGAACAATAAAAAAGAAGCACAAAAATCAGAAGAAAAAACAGGCATCAGCCCGCAGGAAAAACCGATCATCAACCCGCAGGCGATGCGCCAGATGCTGAAGTTGGAGGAACAGGAACGCATAAAGAGATGCCAGGCGAAGATTGCGGCTGCGTGCAAGGAAGAAGACTGCCGCCTGGAGCCAAGGATGATGGCGATGAACAGCGGGATGAGGATGGATGTGCTGGTGGTGGTGAATCAATAGCGATAGGGATCGGTCTCCATTTGATTCCATGAAGATTTCGATACCTATGCAGACCGACCCGTACAGGATGGATGGGTCTGCCATGAAGGAGGGCGATTGAAGGCGATCATCACGGTAAGCGATTTGCATGTTGGATCCACGGCGGGGTTATGCCTGCCACGCACGATGGTGGTGGACCAGGGCAGCTATAGCCCAAATAAATATCAGAAAACACTGCGCAAATACTGGGTGCATTTTTGGCGGGAATGGGTGCCGGAGATGGTGAAGGGGGCGAAGTTGGTGGCGCTGGTGATCAACGGAGATGCAATCGATGGGGTGCACCATGGCACGGTGAATATTATCTCCAACTCGCTGGAGGTGCAGGAGAAAGCGGCGGTGGAGCTGATCCAGGAGATCCGGGAGATCTGCCCAAAGAAAATCGATGAGATTTATATCATCAAGGGGTCAGAGGCGCATACGGAGGTCAATGGACAATGCGAGGAGCGCATAGCCAAACAAGTGGGGGCGGTACCACTCGATAAAGAGTCTGCCAGCTATCAGAGATGGATCGAACTGGAGGATGTGGTCTTCCAGTTTGCGCACAATATTGGAGTGACGAGCTCGGCAGCGTACGAGACGAGTGCACCAATGCGCGAGCTGGTGGCGGCGCTGACAGAAGCGGCACAGTGGGGACAGCCATTGCCGGACGTGGTGGTGAGGAGTCACCGGCACAGGTTCGTGCCCGTTGCGATCCCAAGCCAGCACGGCCGGATCCAGTGTGTGATCACACCGGGCTGGCAGCTGCGCACGCCGCACGTGGAGCGAATTGATCGAATGAGGATGCCGCATATTGGCGGCGTCGTGTTTAAGTGCGAGGAGGGTATATGCGATCTGAGAGAAAAGATTTACCCGCTGCCAGGTCCAAAAGCGAGGCAGATTTGAAAGCGGAGTTTACCTTTGAGGAGCTGATGCAGGAACGTTGGGGAGAGATTGATGCAAAAAGGAAAGTTTTTCCGGATAGACAAGAGGAAGATATCGATCGTATGCAGTGGGCGGATAGGTATCACATTTCAATTACGGCAGCGATCACGCAGATGAAGCAGTTTGTGAAGGAGAATGAGGGGTGGGAGATTGTGAAGGTGCGGAGCGGGACGGGGAGATTTATCAATGTGATGAGGAAATAGGCGGGGAGGGGCGGGTCTGCAATTAATGCGGATTGAGCATAATGGATAGAGAGACCCGCCCTTACAGCGCATCGGCGGGGGAGGTGCGCTCGTGGGAGGAACGCAGGTCGGTGTCGAGGAGCTTGAGGTAGCGCTGCAGGACTTTGGTGTCGGTGTGACCCATGAGACGCATGAGGGTGATCAGGTCAACGCCATTGCGCAGACATTCGATGGCGAAGGTGCGGCGGAAGTCGTGCACCTGGGGATCGGGGATGTTGGCTTGCAGGGAGCGGCGACGGATGACCTGGCGCAGCCCAGCCGGGGTGAGGCGCTCAAGGGTGGATTTGGTGAAGAGGGGGGAATTGGGGGCGAGATCTCCACGATAACGAAGATAACGGATGAGCTCACGGCGGCAACGATTGCCGAGGAAAACGGTGCGGTCCTTGGCGCCCTTGCCTTTTAAGATGGTCACAGCACCGGTTTTGAGATCGATATTACCGTAGTTGAGGCGGGTGAACTCGGTTTTGCGCAGACCGGTATCAAGCAGGAAGAGGATCATGGCACGGTCACGCTGCCCGAGGTGGGTGTGGGTGCAGGTGGCGAGCATGGCTTGGATGTGAGCGGTGGGAATGCCAGGCAAAGGATCGGTGTTGATCCTGGGCGGCGAGACCTTGCGGATGGGATTGTAGCGGGGATCGAGATCCAGCTCGAAGGTGTACCAGTTGAGGAAGGCTTTGAGGGCGCGGTAGGAGGCGTGCACGCCCTGGGGATTGCGATGGGTGGCGAGGTCGATGAGATACTGGCGTAGGAGGTCGGGGGTGATGGCGGTCATGGTGGAGATGCGCTGAGGTGCGCACCAGGCGAGGAACCAATCGAGCTCATTTTGATAGAACTGGATCGAGCGGGGGGAGAGCTGACGCGCCTGGCGGTCGATGATGAAAGCGGTAATTTCTTTGGAAATCAGATGCTCTTGAGTTTTCATGGGAATGGGAGGGGAGGTTGCGTATTATGCGACATAGGTGGGAAATCAGGTGGTCGTGAAAATGGGGATAGGGGGTAGATGTGTCGCATAATATTGATTATGGCGACATAGGGACAGGGGTGGGGGAGGTGGAAGGGGTGGTTAAGGGACATGATCCGAAGTCAGGCGCTCTATCCATTGGGCTACGGGGGCATATATGTCGCAATAACAGCACTTTTTACGGGTTATGCGACACAGATGGGGGGTATTTTCAGGGTGAAATCAGGTGGTCTCCTGGTGAATCGGGTGGTTTAATTTCATCATTCAAAGATCTGTAGATCATTCAATTTCCATTTGTCATTTCCTTGGTATTCAACCTCACAGTAATAATTTTTACGCAGCATCGCCCCGAAGTTATTTTGAGCATCCACATAACTCGTAATTTTGAAAATTTTATTTTCAAAGGACCATTTTGTCAGTGATAATGCTGGATATTTAGCTGTCGAAGGCGCAACTAATTTATCTTCCATGAAGAGTTGGCACATTGCATAACCTGCATATTCATCCGGCTCATTCGTTTTGGTCCCATTATTTTTGCTCAAGGTTGTGAATAATAATCCACATATCACAATTAAAACTAATGATACACATAGAAAAACAATACATCCGATTGTTTTACTTTTCGATTCGTTCGCCATTTAAACCCTCTCCATCTAATTTTTCGTACTATATTTTTCTTTTCTCTCGGCGATGACATGCATCAATGAAATTAGAACTTGCTGATCTTCTTCCGGGATTTGCTGGAAGAGATGCATTGCCTCTTCTAATTTTGGATCATCTTTTGGTTTATCCGTCATAATCCCGGCAACACGTAATACGATTTCTGGTGGAATTTTGAATGCATTGGCTATTGCTTTACAGGTTTCGATACTTACCCCTCGATTTTCATTAATAACTCTCGATATAGTCGCCGGAGATAATCCGCTTCTTCTTGCAAGTTCAGCTTGCAGCCACCCCTTCTCTTCTAATTTTAAATTCAACCAATCAGAAAATTCTCTTGTTGACATAATTCAATAAATCTTAATCATTTGGTAATTTGATTTGGTCAACAAACTATTGACACTGAGTAATAATTGTGTTATAAAGTTGACAGATATCACTAAATAATTCAAAGGTGTCAACATGAACGAATTTGAAAAAGATTTTGAATTAGAAATTGATACTTCACCTCCGGAAAGAAAATTGCCGGAGCGGGTAATTGTGACCGATAAATATCCCCATTTTTTCGCAATTCTAAAAAATTTAAAAATTGAACAATGGCTAGTTTTTTATTGCTCAGACCTGAAGCAAGTTGAATTGTTGAGAGGTGCTTTATATGTATTTGAATGGCATGAGCAAATGAAAAAATCACCGGTCGAACGTATCTGGAGATATGAATCTCGCATCCATTTGCTTGAAGATGATCGTTGGGGTTTATGGGTACGTAAAGTTTTGAGAAAAAAGGATCGTTTCTGATGTCGACCACTGTCGTTCGAAAAAGCATCGCGATTGAAAACATAGATATTTTGACCGTTGAAAATCTGTCTAAGTGTAAAGGACTTGGCTCGCGTGGTTTCAGCGCCGCTCTGCGTATGATCATCCGCGAGTGGGTGGAGCTGACCAATAGCAAATATCAGGATGGATCACAGGATAAAGATCAATGACATGCTTGGATATTAGCATGTCGTTTTAATTAATGGGAATTTCATATTTGAAAGGAGTTTTTCAATGGCATTTCCATCATCTTTTGTCGATAAAAATAGCATCATGTTTGCCAAGTTTCGGAAAGAAGCTCTCGAATCTGATTGCCCGGTCATCAAGCGCATGATCGAGATCACGGCAGACTCTCACCTGAATGCCTGCCTGTTAGCCGCCAGTCTGCGACCCGAGACCAAGATTGGCGTGAAAGAGTTAGCCACCATGCTGGGCGGATATGAGGAGATCGCCAGCCGCTGGTACGAGATCCTGCACTGGATCAAGGATCAACTCATGATGGGGGCATTTTTCGATCGTGATCTGCGTGACCTGCTGGTCGGTTTGGCTGCCGCGATCAAGGCGAAAGGGCTGAAGGTGGGATGATGATAAGCGGCGCATTTTATTTTGCGATCGGCGTGCTGGTCGGGATCGTGTCGTCCATTTTGATATCATTTTTGGTCGTTGCATTGATGATGATCAACACACCTGCGGCACCAGATGTTCCTGATGATCCATACGTAAAACAATACAAAATCCTAAATGAGCACTAGAGTTGCCAAAAAGCTGCGCAAGGTTGCGCGGCAGGTCTCGCGCAAGTATGTGCAGGTCTATTTTGATGAGATCGGCACCTGGTCACTGCGTGAGCGGATCAAGATGGCGTGGAGAATATTGTTTATCAAGAAATGAACATTAGAGCTATCAAGATGATCAAACTGGCGATAAAAGGCCTTGTAATGCTCAGAAAACCATTTATTGTGGGTAAATTGACTAATGATGAATATCCGGGAAGATTTGAATTTTCGATCAAGGATACCAAACACTACCACGAGATAACAGAAGCAATTGAATATTGGGAAAAAGAATTAGATAAGGAGTTTTTATGAACACATTGAGGGAACTGGGGCAAATAACTATCGAAAAGTTACAAGATCCGCCTCCAGCGGATTGGCTCTATGATTTCTGCCAATCCCTGGATCAGCATGATCTGAGCAGCAAAACCGTTAGAGCTTATCTCCAGGATGTGCGGGCAATGAAAGCCTGGTTTGAGGGCGAATACGAGATGGATTTCACGCCCGATCAGATCACCGGCGTGGATCTGCGCAATTTCCGTCTCGCTGCTCTTGAAAATGGCTGCAAGCCCTCCACCTGGAACCGGCGCCGCATTGGCTTGCGCAAATTCTGCCAGTGGGCGGTCCAGGCTGGTTATCTGGCGACGGATCCGAGCGGCGATCTGAAAGGCAAAGAGAGCGAGGAGCTGCCCCCACGCTGGCTGGAGAAACGTGAGCAGCAGCGCTTGCTGCGCCAGCTCGAAAAAGAGGTCAACACCGTCTGCACCGACCAGGTTCATTGGCAGGCGCTGCGTGACCAGGCCATCATCGGCATGATGCTCTATGCCGGTCTGCGTGAGATGGAAGTGGTCGATCTTGACGTGAATGACATCACCCTCGGCGAGCGGTCGGGCAAGGTGGTCATTCGCAGCGGTAAGGGTGATAAGCGGGCGACCTTACCACTTGGGGCTGAGGTACGGCATATGCTACTGCTATTGAATAAGAAAAAAGAGGGGCCTTTATTTTTGAACCGCACCGGCGGGCGATTGAGCACCAGGTCGATCCAGCGCCTGGTTAAACAGATCGGCGTGCGAGCTGGCGTCGATCTAACTCCGCATGATTTAAGGCATAGTTTTGCCAAGCGGCTGGTGGAGGGGGAGGTGCCAGTGACCACCGTGCAAAAGCTGTTGCGCCATGCCAGGCTGGAGACCACCGCCAGGTATGTCAAGCCGGGCTGGGGAGATTTGGAAGAGGCAGTGGAGAGGGTGTGATGAAAACTATATTTTGGTTTCTATGCGAATTTTTACTCAATCTCAAATTGAAAGATTCTTATGGTAACAAAATCGGATTGAAGAATGCATATAAGTTAACAAAAGTTTTATATGAGATCAAGAAACAATTTTAAGTATGAGCGATAGGGAGCAGGCAGTGGAGAGGGTGTGAGATGACACAATATTTTGGCGAACAATTATGAGAGTGTGGTGGAGAAGGTAGGAGGATGAGATATGGGCACATTGAATTATTTTTATGATGAATCGCGTGATGTGATGGTAATCGAAGGTATGAATTATTCTGGTGAACTTTTTCGTGCTTTTGCTGAAGGTGGATTGGAATTGTATATTCCATTTGATTTTATCGAGCGGAAAGATGGCGTAGTCACAATTCGCCGTTTAATTTCAACTTCGAGGCATTTAGTTCGGAAGGATTTTCGTTGGCATATTGGAAATTTTTTGATCAATTGTGGTGCTTGGCTTCTATATCAGGTCACCTTTACCAGGGATGAGCAAAAAGCATAGAAAATACAAGTAAGAGAAGGTGAAAATGACAGAATTTCTTCTATTTGGCTGGAAGCGTTGTTTAGGCGGTTGTGGAAGATGGATTCATACGCTGTTCGAACGTTCTGGCTATTGTCCAAAATGCAAAAAGGAAATCATCATGGCATTAGACAAGGTTGAGTTGATAAAGCGTAAACAGAAACCGATTAACAGGCCGCTGCGATTGTCCAGCTGGCCAAAATGAAAGGAGATTGCAATGAAACCATTATATTTTCATAATCCAAAATTCCGCATGGGCAAGAATCTCACTGTAAGGCGCGGTGTCAAGTGGGATGTGGGTGAAAAAGAGAATATTGGCATTATCGACACCAATGATCCGCTCACCGATGATGGAAAAGACAAAATCATCAAAGTCGTAAATATCGAGACAAAGGTGATGCGTTTTCTAGATATATCTTCCAGCGGTGATTACTATTTTGAGCACGATCCAAAATATGAGACATTTTCTGGATTGTTGAACAAGATGAACTCTATTTATCCAGGATTTAATATATCGGAAATTGTCACTTTAGTCTATTTCGACTTTTGAGATGATTTTGCGCATTTTCACCGCCATCTTCATCGCCGTTTTTTCGCCAGCCTTGATCATTTTGCTCGATATTTCAGGGATGGCTTCAAAAGCGAAGGATTTATTGCTCAATGCCTGGATCTTCACCGCCAATTACTGGCTGATCTATATCCAAGTGATGTGGGTCGAAAAATTGTTCAAAAAATATCATGAGGAGGTTTGAGGTGGCTATTGAAATCAACCAAGCTACAACACAAGAAGAAGTTGAAGCACTTAAGCGCAACTGGTCAGCGGATCCATGCTGGGATATCGAAACTACCACTGGCTTTGAAAAATACCATGATGAGCTGCTCGCTTTCCGCCTGGAGAAAGAAAAAGAGTGGAAAGAGCAATCCATGGAAAAACGGAAGTCGTTTTTGACAGTTTGGAGCATGCTGGATGGTGCACAAAGTAGTTTGGATCACGATCGCACAGATAAATCTATTGCAGTTGCAATTAACGCAGTTGGCCGTGCTTTGATGCATATTGTTGAGATGATGGCGGAGGATAGGCTGGGAGGTAAGTTATGAGACCGGATTACAAAGTTTTAGGAATTTCTCGACTGAATAAAAAATCACGAATTGTATTTGTTACTTGGGAACCGAATTTTGAAGAAACTTACAAGTTTCGAGCAGAATGTCAAGAAGATATAGATCGTCTGTTTGAGTTATTGCCTCCAGGTATAGTGAAGTGGTTTGAAATTACTCCATTTCCTGATGGTCCACAATTTCCTGACAGAGAATGCACAATTACAACAATTGGTCTGAAAAAAAGAAATATAAAGGCATACATGCGACAAGTTAAAGACGGTCATGTAATGGTCGAAACGCTGGCTCTTAAGAATAAATACACGGGGGAAAGGACATACAAAGAATGAGTTGGCAATTGCAGATCGGGGTTTCGGCGGTGATCAGCGTGCTGATCATCTGGCTGCAGCACTGGTTTCCATGGCGTTTTCTGCTCGGGCACGATTTGCCACGCCTGGGCGCCTACACACTCGGAATTTTTGCCCTGGCGCTGCCATACAGCGTTTTATTGCTCGTCTGGGGTGTAGATGACCTGATCTATCGCATTCTGTTGGCACTGTGGCTGCTGATAGCAGCTTGTGGTATGGCGACCGTGGGAGCACATGCCCTGGATCATATTATGGAGCGATTGAACCTGGCTAACGAGCTGGAAGAGCTTCTGGATATAAAAGAGAGCCATGGGAAATCTACAAACATCAGTTAAGGACCGACGCAACCAGGTCGAAAATGCCTTATCTAGCCTGGATTTATGCTTGAATTATCTCTTGGAGATTGATCTGCGCACCAGGCAGGCTATGCAGCGCACAAACATCGTTGTGGGTGTTTTGGATCCAGCCATCGAAAGAATAGGGGTTGTGCAGCTGCACATGACCAATATCAAGCGATTTATGAGCGCTCTCTGGCAGGATGGTCAGAGGAGAAGATGGAATGATGCAAATCCGCATGACGATCTCAAAGCCTGATGAGTGGGGTGCAATTGTGGCGGGATTATTTAATACAGTAGTAGAAAGAATCGTTATCTTCACTTATTCACTGGCTGACTATGACGTGGCTGGTGGGTGTGTAGAAAAGAGAGTTGGGCATGTCGGATAAGTGCGCATTATGCGACACATGACAGCTGATCAGGTGGTCTCCTATGCGTGGATCAGGATGCGTAAGAGCTCGAATCAATGTCGCATAACTCGCAACCACCCAGCACCCCCCGGTACCGATTGAAGATCCGCCCCGTGGCTGTAGTCACGCAGCGAAAAAATTAGAGCTCATTTGGAGAATGGCCTTGGACGATATCATCGAGAAAATCAAGCAATCCAATCTGATCGAGGAAGTGATCCAGGAAACAGTGGCACTGGGAAGGCGCCGCGGCAGGTATTTGAAGGGGGTTGAGCATGACAGCCTTGTTGTGGACATGATGGAGCAGTGCTACTTCTGGAACAGCAAAGGGGAAAATGGGGATGTGTTTACCTGGCTGGAGAAGCGCCGAGGATGGGATTTCAAAACTGCTGCTGAGTGGCTGGCAAAGCGAGCGAAACTGCCGGAGCCAGAGTGGGGAAAACAGGACAATGCGACCAGACTGGCGACCAGGGCGAATGAGGATGCGATGACGATTGCAGCTCGCTGGATGGTAAAAAAATTGCGGGGTGCTGCTACTGCTGTACGGTACTCACGTGGCCGGGGGTGGACGGATGAGACGATCAAGCTGGCAGGCTTGGGATACAGCGGAAATGGGAGCCAGGATGACCGCAAGGACTTGGCAGGCGATCTGGATTTGAACCAGATTGATCGAAATAACCCGATCAGGAAGGCTGTGACCGGAATACCGGCGGAAATGCTGATCTACCCACATGTGCGTGGGGGAAGGGTGAGATACCTGAGCTGCAGATCCATTGAGGGAAAACGGCATTACAACCTGCCGGTTGACCTGGCTGGTCCACGGCAGATCTACTATAACCATGCTTATGGAGTGGGTGAGAAGGCGGTGGTGATTGTGGAAGGGCAGGCGGATGCGGTGACGCTGGGGCAATGGGGGATTGCGGCGGTGGCACTGGCAGGAACGGCATGGAATGACCAGAGAGGGGCGATGGATGAGCTGGTAAAGAGGCACGATGATCTATATTTGGGATTAGATGAGGATAAAGCGGGCGCCAAGGCACTGATGGGCAATGAAGACCGGTGGCCAGTGGCGGACGTACTGGGGGCGATGGTGCGGATCGTGAGGTGGGGAACACTGATCCAAGGCGAAAAACCGGAGCAAGTTTCAGAATTACCCAAGCAAGAAGAGATCGACGCGGTGCCTTTTGATGAGGAAAAAGGCAGTGATTTGGACGCTGGGAGTATGAGCGAAGAAGAATTGAGGGAGTTATCGAAGGAGTGATTATGTTTCCTTTTGAAATTAATTCTGAATATTGTGGAAATTGTGTTGAATTAATGCAAAAAATGCCCATTGAATGTATTGATTTAATAATTACATCACCACCTTATGATGATTTGAGAGATTATGAAGGATATGAATTTAATTTCATAAATATTGCTGAACAATTATTTCGGATATTAAAAATTGGTGGGGTATTAATTTGGGTAGTAAATGATGGAAGTGATTCTGATGGATCGGAAAAAACAACTTCTGCAGAACAAAAAATATATTTTAGAAAATTAGGATTTCGAATTCACGACACAATGATTTATATGAAATCGGGTCCAAGTTACCCATCACAAGATAAATATTATCAAGTTTTTGAATATATGTTTGTTTTATCAAAAGATCATCCAAAAACAATTAATTTATTAAAAGATCGAAAAAACCGTTGGTATGGTGAAAAATGGTCAAAGATAAGAACAAGAAGGCAAAAAGATGGTGAACTAATCAAACAGACTTGGCAGTCCAATGAAGGTGATCGATTTGGAATTCGTTTTAATATTTGGCAATATTCTGTAGGTTTTGGTAATCATGGTGATCAACTAGCACATGAACATCCAGCAAGTTTTCCAGAATTATTGGTTGCTGATCATATTCTTTCTTGGTCCAACCCTGGAGATTTGATATTTGATCCAATGTGTGGAAGTGGAACAGTATTGAAAATGGCAAAAATATTAAATCGGAATTATTTAGGATTTGATATATCCCAAAAATATATCGAAATAACCAAAAAAAGATTATCAAATATCGGATTTGTAATGCAATTAGATATTTAATCATGGGCAAAGACGCTAACGATGTTCTGAAGCAATTCAATGTGATGGGGGTCAATCCTGAGAACCAGGTGGAGAT
>Ga0315284_10002218_pt1 | contig 27880 bp, 17 predicted proteins | sample YL17G09_16_MG_FD_203696 | JGI IMG/M metagenome (GOLD analysis project Ga0315284, IMG submission 203696) | Sediment microbial communities from Yellowstone Lake, YNP, Wyoming, USA - YL17G09_16 | ecosystem: Environmental > Aquatic > Freshwater > Lake > Sediment | place: USA: Wyoming | collected...
TCTCTCACTCTCTCTCTCTCTCTCTCTCTCTCTCTCTCTCTCTCTCTCTCTCTCTCTCACACACACACACAAAAAGCTTCCTGGGCCCCTTCACCGACCCGCCCTCGTACCTCAACGGCGAGTACCCCGGCGACTACGGCTGGGACACCGCCGGCCTCTCTGCCGACCCGGAGACGTTCTCCCGCTACCGCGAGATCGAGGTCATCCACGCCCGCTGGGCCATGCTCGGCGCGCTCGGCTGCGTCGTCCCGGAGCTGCTCGCCAGCAACGGCGTCCCGCTGCAGGAGCCGATCTGGTTCAAGAGCGGGGCGGTCATCCTCCAGGACGGCGGCCTCGACTACCTGGGCAACCCCTCGCTCGTCCACGCGCAGTCGATCATCGCGACCGTCGCCGTGCAGGTCGCGGTGATGGGCCAGGCCGAGGCCTTCCGCGCCGCCGGCGAGGCCCCCGGCGTCGAGGGGCTCGACTCGCTCTACCCGGGCGGCCCCTTCGACCCGCTGGGCCTGGCCGACGACCCCGACACCTTCGCCGAGCTCAAGGTCAAGGAGCTCAAGAACGGCCGCCTCGCGATGTTCTCGATGTTCGGCTTCTACGTGCAGTCGATCGTCACCGGCAAGGGCCCCATCGAGAACCTCAACGACCACCTCGCGAACCCCGCCGTTGTGAGTGCGAGGCGGGAAAAGAGAGGGAGAGGGAGAGAAAGCGAAAAAAAAAAGCTCGATTTCTCACCATCGAGAACAAAAAAACACAAAAAACACGAAAACAGAACAACGGCTTCGCGTCGGCCAGCAAGTTCGCCCCCTAGATTTCTGGTTCCTTCCCTGGCTCCCCGATCTCGAGACCTCCCCCGATTCTTCAAAAAAAAACGCGGCCCGTGGGCTGAGTGGTTAGTGTCTTGAGTTTGAGAAAAACTTTTCTCTCCTCACATTTCTACTCAGAGCGCGCGGTGCCCCGAAGATGATGCTTTGTTTTCCTTTTTCCCCCTTTCCCCCCCCGCGAGCAGAAAACATCAACCAAGGGGAAGAGTGGGACGAGGGAATGCGAGTTCGTAAGAGATTTGTTTGTCGTCGTCGCTTTTCAAGGAGAGAGCTTGCTGCGCTTTTTTTCGGGTTTCTTCTAAGAACCTGAGAGGGTGCGCGCTCTTTTTTCCCGAGAGAATGACGTCGAGCAACTCTTGCGTTTTGCTCCTTCTTCTTCAACTCGCTCGTCCCCCCACGGTTACCCCCACTCAAAAAAAAAAGAGAAAAGGAGAGAGCTGTTTTGGAAATGACGTGTAAAAAGCAGAGTTCGTAAAACGGCCTTCTGGGAGGGCTCCGCGCGGTCCCTAGGAACGCTCGAGTCCCCCTGCTCGCCTTTTTTCTTCAAAAAAAGAAAAGAAACGAGTCTTTCATTTTGAGCGAGCTGTCTCTCTCTGTCTCTTGTCTCTCTTTTCTTCTTTCCGAAAGCGGCAGCGCTGCCTGACTTTGACACACACACAGAAAGAAAGGAACAGAAAGACTAAGGCAGGGACTACTGATAATTGAAACGGAGGGGACTTTTTTTTTAAGAAGACAGCTTCTCTCTCTCTCTCCCTACCTCCCGCTGCCAATGCTCCCGCTCGACCTGCGGCCTCAGCTCGTCCTGAGAGGGAACAGAACATCAGGCGGGGGAGACATAATCGAGACGTCCCCTCCTCCCCCGCTCGAGGGCGCGACGCCGCTGTCGCTCGCGAGCCGCCTCCCCTCGGGGGAGGCCAACGCCGGCGCGCCGCCCGCGGCGCCTGCGACCGTGGCGCTTGCGTCCGCGTTGCACGAGGAGCTCAGCGGGCCGCCCTCGGAGGCGCGCAGGAGCCTCTGCGGCGTGGCAGAGGGCGACGAGGAAGAGGTGGTCGTGATTGTCGTCTCCTCCTCGACTTCGTCGCCTCGAGGAACGACGGCAGAGAGCTTTCTGACCCCCAAAGCGCCGCCGCCGCCTCTGCCGCCGCCGCCCACCCCCAGCTTCCTCTCCCGCTCCTCGGCAGCGGCGGCGGCGCCCTCCGCCTCGGCAGCAGCCTCTGCCTCGGCCTCCATCTCCTGCAGCATCGCCTCGGCGTCCCTGCCCGCGGCGAGCCTGTCGAGCGCGGCGTCCCTCCCCTCGGCCGCGGAGGCGACCTCGACTGCGAGCCAGAGCGCCGCGGCGAGGCCCCAGGCGGCATGCGCGAGCTGCGCCCCCGCGACGTAGGGCGCGGCCCAGCTCGGAGCAAGGGCCACCAGCACGCCCAGCATGACCACGGCCTCGGCGGCGACCAGCAGCGTGTAGGCCCAGAACGGCACGAGGCTCCTCGCCGGGCGCACGTCGGCGCACGAGCGCCTGCCGAGCATGCGGGCCCTCCACCAGAAGCGTCCCCCCGCGTCGGTGGCGTCGGAGACGTAGAAGGAGGGGGGCCAGGCGAGGCAGGCGGCGAGGAGGCAGGCGTCGGTGGTGCGGGGGAGCGGGGGGCGAGGGAGCAGGGTCCTGTCCGTCTCGGCGGAGGTTCGGAGAGCCGGGACGAGGCCGTTGCCGTCGTCGTCGTCGCCGTTTTCGGGGTCGTCGTTTGCCCCTTCTCTCGCTCCTCCCCCGAGCGTCGCCGCGGCGGCTTGGACGGCGGCGTCAGCCCTGTCGAACGCAGAAGATTGCCTCCGCCCCTGGTCCTTGGGGGAAGGGGATGGGGAGAGCCGCTGCTGCTGCTCCTGCTCCTCCCGCCGCTGCCTCTGCATCTTCTTCGCCCTCTTTTTCTTCCTCGCCTCCCGCTCCCGCGAGAGCCTGAGCAGCCACCGCCTCCACCACCCCGGGGCCCTCGCGGGGGCGAACACCTTGTCCCAGGGGCGCGGGCCGAGGACGATGAGCGAGGGAGCGAGCGCCCCGGCGGCTCCGGCGGCGGCAAGAGCGCAGTCGTCGCCCCTGGGCCTCCGCGGCTGCAGCCAAAGCAGCAGCAGCGTCGCCGCCGCGTGGACGCCGACGACGGCAAACAGCCACGCGCCAAACACGCCCGCGAAGACCGCCAGCAGCGCGACGCGTGCTCCCGCCTCGGCCGCCCGGTACACCGTCAGCGCGGCCAGCTGCGCCGCGTGCAGCCGGTCCCCCGCCGCCAGCCTGCGGTCATTCATCTCGAGCGCGAGGTGGCACATCGCGGCGGACGCGACGGCGCCGGCGACCGACGCGAGCCGCAGCGCGGCCCTGCCGCCCCCGGGGGCGCAGGGCGTCCCGGGGGCGGCGCAGCGCACCTGCGCCCAGGCGTTGAGGCAGGCGACCCCCAGCGTCAGGAACACCGTGTCGGCGAGCCGCATGCCGCGGAGCTCCATGGCGACGGCGCGCTGTCGGACCTCGGAGGCGCGGAGCGCGCGCGCAGCGGCAAACGCCGTGCCGAGCTGCAGCGCGGCGGCGGCAGTGCCGGCGCGGCGGACCCAGGCCCTTCGGGCCGCCCAGGAGCCGGAGGCGTCCGCCTCCGCCGCGGTCCCGGGGGAAGGCGGGGAGGCCCTCGTCGCGGCGGCTGCGCCCTTGCGCTGCTGCAGCGTCAGCAGCAGCCCCCGGGGCGACTTTTCCCTCGGCGGCGACGGCGACGACGCCGCCGGCGGGCCGTCCCTCCTGAGCCCCCTGCTGCCGCCGCTCTGCTGCTTCTTCGCCCGCGCGGCCCTCGCCGCCCTCTCGGCGAACGCACCAGGGTAGTAGTGCGTCAGCCAGTATCCCGTGACGGCCGCTGAAGACAGCGCCACGAACGCGGCCAGGCTCCCCAGCCCGACCCAGCTCCCGTCGCGCGCGAACCTCGCCAGCTGCGCTGCGGCCGCCGCCTTGGACGCGACGTCGAGGGCGACGCCCGCCCACAGAATGGCGCGGTGCGTCTTCGGCAGCTCCGTGCCGAGGGACTGGATGCGTGCCTCGAGCTCCCGGGTGAGGGTGGGGAGCGGGGCGGCGAGGGCGGCCCTGAGAGGGGTGCGAGGGGCGGGCAGCAGGTGCGCCGTCGCGGTGACGAGCACGACGGCGGCGGCCCCGGCGCCCCCTCCGCCGCCCCTCGCGTTTGGCGGCGAGGGCGAGCGGCACTTGGAGGGGCTCCTGCCGGCCGTCCCTGCGCCGCCGGGGGCGCCCTCGTCGCCGCCGCCGCCGCCGAACGCGGCGAAGCGGGGAGGAGCAAGCGGCCGGTGGTCGTTCGCGTAGGTGACCGCGGATAGATGGTGGAGGTGGGTGCCGCCCCCGGGTCGCTGCTGCTGCTGCTGCTGGTGCTGCCGCCCCGAGGTCGCGCCGCCGCCGCCGCCGCTCTCTGCGGGGCCTCGCTGATGAGGACGATGCCGCCCGTTTCCTCCTCCGAATCCGCCGCCGCCGCCGACTGCGAGCCTCCTCGGGGCGTGGTCTGTCGACAGGAAGACCGCCGCGGTGCCCCTCGGGGGGTGGTTGGGAGCAGCAGCAGCAGCAGCGGGAACTGCTCCCGCTGCCGTCGCTGCCGCCGCCCTGGCCGCCGCTTCCTCGGCCTCCCTCTCCTCCAGCATCCAGGGAGGCAGCGGCCTGCTCCCTCCGAGATGCCTCCCGGGCCGTCGGGTGACGACGTCCCCGTCGACCATCAGGATGAGGGACGGCGTGGAAGCCGGGTGCGGGGAGGAGGGGACGACGGGGGCACCGCCGCAGCCGCCGCCCCTGGCTCCTCCAAAGTTTGCCGGCGCGGGCGACGCGAGAAGGCAGACGCCGTCATCCTCGCCGGCCTTCGATCCCGAAGGAACAGCAGCATCTGCAGCGCTCGGAGGAGGCGCGATCGTCAGAGCGACCCCGGCGCGGGAGGCGAGGAGGCGGCGCTGTGAGGCGGAGCGCGCCGTCGCTGGGTGTGCCGCAGGGTGAAGGCTGCCGCCGGCGGCGTCGCCTGCGGCGCGACGAGGAGCGGAGGCGGCGGCGTTGCCGGTGGCGGCGACATCGTCGCTTGCGCCGCTCTCGGAAGCCGCTCTCGGAGCGTTCGAATGCCGGTTGGCGTCGTCGGCGTGGTGCCGCGTCTTTCCCTGGTGCTGCTCCTCGGATGGGAAAGAAGATCCCGCAGCGGCTCTGCTGCTGCCCGCCGCGTCCTCAGCCGAGCGCGAAACAACCTTGTCATTTTCGCCGCGATTGGGCATTTCGCGGCTCGCGGACCGTCGAGTTGACGCCCTTCTTCGCACGAGAACAGGGAGCCCTTGAGCACGCTCGCTTCGCTCAAATGCAGTGCTCCAGGAAGGGGGGGGCGGCACGAGTCGACGTCCCTCAATCTGTTGACGAAAATGAAGCGCAATGCAGAGGAGAGAAACGCGTAGGAGGCACGCGAGCGAGAGAGCCGAAATTGGCGAGAGAAATCGAGCTCTTCCTCGTTTTTTGAGAAAGAGGAGTGTTTTCCCCCCTGCTTCCCCTTTCTCCACTTCATCGTCGTCGTGCGCACCCGGGAGAGAGGGTTTTTCTCTCCCCTCTCTCTCCTCCCTCTCTCTCTCTCTCTCTCTCCTCCCGGGCGATGAAACTCCCCCCACCACAGCGGCCTCCCTCTTCTTCTGTTCGCGCCCAAGGCATCAGGCCGCTGAGCCATAGGTGAAAACAGAGGCTCTGACGAGGAAAAGCGGAGGAAGAAAAATTTCAAGGTTTTGATCGACGCTTTTTCTTTTCCTCACGAATCCCCCCTTGTCGTCGACAATCTCTTCTCTTTTGCAGGAACGGCGTCGACGCGATGGACGTCAACATCGACTCCGCTGCAGCAGCGGAAGCTAACGGAGGGAACGGGATCAGAGCGCTCCTCTCGGAGCTCCAGGGGGCGCTCCCGCCGCCGACGTCGATCACGGCGCCCGAGGCTCTTGTTGGAGCGACCTTGACTGCCGCTGGCCTCGCTGCGCCTGTGCCTGCTCAAATTCTCAACGCCGGCGGCAGCAGCATCGGAGGTCTAAGAGCAGCAGCAGCAGCAGCAGCGGAGGCAACGCCGACAGAGCCCAGAGAAGGCGAAGAAGAAGGAGAAGAGCACCCCTTCCTCGCCTCGCTGCGGAGGCAGGTCGCCGAGGCCGAGGCCTCGACGCTCGCGTCGGCTGCCGGTGACGCCCGCAAGCTCGCGGCCGCCGCGGAGGGGCGGGCGCTGCTGCGTAGGCTCGCGGAGCAGACGACGGCGAGGAGCAGGAGCGGCTGCTCCGGGAAGGACCTGCTGACTGTCGAGTTCCTGAGCGTCCGCGAGTCGACCTTTTCTTCTCCCTCGCCGTCGAAGCAAAAAGGGCGAGGGCGCCGGCGACATCGGCAGACAGAGTGGCGCCTCGAGGCGAAAGTGTCGTCGTCACCTCTTTCTTCCTCTGCTGCCGACAGCCCCGTCGTTGACCTCTCGCGGGCTCGGCTGATCGTCGCGCCGTCGTCGGGAGGAGGGACCGAAGCGCGGGCACTCACGGCGGCGACGAGGGTAAAAAAAAGGATCGCCAACGAAAGCAAAGCGGGGCGCGCCTCCTCTTCTTCTTCCGTGCTGCTCTCCGCGACCGTTCTGTTAGCTTCTGAGCCGCACTCCGACCCATCCGACGACGCTCCCTTGTCCCTTTGGGTCTGGGTGACTGCGCCGCTGTTGGAAGAAAAAGAAGGAGGAGGAGGGGGAGGAGGAGGAAGAGGAGGAGCAGGAGCTGCATGTGTTGCCGTCGTCGCGGCGGGGAGGGCAGAGCTGCGGAGAAGCTACGAGCCTGCTGCTGCGGGGGCTGGAGGCATTGGTCGCCCTCCTGCTTTTGCCTCTTCTCAGAGCTCAGATCCCGGATCCGAGGACGAGGACGAGGGAGAGCGAGAAGAAGAAGAAGAAGAAGAAGAAGAAGAACGAGAAGAAGAAGCAGAACAAGCAGAAGCAGAGGCCGAAGGCGGCAGAAACAGAAACGGAAGCGGCCTCCGAGAAATGAAACGATCCCTCGCCTCCTCTGCCCGCCGCCTCGCCGCGGCCGCGTCGGCCCTGGCCGGCGAGGTTGACGCCGCGACGCTGGCAATGGAGCGGGCGCTGCTGCTGGCGAGGGGATCGAGGAGCGGGAACGGGAACGGGAACGCAAACGAAAGCGACGGCGAAAACGCAACAGCGGCGACGACCAAGGCCTGGCACGCCGCCAGCGACGCCGCGGCCCTCACCGACGCCACCGTCGAGGAAGCGCTGCGATAAAGCAGAAAGAAAATGATCATTAACTGATAAATTGTAACTCTAGAAAGGAACGGAAACCTTTTTTGTTTTTTTTACACGAAAATTTGAGGGGGGGGGACTCAAAACTCTACCCCAGCTGCAGCGCCTTGAGCGCCGCCTTGGCGGCCAGCTCAGCCCTCGCCTTCCTCAGAAAGTCAGCCGCCAGCCCCAGCCTCTCGGCCGTGTCCCCGGTCTCCATCGCCGCCGCCCTGGCCGCGGCGAGGCTCCGCAGGCTCTCGGGGCTTCCCGCGTGCGGCACCTGCTGCAGCGCGGCGAAGCCAAGCCGGGCGCCGCGCTCGGCGGCGGCGGCCAGCGGAGACAGGGAGGGAGGAGACGCTGGCGACGGCGGCGCTGCTGCGGCCGCCGACGCCGACGCCGACGCCGACGCCGGCGAAGGGGAAGCGGAAGCAGCAGCGGCGGCGGCAGTCGAAGAGAGCGACAGCGGGGCGAGCCCCGGCACGTCGCCGGCCCAGTTGAGCGCCGACTGCAGCGCCGCGATCGTGCCCGTTGGGTCCGGCGAGAGCGGCTCGTCCTCCTCCTCCGCCGCCTCTTCCTCGTCTTCTTCGCCGTCGTCGAACCCTCTCCCGCTGTTGCTGATCCGAAGGTCACCGTTGCTCCTTCTCCGGGGCTCGCGGGCCCTGTTCCCGTCGCTACCGGCCGCGTTCGGCCTCGGCAGCTTGTAAGACAGGTTGACGACGTCCCAGAGCAGCGCCTCGACCTCCTGCGCCCTCCTCGCCAGCACGGCCGCGACGAGCGCGTCCTCCTCGTCGTCGGCGCCTTCTCCGCCCCCGCCTCCTTCGAGCTCGTCCTCGACGTCGCACCCTCCGCCTCCTCCGCCGCCGCCGCAGACGGCCTCGGCCGTCGGCGCCGAGTCCGGCGCCGCCTCGACGCTGACCCTCAGGTAGGGGCTGTCGTCCTCCAGGGAGAGCAGGGCGAGCCTCGCCTCGCCCCTGATCGTCACCAGGGCTCCGGGGGCGCGGGAGGAGGCCGGAGGGCGGCGCACGTCGACGACGCGGGCCAGAGTCGCGAGCCTGAGGACGTACGACCCGACGACGAGCGGCGGCGGCGGCGGCGGCGGCGAGGTGGGGCTCGGCTTCGAGCCCGAGTCGGACTGGAACCGCGTGTACTCCTCCGTGACGTCGTAGTTATTGGACGAAGCCCTCAGCGAGGAGACGGGCTCCGCGACCACGTGCGCGAGGCACCCGTCCCGCCGCGCGAGCGCCTCGTCGAGCAGCGCGAGGTACCGCGCCTCGAAGAGGTGCAGCCTCTTGGTCTGGCCCGGGACCAGCACCTCCGAGGCGGGGAAGGGCAGGGCGGGGAGCGTGGTTGGGAGGCGGGCGCGGATGGGTGGCGGGGGCGGGGCCGCGGAGGCGGCCTTGGAGGCCGCGGCGCGGCTGCTGGGGTTGAGGGGCCGGGCGGCGCGGGTGGGGGGAGGAGGAAACGGCGGCGACGATGATGCCGAAGACGCCGACGCCGACGCCGAAGAAGGAGAGGAAGAAACGACATCGCTGGAGTCGTCGCTGTCTTCCGGAGGCGCGGGCGGTTTTGCAGACGCTTTCGCTAGAAGAATAGATATGATTCTCCCCGCGCGGCGATGCCTGCGCGGGTTCACAGGGGACCGCGAGGGGGCCACAGCGATGAAGGGCTGCGGCCTCGACGAGACGGCCACGCCGGCGGCGAGCATCTTTTTCCTCAAGCAGATCGAGAGAAGAAAGGTCTCCGCGGCTTTCTGATTTCCTCCTTTTGCTTTTTCCTGTCGCTGAGAGAACAAAACTCTCTTCTCGAGGCGCGGAAAAAGAGGGCGAAGAGACGCGGAGAGAAGGCAAAGGAAAAAGCAATTGGTTGGTCTTGATTTTGGGAACGAGGAGAAAGGAGGAGCAAAAAAGTGAGAGACTCGCAGCGAACGGCGAAGGAAAAAACTTCCTCCCAAACCGTAGCTGGCATCACTCTTCCGACTCCCCTTCATTTCAACCTTCTTCACGGGTCCAGGTGGAAAGGAAGCACCTTGTCCCTTCTTTTTCTCCTCCATCGCATCTCATTTGATTCTCTGTCTCGCTCTGCTTCAATCAAACGGGGAATTGGGAACCGGGTCAGAAGAAAGAAAGGCTCTCGCGCCATCGGGGACCCCGAAAAACCGATTGCATCAGTCCGATTTCTAGTAGAGCCGATTTTCTGCTTCGAAAAGCCAAGCGCCCGCGCGCTCTCCTCTTTTCCCCTTGCAGGGCCAATTCGCCCCCAGGAAACAAAAACACGCGAAATAGATGCCTGAATACCGCAAGGAGCGCAGCTGCTCCGCGGGATCGAGCGGCAGGGAGGCGAAAAGCGATGGAGCACCCCCGCCGGCGCGCCTCCTCGTCGATGCTGCCAGCTCAACTCCTCGTCGTCGGAGAAGACTCGGTCGGAAAACAATCCATCCCCTCCTCCTCGCGTCGCTCGCGATCCTGTCGCTGGCCGCGCTCGCCAGCGCGCAGATGAGCTCGGCCTGGCTCGGCACCAAGGACCTGGGTACGGTGATGGAGGGCAAGCCCCCCGCGGCTCCTGCTCCGCCTCCGCCTCCGCCCCCTCCTCCTCCGCCGCAACCGACGACCGTGACCGCTGTCGCGTCTTCGTCGGCCGCGCCAAGGGACTCGAACGCCGTCGCGGTCCTCCCGGCCGGCCCGTCCACGACCCTGGCCCTGATCCCGGTCGGGGACGGGAGTTTCGCCGCCGTGCCCGTGGCGCTCGCGGCGCCGGCAACAGCAACCGGAGCAGCGACTCCGAACGGCGACGCCGGCTTCGGCTTCGGCTTTGGCGCCGCCGCCCTCCCCGTCTCTCCGTCGCCGCCGGCGACGGCGGCGGCGGCGGCGGTCCCCGCCGCTCCCGCCGTTCCCACTGCCTCCTCCGCGGCCCCGCCGCGATCCCTCGTGGGCGTCTCTCGCGCCGACGACGAGGCCCCGGATCCCATCAACGTCGAGCACGTCAGGCCGGTCGGCGTCGCCTCCCGCGCGGGTCGCCAGGCGCCGAGCACGGGGGGCGGCGCGCGGGGCATGCCCGGCGGGTTTGCGGCGCCGAGGGAGGCCGAGCCGGGCGTTGGCCTCGTCGTCGGCGCCGTCGCCCCGCCGCCAGCGACGATGACGACGGGGGTCGCTCCGAGGACTGCCCCGGCTCCCGTGTTCACCGGCGTCGAGCCGGGTGCCCCAGCAGCTGCCGCTGCTTCTGCTTCGGCCGCTTCCGCCGCCGCCGCCTCCGCTTCCTCCGCGCCGGCGTTTTCGACCTCGGCAGCGATGACGACCTCTTCCTCCTCTCCTCCCCCCCTCCTGCAGCAGCAGCAGCAGCAGCCCGCCGCGATCCCTCCCGCTCCGGGCCTCGTCGACGGCCTCTCCGCGGCCTCCCTCTCCGCCATGGCCGCCAACAGGCCCCCCAGGGCCGCCGTCCAGCCCCCGCCGGGCACGCTCATCGGCGGTATGGTCGTCGGCGACGACGGCCGGCCGTACCTGCCCGCCGGCCTCGAGGACGCCGCCGCGGCGAGCGGCGCGCTGCGCGGGGCGGGGATCCCGCCGCCTCAGGACTACTCCGCGGTGGCGGAGGGGTTTGCTGCCCCCGCCGACGCGGTAGCGGCGGCGACGACGGGGCCGAGGGGTCCGAGCGTGAGGCCGTTTGCGGCGCCCAACGCCAACGCCAACGAGGCCGCCGTCGTCGCGGCGGCGGCATCCTCTCCGGCTTCTTCTTCTTCTCCTCTTCCTGCTACTGCTGCTTCGAGCCCCGCACCCGCCACCTCTTCAGCTGCCCCGGCTCCCGGTCCTTCTTCCGCAGCGGCGTCAAACTCTTCTTCCTCCAAGGGGAAAGGCTTCGACTGCGTCGCCGCGGCGCTCAAGCTCATCGCGCCGACCAGCGGCAGGCCGCTATGCCCGACGGCGGAACTGCGCGAGTCGCAGGCGTCGCTGATCGCGAGGGCGCGGTGCTCGATGCTGGTGGATCAGGTGCTCGCGAGGCCGACCCCCTCTGGACAGTGGTGAGTTAAAATATTTCGTTTTTCGATGCGCTGTCGAGATCGTTTTTTTTCTTCGCCGAAAACCCAAGGAAAAAACTCACCCCTTTTTTCTCTTTATCTTCAACCTCCGCGACTGAAAAAAAAAAAAAAACTCGACTCCCCTCTCTCAGCTGCGCCGCCCTGCGGGACTACACCAACAACGGCTGCTCCTGCAACGCCGACGTGACCGCCGAGGCGGCCAAGTTGGGGTTTTCGTCGACAATGCTTTTCGCGACTGCGAGGGTGGCGCAGGTCGCCTGCGGGCGCGGCACGGTCTTCAACTCGTGCGACCAGAGCTTCGGGTGCTGAGGGGTCGCCGGCTCCGGCGCGCAGAGTTCCGACAAGTTTCGACTCGGCAATACAAAACAAAACAAAAACGTTTCTTTTTTTTTCTTTTTCCTTTCCCCATCCGTATAATCCCGTTCTTTCCGCACCTCGTCATGCCTTTTTTTCCGAATGAGAGATACATACACGCACTTTTCAATCCGTCTTTCAGATAATAATGAAAACAAAACACTGCAGTGTAAAGTACGAGAAACACACGATTCAAAACTCAAGCCTCCGAGGCAGGAACCTCTTGGCGGCCTCCCGCAGCCTCGCGCTCGTCGGCCGAAGCGGGTCCGCGGCCCTCACGGCCCTCTGCCTTTCGATCGCAGCCTCGACCTCGCTCCTCACCCGGGCGTAGGTCTCCTCGGGGCTCGTGTTCCGTATCATCTCCGCGGCGTCTATCGGCTCGCAGAACTCGAAGTAGAGCCTCTCCGGCCTCGGCAGTGGGACGGGGAAGGCCGGGATGAGCCCCCCCGTGAAGGGCAGCGCGGCCAGCGGCGGCAGGGCCTCCTCGGCCTCGAGGCCCAGCGCCTTGAACGCCGCCCTGGCCAAGGGCCCGAGCACGGGGTTGCTCAGTTGTTCTTTCTGGTCCAGGATGACGTCGTAGGCCTCCTCGGCGCCGACCGCGGCGAAAGGGACGATCTTGCATCCGGGGAAGCGCGCCGCGAGCCTCACGAAATCCGCCTCCTTCTTCCACAGGAGCCTGTAGTCCTCCCCTTTCCCCTTGTTGACCTCCGCGGCCCCTCCGGGGAACAGCAGCACCGCCTCGCCCTCGGCCAGCAGCCTGAACGCCGAGCGGGGGCTGGCGGCCACGGCGCCAAACCTCTTGAAGACGGCCCCCAGCGGGCTCCCCGTGTCGAAGTGGCTCTTGTGGGCCAGGCCCCTGGCCTTGATGCCCCTCGCGTAGAGCTCTGCGAGGACGAAGACGAGGTCGTAGATGCCGTACCGGGAGTGGTTGCTGACGAAGAGGATCGGGGAGCTCCTGCTGTTCGAGGGGCTCTCTTTCGCCGCCGCCGCCGGCGTCGTTTGCGAGGTCGACGGCGACGGCGACGACGACGGGGACGGCGACGGCGGAGGAGGAGCGGCCGCGGAAGGCGAGCCCAGCGCCTCCAGAAACTCTCCTCCGGTGACGAGAGGCGAGACGAGCTCTCGCAGGGGGCGCAGCGACTCGAGGGCTCCGTCGAACTCGGGGTCGGAGAGGGACCAAGGGGCCGAGAGCGACGGGGAAGAGGCCGCTGTTCCTTCCCCCGTCGCCGCCGCCGCCGCGGCCGCAGCCGCCGCGCCAAAGCCCGCCCTCTCCAGCTCCCTCGCCAGGTCCAACCTCCCCTCCAGCAGCGCCGCGTGCCCGCTGTCCGGCAGCAGCAGCCTCCGGGCGTCGGGGAGGGCCCCGCACAGTCTCGCGGCCTCGGAGACCGAGGGCAGCAGCGCGTCCCGCGCGCCCGCGGCCACCAGCGTCCTCGTCGAAACGCGCCCGAGCGCCGCCGGGCCCGGGTCCGCCCTCGCCAGCAGCTCCAGCCTCGTCGCCACGCCGGCGGTCGTGCTCCTCGTGACGCCTCCCCCGCCGAGGGACATCATCGTCCTGGCCGCGGCGAGGAGGGCGCTGCTGCTGCTGCTGCTGCTGCTGCTGCTGCCGCCTTCTTCTCCTTCTTCTTCTTCTTCGCGGGAGGAGAAGGAACTCTTCGCTCTTGCGTCGAGCAGGAGCGGCGTGAGCACCGCCGCGGCCCCCCTGTAAACTGGTACCGGCAGGAACCTCGCTATCCCCGTCGCCGCGGCGACGCCCACGAGAGTCGAAGACAGGGACCTGCTCGGGCCCGAAGAAAAAGAAGAAGAGGAGGAAGACGAAGAAGAGGAGCTCGGAGAAGAAGAGGAGCTGAGCGCAGTCGCAGAGTTGATGAGCACGAGCGACGAGAAGCTCTCGGGCTTCCGGGACGCGAGCCGCAGCGCGAGGCACGCCCCGAAGCTCTCGGCGACGATCGCGGGACGGCGGCGCCGCGGCGATCCGTCTTCTCCTCCGAACGCAGCCTCGAAGGCTGCGTCGGCGGCGGCGACGAGCGGCGCCCACGGGTCTTCTTCGTCTTCGCCGCTGCCGCCGCGCTTCTTCTCGCTCTCGCCGTCTCCTCCTCCAAAGTCGAACGCCGAAGACCAGACGTCGAAGCCGGCGTCGGACAGCAGGGCCGCCTGCCTACCCAGGGAGACACCCGTCCCGTCGGCCCCGGGGATGTGGACCAGCGGCGGGCAGGAGGGCTGCGCCCTCGCTCCTGGCGGGCGGAAGATCTTGAACGACGCTGAGGTCGACGAAGCGGCCACGGCGACGACGATTTGACTTCGCCGGTGACGATCGTGACGTCGCGAGGTGTCCGCGTGACGCGGCGAGTGCCCCACTTTTCTACATGAGAGCATCCGTGTTATCATGGGGCATCCGTGTTATCGGCGGAAGCGGATTGGCGAACAGAGACTCCACTCCTCGAGAGATCGGGGCGGGCGATTGGACCCCTGTGTCGGCGTTGAAGGGGAAAAAAAGTGAGAGAAAACGAGTGTGAGGCTGGCCATTTTCATCTCAGTGCTTTCCTTGCGTCTGAAGGCATTCGCGATGCGGCCCCTCTCCACGCCACTAACGCGCTCCGCTGCCCAGGGCACGCCGCCAGCAAAGTCAGCAGCGACGGCCCGAGCCCGGCGCGCGAGACGGAATCTCCCACAGCCCGTCAAGCCGCTGGAATCGAGGCCCCCAATCGCCATGCCGCCGCCTCCGCCGACGACAGCTTTCGTCGCCGAAGAAGAAGACCAGGAAGAAAAAGAGAAGGACGAATTCGACGACCCGTCCTTTTTCGCTGTCGACCCCGAGGTCATCAAGCTCGAGGGCGGCAGCGCCGCCGCAGCCGCCGCAGCCGCCGCCGCAGCAGCCTCCGGGGCCGTCGTCGTCATCTCCTCCTCCAATCAGAAGAAAACGCCGGGCAAGATCCCGGCGACGGCGTCGGAAGCGGCCGGCCGCGCCGCCGCGCTCGACGCGGCCGTCGCCTCCCTCAGGCCCGCCGAGGTCGAGCGGAGGACCGATCTGCTCATGGCGCTCGCCACCTCGGGCCCCCGCTTCGAGCAGGTCCTGGCCGAGGGGATCTCCGCGGGCCTCGTCGACGCTGCGACGCTGCGCCTGCTGGAGCGGAGGATCTCCGCGTCCAAGGCGTCGCTCGGCGAGAGGGCCGGCAGCGGCAGGAGTGGCGGCGCGCCCCCGGGCGAGGAAGAGCTCGCGGCCGTGCGTGGCCTCGCGGTGCTCTGGTCGAGGCTGGTCAGCGAGGTGGAGCGGCAGGAGGCGCCTGCCGCGGAGAGGGCGATCGACGACGCGCTGAGGGAGCTCGCTGCCGCCGCTGCCGCCGCGGCCGGGGGCGCCGGGGGTGCCGGGGGCGTGGTGCCCGGGGTGGGGGGCAGGGAGAGGGCGGAGGCGGTCCTGCGCCGGGCGGTGGGCCTCTCCTCGGGCCGCGGCGGCGTCGGCGGCACGATCAGCGCGGCAGGGGGCATCGACATCCTTGCCGTCGCCGCCGCGAGCGAGCTCCTCGAAGAAGAAGAAGAAGAAGAAGAAGACGGAGAAGATTCTTCTTCTTCTTCTTCTCGTCTCCCTTACCAGACGGTGCCTGCGGCCGTGCTCTCGGCGACCTGTAGCTCGCTGCTGATGGCGGCGAAGAGACAGGTCGGCGAGGTCGAGCGGGCGCTCAGGGCCGCCAAGGAGAGAGGCGGTTCCTCGTCGTCTACGGCCTTTGGAAGGGCCGAGAGGCTCGCGGCGGACAGGAGGGAGCTGGTCGCGGCGCTGCAGGAGGTGCTGGACATCGTCAACGGGCTGTGAGGAGGATGAGATGCGGGCGGGGTTGTGTATTTTTATAGCAAGTGTCGGTTTGACTAAGGTGTTTTTTTTGTACTAGAGAAACACAAACTCTCTTCTCTCTCTTTCTTTTTCTCGAGCGCCTGGCGGGCTCGCCGCTTCTCGCTCTCTGTCTCTCTCTGTCCCTTGACAAAAATGATAGCATCAAGCTGCTCTCACATCACAAAAAATGCGATGCGGAAGACGCCACAGCAGCAGCAGCAGCGTCGGCGACTTTTCGATGCGGTCGATCGAGTCCGGAGGCGTCGAGCGGCCATCAATGCCTCTTCTTCTTTTGCGCCTTGGTGCCCAGTCGCCGCGGCTGCTGCTTCAGCTTCTCTGCCTCTGCGAAAAGTTAGATATCTCAACGTGCTACCTCCCTTGTCGAAATTGTCTGGCGCTTTGCTTCCGAGCCGGCGAAAAACCGTAACTCCACTCCACGCTCTCCCGATGATCGCCGCTTCCTCGTCGACCTCTACCTCAACCTTGCTCGCTGCCTTCGTGGCCGGCACCGACTCCTGGCGCGTCTGGGCGGGGCTGCTCGCGGCCGCGGCCTTCGGCTCCTGGGCGGAGAGGAACACCGCGTGGGGTAAGGAGCTCTCCGGTCCTCTGGTTTCTACCTTGGGAGGCTTGGCTCTGGCGAGCTGCGGGATCATCCCGGCCGGCGCCGCCTCCGAATACAGCGCTGTCAACTCCCGCCTGCTGCCGCTGGCGGTTCCTCTTCTGCTCTTCACTGCGGACCTGAGGAGGACCGTGGCCGACGCGGGCAGGCTGTTGGTTCCGTTCCTGCTAGGGGCGGCGGCGACGGCGGCGGCGACGGTGCTCGCCTTCGCCGTCGTGCCCCTGACAGCGCTCGAAGGGATGGCAACGGCGGCGGCGGGCTCGGCGGCGGCAGGCTCGGCCGCTCCCTGCCCTCCTCCCGTTCTTGTGGGCTGGCGAGTCGCCGCCGCCCTGGCCGCCAGGCACATCGGCGGCGCCGTCAACTACGTGGGGGTCTGCGAGGCGCTGTCGGTTCCCGCATCGGCCGCCGCGGCGGCGCTCGCGGCGGACAACCTCGTCTGCGTTGCCTACTTCGCTGCGGTGTTCCGGCTCGCTCGCGGAGTCGTGCCGGAGCTTGGGGACTGGAAAGCCAAGCCCTCTTCTTCCTCTTCTTCTGCCGCTGCTGCTGCCGACCTCTCTGCTGCTGAGGAAGTCTCCAAGAGGCCGGAGGTGACCGTCACGGACGCGCTGATCGCCCTCTCGATCTCGGCGCTCGTCTGCTCCCTCGGCGGCGGGCTCGCCTCGGCCGTTTTCGGGCTGAGCCCGGGCTCCTCCGTGATCCCTGCGGCGACGGCCCTCGCGGTCGCGCTCGCCACAGCGTTCCCCGGGCTGACGCGCCCGCTGGCGCCGGCGGCGGACGCCGCGGCCGCGGCCCTGCTCCAGGTCTTTTTCGCCGCCGTCGGAGCCGCGGGCTCGGTCGCCGCCGTGCTCGGCTCCGCGCCCTCGCTGTTCGCCTTCTGCGGGATCCAGATCTTTGGCCACCTGGGAATCGTCCTGCTCGTCGGGAGGGTCATTCCAAAGCTGCTGGCGAGGCTGCTGAAGCGCGAAAGGGGAGGAGGAGGAGAGGCGGGCTTCGCCCTGCGAGACCTGCTGCTGGCCTCCAACGCCAACGTCGGGGGGCCGACGACGGCCGCGGGCATGGCGGCCGCCAAGGGGTGGAGGTCCTCGGTCGTCCCGTGCGTGCTTGTCGGCACCTTGGGGTACGCGACGGCGACATTTGTGGCCTTGCTGCTCGGGCAGGGGGTCTTGAAAGGGATGCGGTGACTTGTTTTTTGTTTTTGTGAGGGGCTCTATACACTAGGAAGTACATGGTGTCTCTCTTTCTTTCTGTCTTTCTCCTTTCTCTCCCAACGTCTCCCACTCGTCCCGCGGCGCGGCCTCTTCCGATTACTATCGAGACTTCTGTTGCTGCTGCTGGGCGTCCTCCATCTCCTCGTCGTCGCCCGATCCTTCCTCTTCCCCGCCGCTTCCGCTTCCGCTTCCGCTTTCGTCGCCTCCGTCGTCGGCGAGCAGCCCGACGCCGAAGCCGCCCCCGCGCCTCGGGCGAAGGACGAGCTCGACCAGCGCTGAATGCGCAGGAGAGGGCCTCCACCCGGCGTCAACGGCCTCCGCGGCGGCGGCGACGTGGTCCAGGGCGTTATCGAGCGGAGCGGGAAGGGAAGTAGCCTCGAGCTTCGTTTTCATCTTTTTCCCGACGACGGCGGCGGCGACCGAGGCGGACGCGACGGCCCCCACCACCCTCTGCCTCGCCCTCCCCCCGCCTCCTCCTCCAACAAATCCCCCGCCCCCGGCCCTCTCGATCGCGATCTCCTCCCCGTTGGCAGGCATGTGGACAGGGATCCCCTGGGAAGACTCCAGCTTCGCTTTTAAAAAGCTCATCTTGGAGCTCTCCCCGTGGACGAGGACGACGGCACCGGGGGCGACGGCGGCGACGGCTGTTTTTTATCGTACGTTTGTTTGTTTGTTTGTTTGTTTGTTCAGGTCGGGTTGGAGAGAGAGGAGGCAAAGAAAAGGAGAGAGAGAGCGCTTTGTGAGTTTTTTTTTTCTATACTGACTCCTCGTTAAAAGAGGAAGAGAAGGGAAAAAACTCGAAAAAGGTCAAAGAACTCCTCCCTCTCTCACCGTCGGCGATTCCCTTGGCGTCCGCGTGCGCCGAGAACGACAGATACGCCACCTGACACTGCACGTCCACGGCGGTCCCGCGCTTGTCGATCTCGACGAGGCGTTTTGGGCGGCGGCTGAGGGGGGCCTGCAGGGAGGGGTTGCTGTTCGGTCCGGCTGCCGAAGAGGTTGGAGCCGCGGCCGCCATGAGCTTGGCGCCGACCGTCCCCGAGACGCAGTACCCAGGGAGGATAATTAGATTCCGCGGATCGGGAGCCCAGGCCCTGAAGACCTCAAGCGACTGCCCTCCATGGAGCATGCCCGGGGTCGCGAAGAGCACGCATGGTCCCGGGACGTCAGCGTCGCCGCGGCGGAAGGGGCGCATCTTGGAGAACTCAAAGGGGCGGTCATTGTTGTTTGCCGTCGTTGAAGAGGAAGAAGAAGGGGCGTTCGCGCCTCCGCCTCCGCCGGCAGCGGACCCGGCCGCCCCCGCGGCCCTCGCCCTCACGCGCTCCGCAGCCCAGCCCATAAGTAATTGATAGTACGCATTCGCCCTGGGCACCTGATTCGATTGAGAAGGGGGAATTTGAGGAGCGCAGGAGCGGAAAAAAAGGTGAGCTTTTTCCATTTTGTTTCCTCTCGAAAGGCCTCGGCCTTTCGACCATCACCGCCCAAAACAAAAAACGAGTACCATCCCCGCCGAGTAGAACACGGGAACCGTCGCCCACAGCCCCAGCGCCGACCAGTGGTCTTCTATTAAGCACATCAGCTCCTGCGCCCTGCCCAGGGCGAACACGGGCACCAGCACTTTCCCGGCGCGCGGTCTGCCGACGGCCGCGACGACGGCGTCGAGGAACTCACGCTCGCGCTGCTTCTTCGGGCCGCGGACGGTCGTCGCGTAGGTCGACTCGGTGATAAAGACGTCCGGCCTCGTCCTGAGGGGCCTGGCCGGACCGAGGTGGCGGTCGGGCGTCATGTTGTAGTCTCCTGAATAGAGCACGCTCGCGCCGTCGACGGCGAGCAGTGAGCCGCTCCGGTCGCCAAAGATCAGTCCCCTGTTGCGGTGCTCGCTCCCCGCGTCAGCGACTCGAACCTCGAACATGGCCGCGCCGAGGACGTGTCCCGCGTAGAATGCGCGGAGGGTGAGCTTCCCTCCCGCGATGGGGACCGTGGCGTGGAGCGGGACGGCGACGGCGGCGCGGGAGGCGGTGTCGATGTCCGCCCGCGAGAACGAGACCTCATCGGTGGTCGCGTTGCCTCCTCCTCTTCCTCCTTCTTTCCCGCCTCCGCCTCCGCGGCTCGTCACGACCTTGTGAAAGTCCTCGAGCATCAGCGGGAGCATCGCCTTGGTTGGGTACGTCATGTAGATCGGGCCGTCGTACCTGTGCCGGACCTTGGTGGAGTCGCCGCTGCCGCCGGCCCCGCCGCCGCCGCCGCCGCTTCCGCCCCCGCCTCCCCCGACGAGCACCGGCAGCGCGCCGCAGTGGTCGAGGTGGAAGTGGGTGACGACGACGGCGTCGAGGGCCGAGGAGAGGGACCCCGCGGGGGAGATCGAGGCGAAGTCCGGGTAGCTTTTTTTTTTTTTTCCCGGTGACGAGAGAGTCGAGGCAAGTTTCGAGGTTTCAAGGTGAGCAAGGGAAGCGAAGAGAGAAAAAGCAGAGAGGAAAAAAACTCCGTTTTCACTCACCGCCTCGAGTCGTTGAAGCCCATGTGCATCCCGCAGTCGAACATGACGCAGAAGGCGTCGTCGAGCGTGACCAGCACGCAGGAGCGGCCGACGTCCTGCCCGGCGCCGAGGCAGCGGACCCTGATGGCCGGGGAGGAGGTCGAGGTGGTCATTTTTCCCCCCCTCTGTGGAGTCGAGGCCTAGACGTTTTTTTTTGCCGTCGGCTAAGGCCGGCGGCGACGACGATCAACCGCTTTGTCGTGCCCTGTCTCTCTCTTTTTCTCTGTCGCCCGTGGTCTCTCTCCCTTTTGATCGGCGGGCTCGCTCCCTGTCGGCGTCTCGGTTCTCTGACAAGGAGAGAACGGAGCCCGAGTGCGCGAGCGAGCGAGAGAGAGAGCGAGGGACAGAGAAAAGGGAGTTGACAAGGAAGAATTTACTGTAGAAGCCGAACACTGTCGTCCACCTACTTTCTTTCCGCGCAACCTTTTGTTGGTCTCCTCTTCTTCGTTCGAGAACGAAGAAGAGTCTGCTTTTCTCTTCTTCTTCTCTCTCTCTCTTGCCCTGTCGCGGGGGCGCGCGCGCGCGCGCAAACACGAAGTTCGTACCCCATCGACCGTCGCACCTGAAGCGCAATGGACCCGGCGGTGGTAGGCGCGCTGCTGGCGCAGCTCGCCGCGGCGGGCGGCGGAGGGCAGCAGGTCACGGCGCCGCAGCGGCCATCGCCGCCGAATCAGCAGCAGCAGCCCAACTTTGGCTTCGGAGGGGCCAACGTGTCCACGGAGGCCCTGCTCGCCCTCTTCTCGCAGCAGGCGAACACTGCCGCGGCCCTGGCCGCGCTGCAATCGGGCTCCGCGGCGGCCCGGCCACGGTACGTTGTGGAATTAGGGGGGGAAGGGTCGCGTCGAGGGTCCCAAAAATCTTGCAAAGTTCGATTGTTGGTTGGGGTTCGAGCCGCCTCTCGCGCTGCGCCCGCGTTGCTCCGTGCTCGAGTTTCTCACTGGCGGGACCGCCTTGATCCTCTCTCGCCGTCGCACGAAAGGAGCGTTGAGTTTGGCGCGGGGAGAATAAAGTTCTTCAGAGGGGAGAAAGGGCTTTGCTGCTGATGGCGTGCTCTTTTCGAAAAACGGGAAAAAAACTCACCCCCCTCTTCCCCCACCCCCTCCCCTAACGCCACCCGAACCCCTCTGAAAAAAAATCTCAGCCGCCCCCTGGTCCTCCCTCCTCGCCCCTCGCTCTCCGAGGAGGCCCAGGGAGACTGCAATGTCTCCTCCGCGGGAGACGGAGGCAGCGGCGGCGGCGGCGGCGGAAGGAACGCACCAGCGACCGCGACGGCGGGCGACCACCTCCTCGACGGCGGCGGCGGCCCGATGCGCGCCGCCGCTGCCGTGGCGGCCAACACCCCCTCCCTGGTCGGGGCCAGGCAGCTCGCCGCGGCCTCGCGCGAGAAGAACCGCCAGGCGCAGCGCCGCTTCCGCGAGCGGCAGAAGACGACGATCTCGGCACTCTCGGCGCGCTGTGATGCGTTCGAGGCCGCGCTCAACGAGGAGACGCGGCTCGGGGACGCGCTGCGGGCCGAGAACGCGGTGCTGCGGACGCTGGTGCGCGAGCGGATGATGCAGGGGAGGGGCGGGGGCGGGGGCGGGGGCGGAGCAGACGAGCTCAATAGTGCCGCTGCTGCAGCTGCTGCCGCGCTCGCCTCGGCGGGCCCTGCCGCCCCCGCAGCAGCGAGCGCGCTCCTCTCCCCTCGCTCGCGCGTGCCCCCGTCCCTGCCCGTCGCTTCCCCTCCCACGGCGAACACCGGCGCCGCGAACGCGCTGCCGAACTCGGCGGCCGCGGCGGCCGCGCAGGCGGCGCAGGCGCAGGCGGCCGCCCTCGCCGCTGCGGGCCTCGACCTCTCCAACCCGGAGACGATGTCCGTGCTTGCGTCCTATCTGGCCGTCGCGTCGCAGCAGCAGCATCAGGCGGTCCAGCAGCAGCAGCAGCAGCAGCAGCAGGCGGTTCAGCAGCAGCAGCAACAGCAGCAGCAGGCGGTTCAGCAGCAGCAGCAGCAGCAGCAGCAGGCGGTTCAGCAGCAGCAGCAGCAGCAGCAGCAGGCGGTTCAGCAGCAGCAGCAGCAGCAGCAGCAGGCGGTTCAGCAGCAACAGCAGCAGCAGCAGCAGGCGGCTCAGCAGCAGCAGCAGGCGGTTCAGCAGCAGCAGCCCGCTTCTGAGGCGGCGGCGGCGCTGACTGCCGCCCTCGTGGCCGCAGCCGGCAGCGGCGGCGGAGGCGGCGACGCGGATCAGAACACAAACGCGACGGCGCGCAGCGCCGCGGGAAACGCCGACGCCTCGAACAACAATAATAACTACGCTTCATCCGCAACTGTGGCCCCCCTGGCGAGCCATGCAGGCCAGAATCATCAGCAGCAGGCAGAGGCGATGACGACGAGCCCGAGCAGAGCAGCGGCGACAGCTGCTTCTGCGGGAACGCCGCCGGCCGCCGCCGCCCCTGCCGCTGCCGCCGCCGCTGCTGATGCTGCTGCTGCTGCTGCGAAAACCGACAATCAGCCTCTCGAGGCCATCTCCGTGAACACCGGCGAAGAAACGGGCGACAAGCAGCAGCCCGACGGAGACGGACCCTGACCCCTTTCAACCGAAACGTCAAACGGAAAAAAAAAAACTCCGCCCCGCCCTTTTCGGGAAAAAGGGCGGCCAAAGATAATCGGCCCAAAAATAATTTGCCGCTGGCACGTCGACACTGTCTGCCCCTCTGCTCCATTGGCTCTTTTATCCTTCCATTCCACAATCAACAACAACATTCAAAAAAAGGGATTTCGTCGTTCGACCGCCCTTTTATTTGTTTCTTCTCACCCCCCCCTTTTTGAAGAAGAGGAATCGTTTCTTTCCTTCTTCTTCGTCCCCTCCTTTTCTCCAGCTTCGCCTCTTTCCGTATTTCGCCCCGGCACACGTGTTCCCTCTTTTTTCGAAAGAGTTCGCGGGCTAAAGAGAGAATCGAGAGAACTAAAATAAAATAAAGGAAGATTTACTCGAGCGAGTTTGGTTCCTTTCTTTGCTTCTTTTCAACAACTCTTTCTTTTCCTTATTTCGCCCCGCCCTTCTCGAAAAGTCCCCGTCCCCCCCCAATGCATTTGAGCAACACCAATACAACATTCTTTTTTCGAGCAACGTAGATCTGTTATTCCCGATGAGAGAGAGCGTTCATTTTTTGCTGTAAAACACAACAAGTTTTGAGGAGTCGAAAAAAACAAACAAAGAAAACGAATTTCCGTTCTCACTTTTCTCGATTTTCGTCCCCTCTCCGAGCTCTCGCCCTTTTGTCTCTCTCTTTCCGCCATGCCTCCCTCTCCGCGAGCCCTCCCCTCCCTCGCCCTTGCTCCCCCTCGCTCGCCCTCGTCTTCGCCATCGCCTCTCCTCAGAGCAACGACGTCGAAGAGCAAGTCGAGGGTCGTCATTAGCTCGTGAGCTTTTTTCTTCGTCGTTCTTGCCCGCCACTTTCTTCAGGGCGAATCAAAAAATAGAAAGTTCCCTTCCTTTCGAGCCTTTCTTTCCTTTTTTCACCTCCTGCACCCTCGCCCCACAAATCAAACAATGACAGCTCGACTCTCTCCCGCCTCCTGCAGAGCAGCAGCAGCTCCCAGGAAGAGGAAAACGCGAGCAAGAGGGCGGCAACGGGCCGACTCGCCGTCGTCGTCGCCCCCGTCTCTTCTCTCGCTACCTCCGACGACGCCGCCGGCTCGAAAATCGAGGCCTCGCCTCCCCCGCCTCCTCCTCCTCCTCCGCTCCCTCGCTTCGCCGGGGCGTCGATCCGCCTCCGCCTCGCCGCGGCAGCCGAGAACGAGCTGGCCGCGCTGCCGCAGGCCCTGCGCGAAGCGAGGGTCGGGGCGCAGCTCGGGGCCAAGGAAGCCGCCCTCCGGGCCGCGCGCGAGGTCTCCTCCGACGCCGCGCGCCGCGTGGCCTCCGCCGCGGCCGCCGCCGCCGCGGGAGACGCCCAGCGCCGGGCCGCGATGGAGACCGCCCTGCTGCGGCGGAGCCTGCGCTCGCAGGAGCTCTCAAGGGACGCGGAGCGCCTCGCGGCGGCCGCAGCCTCCGCCGCTCTGGCCCGCGAGGGGGAGCGCGCCGCCTCCGCGGCCTCCCGGGCCGAGGCCGCCGCGGCGCTGCTGCGGCAGGTGGAGGAGGCCGCCGCCAGGCGCGCCTCCCTGGCGCGGTCCCGCGAGAAGGAGGGGAAGGAGGCGGCAGCGCGCGGGCGCAGGGAGGCAGAGGGAGAAGCAGCCGCGTCGAGGCGGGCGGAGACAGCGGCAGCGAGGGCGGCGGCGCTGGCGTCGGAGGGAAACCGCCAAGGCTCCGCCGCCCGCAGGCTCGCAGAGGCGCAGCAGTCCAAGGCGGAAGAGCAGCGCATCGAGCGGGCCCTGCGAGAGAGGGCCGCCAGGCTGGCCGTCTTCGAGGAGGAGGCGAGGGCGCGCCGGCGCGAGCGCGCGGGCGCCGCCGCCCGCGTCGGCGCCCTGGCGTCCGCTGCCGCCGCGACGCGCTCGGAGCGGCTCGAGGCGTCGGCGACGCGGGCCGCCGCCGCCGCAGAGGCCTCGAGGGAGTCTCGGGCCCGCGAGGCCGGGCTCAAGCGCCTGATGGACAGGCAGATGATGGTAGCGGCGCTCGACTCGGCCGTCGCGGGCAGAGCTGCCGCTGTCGCGGCGGCCAGGTAAGAGTAGAGTTTTTTTTTTCTTCTTGCGTTTCTTTTCTTCTCTCTCATCTCGCACTTTTTCTTCCAAAAAAAAAAGGGTCGAGGCCGAGGCCGAGCTCCGCGGACTCCGCGTCGCCGCCGAGCTTGCCGCCGCCGAGCAGCGGCAGGCTTCTATTTCTCTCATCGAGCGCAAGCGCAGCTACGGCCTGGAGCTGAGGGCGCAGGCCGCGGCGGACGCCCTCGCCAAGGCCAAGCGCGAGGAAGCGGCGGCGGCGGAGGAGGCGGCCGCCGTCGGGCGCGCGCTCGCGAGCGAGGCCGAGGTGGTCCGCAGGGCGACGGAGGGGAGGCTGCGGGCGCTTGAGAGCGCCGGGGTCTCCGAGGAGACGATTTCCGTCGTCAGGAGGCTGGCGCAGAGGCTTTCTTGAGAGAGAGAGGGGGAGAGAGATATCTTGTTTTTTTTTTTTTTGCAAAAAAAAGAGAAAAAAGGGAAAAGAATAGAAATTTTCGATCTCAAAAACCGAGGCCAGAGACCGCCCTCCCGATGCTCCCGCTCCCGCCGTTCTCGCCTGCCGCGCCGTTCACGACGTCAATGAGCCTGTCGAGCGCGCTGCTCCCTCCGGAGGAACCGGCCCTCGCGAGGAGCTCCCGCGGCGGCGGCGGCGGCGCCGCGGCGGCGGCGGCGGCCAGCGAGAGCGGCGTCGCCTGTCTCCGCGAGCCGCCGCTGCCGCCGGAGCCTTCTCCGCCGCTCCCGAGGCGGCGCAGGGGCCCCAGGAAGCTCCCCGAGGCGTTCTTCCCGGTCGCAGCTGCGTCTCTGGGCGAGGGAAGGAGGCTCCCGAGCGACGAGGGGAGGCTCGGCGGGGGGGGAGGAGGAGGAGCGGGAGCGGCGGCGGCGGCGGCCGCGGCGGCCGCGGCGGCGGCGGCCGCGGCCAGGGCCCCGGGGGCCCCGCTGCCCCCGCCGCCCCCCCCCCTCCCGCTCCCCCCACTCCCCCCGCTGCCGGAGCCGCCGCCGAAGCTCTGAGTCAGCGGAGACGAGGGCAGGGGGAGGTCCGCGGGCAGAGAGATGGGAGCCCCTGCAGCGGCAGACACGCCGCCGGCTCCGGTAACGGAAGCGGCTGCAAGACCCCCCCCTCCTCCTCCTCCTGCTGCTGCTCCTGCTGCTGCTGCTCCCTTCATCGACATCCCGCTGAGGAAGGAGGGCCAGAAGAGCGGCACGGGGGCATCAGCGTTGCAGAACCTGAGCGGAGGCAGGGGGGACCGGCCCTCCTCCGCGCCCGCAGCGGCGGGGCCGAAGCGCAGCAGGAGCGCTTCGCTCGCGCGCGGCGGCTGCGGCCAGAGGGGCAGGGGCGCGCCGGCGGCGGCGGCAGCAGCGGCGGCAGCAGCGGCAGCGGCCCCTCCGCTCGCGCCGCCGCCGCTCCCCTTCCTCGGCGAGCGCGTCGGAGGGCTGACGCTCCCTGTCCTCGGGGGCCTCCCTCGGCGCTTGCGGGAGGGCGTCATCGGGGGAGGGAGCAGCAGCGAGCCCGAGCGAGCGACGGCGGCGGCGGCATTTGCTTCTCCCGCCGCCGCCCCTTCGTCCTCGGCCCCTCTCTTCTTCCTCCTCGGCTTCTTCGTCTGTCCCGCGTGCTGCTCCTCCTCTCCCCTCTTCCTCTTCTTCCTCTCCTCCTTGGCCGCGAGCCTCGCGGCCCTGGACTCCTCCCTCGTGCGAGCCTTGGCGGCTTTCCGGACGGCAGCGGCGGCGGCGGAAGCGGGAGAGAGCGGAACTCCCTCCTCTCCCAATCCCCCCTCGGTCCTCGCCTTCTTGCCCTTCCCCTTCTTCGAAGCGGCCATCTCGGGCTGCGGCGGGACCACGAACGGCGCCGACAGGTCGTAGTCGACCGCCGGGAAGTTCGTCGTCGGGGCCGCCGCCGCCGCCCCCCCCCCGTCGGCGGCGCCGCGGCCGCGGAAGTGCAGCGCGGCCCTGTCGTGCGCCCTCGCGGCGTCGACCTCGTCCGCGAAGAAGCCGAGGTGGAGGAACCTCCCGGCGGGGCCCCTGCGGGCGGGGGGGAGCGGCGAGGGAGCCGGCGAGGGAGCGCTGGAGGGGCCGGCGGCTTCGACGAGGGCTCGGGCGATGCGGGCCTCCCACAGGCGGGGAGGAGGAGCTCCCGCCGCCGCGTCCGCCGCCGCCGTCGCGGCCGCGCCCGCCGCGGCCGCCGACAGCGCCGACAGCGCCGCCTGCCCCTCGGCCAAGGCCACGCCCCGAAAAACCGAGACGCCCCTGCTGAACCCCGCGGAGGCCCTCTTCAGCCCCGCGACTAGGTGCTCCCTCCTCCCTCCCGCCAGCGCGAGCACCTCGCGCGCGCTGGGGTAGTCGGACCGCGGGAAGTTGAGCTCGGTGGGAGCGGTCGGCCTCGGCCCCTCGGCGTCGGCGGCGGCGGAGGAAGACGGGGAGGCGAGAAGAGGAGAGGTCGCCGCCGCCCCTCTCCCCCTCGTCCTCTTCTCCTCCTCCTCTTCCTCGAAGGCGGCCTCGTACGCGAGCGCGGCGATGTCGTACGCCCTCCCGGCCTCGGCCTCGGAGTTGAAGCCGCCCAGGTAGACCTGCCTCCCGCGCGTGCTGTTTGTATTTTTGTTTCGAGGAAGAGGTTAGAAAAAAAAAGGGAAAAAGGTGAGCGCAAAAGAGAGGATGAAAAATATTGAAGGGGAAAAACTCAACTCAATCTCACCGCCCGCCCTTTTTCTTCGCCTCGGTCTTCTCGTTCCCCGTCGCATTCTTGGCGATTCCCCGCGCGGCGTTCCTGTCCCACAGGTGCGCCTCGTATCGCCGCGTCGTCGCGTGGAGGGTGACGCCGCGGAGCGCGCAGGAGCGGCCGGGGGAGGAAGAGGAGGCCGCAGCCGCCGGGGCCGCCGCTGCAGCCGCCGGGGCCGCAGAAGCAGGAGGGGCGGGCAGGGAAAGCAGCGCCTTTATCCACGCCGGGGGCTCCCCGGACTTGGAGGGGGGCCGGAAAGACTTGGGCCGAGAGGTCGAAGGGGGAGGAGAGGAAGGAGGAGGCGGAGGAAGACGGAAAGTTCCTCCTGCTCCGGCAGCGGCGACGGTGGGCGCGGCAGCGGCGTCGGCGTTGGCGCGCGGCGGCGGAGGAGCAGAGGGGGCAACGAGAGCGCCGGTCGCCGCGTCGCCCTTTCCTTCTCCTCCTCGTCCTCCCGCTGCGGTCCTTCTCGCCTCTGGCAGACCAGAGGGATCAAGAGAAGGGGCGGAGGCCTCTGTTTGTTTGTTTCGTTTCAAAAGGGGAAGGAGGAAGAGGAGGGAGGGGGGGGGGGCACGGTCAAGGCGGGCAGCGACGCAAAGGTCATTTAAAAATAAAGAAGTGAAAGACGGACAAGAGCGCCCTTTCCTCCCCCCCTCTCTCTCCCTCTCCCTCTCTTTTCTCTTGAGCGTACCTAAGACAGAGTCCGAGAACGAGCGCTTCGGCACTTTCGGGCGCGAGGACCGTCTCGCTGCCGCGGAGGGAGGAGCAGGAGCGGGGTCCATGGTCGACACAGCGACGAGGTTGAAGAAAAGGGAGAGGGCACAAAATGAGAGAGAGAGAGAGAGAGAGAGAGAGAGAGAGAGAGAGAGAGAGAGAGAGAGAGAGA
>Ga0315284_10002219_pt1 | contig 27870 bp, 26 predicted proteins | sample YL17G09_16_MG_FD_203696 | JGI IMG/M metagenome (GOLD analysis project Ga0315284, IMG submission 203696) | Sediment microbial communities from Yellowstone Lake, YNP, Wyoming, USA - YL17G09_16 | ecosystem: Environmental > Aquatic > Freshwater > Lake > Sediment | place: USA: Wyoming | collected...
CTTCAAGCCGGGAACCTGGCGAAGCGTTCCCGGCTTGTCTGTCGTCAGTCTTCCGGCCAGTCGGCAAGGATGTGCTCGGCGATCTCGTCCCACGACACATCGTCGAGAAAGGCGTTTCCCCATCCCTTGACGAAAATGTTCCCGTTGTCATCGGGCATCACGTCGTCAACGTAGACTTCGGTTTCGTCCTTGAGGTAATCGGCCATTTCGCGGGGTTCGGGCTTCTCGTCAAACGAATCGGGCCAGTCTTCCCTATCGCCGAATCCCATCTCCAGCATCACGCGCCACGTTGCGTAGTTCGTCCAGCCGTTGTAGGTCTTTGTTTCCATGACTATCCCTCCGGGTAGCAAGTTACGATGATCCGCGCTGTCTTGTGTTCGGCTACTAGGTGCTCGGCGCGCTGTAGAGGCCGCGTGAACGTGTCTCCGTCGAGTTGGCAGACTGCGATGGGTTCCCTGCGTGTTTCTGCCTCCTGGGTCGCCAGTCTTGTCGCTTGTTGTTCCTGTTTCCATATGTGTGGGTGGTGGCGATTCACTGCGCGACCGCCGGTACGCTCACGCAGGCTAGGGCGATACGCTCTGCGTCGTCGACACATCCGAAGTGTGGATTGCGCTTGCCGTACTTCTCCACCCATAGTGCGCCGCGACGCGTGTCGAAGGGTCCGACTACATAGCAGTAACCGGAATTACCCTTCTCTGGTGTCTTCGCGCTCGTGAATGCTTCGTAACTGTAGTCGCCCACGATGTAGTCCATGCGACACCCGATGTACCATCGTTTCATTCTGTTACCTCCGGGTACAGGCGCACGGTGGCGCGGTTCATAGCATCGGCCAGGGCTTGCCGCTTGTCTGTCTGGTGCGGGCAGTGCGTCCACAAGTCGCACTCTGATTCGGTGCAGTGGGCGAAGTCCATCACGCACACTGCGTTGTCCTGGTCGGTAGTCACGTCAGACCGCCAATCCCAGCGAGCGTGCGACAAAGCGATACACGAACGTTGCGATCCGCTTGTGTTCGCCGTTGCCGTAGCCCTCGGCGAATGCCGCGCCGAACCAATAAGAGCCGCCGCCCTGCGGGTGACATCCGTTGTAGATCAACGCATTCCACACCAGGGACGGGACCACGTAGCCCTCTTCCATGTGTGAAAGGAAGTGTTCCGCGCCTCCCATAGTCGAGAGTTTGCCGGGGCCGTCAGAACGGGCGAAGAGGTGGCAGTACATACAGTCGCCGTTATCGGGCATCGGAAGAGGCAAGTCTGCGGCGCAAAGCTCGGCGTACTTGTGAATACGCTTGCGCAGTTTGGCTTGCTTATCAGGCAGACTGGCGGGAGCGTCGGTCGTGACGCCGCCGCGCGGGCCAATGGTAGCCTCCCGATCTATCGTCCAGCGGTCGGCGTCCTTATCCCAAATGCTGCCGCCGTTACGCGCCTGACGTAACTCAAGGGTTCCGCGATTCGTCGTCAGGCGATAGGGCTTCCCGTTGCCGATGTTGTGAGAGTCGATAAACGCATTGATCCGGTCGCGCGTGGTTACCGTGTTCCACCCGCCCGTGTTGATAGCGGTCGCGCCGTTCGGGTATACCGTGACGATGTTGGTAGCGTGCAAACGCAGGTTGATAACGCGGTGTGCCTCCTGGTCGCGCCTCCGTGCGGCCTGGCTTGGGAGCGGCGCGAGCGAGCCGTATTGCAGGTATGTGTTGTTCGCGACTTTCCGCGATTCGCGCGGCGCAAGTTCATCGGCCAGCGCCTGGTATAGTTTCGCCGTCATGATTCTATCCTCCAAAGGTCGCCTAACAAAACGGACTCTTGCACCCCAAAAGGTCCGCAAACAGGGACCCTCCGGGTTCGTATGTGGCGGGAGTCAGGCGGGCTCTAGTCCGCAATCGTCGTTACAAGCGGGGTCGTGGCAGAACGGGCAAAGCTCGTCGTCGTGTTCGGTAGCCGGCCCCATGGCCGCACCAATGTGGGCGCGAGTGAGCTTGCCTAGAAAGTCGATCACCATGGCACGTGTGAGATGGTCCGCGAGGGGGATGATGGGCGCGTTGTCCCCGCGCTCGACGAGCTGCACGGCGAACCGGCCCGACTCCCCGACGACGGATACGCGGGAGTCTCCCGTGCGTTCGCGTGCGTCAAGTGTCGCGTTGCGAACGGCAAGCCAATCAGTCCAAGCGTTTGCGGGTGTGAGCTTCACTGCGTCCCTCCTGTTCGCGTTGCCTTGCTATCTATAGCCTTCCCCATTGTCCCACGCCTTAGACCGAAATCAAGTAAGAAAGTGTCCAGTATGCGAGACACAGTGTCCATGTGGGTGGACAGGGGCAGGGCGCAGGACTGGCGGCAACGCTCGCTCTGCTAGCCCGAGCTGCCGGATGATCGTCCGAAGCGCAACGCGATAAGCAAGCGCGGCTGCGCTCCCGCTACTCACGTCGGCTACTGGCGCGATACATCGGGCAGGGCTCGAGCACTCACACATCAAGGATGGACACGCCTACGCGCCGGCTCACGCCTGATAGCTCTTGATATCAAGGGTCCACCCTCACTCTCCCCCTCCCTCCCCCCTAGCCTCCCCTGCCTGCACGCTAGCCGAGGCTTAGAACCTGCGTTCTCCCTGCAAATCAAGTAATACCGGGGGGCTTTACACTTCGGGGGCGTGTGTGTGAGTGGGGTTCTCTATTGTCTTTGAACAGGCTCAATCCAGTGGTCGAAACGAAGGGGGGGTGGCCAAAAAAATCCTGGAGATGGTACTTGCAGGTACGGTCGTAGGGGCGTATACTGGACACAAGGTACGGTCGTACCACGGGGAGGTCGATATGACGGACATCAAGTTCTACCTGCGGCCAGAGGAGGCGGCTTACGTGAAGTCGAAAGGCCCCGGCTGGCTGCGCCGGATGGTCAAGGCCCAGATGAAGCTCGCGATTGACGCGGTGCCGTGTGTCGGTCTTCTCGTGGAAGACTCGCCATCATTCGTCGAGGTCAAGTCCCGGCTGCTCTCCGGGGCCGAGTTGCTCCACCCCAAGCGATGAGCGCGCTGGAGGAGTACCGCATGTTCCTGCTCCCATATTGGTGCCCGGACTGCGAGGACGAGCACGAATGGGACGTCGGACGTGGATATAGCGAACTCGACCGCGAACTCGCGCATCTCGCCGACGCCGCCATCGCTGAACTGGAGGCCACCGTCGAGCGGCTGGTTAGTCAGCCCGCGATACACAAGGAGTACGACTTCGCCTGTCCACGATGCGGCGCTCAGGCGGTGCTGTCCTTTGACCTGTTGCCGCTAGAAGCCGAGGAAGCCGCGCCGTGAGGGAGTGGCTCAAGGACGAGGCCAAGATATTCGGCGGCATCCTCTTCTGCGCCGCGCTCATCCTCGCCTACGCCACGCTTCTGAACGGCTGCGGGCTGCTTCAACTGTAGCTGACGGTCTCCACGAGGATGAGCTGGTCCCCGTCCTCGGCCAGAATCTCGGCGCAGCACTCGAACAGTTCGCGGCGGTTCTCCAGATCGCGCAGCCTTCTCTCGCCCTCGGCGCTCACGATGGTGAGAGGGGGATTCATGGGTAGCGCAGGAGGGCGGCGGAGAGCTTTGGCGCGTAACTGGCGTAAGCCTGACAGGCCAGAGCGGTGCTGATGGAGAGGACCATGAGCGTGATGGCGTCGTCCGCCTGTACCAGCGCCACGCCGCTGGCCTCAAGGACGTTGTTGTTGCCTGCGTGCCCCTGCATCTGCGCCCGCGCCACGGTCACGCCTGCGACGTTCACCCAGACGCTCCGCGTGCCGGTGGCGTTGGCGGCGAACGAGGCGTTGCCGCAGAGCAGGTAGTAGCCCGAGGTCTTCGCCGTGAGCTGGCTGGTCGAAGTGGTCGGTATCCACATGCCGTCCGTGTCGTTGACCTCCGCCGAGGAGAGGAAGTTCATCGTCGTGCTGGCTCCTGCGACGAGGGTCAGGTCGGTGATGCGCCGCACGCTCGCGACCGGTCTCCTCCCCACGGACTCTATCGGCTCAGCCTCCCGCGCCCCGATGCCGTGCAGGGGGCAGGCCCCCCGGACGAGGGTCAGCCCGCAGACCGCACATTCCATATCCCGCCTCCTTGGAGTACGATGGCACGAGTATAGTCCTACCCGAGGGGTTTCTCCTATGCCCAGTCCCGCCACCGACCGGCCCTGGTTCCCCGACGCGGCCCGTACCTGGGTCGACATGGAGCGCGGCGTCTACGACTGGGGCGAGCGCAAGGTGCCCAGGAACAAGAAGGGCGAGTATCTGGTCATCAAGGCCCGCGTGCTCACCGATTGCCGCATCACCGCCAAGTACGCCAACGCCTCGTGGCAGATATGGAGCAACCCCTTCTTCCTCAAGGCCCTCGAAGCCGAACGGCGCAGACGCGACTACGGGCTGGAGAAGGTCATCAACGAGTTGGAGGCCAAGAGCGGGCCTCTCAGAGATACCCGCGAGAAGGTCATCACCACGGTCCGGGACATCTTCGAGCGCACCCCCGACTCCGACGACCCCATGGCCCTGACCCCCGCCCAGTACGTCAAGGAGGGCCGCGAGTGGATTAGGTACATCGACGAGGTCGAGGGCCGCTTCGAGGGCGAGAAGGAGGCCACCATCGAGTCCATCCTCGCCCAGCAGGCGGGCACCAACCGCATCACGGCGCAGATGATGAACACCGCCATGGAGTTGCTCAGGAGCCACCGCGATGACTCCGAGAAGCGGCTCAGGTCCATGGGCGTGGTCATCGACGGAGAACTCGATGAGTGATCCGCTGAAGGGCATGACCAAGGCCGAGAAACGCTACGTGCTGGCCCGCAACTACCCGCTCTTCGCCTCCTACTACTTCGATGTCAAGATGGCCGACTTCCATGAAGAGATGGTGACCCACTCGGAGCAACACCGCAGGTCTCTGGGACAAGTACCGGCGGGTCATACCAAGAGCACGACGTTCGGAAAACTCAACCTCATCCGTCACATCTGCTGGAACCCCAACGTCAGAATCCTGCTCACCATGAGCGTCATCGAGGACGCCACCGACTACTGCCTCTCCATCGAGAACGAACTGGTGTCCAACAAGAAGCTCATCGATGACTTCGGCCCCTTCTACAACGCGGCCAAGTGGTCGAGCGGAGGCTTCCGCGTCTCCGGCTGCCAGCACAACGACCCCCACGACACGCTGGAGGTCTTCGGCACCGGCTCGTGGAAGCAGAAGGGCCACGGCTGCGAGATCGTGGTCTGCGACGACGTGGTCACCGAGGAGACCTCGGGGACTCCCGAGGCAAGGGCCAAGCAGTCGCGCTGGTTCCGCATGGCCGTGCAGACGGGGCCGCGCCCGATGTGGGACATCGACTCACGTTATGGCCTTCAAGTTCCGGATGGCATCGACTGGCCGCTAGACGCGCCCTACAACCCGCGCCCCGGCGACATGCGGTACGGGATGGTCATTGTCGTAGGCACGCCGTTCAACCCCAAGGACCTCTACTACGAACTCGATAATGACCCCACCTACCACACCCTGCATCTCGACTGCTGGACGGACAAAGAGGAGACCAAGCCCCTGTGGCCGGGATTCTGGACCAACGAAGCCCTGCACGCCGAACGCGAGTCGCTGGGCCTCATCAACTTCAACAAGCGTTACCGCTGTCAGCCCATGGACGAGAGCGAGATCATCTTCAAGCGCGAGTGGTTCGAGGGCCGCGAGGACTTCCCCGGCTGCTTCAACCGCACGAGGTCTTTCGGCGAACTGCCCGTGAGCGACAATGGAACCCCGCTCGACCTCTACAAGGTGCTCGGCTTCGACCCGGCCAGCGGAGAAGCCTCCAAGTTCGCCGCGTGGCCGACCTTCGACCTGCTCGGATTCCCCAGAGGCGGCGACCCCTCTAACGACACCCGCTACCTCATCGACGTGTTCCGCGCCCAGGTGGGCGTCGAGTACCTTCTCGACATCATGTTCGACGGCAACCCCGCCATCCCCCACCCCGGCTTCTGGGCCAAGTACCGCTGGGACCTCTGCAAGGCCGAGAAGAACGGCTTCGCCAACCTGCTTCTGACCCACCAGCGGGTCATCGACGCCCGTCACAGGGGCCTCGTCATCGAATCCCACCTCACGGGCCGCAACAAGACCGATCCGGTGAGCGGCGTGAAGTCCATGGAGGCCATCTTCCGCGACGGCCTCGTCGACATCCCCTACAAGACCGACCGCGACCGCAAACTGGCCGATGAGGTGGTCGACCAGTTCGTCTACTTCTCTTTCGACCGCAACGGGCGCAGAAAGTCGCTCACCGACTACGTGATGGCCTTCTGGTTCGCCGAACTGGCGCTCAGGCGCACGAAATCGAACCTCGTGGCCTACAAACACCCCACATCGCGCTTCTCAGTCCACAATCCCGCCTACGACAGGAAGTACGCGGGCCTGACAGCAAGGAAGGTGAGTTAGATGGCGAAGAAGGCTCCCCAGAAGGCTCCAGAAGCACCAGTCAAGGCCCCCGCGAACATCATCGCCTGCGGTAACTGCGGCGCTCCCCACCCCTACGGCACGCTGGTCTGCGACAAGTGCGGCTACACCCGCGTCTACGTGCAGGGTCGCTGATATTCCCTTGCATCCACAAAAAGAGTATGCTGTCCACCGTATGACACTCAGGAGGTAGCTATGGCAAAGGTCGGCCGCCCGCGCACCAAGACTGGCAAGGCCGCTTCTGTCCACCGCACAGCCTCCCAGAAGGAATACGCATCCCTCCCCGCGTCAGGCAAGAAGGCCCGCGTCGCCAACCGCTCCAAAGAAGCGCAGCGCAAGGCCGACAACAAGCGTGCATCTACCGCCTCACCCGATCGAAAAGCCTACCGGGCTAAAGAGGCGGCTTCGCTCTCCAAAGCGAAGAAGACTGCTCCCCCAAAACCTGCTACCTGTCAGTGGCCGGGGTGCAAACGTACCGACATCCAGCTCCACCATCAAGGTAAGGATATGTGGCTGTGCCCCACTCATCATGGAAGCCGCCGCACACAAATGATGAAGGGAAAGGGGTAGCACATGGGAAGCTGCATCTGCGGACGGTCACTCGACCAGTACACATCGGGTGCCGCCGCCAAGCTGGGCGTTCTTGACGGAGTCCCGGCGGCAATCGTCATCACGCACGCGGCCGGAGCCGCGAACATCGTCAACGTGACCTTCACCGTCAACGACGCTGCGGGTGTGGCAATCGCCAAACCGGCGTTCATCGACGTGTGGCTCAGTGACGCCGCTACGGGCCTCGCCATCACTTCGCACGCCGCAGACACCATCACGGCTTCGACGGGGAGCGTGTGGCACGTCAACACCGCCGCCATCGCCCTGCGACTCCAGACGAGTGCCACTGGGGTAGCGACCATCGTCCTCACCGACACCCACAAGACCGCCTTCTACGTCTGCGCCGCTCTCGGCATTGATCCGCGACCGAACTCCATCCATCTGCTCGCCACTGGCGACTTCGGATAAGTCCGATGGCGGAGGACAACATCCCCCAACTCTGCGCCTTCTGCGGGCAGATGGCCGTCTGCAAGTGCAGCGACCGCATCGATGACGGAGCTGGCGGGCGCAACATCACCGTCCTGCGCTGCGTCTCCTGCGGTAAGAACGCATGAAGACCGTCGACATCCTCGCCCTGCGTGAGGCACTCACGAGTGAGGGCGCTCTACGGCACGCCAAGTACGACTACCTGATGGAAGCCGCTGGCGGCGACTACGAGACCCGCAGGCTGGACGCCATCTGGGATGCCGTCATGGCCTTCCTCGGCAAGAGCAACGTTCCTCTCGACCGCGAGACCTTCGAGTTCCGTCTCAATCTCATCCCCGACATCATCCGCTCCTCACAGTCCTTCATCTCGACCATCCCCTCCGTGCGCTGTCCTCCTGCCAAACCCGACGACGACGCCTCCAGAGCTACTGCTGAGAAGCTAGAGCGCGTCTACGCCGGGTTCTGGCAGTACAGCCTCATCGGCAAGCGCATGAACCAGATGGGCTACTGGAACCCCGCCCTCGGCAACACCATCGGGGTCATCTGGCCCGACCTCGTGAACAAGCGCCCCCTCATGCAGATGCGTTCCCCTTACGGCTTCTACCCCGTGATCCGCGACATCGACGGCTACGACCTCTCGGCGGCCATCTTCAACACGCGCTACTCGCGCCGTCAGGTCAAGGGCATGTACCCGAAACTGCCCATCGACCCCTCCGGCGAGGTCTGCGAGGTCACGCAGTACCTTGACGAGAAGCAGATCGTCACCATCGTCGATGACCAGTACCGCGTCAACGAAGTCGAGAACAAGTGGGGCTTCGTGCCCATCGTCATCATCCCCAACGGCAGCTTCGGCGAAGGCCCGTGGGGCGACTCCGACTACGAATGGGTCATCCCGCTGCTCGCTGAGCACAACTACCGCGAGACGATGAAGAACGCCATCATGGCGATGGTGCAGATGCAGCCCCTGGCCGTCGAGGACGGCGACAACCTGCCGGAGGAGATACCGATGGGGATGCTCGACGCCATCCCCGTGAACCCCGGCGGCAAGGTCTACCGCGTGCAGCCCCCGCAGATTCCCTACCAGATGTTCCAGGCGCAGACCGAATCGCTGCGCATGATAGACCGCGTGGGCCACGTACCGGGCGTGATGCGCGGCGAGTTCGAGGGCAACGTGATGACCGGCAAGGGCGTCTCCGCCCTGCAAGGCCCGTCCCAGATGGCCTTCAACATCAAGGGCAACGAGATATACCCGGCCATGGCCGTGCTCAACAAGATGGCGATGCGCATGTGGGAGAAGATGTGGGGGGAAGAGGAGCACACCGTCTACTCGGTCGACGGCAAGGACCACATGCAGGTCGAACGCTTCACCCCTGCCGAGTTCGACGGCTGGTACGAGAACGTGGTCAAGGTCGACACAAGCTCCTACTTCGACGCGCAGAGCAAGTTCGTCATCAACCTGCAAGCCGTCCAGAACCGCCTCAAGAGCCGCCAGCTCGCGGCCTCCGAGACGCCCGGCGTGGAAGACGCCGTGGCCGACCAGCTTCAGGTGGCAAAGGAGCTACAGGAGGACATGGACAGGCAGTTCGCCAACGAGGCCCGCGCCCAACAGAACGTGCAGCCCGACATGGGCGCTCAGGGCGCGACCAACGCCAACCTCTCCAAGGGCTACATGGGAGAGACCCCACCCCCCGCTGCTACTGGCGGTTTCGAGGCTCCTGAAGGCATGGAGCCCGCCCCACCCGGTGAGCCGCCAGAGCAGCAGGGCGGTCTTCTCGAACTGTTCATCGAGTTCTTCGCCGACCTGCCGCTCAAGGGCAAGGTCTGGCTGGCGGGGGCCATCGTCTCCGACCCGGCCTACTCGCCGCAGTCCCCGAACTGGAACGGCGTCGAGGTCTTCCTTGAGTCGCCGAACGACAAGGCGGCGATCAACTCAGCGATGAGAAGTGACGAACTCAAGGACACGGGCATCTGGGGCAACCTCGTCTACCACTCCGGCGAACCGAACCCGCAGGAACCCTCCATCCTCGTCTTCGACCCAAGCGCCGAAGAGCTTCCCGAGGAAGAGATGTCCATGGAAGGCGAGCCGCCCGCGATGGGCGCAGAAGGTATGCCGCCCGAGATGGCTGCGATGATGGGAGGTGGCCCCGGTGCCGTATAAGAGCGCCAAGCAGCGGGCCTACATGCACGCCAAGCTTCCCAAGATAGCGAAGAAGTGGGACAAGAAGTACGGCGGCAAGGTCGTGAAGACGAAGAAGAAGGCGAAATGAGTCCTCTCCCTCAAATCCCGGCTCAAGGGGACTCTGCGAGACTGGAGCAGGTCGCCTCCGGCCTCAAGCAGACTGGCGGCACGCACGGACCCACCGTGCAGCGCACGCCCGCAGGCAGGCCACCGGGCACGGGCGGCACTCCCGCGCCAAGGGCCACGGAGCAGAACATCCTTCGTCCCGAACACAAACAGGTGTTCGATGAACTGGCGAAGGCTGAAGTCGAACGCCAACGATGGGCGGCTCTGGCCGCTGAGTCTCCGACTCCATGGGTGCTGGGGATGCAGAACCTCGCCGAACGCACCTACCAAGAGGCAGCCACCAAGACCTATAACGTGATTCCGAACTCAGAGTTCTAACGTGGCCAAGTACACGAGCTGGGATGACTGGTTCAACTCGGTCACGAAGCCTTATCTGAGTGGACCTCAACGTCCTCAAAAGAAGAAGAAGCCCTTCATCGGTCCTACCGTGGAGAGTGCGCGGACTCAGAGCAGGGGCGGGCGCACCATCCCTCCGAGGATGGCTACTGCCAAGGAAGGACGTATCAACGTCCTTGAGCCGGAAGCGCCAATGCCGGGCGTCTCCCGCGCCGACCAGATGCGCCCCGGCTCCATTCCTCTCGCCATCCCCCAGACACTCGTCAACGAGGCGATGAGTCCCGGCGCGATCATCGCCCAGTCCAACATCGCCGTTACTCCTGGTTCTTCGGCTGCGGGCCTGACCAACATGGAGCGCACTGTCAGGGACATCAGTCTTGGCTATTTCAAGGCCACCGGCAGACTGCCGTCGCCCGACAAGGTCTCTACGATAATGAACAACAAGGCCACTATCGGCCTTTCCGTCGAGGGGTACGCGAGTCTCTTCCGGGGAGTCGACAGTATCCCCGAGGCGTACCCCCATGCAGGAGCGGAAGTCGGGTTCTTCCAGCACGACCAGTCCTACCAAGGAGTCGTTGTCGGCGGTATCCCGACTGAGGGGTTCGGCATCAGAAACCGTCCCAATGTCATCCATCCATACGCTGACGATTTCGGCGGGAACGTGCCGAAGTCTCAGATGCAAAATGACATGGAACGCATCATCGCTGCGAAGCGCAAACCAGCGACGAGCGCCGACGAAGCGGTACTACGAGCAGACCCGGCGACGGAGATGATTGCCTTCTCCGAGATGATCGCGGAACGGCTCCGAAACCGTGGCGCACCAGTGGAGTGGGACGTAGAGCGCCCCTGGGGAGACTCTGACTTCCTCCGTAATGCTGCCATGTACGCGATGGGACAGCAGTTCGCCTATTCCATCTGGGGCAGAGGCAAGGACAAGGTAGAGGCTAACAAGACTATCGACTACCTCCGCACTCTGCCTTTCTCCGAGGGTTCCTGGCAGGCACTCGGCAGGAAACTCGGGGTAGGCGTGGCCGAGTGGTCGGACCAGCAGACCTTCGGGCTGGTCATGGACGCCATCCGTTCCACCGACAACGACCTTGCCCGTCAGGCGGTCTACGATGCCTGGATGTTCGGCAGGGCGAAGGGCGATTCTCCCTCTCAGGCACGGAGCGATTACGCCAGCAAGTTCGGTGCGGAGAGACTTCCGGTAAAGGACCGCATGGCCTTCGAGCAGTCGAACGAGACCATCCTCGGGATGCTCGGTAACGTCACCACGAGAGCCAGCGAAGTCTGGGAGGGAGTCAAGGAAATCCCCGTTCTCGGTTATCTCGCTGCGCCTATCGGCGAAGTAGTCCTGTTCACCCAGAAGTGGATATTCGCCGTGCCCTTGCAGGAGACCATGCGCAGCATCGTCGTGCTCTACGACGTGGGGATGCAGGCATCTTCTGATCGTGGCGGCATGACGCTCAACGAGTATCAGGCGGCGATGGGACGTGGCGAGAAGTTCGGTAGCGGCTGGGACCTGTGGAACTACCACTGGGGCGTGGTCACCGACACCTCCCGCTGGGCGCAAGCCTACGAAGAAGCTGGCGGAAAGACGCCGCTCTCCGTCCTTGCGCAGAACATCTCTCTCGACATGAACGGCTACGTCGCCCCGTGGGCCAAGGATGTCGGTGACCTCGCTGACTTCTCCGTGATGTTCTACGCGGGCGCGAAGATGGACCCCTTCGTAAGGAGTCTCGGCTACGCTGGCGGTCAGGTCGCATTCAAGGCAGGCCGCGCCACTGAGCGGTACGTCCACGATACCTTCGCCGATGCCAGAGCTGCACGTCTCGCCAACGAGGCGAACGGTATCACCTACATGAACTCCTTCGGCTTCCATATTCCCAAGGACGAGATGGGCAAAGTGCCCAAGGAGAATCTCGCCCTCGTCGAGGAACTCCAAGCAGAGGCTACCCGCCCCGGAGTCTCCACAGACCGTCTCGCTGAGATTGCCGACGAACTAGACACTCTCAAGGGTCCGGCCAAGGTAGAGGAGATTCCGGGCCAGACCGCCATGGAAGTCTCAGGCATCGACTTCGATGCTCGCGTGGCAGCCCTCGACGTTCACGTCCAGAACGGTCCCTACTACGACCGATTCATAGCCGACTCCGTAAATGATGCCCAGTGGATGATGAAGGATGGTCGGAAGGTAGAGGCCGAACACTGGCTCCAACAGGCCGAGGGCCGCGCCGAGAGTCTCTCGGGAACGAAACTAGCACCTCCCAAGCAGGAACTCCCCGGCCAGACGGCTATGGACGCTGGACTTTCTGGTCCGTTAGCAGCATCAGAGCGGATGAGGGTCGACTACGAACGACTCGTCGCCGATGGGATGGCTCCTGAGAAGGCTGCCAAGAAAGCTCGCGCGAACGAGAACAAGCGCAACTACGACCCTGAAGATGCGGCGATGGAACGCGAGCAAGCACGCTACGACAGGGAGATGGATTCTGAGACGGCTATGGAGACCCCTGTAGCGGCTGAGGGCAAACCAACTGTCAAACCAGAGATTGTCCGCGCTCCACGTCCCTCTGAGAAACCGTTGTGGGAGCTTACGGAAGACGAAGCTGTGGCAGCCCTCAAGGCAGAGAAGGCCGCTGAGAAGGTCGACGTTGAGGGGGCACTCGGTTCTGTCAAAGCGAAGGAGTGGCGCAGACTCGATAAGAAGGCGAGGAACTCAAGCGACAGAGACTCCAACGCTGCCTACGAGGAACTAAGAGCCTTCGAGGATGCTCTCCCGAAAGACCAGTACAACCGTATCTACGGTATCGGAGAGGACATCTACGGACTCGATGATTTGAAGTCCGTCGTCCATGACGTGTATGGGAGCATCGACTTCGGGACTGAAGCGACACTTGCTCACTCCATCCGCAAGGCGATGACCGACATCGGCGACGCGACCGATCCGGCGAAGATGAGGAGCGTCGAACTCATCGCCTGGATGCGTCTCAAATACGCCGTCGAGCACGGGTCCGAGATCGGTCTCGACATGAAGAAGACCTTTGAGTCCGCAATAAAGAGTGCGGCCAGTAGGTTCGATACGCCAGAAGATGTCCTGTTTATGCTCGACCGCTGGCGCACGGACAAGGTACAGACTCCAGAACCTCTCGGAATCGGACCTGCTACCACGAACGAGGCAGGCGTCAAGCCGACAGCGTGGACAAAGGTGAAGTCCGACGAACCCGTCACGATTCGGGGATACAACGCCGGTCGGGGACTGTCGGGGGCGCGACTGACCGCAGCGGCGCGGGTGAAGCTCGGGCGCGACACACTTCTTGGCGAAGGTCTCTACGTCGGGCGCACGAAGGGTGATGTCGCCTACGTCGGCGGCGAACCCGCCGTCTACGAGGTCACGTTGCAGAAGCCCTACGTGCTTGAGGGAGACCTTCACACTAGTCGATTCGATGCAGCTAACGCGAAAGCCATCGAGGGCCTCGATGCCGACGCACTCAAGGCACAGGGTTACGACGGCGTCATTCTCAAGGACGTGCGTTACAACGGCAAACTCTGGAACGAGGCCGTCGCTTTCGATGAGAAGGCGGCACGCAACAACGAAGCAGGGGTCAGGAAGGTATTCGACGACTACTACCGATTCAAGCAGGACAACCCAGTTGAGAAGGGGATGCCTGATGCGGAGGAGTGGATGCGACAGAATCCGCACGCCATTACCGCGTCGTATCGTAATGACATCCTTGTAGACCCAGCAAAACTGAAGAGGATTCCGGGAGAACTTGACGAGCATACGAAGATGGACCTTCCTAGCGAACGTAAACGAGTTGATACTCTTGCTCAGAAGATGGTAAAGGATGGCTGGCAGGGAGAGGGGGTATCCATCCGCGTCTATGCTGATGGCAAAGCAGTCATCATGGAGGGGAACCATCGTGTCCGTGCCGCAGAGAAAGTTGGGATAAGAAAAATCCCCATCGAGGTCCGTTACTTCGGTGGCGGCGAGATGAAGACATCCTTCAATCCGATGGACTACCTTCCTGACGACTCGCCATTCTTGCGCGGAGAAACGTTGCCATCGCTTACACCATCCGCAGCGCGTGGGGTCGAAACCATCTCTCCTTCAGGTGTCAAGGTATACCACGGGACACGAGTCGGTAGTGGCTCTTTTGTTCCCAAGGGGATGAAGGGTTCAACCGTAGAAGAGAAACTTGCGTCCATAAGAGAACATGGCCTGATCCCAGCCAAAGACTCGGGCGGCGTGACCGTATCCTCGACCAAAGATTTTGCCGAAGGTTACGCCACTAATTCCTACGGTGACCCAGGGTTCATCGTCGAGTTCGAGATTCCAAGAAGCAGGGTTAGCGAATACCTAGAAAATCCTCCTGAAATCGGGAGTATGCCAGCCGAAGTCCGCTTGAAGAAAAGCATCCCGCCAGAGTATATTAAGTCAGTCGAGATGAGGGGCGTTCAGGATACGCTTCCATCCAGGGGTGTTGCTTCCCCCATAAAGTCTGCCCCCGTCACTACCAACGAAGCAGGCGTCAAGGTAGCCGAGGTACAGATTCCCGAGACGAGTGCTCGCGGAAAGCAGTTCGTCGAGACTCACCCGGTAGAGGTGGATGCCTCCATCGCCGAACCCATCCAGCGTCTCAACGACGGCGGCTACAAGACCCACCAAAGCCACTCCGGCTCCAAGGCAGACCACCCTGCCGGACACGACGCTCTCAAGGCCGAACCCTACGTGGAGTTCGCCTACGCCGACCTCAAGGTCGGGGGTTCCGTGAAGACGAAAGCCGGTCTGATACGCGCCGCTGCCGCGCGGGCAGGCGCGACGACCGAGAGCGGCACGAAACCCTCGACTCTCATCGTCCACGGCGACGTGGCGAAGTTCACCGACGAACTCCTGGGGCCGCAGGCGATGGGCGAGGCCCCGCCGGTCGGGCCTCCTATTGGTCCCGTGGGGACTGAGACCGTGGCCGGTTCGGTCGCCCGCTGGCAGAACGTCATCTTCCGCACCGTGGCCGAAGTACTGGCCAAGGTGGACAGCCCGCGTTACATCGGTTGGCTCCACGAGGTCCCCGAGGACAACCTGCCTGCCATGAAACTCGTTCATCAGATCGCCGAGGCGAAGACGGTCGAAGAGGTCATGCCCCTGCTCAGGCAACTTGAGCAGCACGGCATCGACATCGACGGCGGGGCGTCGGCCTTCTACAAGAACATGCGCCAGCGCGCCTACCGTAACGGTTTTGGGCGGCGTAACCTCCTGCGCTACTTCATCACCCCCATCACCTACGGGAAGACGCATCCCATCGAGGGTTCCACGGACATGATGTTCGACGTCATGGTGGCGACCAAGATGGGCATGAAGCGACTCGACGAGAAGGGGTATGCGCGGGCGCGAGAACTCGCCGACGAGATGTTCGCCGAGTCTCGCCCCCTCAAGAAGCGCAACGTCGCCGACAAGATTTGGGAAGAGATAGAGGCCAACATCATCTCCCGTGAGGGCAGTCTCGACGGGCTGACGAAGTTCGAGCACACCTACCATCGGGCGCAGGGCAGAGCGATGATGGCCGGTTCGCGCCGCGCCTACTTCGCCAAGTTCGACGAGAACGGCGTTCCCATTGAAATCTCCCGTGCGACTTCGACCGGTAAGGCCAGAGGGGCGGTGCAGCACGACCTTGACCGCGCAGAGGCCGAACTCAAGGGACTCACCGAGGACGCTTCCGCGAAGACCAAGACGAAACTCGAAGAGAGAGTCGCGGAGGCCAAGGCCGAGGTCATCAAGATTTCCGACGCTATCGACGACTTCAACAGATTCAGCGTGAAGAAGCGGCTCTCGAAGGCTCAGGACGTGCGCCTCAAGAAGGCTATCGCCATGCTCGACAAGTACGATGGACCCGTGCCCTTCAAGATGGGACAGGCAGCCGCCCACATCGTCCACAAGCACAACCCGCGCATCGTCTCCGCTTACATGAGTGGCCCTGCTGGAAGGGGACTTGCCATCACCGATCAGGCCGTCTTCCAGCCCTTGATGACCATCTTCAAGGAGACCGTCATGTCGGCGATGGGCTTCCCCATCCGCGTGAACATCGGGGACGAGTACATCCGCCTCATCCCTGAGGGCACTATCCGCCGGATGAAGGATGCTCGCGCCACCAAGGCCGAGATGATGGAGAAGGGTCTCTGGACCGACGAACTGGAAGCGGAGATCAAGGACGTGATGGCCTACGACTGGGTGGCCTCCGACTCCGGCGACTGGATTCTGGTCACCAAGCAGACGCACCCGCGTTACTTCGAGTACCTCCACCAGGACCTCAACTCGTGGAAGCGCGAGCCGATAGTGCAGCGCCTCCTCGAGCGCAACGGTGGCGAGTTCCCCGAGGACGTGGGGGACATAAGGACCTTCATCAGGGAGATTTCCGAAGAGGACTCCGAACTCGGGCAGGAGCTTCGCGACTTCCTCGACGACACCTACCGCTATGAGGGAAACACCATCGACAATGCCAACTTCGAGGAATGGACCTCTCTCTGGCAGGAGCGTATGGAGGTCATCGCTTCCGAGGACGTCTACCGGCGTTCGATGACCGAGACCATCACTCCCGACGACCTGAAGAACCTTCCCGACGAGAAACTCTGGCCGGTCAACGCTCCCGAGGAACTCAAGATAGGGGCCAGCCGGAACAAGCTCTACCAACTCTCACGGGCCAACCCCTTCCACTACATCTACCACGGCGTCAACGTGCCCTTCAAGGGCGAGTTCGCTCTTGGCGGCAAGCACGTCCCCGGCTCCATCCAGCTTCTCGGCGTGATGAGCAACTGGCTCAGGGAGACGATGTTCGCCGACCGCTACTACCTCGAACGCAAGGCCATCCTCGCGCGCACTCCCGAACTGGCGAACACCGAGAAGGGTCTGCTCGAAATCCATAAGGACGCAGCGGCGGCGGCGATGAAGTACACCAACAAGACGACCTACTCGCGCTCCTCGACGATGTTCGAGGACATGACGAGAAACCTCGTGCCCTTCGGCAACGCCTACCGCCAGTTCTGGCAGTACTGGATGGGGGCCTTCGCCAAGCATCCGGTGGCTCTCTCGGTCTTCCTTGAAGGAGCGGGAGAAGCACGTCAGGACATCGCTGGCGTCGTGGGTGGGGTCTCTGAGGCCGCTGGTGGACCGCCGATAGAACTCAACGACAACTTCCTCACCATCGGGAACTACCGTGCCTACCTGCCTTCCGTGCCCTTCCTCGCGACCACCGATGAGGGAGTGTCGCCCGAAGGCCCTGCCGACATCGCCAAGAGCAACATCCCCATGGCGGGCTTCATCCTCACCACGGGGGCGCGGACCTTGCTCGGCGCGGCGGGAGCCAGCGACGAAGACTTCCAGACGCTCTCGAAACTCCCCGGCATGGCTGGCATGTACGGGATGTCACCGTTCTCACGGCAGTCCCAACTGCTCTACGGCGTCACCGGCTGGATAGGACCGGGGGAACAGGGCTGGGGAGGCAACACCACTCTCGAAAGTCTGTTCGGCGATCCGAAGAAACTCCAGAAGGCGCACGTCAACGCCGTTCTCGCGCAACTCCACTACGACAAGGACGGCACCGGAGACGGTGAAGTGAAGCGTGACAAACCGTGGTGGTGGCAGGCGTCGGAGAGCGTCCTTGGTCTTGTCGGGATGCACGACGTCAAGCCCGAAGCCCTGTTCGCGGAAGGGATGAAGGAAGTCCCCATCCCGATGAGCTTCAAGTACGTGCCCAAGGAAGTCAGGGACAAGGACAACTGGCTCTACGAGTACTACCAAGCCCTTGACACAGGTGATGAAGTCACGGCGGCGGGCATGAGAGGCCAGCACAAATGGCTCGACGACTACCTCTCCTACTACGATGCCTCCTACGAAGAGCAACTCAAGATGAAGCGCGACCCGGCCAACGCCGAGATGCTCAAGTACTGGATAAGCCCCTACAACTACGGCAAGGACGGGTCTCCTCTCGATGGCCGTGACTGGCAAATCCAGTTCACCGAGGGCAAGGTGAACTACAAGACCGAGGACCAGCTCATCGCTTCCGTCCATAACCTCTACACCGACATCCACGGTGGCACGTACATCCAGTCGGATACGCGACAAGTGGGCACCCAGTACGCCGGAGACAACCCGAGGGAGACCGCCGAGAAACGCACCAAGGCAAAGCTCACTACTGCACTCGCATGGGCCAAGAAGGTCGCCGCTCGCGGGGCCAAGGAGCGTGGCTGGGACCCGGTGCGGCTGATGTGGAACTTCCAGAACCCGGACAAGAACTTCGGCATCTGGCCAGAGATCATCAAGGCGTATGGACTGGACCCGATGGAGTACAACGTCAGCGCCATCGCCAAGACCTTCGCCGACAAGTACGGCAAGGACTACAAGCTCAAGGCGCAGTACCTTTCCTCGACCGACGCACTCAGGGCGCTCGACATGGCCAGGTGGCTGCCCGACCCGAAGATAGCCGACCGGCTTCTTACCGAGACCCCCTACGTGGACGACGTGCGCAAGGCCAAGAAGGAGCAGCGCGACGACATCACCAAGAAGATCATCGAGTCGGCTGGCTCCGAACAGTGGTACGACATCGGTTCGCAGCAACTCAACACGGTCGGTATCAAGGCGTCTCCTAAACTTGACCTCATCCAACTCGACCTCAACGTGGACTACCAGGCTTTGCAAAAGCTCAAGGCGCGTTCCAAGGAGTACACGGCGGCGCGGACTGCCTACTATGCGAAGCGCGACCGCCTGCTCAAGGGAGTCAAGGGCGGGGCGGCTATCGCGGGCGGCGTAGCAGACCGGATCATCGCCTTGGGCTTCGTCCTCACCCCGAACGTGACGACCATGGGCACGGGACGCGGGGCCTTGCCGAAGCAGCAGGGGTTCGACCACTTCCAGACCGCCGTGAAGACTGAGCTGAAGAAGGACGACCCGAACCCCGAGCATCTCAACAAGGCGTGGGACAAGTTCGTCGGTTACCGCACCTACGCTCCCAAACAGCAGAAGGAGTTGCTCAGGGTGGCGGCATGGAGCTACCTGCTCGCTGAGGCGAAGCACTTGCGTCACGATATGCGAACCCACTACTCTGACTACTACAAGGCTCCCGGTGAGTCGTCCTCGTCAAAGTACGGGATGGCAAGGGTCCAAGAGTTGAACAGGGTCGCCAGACAACTTCGCACGTTCTCCCCGGAGTTCGGGGTGCAGCTCGATACATGGTTCGGCAAAAAAGCCAGCATCGGAACTCGCTTCCTCGACTGGTATTCTTACTGATGAGGAGGTGATTCGTGGGTATCACAGAATATGACCCAAACTGGTGGCTCAAGGACTATCCTCCTGCTCCTGCTGGAGGGACGAAGAAGTGGCGCTGGAACGGGAAGAAGTGGGTACTGAAAGTCAAGCCCAAGCTCCCCGGTGACACCAAGCCGAAGCCGCCGACTTCCGCTCCCTCTGGTGGCGGTGGTGGAGGATATGGCGGCGGAGGCGGCGGAGGAGGAGGAGGCGGCGGAGCAGCGGCCGGTCTCTCCGGGTACATCCAGGAGTACCGTCTGCGCTTCCGTCCCGGCGCATCTCCTCCCCCAGGACTGCTCAAGTTGGCCGAGAAGAACAACTGGAGTCTTGCCTACTTCGACCAGCAGGTGCGCCTCAAGGACAAGAGTTACTTCCGCTCGATAGAGGCCCAGAAGATACTGCCGCAGTTCAACAGGACGATGAAGATGCTCTTCCCCGGACTTGCCGACAAGAGCAGGCAGCAAGCCCTGATGAAGTCGTCCTTCTATAAGCGTCAGGCCATGTGGTATCTGAGAAACGGGATCGGGCTCATGGGCGACAGCGGAGCAGAGATGCTCTACGGGCGGATGACCAATACAGACCGCTGGAACAAGGCGAACCCCTACTACAAGACCTATGCCAAAAACGCCAACATCAGCGTGCAGAACGAGTCCAACCCGCTCGTCTACAAGCAGCTTCACGCGGCTCTCCAGCAGTCCTTCAAGGACATGGGTATGGAACTCCCCGAGGACTACTACCGTTCGTTCTTCAAGAGTCGCTATGCCTCGTCCACCGGGATGAAAGACCTTTCCACGAACCTCAACGACATCGCCCAGCAGAGTAGTTCTCTGGGTTGGTTCCAAGGCGAGGGTATGGACAGAGGCCAGGTCAAGACCGCCGCCTTTGGTTCCGACATCGGAGCCACTGACCTGCGTTCCAAGATGAAGAAGGCGTTCGGCGTGCGCGGCTCCTTCCTCTCCGGCGACCAGAAAGGCTTCGACACGCAGCTCTCCCAGCAGGGAAAGCTAGTGAAACCTCTTATCTAGCAGTACACTCGTTCGTACCCTAATCAGGAGATGGAGTCATGGCAGCCGAAGAGACCGAAGTCCAGACCGACAGCGAAGACGCCGAGTATGACAAGTGGCTGGCCGCGCTGGAGGAGGACGACGAAGTGGTGACTGAGGAAGAGGTCAAGGCGGAGCACGAGGACGACAAGGCCCTCAAGGTGGCGCGCTCCACGCAGAAGGTGGTCTCCGAGTACATCACGGAGCAGAAGGTAGAGGACATGAAGGACAAGTTCATGGCCGATGCTTCCGACACGGCCAAGGAGCTGTTCGCCATCTACTGCACCGGCGAGGAAGACCCCAAGCAGCTCAAGCGCATCATGGACCTCGCCAAGACCAAGGCTGCCGAGACGGAAGTCGATCCCAAGGCCGTCGAGAAGGCTGCCGCGAAGAAGGCGCAAGAGGCTTACGGCGTAGCGCCCATCTCCCAGAACGGCCCCGTGGCCGAAGAGGACCCGTGGGACAAGGCCCGCGAGAAGGTGCGTGCTGGTGGCTCCGAAGGGGACCGCCTCGCCTTCAAGATGTGGAACAGTCTGCCGTCCTCCGGCGAGAGCAGCGTGCAGGCGGGGGACTAGACTTGTAAGACCCAGCAGAGTAGTCTGCTGAAATAAGCAATCGTGGCCTCCTGCCGGATGGCTGACGTTGCACGAGTGAATGGCTTGGCCTTCACGAGCTAAGGCATAGCAACGCAACTTGAAAAGGCAGGTGAGTTATGGCTGTTGACGCTGTCGCAATCTCAGCGCCAAGTTTCGCTTCGTTCGACATCCTCGACCGTACTGAGAAGCGCAGCGTTCATAACGTCCTTCTGGACGCTATGTTCGCTAAGAGCCGCTTCCTCGAAGTGCTCGGTTCTGGCATCTCGATCCCCGGCCCGCGCCACGAGTGGATTTCCCTCGCGGCCCCCGTGCAGACCGTCACCGCAGACGGCTCCGGCTCCAACACCGTAGACGGCGGCGCGACCAACAAGGTGCTCTCCCTCTCCACCGCTGACACCGCCGCCCTGCGCGTCGGCTCTCTGCTGATGAACGCTTCCCGCGCCACTCCCATCGGCACCTATAAGCGCAACGAGATTCTGATGGTCACAGAGATGACCTCGACGACCACCGTCACCTGCGCCCGTGACTACGGCAACTTCGCTGGCGGCGCTGGCAACGGTTCCACCGTCCACGGCGCTTCCGACGTCTACCGCATCATCGGCCAGAACACGCAGGAAGGTTCGGTCGCTTCTCTCGACCCGAACACCTACAGCGCCGACACCATCCTGGAGAACTTCTCCGCGATCAACACCATGAAGATGCAGCTCACCGGCTCGCAGAAGGCCCGTGCCATGGCCGTCGTCGATTCCGAGGTGGAGCGCCAGTGGCAGCGTGAGCTTCTGAAGCTCAAGAACCAGCGCGTCAGCCAGTTCCTCTACGGCACCAACTCGGCCAACACCACGGCTGCCTCGACCTCCATCGGTTCGGACACCATCGTCCGTACCAGCAAGGGCATCCTCGACTTCATGGTCGACAACATCGTGGCCGCCAACGCTCTGGTCGACTACGCGACCACGACCTTGACGTACAAGTCCATCAACGACCTCTTCATCAATCTCTTCAACAACGGTGCCGACCCGAGTCAGGACTTCAAAATCGTGGTCCCGGCGGTCAGCAAGGACGTCATCGCCTCGTGGGATGCCGACCTCGTGCGCACGACTCTCGACAACCAGCGCGTCGGTCGCGAGATCACGGTGTTCAAGAGCACGATGGGCTTCGTCGCCGAAGTCATCGCCGACCCGATGGTCGCCAAGACCGATGTCTTCATCATCGACCCCTCGAAGATCATCCCCTGCACCTTCCGTCCCTATGACAAGCAGGAGTGGGGCAAGGGCACCAGCGCCCCGAACGGCGACGATATGTGGTACCAGAGGACCATCGGTGAAGAGACGCTGATGATGCTCGACCCTGGCACTTCGCACGCCGCTATGACCTACCTGACTTGGATTTAGGAGTAACTGACCGGACTTCCTGAAAGGAAGGGCAAATGGCTAACTCAGCACCAGCGCGTTTCACCAGCAAGATTCCGACGCGCAACGTCGGCGTCTGGCAGGGCACTCTCACGGCTGCCAAGATCACGGCGGGCACGGTCATCGTCCCTGCCATCGGCGGGCTCCAGTTCGTCGCAACCGAGTGCTTCATGCGCGGTCAGGGCGGCACCTGCTCCGGGCCGACGACCATCAACTTCCAAGAGAGCACGACCGGCGGCGTCGTGATGAGTCACGTTTCCGCCGACCTCACCGCCGCCGTGTGGCGACTCACGACTGCCGGTGACGGCACCGTGGTGACGACCAAGTGGGCCATCCCGCTGGTCATCAGCGAGGGCATCACGTGCATCGCCGTGGGCGGCTCCGCCAACACCGCCATGACGACCATGGACTACATCATCTGCGGCTTCTACGTTCCTGCGACCGGAAAGCAGGGCAACGCGCTCTGATGACTGACATAGGGGAGGGGACGATCCGGTCCCCTCCCCGCCTCTGACGCAGGTTCGCTGCGGACGGGTGAAAGCTCGGCAATCGAGGAGGATAGATGGGAATACTTCAGAAGGGTGAGTACATCGATGGTGGTCTCGACCTTACTGCCGACCACCAGTACGGCACGCTCCAGATAGACGCCAACGGCAACCTCAAGATAAAGGACATGACCGGGAGTTCGGCTTCCGGGGCTGAGTTGGTGGTCGCCGGGGCAGCCAGCGTGCTCGGCAAGCTCGCCACCATCGCCAACGCCGGAGTCACCTACATCCGCGCCGACGGTTCCGACTGTCGGGAGATTGACTGGCGGGTGTCCAGCGACACCGTCTACACGCTCCAGAAGTACAAGGCGCACACGGACGTCTTCTCGACGACCCTGACCCTGGCGTCGTTCACCGACACGAACACCATCATCATCAACGGACTCACCTACACGGGCGAGTCGACGGCCAACACGGCTGACGCGCGGCTGCGCGAGTTCAGCACGGCAGGCGCGACCGACACCGACGACGCGCTCGCACTGGCAAACCTCATCAACGCCGACTACGTCGTGGTCACTACAGGCACCAGCGTGGCCGCGACCGACAAGCTCATCTTCACCACTGATGAGGGAGTCACCACCCTCGTCGCCAAGGCGACCTCCGCGAACTACCCCAACCACCAGTACCTCCTGAACGTCACGGCTGCTACGGAGGCCGCGTCAATCGTCCTCGCCATCAACCACAAGGACAACGTCACCTGCACGACCGCCGACGCCACTGGCGACACGGTCACCGTAGGCGGCGTGACCTTCACGGGCGGCGCAGCGGAAGACCTCGCGGCTCGTACATGGCACGCCGATTCGGCGAACGCCAGCACGGCGGCTACTTCTCTCGCCGCCTGCATCAACGACGCCACCTACGGGGCCACCACCATAACCGCCGTCGCCGCCGCAGCAGTCGTCTCCATGACCCGCGATACGCAAGCATCAACGGTCGGACTCGTGACGAGTAACGGTACGCGCCTCGCCGTTGAAGCCTGCGGCGGAGTCCCCGGAGTCAGCGCCGCAGTAAGCGGCCTCGCGGCTGGGACTGAGATCGTCATCACCCCGACGTGGACGAATGTTCTCACCCTTACCGAGGAGGGCGACCAGCTCACGGTTACCGACATCGACCTTCCGGGCGTCTATGCGGTCCCGGCGGCTGCCATCGTGACCCTCACTCCTGGTACTCCTGCTGGAGTGACCGGCGAGCGGGCCAGCACCATCAAGGCTACATCCGCTGCCAACTGCACGGTCGCTGATATAGCGACGCTTGCCGCGCTTGTGGCTGACGAAGCCGTGGTCACCGATGCCCCCGCCACTACGGCTGCGGGCAAGCTCTACCAACAGGTCATGCGTGGCTGGGAGTACGGCTACCTCGGCATCACCAACAAGTCCGGGGGCGGGGCACAGACCCTCGTCGTCGGCGCGACCAAGATTATCTGACCTGTACCTGCGAGAAGAAGGATGGCATGACCGATAAACCGCGAGTCCTCATGGCGTGTCCGACCTACTCGGGCATGGAGTACAGCCTGAAAGACTGGGCGAGAGCTTACTTTGCTCAGGACTACGAGAACAAAGACGCCTTCATGGTGGACAACTCAGACGGCCCCATGCACGGCGGCAACCTCCATTACCTGCACCTCATCCGGGGTCAGAATATACCCGCCGTGTGGCAGCAGACGCGTTTCCCGTCTCTCTGGGACACACTTGAGTTGTCGTGGCTCATCATGGTCGAGCACGCCCATAAGGTGGGGGCCGACTTCATCTTCTCCGTAGAGGCTGACGTCATCGTCCCCGCCTACGCGATGCAGATGATGGTCGACTGCGCGTTCGCGCACGCAACCACCGACACGGTCGACGGACAGGAGGTCGTAAGGCCCGCCGTGGTCACGCAGCGTTATCACCCCAGAGGTCAGGCAGGGCCGAACTTCTGGTGGGCCACACTGGGCTGCTCACTGTTCCCCGTCGCACCACTCTACAAGGCACGCCTCAACGTCTGCGCCATCTACGAGGTCGAAGTCTTCGAGATATGCAAGAAGGCAGGTTACCCGCACTACCGGCCCGGATCGGACGGGAAAGACCTTTTCGTGCCCGACCACCTCAGAGACCCAGAAGACCCCTACGTCCACGTCTTTGGCGGTACTCCGGCGGCTACCAAGTACCTGAAGCGGGTGCTGGCCGCGAACGAGGTCGGCGAGGAGAAGTCGCCGCTCATCAAGGGCAGCAGTGCCAGTCTGGCAAAGAAGAACCTGACTGACGGCAAACCAGTGAATCTCGACGCCATACCGTTCGCTGAGAAACCCACCATCTCCATCGGCAAGGCGCACCTTGACCCCGAGCCTCCGCCTCCAGGGACCAACGCCGACAGGCCCTACAAGGGAAGGAGAGAAGCCGACGACATCTCGCTGGAGAAAGCCTTTCCCTTCGACCGCGTGATGCCCGACCCGGAGATGATAGGCAAGGTCCTCTTGCAGGACCGCATCCGTCTCAACATCGGCTCCGATGTCGGCCAGATAGCAGGCTTCGTCTCCGTCGACTTCAACCCCGACGTGAAGCCCGACATCTGCACCGACGCCAAAGACCTGTCCATGTTCGACGAGAAGACCGTGGACGAGATATACGCCTCACACGTTCTTGAGCATCTCAAGTTCGATGACGGACTCATCGCTCTCAAGGAGTGGCTGCGGGTCCTCAAGCCGGGTGGCGTACTTACCATCGCCGTTCCCGACCTCGTGCAGACCTACTACTTGATGAAGCACGGCGCTGCGTGGGGCGAGTACCATATGCCTATCGACGAGACCTACGTGCAGGCGTGCGTCTTCGGGGCCAACCTGCTCGCCGAGAAGCTTCCCGAGATGCGCGACCTCTACGGCGGACCCGGTCACAAACACCAGTCCGTCTACATTCACGACATGCTCTTGAACCGGGTCATCGAGGCTGGATTCGTCATGGCTCACGAAGTGGGGCGCTGCTTCCTCCGCGCATCGGCCATCGGAGAGACCATGGTACAAGCCCAGAAACCAATACTAGAAGGAGAATGACTGATGGCAGGTAACCTTCCCGATACGCAGGAGACTGCGCTTCTCAACTACTACCTCCGTACCACCGACTCGGCGACCTTCACGCAGGCTCCGTCCCTCTGGGTCGGCCTTTGCACCGCGACCCCGACCGACGCGGCGACCAACGAATGCACCGTCACCAACAACTACGGTAGGGTGCAGATCGCCTGGTCTCCGGCCAACGCCGGGTCGGCAGTCGGCCCCACCGGCACCGCCACTTTCGTATCGGCGAGTGGTACGTGGGGAGCAGCTATCAACGGTTACATCATCTGCGCCGCTTCGACCGGCTCCACGGGTTCCAGTCAGTACCTTGCCTACGGCACGGTCAGCCCCTCCGTAGCCGTCACGACCAACGACACCGTGTCCTTTGCCGCCGCAGCTATGACTCTGAGCTTCGATTGAGATGAAACTCAAAAAGCGCCCTCGGGGGCGGTCGTTCTCTCTGAGGACGACTGCCTCTGGGGTGATGCTGAAGGGGGTGGGTAAGCTGCGCTATATCATCAGTCCGACAAGGCTAGGAAGAGACCTCCCGCTGAGTACCTCGGTTATCTCGGCGATGCTAAGCTCCACGAGCGCCTACCTCCTCAAGCCGGGGGCGGGTCCGGTCATCAGCGGCCTCTCCGTCGGTCATGCCGCGATAGGCGCGCAGTTGACCATCGTCGGCAGCGGCTTCGGCTCCTCGCGGGGCACGAGCACGGTCACCTTCGGCGGAACTGCTCCCGGCTCCTACGTGAGTTGGAGCGCGACGGGAACGCAGATCGCCGTCACCGTGCCCGGCCTCATCCCCGGCGCGGCGAACATCGTCGTCACCGTCGCGGGCGTGGCGTCGAACGTCGCCACCTTCTCCGTCGACTTCCTCGCCTCGCAGTACCGCGACGCCGTCACCGACGCTGGCATCGACAACACCGGAGCGACGAGCGTCACCGCCGCCATCGGCAGCGCCATCACCGCCTACAAGGCAGCGGGCAAGTTCGGCCTCTACTTCCCGGTGGGTACGTACCTGCTCTCCACGACGCTTGCGGTCCCATCAGGGACCGTCCTCGTAGGTCCGGCTAACGCCGGGGTGGGTCCTGGCACCGGCACACCTCCGTACTCACTCCAGACGCAGGCCAACATGCCGTGGCTCAAGGGGAAGGTCGTCTACGACAGCAACAGCGGTTTCGCTGACCTCAAGCTCGGTGCCGACGGTGTCCTGTTCGACCACAAAGACCAACTCTCCACGGTCAACGTGGCCTTCACCCGCTGTCATATCCGGGGCGGGGGCAGTGAGACCATGCTTATCGGCAGTTACCGTGGCTCCTATCCGCGCAGCGTCAACGGCTTCACCTTCACGAACTGCGAGATCGAGCGCAGTTCCGCATCCGGTGCCGACAACGTCGCCATCTACGCCTCGTACAGCGCCACCCCGGTGAATCTGCAGCACATCATCTTCAGCGGCTGCAACTTCGGCACGGCAAACGCGGCGGGGCTGACCGGCAACACGCGCATGAACATCGAGTGCTGGACGGGTGAGGGTCCGGTGACGGCAGTCAACCACTACGAGTACTTGACCTTCAGCGGTTGTGAGTTCCAGACCGGCAGCGGCCACGGAATCGACTTCTCCAACTACGGAGGCGCGGGAGGCCACACCTACAGCGGGCGCTCCCACCACCTCTACGTCGACGGCTGCTACTTCCATGGCGCCACGGCCGCGACAGATGGCTGGGGCTACGGGATCAACCTCGAGTGGCCCGACTACGTCTACGTGACGAACAACTACTTCAAGCGCCACAAGGTGGCAGCTATCCAAAACGACGGCAACTACGGCTGGCCATTGGCGGCAACGTGGGAGTTCACCGGGA
>Ga0315284_10002220_pt1 | contig 27870 bp, 18 predicted proteins | sample YL17G09_16_MG_FD_203696 | JGI IMG/M metagenome (GOLD analysis project Ga0315284, IMG submission 203696) | Sediment microbial communities from Yellowstone Lake, YNP, Wyoming, USA - YL17G09_16 | ecosystem: Environmental > Aquatic > Freshwater > Lake > Sediment | place: USA: Wyoming | collected...
CCATTTCTATCTCTATTATGTCTTTTAACCTGCCATTGATAAGCATAGGGGCCATACATAGCCCTCCTTCTTAAATATGTGTTAGATGGCTTTCCTAACCAGAAATATTGGATTGCCGAATTAGTGAACCTAGTTCCAGGACATAAAAAAGATCGGTTTTTGACGTTTTTCTTTTTAATAAGATCACAGATGATATAAAAGCGTTCGTATGCCTCTATGTAATAAATCATATTACGTCCCAATCCAGACCTATGGTATCCACAATTCGTCCCAGCCAAATCTGTCGATCCTATCCATTTATTTTTAATTTTTTCTATCATCACCCGTTCGGTAGATTCCACGATTTGGCTCGAAGAGACTAAGTTGATATCTTGGCTTTCTTTAGTCGATAGTTTACCAAAACGCTTAATTGATCCGAGGTTATTTCCCCATTGCCAGTGTCCTATTCCCAAATTAGCTGTTTCGTTTTTTATGTTTACGGGCGGATAAAGCTCTCCGAAATTAGTGAGCTTGTCCCATTGTATGCCCTGCTTATTATCTAGGCTTGCTACGGCACGCTGGTTAGACGACCAATGGCTGATAGTGAACGCGCCCTCTGGAGAATTTTCTTCTGGAGACGTAATAGAAGCTACGATTTTTATACCCTTGCGTCCTGCTGGCATACTATAATTGCTGCAAACTGGTAAATGGCTATATCCATACAACCAGTCACCCTCGTGTTGATCTAGCATTTTAGAAAATGGCACAAGATATCCAAATTCCATTATGTGTCCCCATACCTCTCTTAATCCACGGGTATCTTTCAAAGTGGATGGTTTATAGCTTCTTAACCCCCCGATATAACCAACTGGGCCGAGAAATCTATAAGCAGTTACGTCTCCATATCCAGCATTAGGGGGCGGTATCTTCTGTTCTATAATCGTCTCGGGGGCTGTATCGTTTTCTTGCTGATATCCTCCATAAGCAGGAATAGCTATTTCAAATTCGGGAGCTAATGGTATTATTTGTTCGTTTCCGTGTTTGTCTTCTGTCACAAGATCTATCTGCAATCCGTCGAAGCTCATATTACTTCCGTTTTTCACGGACACATCAAACCTCAACCAGTTTTCTATGTATAATTCACCTGGATTCGTTATACGAACCCCAAACCGTCCAGAGGCCATACAAAAATAGTAAAATTTATCGTCTAAATTTTTTATAGCCCCCTTTATTGTCGTATAATGGCTCTCGCGAGTATCCCCACTGTACGCTGGATCGCATTCGGTTGGATGAATAAGTGTACAATCTGGCCCGTCCCCTTCGAGACAGCACCACGATCCAGTCGAATTTGATTCTTCGGCATTTCTAAAATCTCCGTGGCTTAGGAAATCGGCGTATCCCGAGATGGGGACCCTAAACCATTTGTATTTTAATGGATAGAGGTAGGTTCCGTTACAGTCTAGCATTTTTAGCCTATCGGCCCAGAAGATGATTTCTGGATATTTTCTAGATATTTTGTCTTCGGGAATGGTGTGGTAATCCACGGCGTATGAATGGAACGTGGGCCTTTGACCAATTTTCGTAAACGTCTTGGGCACTGGATGCTGAACAAATATTGGAGTAAAACACGAAAAATTACCGTCTAACTTACCGATTTCGTGATATCCCAATCCGAGCCACCCACTAGGAGAATACCTTCTTCCAAGAGAATCTAAAATCAACCCGCTAAATGCCTTATCATAAGACCCCATTGGAAGGACCTTATTAAACCTGACATCGTTGAAAAAACCAGGATAGTAATAATTGACTTCGGTATTATAAAATTGAGAAATAATGCCAACTAATCCAGTAATATCAGACGGATGCCCATAAGCTCCCTCGAAATACCTTCTCTGTATTTCTGGAAGATGCGATCCCGCACCAAACGAGGTTATTCTTCTTCCCCAGCCAGTATGTTCTATATAGTCTTTGGCATTGTCGAAAGAAAAGGGAATGCTATTCATTGGGAATAAATCAATAGGGTTACCTCTAATGATATTTTCAAAATATCTGGTAGCAAGCCTCTTTTCTCTTCCAGAAATAATTGTTTTATAAAATTCTTGATTTAATTGATCCCCACTTCGTATATAGTAAGAATATGCCTTTTCGATATTCGTCCAATTAACAATGTAATTGCCAGTAACTATCCATTTAAGCTCGTTTTTAAAATCTAGATAGGCCTCGTTAGTCAGCAAAATATTGCTAACTGGGCCACCACTAGTGATAATTGTAAAGTTATCGTCGAGGCGAAGCAAATTTATGCTAGGCTCATTTCCAGTAAAAGACGAAAGTCCGCTTACATAAATATCATCAAATCTTCTTGTAAATGCGTTGAATGAATATATAAAAGTATTAGAAAGAGCGCCAGTCAATATTTTGTAATCGTCCGATCCAGTAATTTCAGATTTGTTTGCCCAGATGAAAAATCCCCTATTTAAGGCATACATATCGGAGTATTTTTCTTCGGCTTTAGCGACGTTCAACAAATTAGAATACGTGGTTACGGACCAATTACCGTCTTTATCTAAATCTGGCGGTTCGATGTTAATTTCGTCCAATACGACGTTGCTGTCGCCCGTCTCCACTTCGCTGGCGTATTCAACTCCGCTTATTGGATAATCTAGATTAAGGGCCTTGCACGTATTTAAAAATCGAGTACCGTAAAACCCGAATTTCTTCATGGCGGCATAGTACGGAATGTCAAAGTAATCCGAAGGACACGCATTGATAGACGCGCCAAAAGTCCAAGGCAAATAATCTACAACGGCAGGGCACTGTCTATTTTTCCAATAATGATCTTCGCTTGAAAGGATTGGAATGAATAACGGGGTTCCTTCTCCGACAGCGCGAAATCGGATATTCGTTCCGTCTATAAATTTAGGTTCGTCTTTCGTAACGAAATTATTATAAAAAGGAAGAGTATGTGCATTTTCTTGAAATGTCCAATGCCAGTAATGGAACGGATCGGTCGCTGCAAAGCTAACCTGACCCCCCAATGAATCTCTTAGTATGTCTGGGGCCTCGATTAACTGGACGCCGTTTGTTCCGATTCCTAAGGAAACTTTAGATTCCATCAAACTAGCTAAACACAAAGCGTTGTTCAGTTTATTCTCCTCGTTGCTTATGGTGTAAGACGATATTGGCTTCCCTCCAGTATATAAAATAGTATGAACGTGTGGCTCGTTGGCGTCGGTTGTAAAAGCGTAGCGACCATTAATCTTGATATTGAAAGCATCCAAAGAAGTAGGAATTGGGTTTCCATTGTGTATGTCGTTACCGCCTAGATACTGAGTGTTGCCTGCTATATTACTTAATTGAAATTCATCATAGTAGCTCGCTATTGTTACGGATGGTGGGCAGGCCTCTTTTGGGCTATAAATAGGCGCATAAATATTTGCGACTAGAGTATCAGAGGTCAGTTCGACCTCCGAAGAGGACTTGGACACGATGCCGAATTCTTCGTTATATTCGGTGACGGTCAAGTTAGAGCATCCTCCGTTTTTCAAAACGTCGTATCCGTCTAACGTAGATTTAAATATAGAAATAGTTTCTCCGAATGGGGGAGAGTAGTATCCTACTGGATAAAAAGCATTGTAATAGTTGTATCCGCTATAATAAGTAAAATTATTGTGTCCATATCCGTGGCAGGTTCCAATTAAAGTCGCGTGATTATGAAAATATAGTGCGCCAGTTATGTCGCTTGTAATTGGACACTCCCTTTTAATTCGGCTCGCCACCGCCCTGTTTTCGTGTCGCCCTGTTGCGACGCTATCAGGAAGGATCGCGTCAAAAGGGAATTTGAACCCCGATATGGGATATCTAGGGCTAGAAAACTCATACATTTTTCCAGCCGTTACGGAAACTTGTCTCCAGTAAGACCCAAAAAATATGTTGTTTTCTATTTGATTACCCGTCCCTAAAACAATTTTCATCGATTTTTCTTGCCTTTTGCCCAGTATAGCCTTATACTAATTACACTATGATAAACAAGTTATTGGCGCTAGTTGCTGGTCTTTTTTTGGCGGGGTGTGAGCGAGAAAATTTAAAAAAACCTGTTCCTTTATTTAGTTGTGGAGACGTGGTCGTATTCAAGGCCGATGAACAAAAAGCGGGGGTTGTTATTGACAGACATCTTTGGAGAGGCGATTATAGCTATAGTTATACAGTTAAGTTTTCTAGTCCATCATCATCGCTATTTAGCGCAAATAGAGTATTTGAAGAGTCTCGTTGTTACGAATATGAACTAGCTAAAAGGTTCAGCCCCAGTTTCCCTTAGCTCAAACGTATTTGCCGTACCTTAAAAGAGAGAAAAAACTTGACTAAAGCGGTCTCTTAGAGTATTATATACATAATAAATTATGCCAATCCAACTATACCATCCAAATAAATCTAATCTCGGTTCCGCCTGTTCTTTTAATGTCGCTCCAGATAATTCGTGTGTATTTGCAACCCTGATTCGCCAACACGGCTGGGACGCTGAAAAAGGAAATGGGACATTCAAAGGTAACAAAGACAATCCAGAGCAGAAGGTCAATGTCAAACTGTCCCTTGTAGAAGTGTCCGCTATTTTAGAGACACTCGACCGAAAGCGGGTATATTCCGCCTATCACGACGCGGACAAGCCAAAACAAATCAAGTTCGACGTATGGGTCGATAAGGCCAGCGGAAGCGACCGAGGCTTTACCTTTTCGGTGAACGTATCAGACAAGAATAACAAGGAATATAAGAACTCGTTCTATTTTGGATTTAATTATGGAGAAGCGAGATATGTAAGAGAGTATCTGATGTTTTGCTTAAAAAGATCGTTTAAAAGCTCATTAAGCGCGTCGCAATCTCAAGATAAGCCTTTCGTTCCTGTCGTCGTTGCAATTCCTAAGACTCCAACTGTAGTTTATAATCCAGAAGAAGTAGCTGGCCCGACTTCGACTACAGACGACGACCTTATTGGCGACCTTTGAATGGAAACCCCAGTCAAAAAAATAAGATTAGCAGTAATAGGTTCAAGAACCTTCTCTGATAGAGAACGCTTGTTTAAAATACTAGATACAAACGCGCATCAAATAAAGCTCATTGTTTCTGGAGGGGCAAAGGGGGCCGATACATTAGCTACTGATTGGGCTAGAGAGCGTGGAGTTCCTTATCTAGTCTTCCCCGCTCTTTGGCACGATCCAGAGACGGGACTGGTGAATAAGGGGGCAGGTTTCAAAAGAAATTGGGACATCATTAGACAGGCAGAAAAAGTCTTGGCCTTTTGGGATGGGGCCTCAAAAGGCACCGCACATTCCATAGATATCGCTAAGCAATTAGGAAAGACGGTTAAAATCGTTATTATATGAAATAATAAAATTATAGCCAAATATTTTTTGGAAATCCCGCCCGTCCGAGATAGAATAGGTTAATGAAAAAGAAAAAGGTCTTTCTGCATACGGATTATTCGCTCGCCGTAACTGGATTTGGTAAAGTATGTAAATACCTATGCGAGTACTTATATAAAACTGGTAAGTACGATATAGTCAATTTTGCCGTTGGTACTATGGACGGCACCCCAGATTTAGAGCGAACGCCTTGGAAAACCATCGGGGCCGTTAACAATCAAGTAGTGCAAAATATAAAACAGGCGAACGTACCTCAGGCCCAAGAACAAATTGATCGTCTCGCTGGATATGGAGCCTACGGAATAGACGAGGCCGTCAAAAGGGAAAAGCCAGATATAGTTTTTTCGGTGCAGGATATTTGGGGCATTGATTTTACATTGACGCATTATTGGGCAAGCCAAATCCCTATAGTTCTTAGTACGACCCTTGATTCTTTACCTATTCTGCCTAGTGCCATTGAGGCGGCTAAAAAGTGCAAGAATTTTTGGTCTTGGGCCGACTTCGCAACTCAGGCGATGCGGAAGGTTAAGGGATGCGAGCATGTTCAAACCGTTAGGGGACCGATTGATACCAGCTTATTTTACCGACTTCCAGATAGCAAACGCCGAGAGCTAAGAACAAAACTAGGCATCCACCAAGACTGTTTCATTGTCGGCTTCGTTTTTCGTAATCAATTAAGAAAGTCTGTGCCAAATCTTCTTGAAGGATTTAAGTTATTTCAAAAGGAAAATCCTCGACTCAACACGAAATTACTTTTGCATACCCATTTTGGCGAAGGCTGGAACATTCACAGAATGGCCGACGAATACGGCCTTGATAAAAATGACATTGTGACCACGTATGTTTGTAAGGCCTGTCAGGAGTATGAAGTTAAACCGTTTGCTGGTCAAGATCTGGTATGCAAACACTGCCGAACAGACAAGGCTCAAGTCACCACTCAACCAGGTATTGGAGTCTCAGACTCCGCCCTAAATGAAGTTTTTAATCTCATGGACGTCTATTGTCATCCCTTTACTTCTGGAGGGCAAGAGATACCTATCCAGCAAGCTAAATTAACTGAATTAATCACCTTGGTCACTAATTATAGCTGTGGAGAAGACTCATGCCAGCCTGAGGCTGCTAGCTTAGCCCTTGATTGGGCCGAATATCGAGAAGCGGGAACCGAGTTCATCAAAGCCTCCACATACCCTTCTAGTATCTGTAAACAGCTTACTAAGGTCTTGGCGATGAAGCCCTTTCAGCGTCGTGAGATGGGCGCAAAGGCTCGTCAGTGGGTGATAGATAACTTCTCAATCGAAAAGATCGGAAAGTTTTTTGAAGACTTTATTGACCACCTGCCCGACCACGAGTATCATTGGGAAGAGAAATTTACGGTTCAAGACCCAAATTACACGCCTTCAAACAACGAAAACGATGCCGAATGGGTCGAAGAACTCTACAACAATGTCTTAAAGAGACAAAGCGATGCTGGCGGTAAGCAATATTGGACACAGGAACTAGCTAAGATACCATAAATATGAATAGAAGAGACGCTCTTAAAACTTTAATATCGCTTCCTATTTTTGGAAAAATAGTCACAGAAGCAAAGGCAGACGCAGTTTTGTCTAACACATCTTATAATGGACTTACGCCAGTTTCTTTAGTAGATCACGATTCAATTAAAACTGCAGAAATTGATAATATAATCATGACAATAAAACAAAAGAAGTCTAATTTTATGTATTCAGTTAGCGGCGTTTATTGGCCAATAAAACGCGATTTAGATTAATATGTCCCCTCAAAAAGCCCAAAAACGTCAAGAAATAGTTAATTTCTTCAAGCAGACAGCTCTTCAAGAAAATCAAAAACAACAAAAAATTGATTTTGGTGATTTGCTAAATAAGAATGATAAGGGGCGAGTCCTTTTTTGCCTTCCTGAAAGCGCGGGGGATATATTTCTAGCGACCTCGTTATTGAAATCTGTGAAATCTAGATATCCCGATTGGACGCTTTATGTAGCTACGAAGCCCGAATATCGAGAGATTTTAGACGGAAATCCTTATGTGGACAAATGGATTGAATGGCAACCGATATTTAATAATCACATATGGCTTACTGGCAATAACGTTCACAACGGTTATTTTAATGTCGCTTATGACGTGGCGAGCGCGACCCAAAAGCTTTTGAACTACTACCACGACGGAGGAAAAGATAAAATTGATTTAAATTTACGATAAAAATATGACTAAATTCACATACAAACAACACGAAGACACTAATTGGTATTGGCACGCGAAATCTAAGGGCCGTATTAAGGCAGACGGAAGCGAAGGATATAAACGAAAGGGCACTCTTTTGAGAAGCCTGAATCGACTAATTCAAGATATTAGAGAAGAAAAATTCACTATCAATGAAGGTAAATGAGATTAGAGATAAAGGAAAAAGAATAACATGATTCCTTGCGACCTTATCAACATTAAAACAAAAAAAAGGATAAAAGCAAAATCCGTAGCTGAATTTTGTAGATTATCTGGACTGCATAAGCAGGATAAAGATGCTAAAATTCATATCTATTCAATATTGAATGAGGTTCGATTTTCTCATTATGGTTGGTGTCTTCCAAAGTATTATAATACAAAGGTAGATATAAAAGATATTTATGGTAATATTTATTCGGGCAGAATTAGGGATTTCATGGATAATGACCATATTGCGCCCCGAACAATATGGCAGTTATTTACTCATAAGAAAAAGGTCTGTTACGGGCTATCCTTATTAGAAACTGAATTAGTTTGTATCCCCCCAAATATATATAAATGTAAAGGATATACGTTGGAAACCCCCAATAACAAGTTACTAAAAGGAAAAAGCTTGTCCTCAATAAAGAGGCAAATTGGGGATAATGGCCCCACATATAAGTCATTAGTTTCTTTAAAACAAGGGAGATATGCCAGCATTTGCGGATATAAGATTCGAGACATTAAAGTCGAGAAAAGGCAGATTCTAAACATAAAATAAATGGCGCTTGATCGCGAAGAGATCTTGAAAAGATGTGAGGCGTCTGCCAACGACGCTGGTTTATATTATGGGGACTTAATGTCTATTATTAATATGTTTGAACATCATAATATAGAAGAAGCTAAAATAGGTAATATCATTAAACAAATTTGCACAAGAATAGAATATAATAAAAAATGCACCTACTAGAAACATACTCGTTATCGACGGCTAGCAAAATAGATAAGCCTTTTATATATTCTTCTTATTTTCCATTGCCATTTGAGAAATACATCACGTTTCAGGCCCAGAGTAAATTTAATTCTAAGAATTACGATTACTGGCAGATCGTCATTAATATTCTATACCCAGTTTTAGAGAAGGCGAATATCAAAATAGTGCAAGTCGGTCAAGCGCATGAATTTGGATATCAGTATGTCATGGACATTCGTGGTCGCACAAATATTTCTCAATTGTCTTATGTTATACAAAAATCTAACCTTCATTTTGGGCCTGATTCTTTGGGTATCCATATGGCTTCTCACTTCGATACTCCTTGTGTCGGCCTTTATTCTTGTTCCCCTAGCACTATTAGTGGGCCATATTTTGGTAGCAAAGAAAAACAAGTCCTGTTTGACGCCTACAAGAACGTTAAAAACGCCAAACCCTCCTACGCCGCCGAAGAAAATCCAAAATCCATAAATACTATTAAGCCAGAAGAGATTGCCGACTCCATATTCAAGCTGCTTAAAATCGACTATAAAACCCCCTTCACTACCGAATACATAGGGGAAAAATATAGCAACCAAATTTTAAGAGAATTGGTCCCTAATTTTAATTTTAATCTAGGTAATCCAGACGTCCCAATTGAAGTAAGAATGGATCTTCACTTTGACGAGCAAATTCTAGAGAAACAACTGGCTATCAACAAATGTATTGTTGTGACAAACAAGCCCGTCAATATTGAGATACTTAAAAGATTCAAGCCGCACGTATTAGCGGTCATTTATCATATAGAAAAAGACGATACCCCAGCTTTCGTGGAGTCCATAAAGTCTTCGGGTATGCCGTTCGGGCTAGTTTCTTATTTGACAAAGGAAGAAATAGAGACTAAAAAATTGACTTATTATAATTATGGAGTTATCCATTTTATGCAGCCGACGGCTCCAGAATTGGCCGATAAATTAAGAAAAAATTTTTCTGATTTATTCTTCCAGTCTAACAAGGTGATAGGATCTAATGGGCGATTTTATATGAGTAATGCGGGGCGGGTATCCGAATCCGAGCTTAAAACAGATTTTAATTATCACAAGGCCGTAGATTGTCCCGAGTTTTGGCGTGAGCTTCCATTCATGCACGTCATAAAGAAAACAGCTTGACTTCTTTCGTCCGTTGTTTTATCATTGTCCTATGAAAAAAACTGAAAAATCACCCATTCTTATAACCGAAGACTCTGTGGTTACGCCCGTAGCTACACCCGCACCTACTACGCCCGCACCTACTACGCCCGCACCTACAGTAGACGAGATATTACGCGGTATTTCCGCCGTAGACCAAAGCCCTCAGACTAAAACGGCTCCGCCCAAAATGTTCGAACGAAATAAGTATGGGCTGATTGAGGGGGCCGATTATAAGTATAAGGAAGACGGCTCGATAGACTGGAAAAACATGATCGATCCCAAATTCGTTTATGTAAATCCTGATACTCGACGCCGATCGAGGTTGGAGACGAAATACAACAAGCCTTTAGAACAAATTAAGCCGTTCGAAGATAGAGTGGACGATGCTGATTTAGTAATTTCTCTTGGCGGGCTCAAGCAGCTTTTACGTATTAGAGGATATGAGTCTGTCCATTATACGATATGCGAAACGAACGAGCGTTATGCAGGGGTAAATTGTTCTATTTATTTTGTGCCAAGCTATGAAGTTGAAATGCGTAGCGTAAAGTATTCGGATAATGCTTGTGCCCATCTAGACAATGCAAACGGTTTTGGTAAAAACTATTTATTGGAGACGGCTACGAATCGCGCTTTTGCCCGATGTATCCGTAATTTTTTAAATATCAACATCGTTTCTCAGGAGGAGTTGGGAGGGGTCGCTCCTAATCCAGCGGAAGCCACCGAAAATATTAGCGTCAGCCTGCTTAAACAAGCAATGGACAAATACAAAGTCTCTTGGGAAAAGATCCACGCCAAGCTTATTGAAGATAAAGTAGACGGGGCGGAGTCCTTTACGTCTATCAATGACATTCCTCCTTTCAAAAATTTCGAGCTTATCGAAAGAATAAAAAAAGCTGCGGAGAGCAAAGCAGAGAGTAAGGCTGTAAAAACAGAAGCGAAATGAAGTGTCGAGTCAAACACGGAATTTCTACTGGTTCTGGCAAAAACAAAATCGTTATTTGTAAAGGCCAAGAGGGCTTTATCAAATCCGTTATCAGCGGAGACGTAAAAAGAGTCTTCCCCGAACTAGATTTTAAACCAGATGGGTTTTTTTACCTAGTTGACTTTCCAGAAGCTAAAGACTTAATTATACCAATTAGAGACGTAGAGATACAATGATACATCAATTTTGTTTGATTATCGTTGCATAGCTTGGATTATATGACGTAGTTCCCAGCGTCCTGATTTTAGGCGTCGGAAAAGTGCCTGGAGTAGTAACAATAAGCGGCATACAATCGTTCACCGTAATTCTTTGTTTATTATTTATGTTTAGGTCAATATAGTCTACCGATCTAAAATTAACTGTCTGACTAGTTTTGAATAGGTATCCTCCGTTGACATTATATACTCCTAAATTACTGTCTAATTCGTTTTCGAACATTTGTTCAGCATAAGCCGTCAGTTGATCGGACTGTGCTCCCGCCCCCGCCGCAACAAAAAAATAAAATGCTTCATATTGATATTTATCTAATGACATTCCGTATCTATATGGTTTCGCGGTAGGCTCAAATCTCGTCAACGTTTTTTCTCTTAAATAACCTATCCTAGCTGAGTTTCCTGCAAAATAATTGAAAGTAGAGCCTTCTGTATGCCAAGGATTATAAAGGCTCCCCACCTCGTCCGTAATTGCGAATACCGAGTCTAAAGAAGGATCGGTACCCCCATAAGACGTTTTATTAGAAAGTTTTTTGATTCTTATTATTTCGTTAATTCGGTACGGTGAGCTTATCCTTGCAATTCCATTTGTCGTTGGGGAGCTTGCCAACCCCTGATTAACGTTTCCTATGGCGTCGCTTCTTTTTTGAGAACTAGGACTGCTTGCTAGCCCCTCTTCGGCATCAATCCATAAATTTTCTGGTCTAAATACGATGGCAAGTCTTTTGTTCCACGAATCCAGAGTAGGGACGATGTCTGACGATTCTATAGATACGACAAGAAATCTACTAAGGATATCGAATCCATAGTCTTCGTCTATGCCTGGGTCTCCATAGTTTGCAATGATACGGGCCTCTACCACTCCTCCGTCATCATCTGCCTTTCTATTTAGGGAAGACTTTTGTTTTTCTAACTGGTTATATGTTGTTGGTTGTGCCATATTAAAAATCTAAATCTCCTAGGTCAATAGTAAATTCATTGCCTAGATAAGCCGTGGAACTGTAATATCTATCTAAATCGTCTTGCGAAAGTAAGAACGTTAATTCGCTTGCTGGCGATATTTTAATCAGTTCTAAAATGTCCTTTTTTTTTAAGAATCCAGTTTCCGTACTGTAAGATCTAGCCCCACTGATTAAGCTATACACGCTTTGACCATCGGACGTAGACACGGTAAGTTTAGCGACTAATGGTTGTGTGTGATCTTTCCCACTATAGTTTACTTGCACAGTAAAATAATTAGCGTTTGAATTTATCATCGCAAGCCCGCTAGGGATTGGCATATTCGACAAGGCCGTGTTGGACGCTCCAGTATTTAGGCTCCAATGGCTAGTAAAATCATATAACCCAGACTGTTTAATAGATAATACTCCTGACGCATTTTTAGTTAATGAGTCGCCCGCCCGTCTTGAGAACGACATTTTTGGAAACGAATTGATATTGTAACCAAAACCTAGATTAGTGATGTCAAGCCCAGTAACGAGGTAGCCCGTTTGTGTCCCTCCATTGACCAATCCAGTGACTGTTAAGACCACACCTGTTAAATACCCAGCCGAAACGTCCATATGACCATAAGCGACGAAGGGCTTATATATCAAGTAGTCATAACCGAAGCTTTCTGCGACGTCTTTACAATTTGAATAAATCCCAGTCAATAATATCGCCCGAGAGGGAGAAAGATACCCCGTTCCGCCTGTGACTAAAGTAAATTGAGTTGGTATGTAGTAATAATGAACGCCCGCATTATAGGCGTCTTGAAGATAAAGCTTAGTTACAGATAGATTTCCGCTAGCGCCCGCCCCATACCCATTAGATCCACTAAATATGACTGGAATAGGTCCAGAGCACCCAGAATCCAAAAGAATGCTATTTAAATCATAATTCAAGCCTGTGACGCTGTAATATCCAGTGAAGATAGCCGTAGGAGGGTATAGGTATTCCCCGCTAGTGACTAATGAAAAACCAGTAACATAATTCGCTCCATAATAGCCTCCGCCTGTCGGCGATATCGCTTCAAAGCTAACGCTTACGCTGCTGTCTTTTGACCGACCCATAAGATCAGTAGAAAAAATCTCGTAAGTTAACACTTTAGAAACTGGATTGTTTATATATGTAAATGAATTAATTGGAACGCCGCTTCCATCGAATAACATGTATGCCAATGTATCCCCGTCGTTATTAATAAGGGTCGTGGTAACTGATTCTAATCCAGATAGCCTTTCCGTAGTCTGTAGTCCGCTAATTTGTCCAAGAGAAGTATTAAATATCAGTAAAAAATTAAGCGTTTCGTCAAACCGACTTACGCTTGCGTCGTTTAATATAAAATTTATCCCCGTACCAGAATTAACGATCCCAGAGAACGCTCCAGAGAAAAACGGATCGTTGCTTTGTAAAGACTGTAAAGACACGTCGTATACATAAAATGGATTATCTACAGAATCGTTTCTAATATATCCAGTCAAGTTGGATAACGTGTAAAATTTGGGAGGGACGACGACCGTAACAGGCACATCGTTGCTATTCATGAAAATATCACAATTAAGCGTCGCTCCAGTGACGTTTATGAATAGTTTCGAGTAGTTGTATCTGGATCTAGGAGATCTTGAGTAAATTAAATCATCGTCAATGTAAAAAGAGTAATTTCCTGTTTTTAGATTACCGCTAATGTTCGTATTAGAGCCTTCGTCATACACGCCAATGAACAGGCCGCTCTCGTTGTAAATCCTATTGTTAGCAAATCTAAATTTTATTATTCCGCTGCCAGAAATGCCAATTTCTGCCACGCCAGTGCCTTGTAGATTTATGTTATTAAATCCAAAACTCAAATTTTTTACATTTGGTATCAGTTTGTATGAGTTTCCTGTAAATATCATTTCTTTACAATCCTAGCCGATATCTTGTTCAAAATGCTCTCTTGTTTAGGTAGAACTGGTGGTCTGTCAGAGAAGGATAATGACGTAGAAACCCCATCGCCTCCGACATTGATGTTTAGCTTGTTTAGACCGTAAATTGGACTTAGATATTGAGTAAATGAGCCAAAAAAATCTGGGGTGCCAGCGAGCTTTAACTCTATAGATTTGCTAGCCCCAGTTAGCTGGTAACTATTTAAATTAGCCACAAAAGAATGATACTGTTCTACCGTTTTTAGAATCTGACCATTGCCCGTAATGACGGTCACGTAAGTCACAAACTTATTAGAATACGGATCTAGCTGGGGAGGCAGATCTGGATCTACTGGGTTATTGATTACCTTAATATTCGTGGCTCCATTAAAAGCCGAATTCGGTGGTTCGCCATACATTTCGTCAATTTCTGGAGACCTGTTTTGGATTTCTATATCAGTGGTTAGAATATCGCGATAGTAGATGTCATCTTCTGGATTTACGCTAAGAGGGTAAATGATAGTAAGGCTTGCCTGTTGCTGGCGATAAGTAAGTTCATTAGTCATGATATCGCTAAAATATATTAGCCCCTCTTCATCGGCTCCTTTCATAGCAGACTGAATAAAGTCTGTATCGGTATTTCTAATTGGATTTTTGGTTATGTTGATTTCAAGCCCACGGGAATTAGGAGAAAACAGATATGAAGGCGCAAATCCTTCTTCGAATACATTCGGGGTAGTAGAATGCAAGACACAATCAAAACGTGGATCGTCTGGGTTAAAAAGGTTTGCCCCAGAAATTATATTATCACACATTTCCTGCAATAACGATAAATCACAAAGGCTGGGCGTTTGATACTCGCTCCTTCTTTGATGCGCTTCTTTTTGTTGTTGCACGTATTTGTGCAGCATGACTGGATTGATAAAATTTCTTCCTTTAGGTATAAAGTCGATAGAGACATTTGGATGAACTCTAGTATCTGTAAGAACCATGATGTGCAGTTTAGAGCAGGATGGAGACGCGTTATAATGAAGATCGTAATACGCTTGAACTGTTCTGTCTATTTGTAGATTTGTCTTATCTATCTTTTGTAACGACTCGCCGAATAGAATTTGAAAATCTTTGATATCTGCATTAGCTTTTGGGCGAAACAGTTCGAGCTTCCAATCTTGAAATTTTCTTGGCATACTAAGTTGAAAGTCTATAAAATTTTCCTGTTGTCCAAATTCGTCTACGCAAGCGTCGCTCAGATTTAGGGCCAGTTCTCTTTGGAAACTTTCTTGTGTTGTACCCCATTCATTGGAAATTTCCGCTACGTATAGACCAGTTGGAAAATAATCGTCTACATTCTTTAAACCAGAATAGATTAATAAATCTTTATATGGAGCATCATATAAGTCATAATATCGTTTTGCATCTGGTTCGTAGTTGTGCTTGACCCTAATAAAAGAGGTGCCCTGTGTTCCAAATAATCCCGCTGCTGGACTGACATCCTGAGTGATATTGGGCGACATATAAGGGAAGCGACGCAAGATTCCCTTAGTTAAAAGCCCGAATTTATACATGCTTTCCGCAGCTTTCTTTTCCCATGATACAATGTCGTTTTTTAATTTAGGGTAATAGTATCCCACGTATACCTTATAATATCTAGCGTCTCGACATGTATCCGTTGCTGCGTCACCAGGATCTCCTAAACTAGCGTTGATAGCCAAAAACTTTTCTTCCGATCCTGTGACCTCTATTATTGGCATCATGCCCAGTGCTTTGAAATTGCTGTTTTTTATGTCTTCCGTCTCTCCGTAGAGAGCCCCGTCTTGGCAGTATATGTCTCTTAACTCATCGCTATAGTTTGATAGAGCTATAGAAACATCCACATCGCTAAAAAGTCGATTGTCTAACTGATACAGGATCTTATCTAAATCCGCGCTGCCTGGATCAAATGAATTGGTCCATGCCGAGTCATGATAAAGGTGACCAAAGATATCGCGCTTTAAAACCCTTCCCCTTTGTGGGCTGTTGAAATCCAAAGGGTGCATCGGCAAAAGTCCGACATATCGTTTCACACTTTTCGAGTGTGTCTTTACTTGTTTTGGAAAATTATTAGTAGTTATAACCGCCTGCCTAAACGAATTAGCTAGTGTGTTCGTCTCTTTATATGACAAGATAGCCGTATTTTTATTGAGGGCGAATTGACTACCAAAATCGGTATTTGGATCAGCTATATCGACGACTTTACTTATGTCTAGTGGGCGATTGAGATTTATTCCAATAAAAGTCTTTCCGTCGCAATAGAAGTCATATCCTAAATCCGAACACCATTGTTGTAATACTTCTCTTAATGTTCCTATATAATTTTGTTTATATGCAAAATTGGAATCATTTATCGCTTTTGGAAAGGACCCCTCAAATTTCATTCCCCTGAATCGCAAGGACGCGAGCAATTGATTGAAATTATAGGACATACCCGCGATGTTTCCGCATAGTTCTTCCGTCACCTCTTCGGTACCTAGCAATAAATATCCTCCATTTAAATCAAATTTTACGGGGCTTATCTTTGCTTTGAAAAGCTTCTCCCATTCAACGAAAATATTTTGATTAGTATTTAGGCTGGCAAAGTTGTCGTAGACCTTACCATTTATGCCTACGTAAGAACCATAATTTATATTTCTATAAGCATAGCCATTGGTTTTAAAGCTTGATCCGTCCAATAAACAGTCCGCGCAATTAATTGGGAAATCGATAAGGGATCGAGCGGTATAAACATGACGATTCCCTTGCCTTTTAATCAATCCAATATAGATTTTATCCAGCACAACGGAATAGTCTTTAAATGTTACATTTAATATCTTGGGTCCAGTCTCCACGTTAATCTCGTAAGAGAATAAGACGAAATTAGTAAACGATATTCCATTTAGATTGATGTCGTAAAGGTTCTCGTCTGCTCCATTGCCAGCGTCCCCTTTCAAATCGTGAATGTTTATATCGAAGACCGCAGCCTGCTGTGACTTGTTTTCGGTCTCTAAAACTATCGAAAGCCGTATCTCAGAGGGTTGATTATTGAAGCCAATGTCACAAGAAGCATTATAAATCCATCCCCCAAAAGCAAAAGACGTCGGCCAAGATTGGGTATTGTCAAACGTGCGCTGAAACCGAGAGATGTTTTGAGAACCTATTGGTTTAACCGTTATTCCATTGAGTGCTTGGTATCCCATATTTTATCCAATATTGAAAAAATTATTCTCGTTTTTTAGAAAATGCAACGGGGTATTTGGAAGGTCTATGGTTCCGCTCGTTAAGCTACATGGAAAATCTTTTATATAATTATCTCCAATTGATTGTCTAATACCGTTAATCCATACCTGTTCCGAAAATCCTGTGATGTTGCTTATTATAACCGTCTCCGAGGTAATATTATAGAAATACCTGTTATAGTTATTATCCCATACATTAATCATTGTTAATTCAGAGTCTTGGATGTCTCCTACGCCCGTTGCATTTCCTAAGTTGTCGTATAAAATATCAGCGGTAAAATCGGAAAGGATTCCGCTTCCACTCGGATAGAATTCTGCTACGTATCCGCTTAGACCGTAATAGTTAAAAGTTAAATCGTTATGGATTGAGTAATGAACTCCGCTTATTAATTTTTGACCATTAAGGTAAAAATTACTTCTATTCGTAATTGGAGCCCCTGTTAGCCCGCTAGCGACCATCGTTCCAGATCGTTCGCCAAACTGGCTGGATTCAGGAAAATAAAGCAAATCAAGAGGGAAAAATATCTTTGACCTTGACCAGAACCCACTATATGCTATTACCGAAGAGGCTCCGCTCAACAGGTCATAAGCCAGCCCATCGTCCGCTAAAAAACCCGATACCTCATTTCTTACGACGGCGTAATCTACATTTAAAGTCTCGACCAAACCGTTCCCTATGATCTGAACAAAGTTCGTAGATTCTGGATATGAAAAGCCGTCCATTTGCAAATTGACGTAAGGGTTGAAGTCGTTATGAGCGTAAACCTCTAATATGTCTCCAGAAGCCAATGGTGGAGAAAATTCCAAATTGAAGACATTAAAAGCGTTTTCTATAGAACGATTTTTAAAAAATGTCAAAATATTTTTGCCCGTAACCGAAACGGTGGTCATGCCAGTCAATAATATGGTCGCTTGTCCAGTTTGTATGCTGCCAAAGAGCCCAGAATTGAAAACCACCTTTGTAGATGCTCCCGTGCAATTAGACACGTTTCCAGTGATGATCACATACCCAGTAATTAATTGCCCGCTGATTCCAGACAGCACATATCCCGTGATAGCTGGAACCGTATAATTTGTAACGCTCGCCGCCGAGACTTGTCCAGTTACGAATAGGCAGTCGCAACAGTTTTCAATAACTGGAATATTAACGTGTTGATCAAAGAATACCGCATTATTTATTTTACCAAAGAACCCCGTGTAATCGCGATCTGAATTGCACAAAAATCCCCCAATATAAATTTTATTAATCGCATTTTGATCGTTTGTCAGAGTCAACGAATTTCCAATATAAGACCGATTTAAATAATCAAATACACCATAATTGACATGCTTTTGACCAGCTAATGAAATGTAGACTAGATTTCTATTTTTTAATTCATAATCCAACTGATCAAAATCACCAGAAGTTCCAAAAAACAACCTATTTGAGTCGTTGATGCCTATTAAAAATGCCCCACTCAGTCCGCTAGATGAATCCGCCGTAGACAGTAAAACGTGCCCAATTCCAGTAGTTGTTTTGGAGCACCCGCTATACCGCATGTCTAACAACACCCCAAAATCCCCACTCTGATTATAGCCTACTTGATAATTGTTGATACCAGAAAACGTATAGTTTGCTATCGTTCGGCTTCCTACGCTAATTAACGGTATTACAGGGCTATAAATTTGAGTTCCGCTGTAATGCTCGCTAGTTGAGTAAATTAAATTATATATTATGTTATTGATGCCCGCATCAAAATCATATATGCCCTTTACCGACCCCGTCGAGCCAGTAAAAATATCATAATAATTTATGCAGTTTATGTAAACAGATTTCGTCATTAATCTTACCTTTTACCATAGTGTTTTACACTTAATATCCAAATTTAAATCCAGGTGGCCTATGGTAATCGCTGACAATAGATCCATAAACTTTAGAGGAGTTCACGTCTGTTTGGACAGCTTCTTTACCCAAAACTTCTGTGCTAATATTCACATTCGTTAGCCCAGTTGTAATATTATAGCTTGTCAAAAACGCCGAGCCCGTATAGATAGCCAGTAAAGAACTGACAACTGCATCGGCACTATCAGCTAACGGCTGCGTCATATGAGGAGATTCCGATTCGAAATTAACACCTATTTTCGCCTGTTTTTGCATTTGAAGATCTTGGATAATGTAATGTCCTTCTATATTAGCTGAAGGCAGGGTTTCATAAACCCATATGCTAGGCTCTACGCTCACATTGTAGGTCGGTTTTATAAATGTCTGTAAGGAATCTTCGTCGGTGAAGGAGGCCGAAAGTTTTAATGTAGCTAGCCCCGTATTTTCCGCCACAGATAAGGAGTTAATTATTGAGCTAATAGGAAACGATCCGTATTTCAGATATAGAGCCGATCCGCTTATTAAACCTCCTAGATATGGGATATACATACCTGGGTTATAGCTGGATTTGAATGCTGCGACCATCGTTTTTCTAAATGATGTTGGCCCCTTGCAGATAAACTCTCCGTCTATTTTCCACGCCGTTTGGTTAATTATGAAGTCTTTGTCTAACGAAACAGTGTAATCAAAATATCCACTATAGTCATTAGAAATTCCAGAATAATATTCAATTTTTAGAGATATCGAAGAAGTGCCAGAATTCTGAGCCAAGTTTAAAGAGTTTATGTAAACGGAAGTCGTATCTATTCCATAATCATTTAAAAGAGTGTTTAAATTTGCGCCAGTAATAGAGTACTGGACTTGGGCTAAATTGTTATCTAGAGGCGATCCTTGTCGTCGAGTTTCTAGACTAATTATTGTATAGTCCGCTGATTTTGAATCATTGATAGTCACCGACGTATGATCTAGATAGCCTCCCCCACCAGTAGAATATTTATAAACCTCGTTAACGCTATATATGCCCGCTTGCCTATCAATAGACTCATTGATAGACATTCTTATGCCAGTCAAACTAGCCATAAAAGCGGGGGGGCAATAATTATGTGGATTTTGACCAGTAAACTGTTTAACAAAAGCAATCGCGTTATCTAGAGCGCCATTAAACGTTCTTATCCCTCTCGCCGAAATTTTATGAGACACGTCTATCGTATCGTCTGTATTTTGAGTAAACGAGTATTCATTAACTGGATCAATCACGCCGCTTGGTAAATTATAGGCGTGAAGCTTTACGGAGTATGGAGTTTGGGTTCCTTTTACGAAGGGGGAACTTGAAAAGTCTATTTCTTCGACAACGCAATTAGTCCATTTATGTATGCTTTCTCCTTGATTTCCAAAAACCTCTAATGTTCCAAACTGGCCAGAAAAAATATCAACTATCGGCCCTATGCTACCAGTTACGCCCGATATATTAGTCAAATATGCGTTTAAGATAATTTGATCAACTACCCCGTGTCGGCCTCCATAATCAAGGAACGTATTGCCCCTATTTACCAATGGAGTAGGATATAACAAAAAATCATTATATTTTACTTTTATTTCCTGTTGTGATGACATATTATACGGTATACTTCTTTACAGAGTAATCTATTACTATATCCATTTTTATTTCGTTTTTAGATGTCAAGCTATATTTTACGCTCGACAGGCTATAGCTCAATGCGAACACGTTTAGTCCAAAAAAGGTTGATAAAGCCTTGTCCAATCCATATCTATAAAGACTAGATATTCTTGGGGCAATTGTCGCGCTCGTCAGTGGGGAGACTAAAACGTTTCCAGCTCTATTTAATTGTGCGGTAATTTGAATATTTTTAGTGCCTTTCTCCGTTTGATAAGCGTAGTTTATTAAACTTGTTTTCGATGGCCTGTTGATTATCTTATGTTCTGTTACTGAGTCTACGGGCACGACGTTGCCCATTGTATAATCAAAAAACGCGTATTGATACGAATCAATTGTCACAAAATACGTCGGCTTATTGGTATATCCGAATGAGGCAGAAAAGTTTTTGTGCCTATTAGGAGTTGCCGAAGTCATCTTAATCATATTGACGGTCGGATACGCAGCATTATAGAACGGGGCGGCAGAATAAACGCTGGCTATTTCCCCAGGAGACTGTGCGCGTGCGTCATTTACTAAAGATATATAAGCAGCGTCTATTCCGCTGTAGGTTGGAGAGATAAACATCAAAAAATTATAATTATGATCTATTGAGATAAATTTTCCATCATTATTTATATCAATTACCTTGTCGATAGACCCGCTAGTCGTATATTGTGGATTGTTAGTATAGTTTACTTCGTATTCGGCGGATAGCGTAGGTTTATTTAATGTTTTTGTGGTAACTAATGCTAAATTTATAAGAGTTTCGGAGATGGTCACAGTAGTAGTCAAATTTTTGAATTTATTATATACGTCACTACATCTTCCATAAGACCCGACAATTAATTCTCCCATGCCCTGATAAGCTTGGTTGTAGCTCAATTTTCCATTGACATTTCCTTTTTCGGATACCTCTATTGTCCCATCGTCTTTTAGGTTTAGCGCATGGTCAATCTCATATGTATAAGCTGATTCTGCTATTGGAAGTATCTCTCGTTTTTTATCGAAGCTATATGTATTCCTTATCAAGTCATAAGTCTCTAGATAGTAATTTCGATAGTTTCCAGTATCTGCGACAAGCGCCCCGCCAATGAATGCATAAATACCAAATGTCGTGTCTTTATCTTTTGAATAAATTCCAGAGGCTATGCTCGCTGCAAGCGACCTTGCATTGCTGCCGCTTCGTATCGAGAAGGAGAGGCTATGAGAATAGACTTTATGACCGTTTTCGTTTTGCTCTAAGACGAAACCTTCTTTAAAGTCGTTAAGAATCTGACAGTTATTAGCTATAAACGTATGATCAAAGCCTTTATAGTAATTCCCAGTTAGCTCTGGCATAGAGACCAATAAATTGATGGATGGTTTCCTGACTTCTACTTGGACCTGATATCTGCCCAGCCTGACGCTATCATTTGGAAAAGCATATCCTGCATCGACCTGGAACACTTTTACAGTTATGTCTCCAGAATAAAAATCAAGAAATTGTTTTTTGATTCCCGTCTGTATCGAAGAAAATGGAATCGAAGCATCAGACGGCTTTACATAGACGGTCCAATCAAATGTTTCGACCTCTCTATAAAAAAAGCCCTCACCAAGGGCTTCCTTTTTCAATGAATAGCCCAATAGGCCCGTGATAAACGCACCAGAAAGAAAACTCATATTTTTACCTTATACCGTAGACGGGCGAGGGGCCAAGCCTAACTTTGACTCAATTTGGCTTACTCTATCCACTATCGAGTCTTGAAAGCCTCGTATAGCATCTTCTATTTCTGGACCCAACCTAGCCGATAGACTATCTATATTAGAGAACGCTATATCTATATTAATAGGAAGCGGACTGGATTCTATTTTAACAGCCGCACTCTTCGAAAATTGTCCTTCAGCATTTGTCGCCCCGCCCCTACCCTTTTCTTCCGATGCCATTTTTTGATATTCCGCCTTCATGGACTCAATAGCCGCAGTCAATTTTTCTATTTCCCTGTCTTTTCTTTCGTATCCGTGTTCGCCTTTCACGTTGGCGAATTTCAAGACATCTTTGGATGACGTTTCTCTTAGTTGGGCCTGCGTGGTTTGGATAGAGCTTATTAGTGCCTCTTTTTTCTGGCCAGACACGTCTTTGTGAAAATATCTATTAGCGTTTTGGCTTTCTTTTTTGTCTATATTTTCGTAGATATTGTCGGTGTCTTTAATGCCACCAAGATTTGCGGTATAAAGAGCATTGCCAACCCTAAGCCCAGCACGGGCTACAGTAGTAGCCGCTCTAGCGCCAGGAACGAAATTAGCGTATCCAAGAGCCGAATCTATGTTTTCTTGTAATGCTCCGCCATTGTCAACCTTGCTTCCTATGGTGCTGTCATAAAGCCCAAACGCTACATTTGCGGCGAGGTTAGCTCCTCCTCCTCCATTTATTTTAGCATTACGCCCAACAGGAGCTAAAAGATTGGTCAATACTTTTCCGCCCAAACGTTCTGTTCCATATTTGGCCGCGCCTTTTCCTGCTAGTTTGGACGCTGCTTTAATAGCGGTTATCTTAGCCAATTCTTCTCCAGTCGTCTTTACTCCTCCAACGACATCTCCTTCGAGAAATTGTCCTGCTGCCAATACTCCTGAAAGGACGGCATTTCCTTTTAGTCCAGCCGATCCGCCCCCCGCTTTTGATCTTAAAAAGGCTGCTGCTGTTATACCAGCCGTAAGGAGCCCCGCCCCCTTTAGTTTTTCTCCCACTCCTCCGTGTTCTGTCGCGGGTTCTCGTAGAGGTTCTGGTGCAGGTACTGGTGGAGGCGTTGGTGGATATTGATCTCCTTCTTGTGGGAACTCTCCCGCTTTCGCTTGGTTTATACCAACTGCCGTTACTCCTGCGGCCAGACCCAATCCCACTGCAAGCCGACCTATTTTTGCGGCCCTACTACTGCCCGTAACACTAGGAGCATTTCTGGCGGCTCTGCTACCTTTTTTGACGAAATCAATAAAAGACTTGAACTTGCTTACAGGAGGAGTGGTAGGAGCGACTTGAGCAACTGGTAACGGAAGAAACGCATCAGGTATAGACGTAGGACGAACGCCTGGCGGAAGTAACGGTGCAGGTGTTGCGAGACCCCTTTCGGCAAAAGGGTTTCTTTGATATGGCTGTGATGATGATCCGAATGGTTGCTGTCCTCCTCCCGTTGGAGACGGCAGCGATGGTCCCCCTCCCGTTGGAGACGGCAGCGATGGTCCTGACGGACTGGCTGGATTAAATTTCCTTTGTATTTTTGCGTGGGCGTAGCTGAGGGCGAGGGTGGACCCGATGCCTAGCGTGGTTCCTACAGCAAGTGTCGAGAATGGTATGGAATTTGACGATGTTGCGCCGTTCGTAGGGTCTTTTTTCTCGTCTTGCTCCCTTTTTAGACGCTCTTGTTCGGTTTCGGGCTTCTGCCCTTTCTTTAGCGGCGGGGGCGTTGGCGCTCTATCGTTTTTTTTGTGGGCTTCCCTAAGGGTATCATCGTCCTTAACTTCTTCCGCGTCAAATGCTTTAGTAGCGTCGGCACGCTCCTTTTTTGCCCCTTCATATCTTTGTTGTATATCACCAAGATTATTGACAAGCGCGTAGAGTGACGCCGTGGCTTCTGCGGTCGCTCGTGAGAAGTCGGTGGTATTTTCCGCTAGCTCATCAGTAGCCTGCTTAAATAAATTTGCGACTGGTTGAACTTTTCCATCTTGAGCATTTATCTTCTTTTCTGGAAGAAATTCTTTATTAACACTGTCTACGCCAGATGTTAGGCTTTTTGGCTTGAGATTATTTAAAAAGATTTGCCTTATATCTGTTGCGGGAATGCCTTTAGAATCATATGTCTTTGTTCCTAACCTGGTAAAAACACTATCTATTCTACTTTTAGTTCCTTCAGCAGCCGCCTTCAAATATTTAGCGTGTTGAGGATTTGTTTCGTCTATTTCTCCTCCGCTGTCTTTTATAGCCTGCAATAATTTGATTGCACCTCTTCCGCGCTGTTCGGCAGTTTTTCCTTTTTCAAATAGAGATAGCCCGTGATTGATTTCTCTAGAAGCTCTTCTAGCGGCACCCCTATCAGTTAAAATGTTCGTTCCTCCAAATGCAGAGGCCGAACGTAGTTTATCTAAACGGCTATTTTGTTCCTTCTCTTCCTCTAGTAGGCGATTATTTCTTTGTTCTGCGCTATGATCGCTTTCTTTAATTGCCGCAACGGTTTCTTCCAGTAGTTTTATTGTTGCTGGGTCGTTGCCAACAGTTTCTAATTTGGTTCTAAGAGCGTTTTTCTCGGTCTCTCCCAATTTCTCCTTATCATCAGCCCCTATATTAGCGCCTTGTACGATGTTATCCGCAAGCCCTGAGAAGTCTTTATTTTTAATGAAGTTTTCGAAATCTGGGCCTTTTGCCGCATTAGCTAGACCTCTATTAAGACCCTTTGCCACCTTAAAGTTTTGTTCATTTACGTTGACGGCGTTACCATCTTTGTCGGTCCCCTTGCCAACCAAATAATCGTTTAGAGGCGCAAAGCCCTTTATCAACTCCTTGGTAGCTTTTCCAGTTATTTCGTTTCTAGCTATATTTGCCTCGTTTTTTATGCTAGAAGATTCTATGGCCGTAGCTTGTCTTAAGGTGGTTTTTGGCCCCTGAAATTGGCTATCGGTCTCTAACTTTCCTTTTCTAGCAGCTAAAATTTCGGTAGTTTTATCAAATCCCGCCTTTTTGTTAAACGAAAAAATAGAGGCGTTGATAGAGCCAGCAGCGCCCCCCTGACCTAATACCTGTCTTTGTAAATTAAATTCGTTTGCAATGAAATCCTGCTTTTGAGCCTGTCTAGACGAAGATCTATCACGATTAGTCTTCAATATGGCTTTGACCTCTGGATTTTCATCGTTAGCGCCTTGGAGGGCTTCTATCTGGACCCGTTTTACTATGATGTCCGTGTCTTTTTTGAGTCTTGCTGGGCTTTTATTTGATTGGTCGAGTATTTTAATCGTTTCCCTAAAGTAGGCGCTGTCCTTTTCCAAAACTTCTTTTAGTAAATTTAGGTCTCCCGCGCTCTCATACAGTCTAGCTTTTTTTGCTTTAGATTCGTCGTCTGATCCGCTAAAATCCGTTCTTATCGATGACGCTGTAGCTAGTACCTGCTCGTTTGCTTTAGCTTTGTCTACAGCATTTCCAGACGAAAATACGCTACCCGCTCCAAGAGTTCCGAAAAGCGAAGTAGAGCGTTCGGCTGCTAAAGTCTGTAACCCAAATGTGTTTGCTTTATTGGTTAGCTCTTTTGTCTCTAATCTCTTCGCCTTATTAATCGCTACCTGTCTAGACTCGGTACTACCAGCCCCTTCAATTTCTCGCGCTATTTGTTCTCCCCTTGGCCCATTAGAGTTAAGGGTTATAAGTGTGTCTCTTATGGTATTAAACTCGGCATTTATAGAATCTAGGCCAGCCACAGAACTGTGGAGCATATCGTCTAATTTTTGATAAGAAACAGAAAGGGCATCCAATGAGACTACGTTTTTCTGTATTCTATCAACGTCTTTATTGAACCCTGCTTCGAGTTTGCCCAAGCCTTTTCCGAAAGCATCTAGACCCTGCAAAAGCCCAGTCATTGCTACGGTCGCAGCCGCAGCCTTACCCACTTTGCCTTGGAACACGGTTAATACCTGACCAGCCGTGGAAAACCCTGCGCTAATTTTTTCTATACCCTGTTGTGCATCCTTTCCTGTAAAAATCGACGATGCTATAGATCCGCCTATGGCGGCTCCAATAGAGGTTTTATATCCCAAACTTCTAGTATTATTTATTCGGTTTTCTCTTTCCTCTTTTGCCTTTGCCGTTGTCTGAATTACGGCCTGCGCTTGAGGAGTGCTTCTTACGGCCTGAATATCGGCCTCGTTACGTACAGTGACATATTGCCCTTGGTCATTTCTTACTTGGGCATCAGGGGCTCCAGCTTTTAATTTGATCTCGGCATCGGTAAGCGATTTTACCCATAGTTCGTTCCTATTTAAAACCTTTTCTTGAGAAGTCGCTAAGAATTTAGCTACGCCCCCTAGTTTTTGTAGGCCGTTTTGGGCAAACTGCATCTGGTAGCCAAATTGTAAAAATGATAGGGCTACGGTATCTAGAACCGAACCAGAAGCGGCACTCCCATCTTCCGAGCCTCCACCACCAAAAATAGTCAGGTTTGGCACGCGACCATAACTTGCTGTTCTAGCGGTCTTTATTTGAGACATCGATTGCCCCATTGCGCGATGTTGTCTTATAGCCTCTTTTGCGCTGCCTTGTGAGCCCGATGTGACTGCTACCGCGCCTGATGGGTTCGCGGGCGTGACAAGCTCAGAACTGAAATCAAGCATTGCCCGACCACCAGTAGCCCTATTTTCTCTATTTAAAGCGTCCTGAATTGGGCTTACGAAAAGATTGGGAACTAGTCCCTTAAAGCGGTTTTTTTCAGTATCTGCTGATATGCCGTGTTTGCTTCGAAAGGCACTTAATTTGTCTGGTGGGATTTTTGCTATGCCTAGATCAATCGGATAAAATCTACCCCCTTCTTTAATAATTTTTTCGAGGTCCGTTCTATCTATGCTTTTTCCCCGTTTTTCTTGAAGGGTTTTGTCTATCAGTGTTATCGTTTTGTTATCTAATACTATGTTCGTACCTCCTAAATCCGAGACGCGTATCCCTTTTTCCCGAAACGGCTCGTTTACATAATCTGAAACGGTAGAGTATACGTCAGTTGAATATGGGTATGTATCAGCAACTTCGGACAGGGTTTGTCCTCGAATGACTTCTTTTCCTATTCTGTTCTTTCTTAAGCTCGATTTTAAAGAGCCGAAAATTTTTGGAAAAGCTACGCCTTCTGGAAATTTTTCTTCTAAAACATATTTAGAAGCCTCATACTCTCTTTGAACCGCTGGCGCATATGCATTGCTGAATTTTTTGATTCCTAGTTCTGTTTTACCTATTTTTCTTTTAGTATCATAGAACGATCCAACAGCCCCGCTACCGATAAACGTCGCGGCAAGGTTAGGTATTGACAGATTCGGGACTAATCCCCTATTTTTAATGCCCATCTTTGCAAAATGAGCAATCGCCTCTTTCGAAGAGAGCGTTCGGCGCTTCTTTCCGCTTCCAAAATCCACGTTAAAGCCTTGCTTTGCTAATTCCAGAGCCGCTTTATAATAGCCCCCTTCGTCGTGACGAAAATCTTGGAGTCCGCTGTTCAAACCCCTCAACGCCTTTGATTGATCGGATCTCTTGTTAAGCCCTA
>Ga0315284_10002221_pt1 | contig 27868 bp, 14 predicted proteins | sample YL17G09_16_MG_FD_203696 | JGI IMG/M metagenome (GOLD analysis project Ga0315284, IMG submission 203696) | Sediment microbial communities from Yellowstone Lake, YNP, Wyoming, USA - YL17G09_16 | ecosystem: Environmental > Aquatic > Freshwater > Lake > Sediment | place: USA: Wyoming | collected...
GAGCGCAGGAAGTCGCGGCGCCCGACGGGTACGATCCGCCGGCGCAAGAACAACTCGCAATACCGGGCATCTGGTGGATTGCGCCCATTGGAGCGATTATCGCCCTCCTGTTCGCGTGGTTTTTCTTCAGGCAGGTCAAAAACGCCCCCCAGGGCGACGACCGCATGAAGGAGATCGCCGCCTACGTTCGTGAAGGCGCCTACGCGTACCTTCGCCGTCAATACAAGGTAGTGGCTGTGTTCTTCGTTGTGGTCTCATCCATTCTTTTCGTGATGGGGTGGGTCCTGCACCTCCAGCACAAGGTGGTTTTCATCGCGTTTTTGACCGGCGGATTCTTCAGCGGCCTGTGCGGTTTTCTCGGCATGAAGACCGCGACGATGGCCTCCAACCGCACCGCCCAGGGCGCAAAGGAAAGCCTAAACCGTGGGCTCACCGTCGCCTTCCGCGCGGGGGCGGTGATGGGCCTGGTCGTCGTGGGATTCGGACTGCTCGATATCGCGATATGGTTTTTGTTGCTCACGCAGATCTTTCCGATGTTCGACGTTCACATGAGTCTGTTTGAGGTGACGGTGGTGATGCTGACCTTCGGCATCGGTGCAAGCTCCCAGGCGCTGTTCGCCCGCGTCGGCGGAGGCATATTCACCAAGGCTGCCGACGTCGGGGCCGACCTGGTCGGAAAGGTTGAAGCGGGCATACCCGAAGACGACCCCCGCAATCCAGCCACCATCGCCGACAACGTCGGTGACAACGTCGGCGACGTAGCCGGCATGGGCGCTGATTTATTCGAGAGCTATTGCGGTTCAATCCTCGCGACGGCGACTTTGGGCGTGGCTGCCGGAATGGCGCTGGGACTCGGCAACGGCGACCTGGTCCGCATGCTTGCCATGCCGATGGTCCTGGCGGGCGTCGGGATCGCACTGAGCATCATCGGAATCTTCATGGTCCGCACCAAGGAAGGCGCTTCAATGAAGCAGCTGATGGGCGCCTTGAACTTCGGTATCAACGGCTCGAACGTCCTGATCGTAGCCGTCTCGGCCTGGGTGTGTTACTACCTGCTTGGGCCTGTTGAGGGGGTAAGCTGGCTGGGCGTGTGGGGGGCGATCGTCAGCGGGCTCGTCGCCGGCGTGGTGATAGGCAAAGCTACCGAATATTACACAAGCTACGACTACAAACCCACCAAGGATATCGCAGGTCAAAGCGAGACCGGCCCAGCCACCGTGATCATCGGCGGAATCGCCGAAGGCATGAAGAGCACCTGGGCAGCCCTTACCACGATTATAGTGGCGATCATGCTTGCGTATACGTTCGCCGGCGGATTGCAGGAAATGAACCTCGGTCTTTACGGGGTGGGCATAGCCGCGGTCGGCATGCTGGCGACCCTGGGTATCACCCTGGCGACCGACGCATATGGGCCAATCGCCGACAACGCCGGTGGAAACGCCGAGATGACCCATCAGCCGCCGGAAGTCCGCAAGCGAACCGACGCCCTTGACTCACTGGGCAACACCACCGCTGCAACCGGCAAAGGCTTTGCCATCGGCTCAGCGGCCCTGACCGCACTTGCCTTGCTGGCTGCCTACGTAGAGGAGGTCCGGGTGGGCCTGAACCGCGAGGCGAAGACGGCGGTGATTTCACAGATGCCCCAGGCAGCCGATCCGTCCCAGGGCGTCGGCGTGCTTGTCTACAAGGGGTATAAGAAATTCGCGATAAAGGTCGCCCCCGGCACCGGTGAATTGGCGTTCGGTTCGTTCCTGGCCTTGACGGATGTTCCCGATGACATTCAGCCGGGCCTGGTCGAAGGAAAGCTCAGCGAAATCGATACCGAACAGTTGAATGTCCAGCAGATCGAGTTTACCCGGTCAAACGGTAAGACGGTGCGGATCGAGGTCGTCCAGGCCAGGCGGGCGTCGTTGAGACAGTTCATGACTTTCTACGACGTCACCCTGATGAATCCCAAGGTTCTTTGCGGCTTGTTCTGCGGGGTGCTGCTGGTGTTTTTGTTCTCAGCCATGACGCTTAAGGCTGTCGGCAGGGCTGCGTTTGCGATGGTTCAGGAGGTCCGCAGGCAGTTTCGCGAGATGCCCGGCATCATGACGGGGCAGACCAAGCCCGATTACGCCCGGTGCGTTGAGATATCAACCGCCGGCGCACAGCGGGAGATGATAATCCCCTCGCTGCTGGCTTTGGTTATGCCGATAGCGGTGGGCTTGTTGCTGGACGTTTCGGGCGTGATGGGACTTCTTGCCGGCGGGCTGGCAAGCGGATTTGCGATGGCGATATTCATGGCCAATTCCGGCGGGGCGTGGGACAACGCCAAGAAATACATCGAGACGGGCCAACTGGGCGGAAAAGGCAGCAGCAACCACAAGGCCGCCGTCGTCGGCGACACCGTGGGCGATCCGTTCAAGGACACCTCGGGACCAAGCCTGAACATCCTTATCAAGCTCATGAGCATGGTATCGGTGGTCTTCGCCGGGGTGATCGTCAAGTATGCCCCGCAGATCGGACAGTGGCTTGGAATCAACTGAGCGAGCAAAACGCCGGCCCACGAAGCGTGCCGGTCTGAAAGACCCTGCCCGCGGGTTGGCTGTGTCGGCTGCCGCCATCGCAAGCGACAACCACTGCGAGCAGGTCGTCGTCCTGGACCTGCGGGGTATCAGCCCGGCGGCTGACTATTTCGTGATCGCCACCGGCACCAGCGATCGCCAGATGTGCAGCACCGCCGACGAAATCGCCAAGTACGCCAGGCGGATCGGCCAGCCTGTCTATAAAGTGTCGGGGCTCGAAACAGGCCAATGGGTATTGCTTGACTTCGTCGACGTCGTGGTGCACCTTTTTGATCGTAATTGCCGCAATTACTACGACCTCGAGCTGATATGGGGCGAAGCCCCCAAGGTCCGACGGAGAAAAAGCACGCAGGTGAAGTCGCGTAAAAAAGATCCGCCGCAATAGGGCTGACATGAACATCCGAGCCGAACTAGAAAGCAGGTTCAGCTTGGCCTTGCAAGCCGTCGGCGCCGAAGGTGCGCCCGCCCTGGTCTCGCCCGCCGGCAGGGCGCAGTTTGGCGACTACCAGGTCAACGGCGTGATGTCGGCCGCCAAGGCCCGCAAGACCAACCCCCACCGACTCGCCCAGCAGGTGCTCGGTCACGTTGACCTGACCGACCTGGCCGAGAAGATCGAGATCGCCGGTCCCGGCTTTATCAACATCACGCTTAACGGCGGCTTCCTTTCCAAGCTTCTCTCTGGGGGGATTGACGACGAACGGCTCGGCATCGCCCGGGCCCGACGACCCCAAACCATCGTGGTTGACTATTCTCACCCCAATGTCGCCAAGGAGATGCACGTGGGGCACTTGCGGAGCACGATCATCGGCGATGCGATCGTGCGGACGCTGGAATTCCTGGGCCATAACGTCATCCGGCAAAACCACATCGGCGACTGGGGCACCCAGTTCGGCATGCTCATCGCCCACTTGGACCAGGTCGGCGCGGATTCCAGGGAGCTGGCGGATCTTGAGGAATTCTACCGCCGGGCCAAGCAGCAATTCGACGCCGACCCGGCATTTGCCGACAAGGCCCGCAGCTGCGTGGTGCGTCTCCAAGCCGGCGACGAGCAGGTGCTGCAAAGCTGGCGGCCTTATATCGAGACATCGCTTCGACACTGCGAACAGATATACGAAAAGCTCGGCGTTACCCTTAATCGCAGCCACGTCCGCGGTGAAAGCGCATACAACGACGATCTGCCGAAGGTCGTCGCCGATCTCGAAAAGGCCGGCATGCTGAAGGTCTCCCAGGGGGCAAAATGCGTGTTCCTCGACGAATTTCTCGGAAAAGACGGCCAGGTCCTGCCCGTAATCGTCCAAAAGGCTGACGGCGGATACCTCTACGCAACCACCGACCTTGCCGCCATCCGCTACCGTGCCAACGTGCTGAAGGCGGATCGGATCCTCTACATCGTCGACGCCCGCCAGAACCTCCACCTTCGCCAGGTGTTCGCAGCCGCGAGGGCGGCGGGATTCGTCAGCCAAAACGTCTCACTCGAGCATCACCCGTTCGGGATGATCCTGGGCGAGGACCGCCGGCCGTTCAAGACGCGCCAAGGCGAAACCGTAAAGCTCATGGACCTGCTGGATGAAGCTGTCAGCCGGGCCGGGCAGATTGTGGAGGAGAAAAATCCCGACCTTAACGAGGTCCAAAAAGCCCAAATCGCCCAGGCGGTGGGGGTAGGGGCGGTGAAATACGCCGACCTCTCGCAGAACCGCGCGAGCGATTACGTCTTTTCGTGGGAGAAAATGCTAAGCCTCGACGGCAACACCGCTCCCTACATGCAATACGCATATGCACGCATCCGCAGCATCTTCCGAAAGGGCCGATCAAACGGGGCAAAACCCGCCCACCAAACCGGTGCGATAGAGATTTCCCACCCCGCAGAGCGGGCGTTGTCGGCCCGGCTGGTGCGATTCGCCGAAACCATCGAGGCCGTGTCAGCCGAGTCCATGCCCAACATTTTGTGCGCATATCTGTACGATCTGGCGGGGGTTTTTATGGGCTTTTATGAGAGCTGTCCGGTCCTGGTCGCACCCGAACCGACGCGGACCGGTAGGCTGATGCTTTGCGATCTTGCCGCCAGGACCATCGGCAAGGGTCTGGATTTATTGGGTATCAAGACGATAGAACAGATGTAACGCCCCCTGTCGTCGGAACGTCCAGGGGCGAAAAATCAGCCTGGCGGGAGGCAAATGATCCGTAAAGTGTCTTTATCTGTTCGCGACTCATCGCGGCCTGCAACTTCGAAAGACCCGGCTGATCTCAACCAGGCGGGCTTGCCCGCTCTCCAAAAAACCGTCTGCCCGTCCAGGCTGCGAGCTATTGTCGGCGTCGCGATCTTCTTTTCTCTCTTGGGTGTCTACCACGTCAATTCCGACGTTTTGCCGGGCAACGATGCCAAGCCGAATCTGTACCTGGCTGCCAATGTCCTGGAACACGGTTGTTTGTCGTTTTCCACCCGCCAGATGCCGTTCATGTTCACCTGGCGGATCGGACCGGCTGACAGGCCCGCCGGCTGGTGCGGTTTCGACGACTGGTCCGACCTCGCAACAGAAAGCACGACATATCGCCAGCTCCTCCAGCGAGGCCTTCTCGGCAATCCTCAGCCGAAGTATTATCTCACGCCGTCTGTGCGGAAGTCGGCTGACGGCGAGGGGATCTACGTCAACACGTTCGGGCCCGGATCGGGTCTTACAGCCCTGCCGGTGCTCGGCTTGCTTCATCTAGCCGAGGGAAGCCTGCTGGATCGGCCGTCGCTTTTATGGTACGGTGGGAAGTTCGCAGCTGCGGCGCTGGTGGCGGGCTCAGCCGTCTTTGTGTTCCTGGCGGCGGGGCGATTTTTGAACCTGTCGGCATCGCTGGCGGTGGTGTTGGCCTACGGGCTTGGCACGTGCGTGTGGAGCATAAGTTCCCAGTCGCTCTGGCAGCACGGTCCCAACAATTTCTTCCTGTCGATGGGCATCTATTTTCTGATCCGCACCAAGGAGCATTGGCGATACGCGGCGCTGATGGGACTTGCGTTATCCGCCGCCGTCGCATGCCGACCCACCAGCGCTATAGCGGTGCTGGCTGTGGGATTATACCTTCTGATAGCAAACCGCCGGGCACTGCTGCCCTACGTGCTGGCTGGGCTGCCGATAGCGGCCTTGCTTGGCGCTTACAACACCTACTATTTGGGCAAAGCCTGGCGGTTCGGGCAGGCTGAGGCGGGCCTGAGCGTCGCAGCCAATAAAACCGGCTCGCCAGAACTCTGGCAGACACCGCTTTGGCTGGGGGCCGGCGGACTGCTGGCAAGCCCGTCGAGGGGGCTTTTGGTCTTTTCGCCGGTGATGGTTTTGGCGCTGGGAGGGACCGCTGTTGTCTTGCGAGACAGGCGGTGGGGTGCATTTTGGCCCGTGGTGATTATGACGGCAGGTCTGTGGGTGATCGCCTTCAAATGGTTCGACTGGTGGGGAGGATGGTGTTTCGGATACAGGCCCATCGTGGACACCATGCCGATGCTTGCGGTGCTGATGATCCCCGTCGCGGATTGGATCTTCCGCCGCAAGACATTGCTTGCGATCTCGGCTGTGCTGCTCGGCTGGTCGATCGGCGTGCAGGTGCTGGGCAGCTTCGCTTACGACGTTATAGGCTGGAATAATCTCGTATCGGGCTGGGAGGTTTATCTGCCCAGCCAGCGGATACCGGCTATAATATACGATCGCAAGCAATACGAAATGATCATCGCAACCAGGCCCGTCGATCGCGCAGAGCCGATCAATCTGGACATAGACAACCCCGACAACCGCCATCGCCTCTGGTCGATAAGCGACAGCCAACTGATCTATTTGATCCGAAATTTCCGCCAGGCCCGGCTGGACAAGAAACAACAGATCGAGATGTTTCTAAAACACCCCAGATCTTAGTGTCTCTAAACCAAGCGTCGCAACCGGACCGAGAGGTGTCTTGCTGCCGGCAAAGAAGCCTGTACAGGCAATCCTGTTTGGTTGCCGATTCAGCCTGGCGAAGCCGGCGGACAAACAAGCCGGTCGAATACAGCAGCGTTTTGTTAAGGACTTCTGAGACTACACGTCAACTTTCTGTTCAGCCAATTGCTTGTAGAAATTCCAACGCCCCTTTACGTCCCGCTGGGACATTTCGAGCAGTTGCTTGGCCCGGGCCGGATCAGCCAAAGCGAGCATCTTGTAGCGTGTCTCGTTGTAGGCGTACTGCTCGTAGCCGATCGTCGGCTCCTTTGAATCGAGCTGGAGCGGGTTTTTGCCCTGCTCGGTGAGCCTGGGATCGTATCTGTACAGCATCCACGCCCCGCTGGCGACGGCAGCTTTCTGCTGATCGAACGCCGTCCGCATGTTGATCCCGTGGGCGATGCAATGGCTGTAGGCTAGGATCAAACTTGGGCCGGGGTAGCTTTCGGCCTCGATGAATGCCTTTACGGTCTGGGCGTCGGATGCCCCCATCGCCACCTGCGCGACATAGATCGAACCGTAGCTCATCATCATCAGTCCAATGTCTTTTCTCGGCAGGGACTTGCCGGCAGCAGCGAACTTGGCGACCGCACCGCGCGGAGTAGCCTTTGAGCACTGCCCGCCGGTGTTGGAATAAACCTGTGTATCCAGCACCAGCACGTTGATGTTCCGCCCGCTGGCGAGGACGTGGTCGAGCCCGCCAAAGCCGATGTCGTACGCCCACCCGTCGCCGCCCATCGCCCAGACGCTTTTTTTGACCAGCACGTCCGCCAGGCTCGCCAGACTGGCTGAACGGGGATCGTTTATCTGGGCGAGCTTGCCTTTCAGCTGCTCGACACGGCGGCGCTGCTGTGCGATGCCCGCTTCGTCGGACTGCTCAGCCGACAGCAGCCCTTCGACAAGCTCCCCACCGATCTTGTCCTTCAATTCGCCCAGAAGCTCGCAGGCATATTCAAGTTGTTTATCAAGCGTCAGGCGGAAGCCGAAGCTGAACTCCGCCGCGTCCTCAAACAGCGAATTGTTCCATGCCGGCCCCCTGCCATCGGCATTGACGGAATACGGCGTGGTCGGCAAGTTTCCGCCGTAAATGCTCGAACAGCCGGTGGCGTTGCCGATGATCACCCGGTCACCGAACAACTGCGTCAGCAGCTTGACGTACGGCGTTTCACCGCAGCCGGCGCAGGCACCTGAGTACTCGAACAACGGCCTGCACAACTGGCTGCCCTTGATGGTGTTCACTTTCAGCTTCGAGCGGTCGTAGTCGGGGATAGACAGGAAGAACTCGTAATTCTCCCGTTCGCTTTCCCGCAGCGGAAGCTGGGATGTCATGTTGATGGCTTTTCTGGACGGATCGGTCTTGTTCTTGGCTGGGCAGGCGTGCACGCACGCCCCGCAGCCGGTGCAGTCTTCCGGCGCGACCTGGATTGTCCACTTCATGCCCGCGAATTCCTGGCCCTTGGCGTCGGCTGACTTGAAGGTCGCGGGCGCCTTTTCGAGCAGGGCCGGTGAGTAGACCTTCGCCCGAATCGTCGCGTGCGGGCATGCAATCGAGCATTTTCCGCACTGTATGCAGACCTGCGGATCCCATGCGGGTATCTCCAGTGCGATATTGCGCTTTTCCCACTGGGTCGTTGCGCTGGGCCAGGTGCCGTCGTCGGGCATGGCGCTGACGGGGACTTCGTCGCCCCTGCCGGCCAGTATCATGGCTGTTACGTCCTTGACGAACTTCGGGGCCTTTTCGGAAACCACCGGCGGCTTGCGGATGCTGCTTGTCGCCTTGGCGGGCACGGGGATCTCATGCAGGTTGGCTATCGCATGGTCGACGGCATCAAAATTCTTCCGGACGATCTCCTCGCCCTTTGAGCCGTATGTGTCCCGGATGGCATCCTTGATGGCATTGATGGCCTGGTCCTGTAGCAAGATACCCGACAGGTAGAAAAAGCACGTCTGCATGATCGTATTGATCCTGCCGCCCATGCTGGTCTGCTTGGCGACCTCGTATGCGTTGATCGCATAGAACTTGAGCTTCTTGTCGATTATCTGCTGCTGGACGTCGCGGGGCAGTTTGTCCCAGGTCTGGTCGGTCGGGTATGGGGTGTTGAGCAGGAACGTCGCCCCGTCGATGGCGAAGCCGAGGATATCGAACCGTTCGAGGAACGTGAACTGATGGCAGGCGACGAAATTCGCCTTGTCGATCAGATAACTCGAACGGATGGGTTTTGGACCGAAGCGAAGGTGGCTTACGGTGATGGCGCCGGCCTTTTTCGAGTCGTACACGAAATAGCCCTGGGCGTAGTTGTCGGTCTTTTCTCCGATGATCTTGATGGAGTTCTTGTTCGCCCCGACCGTGCCGTCGCTGCCAAGCCCGTAGAACATCGCGCGTATAACGTCATCGGGTTCGGTGCTGTAAAACGGATCAAACGAAAGGCTCGTATGCGTCAGATCGTCGTTGATGCCGATGGTGAAATGATTGAGCGGGTTGGGCTTGTCGAGATTTTCGAAGACAGCTTTCACCATTGCCGGGGTGAATTCCTTGCTGGACAGGCCGAATCGCCCGCCAACGACGGCGATCTGCCGCCCAGCCTCCTGAAGGGCGTTTACGCAGTCGAGGTATAACGGCTCGCCGGCTGATCCGGGTTCCTTCGTGCGGTCGAGGACGGCGATCTTCTTTGCGCTTGCCGGCAGGGCGTCGACAAAATGCTTCACGCTGAAGGGCCTGTACAGATGAACCTTTATGATGCCGACCTTCTGGCCCTGGGCAACCATGTGCTCTATGGTTTCGTGGGCCACCTCCGCCCCGCTGCCCATGAGGACGATAACCTTTTCGGCGTCGGGCGAACCGACGTAGTCGAACAGCCTGTATTGCCGACCCGTCAGCTTGGCGAATTCGTCCATCCGCCTTTGGACGATCTCCGGGCAGGCCTGGTAATATTTGTTTACGGTCTCTCTGCCCTGGAAATACACGTCGGGATTCTGGCTGGTGCCTCGGATGAACGGGCGGTCCGGACTCATTCTGCGGTTTCGGTGGGCCAGCAGCAGCTCATCGTCGATCATACTGCGGATGACGTCGTCGCCAAGTACTTGTACCTTTGCAATCTCGTGGCTGGTGCGGAAACCGTCGAAGAAATGCACAAAAGGCACGCGAGCCTCAAGCGTCGCTGCGGTGGCGATCAGCGCAATGTCCATCGCTTGCTGCGGGCTGTTGCTGGAAAGCAGTGCAAAACCAGTCTGGCGGACCGCCATTACGTCGGAGTGATCGCCGAAGATGCTGAGCGCCTGGCATGCGAGCGAGCGGGCGCTTACATGGAAAACCGTGCCGGTCAGCTCACCGGCGATCTTGTACATGCTGGGGATCATCAGCAGCAGGCCCTGGCTGGCGGTAAAGGTCGTGGTCATCGCCCCTGTTTGAAGCGCACCGTGGACAGCCGCCGAAGCCCCGCCCTCCGACTGCATCTCAACCACAAGAGGAACTGTGCCCCAGATGTTCTTCCTGCCCCCTGCGCTCCAGTCGTCGGCGTGTTCGCCCATGTTGCTTGAAGGGGTGATCGGATATATCGCTATAACCTCGCTGGTCTTGTGTGCAACGTGGGCAACTGCTTCGTTACCGTCCAACATCTTCATCTTTTGTGCCATTAGTGTTTACCCTCTGGTCGCTGTGTCCGTACCGGCTGTTTGTCGGCCGGACTGGTTTGTGGGGAGCAGCGAGGCATGTGACTCCTGCTGCCCTGGAAGAAATCGCCATTTTGCACTACAGACCGACGGTTTTCAAATTATTTCAACCGATGCACACTTTTTATTATACGGCAGAAGGAACATAGCGCCCAAGGGCCATCGAGTCATGGGGCCAATGCCGGCCGCCGGCGCCGGCCTTTTCCCTGCGACGAATCAGGGCGACTTTTCTACTCATCCCCCACTTCGAGCACAGCCAGGAACGCCTTTTGGGAAATTTCGACGTTTCCGACCATCTTCATGCGGCGTTTGCCGGCCTTTTGCTTTTCCAGGAGCTTTCGCTTGCGCGTGACGTCCCCGCCGTAACATTTGGCGGTGACGTTCTTGCCCATCGCCTTTATGGTCTCCCGCGAGATCACGCGCGAGCCGATGGCGGCCTGGAGCGGAATCTCGAACAGGTGCCGCGATATTTCTTTCCTGAGCCTCTGGATAAGCCGCCGGCCTCGCACGTCGGCCTTGGACCGGTGCACGATGGTCGACAGCGCGTCGACCTTCTGTGAATTTACGAGTATGTCGAGTTTCACCAGGTCGTTGGGGCGAAAGCCCAGCACCTCGTAGTCCATAGTCCCGTAGCCGCGGGTGGACGACTTGAGCTTGTCGTAAAAATCGTAGATTATCTCAGCCAATGGAAGCTCATAGGTCATAATCACGCGGTCGGATGAGAGATACTCGGTTTTAATGTACGTCCCCCGGCGGTCCTCGCAGAGCTTCATTACCGCTCCTATGCTTTCGGTCGGCAGGATCAGATCGACCTTGACGATGGGCTCGCGGATCTCCTCGATGTAGTTGGGCTCGGGAAGATCGCCGGCCGATTCCACCTCGATGACGGTCTTGTCTGATTTCAGCACCTCGTAAGGAACGGTCGGAGCCGTCTGGACTATCTCAACGTCATGCTCGCGCTCGAGGCGCTCCTGGACGATCTCCATGTGCAGCATGCCCAGAAAACCGCAGCGGAAACCGAAACCCAGGGCATCGGAACTGATCGGCTGAAATATCAGCGCACCGTCGTTGAGCTGGAGTTTTTCAAGCGCCTCGCGGAGCTGGGGAAACTGGGTCGATCCGCCGCAGAAAAAGTCGCAGAATACCATCTGCTGAGGCGGGCGATACCCGGGAAGGGATTTTTCGGCGGGATTGGCTGACTGGGTAATCGTGTCGCCCACGTGCACCGCCGAGACGTTGCGGATGTTGGCGACAAGGTATCCAACCTCCCCTGCCGCAAGCTCCTTGACCGAGCGAGGCCTGGGGCACAGTTTGCCCAGGTCGGTTATCTGGTGCAAGGTGCCTGTACCCATCATGCGGACCTTGTCTCCGACGCAAAGCCGACCCTCGAACACCCGCACGTACACCACCACGCCGCGATAATCGTCGTAGGTTGAATCGAATATCAGCGCCTTTGCAGGCGCATCGGGACTTCCCTCAGGCGTGGGCAGCCGGCGGACGATCGCCTCCAGCAATTCATCGATGCCCTGCCCCGACTTTGCCGACACGAAGATGCAGTCCTCGGCGGGTGCGTGGATCAGCGACTCGATCTGCATGGCGGTGTCTTCGGGGCGAGCGCCGGGTAGGTCTATTTTATTCACCACCGGCACGAGCGTCAGATTGTCCCGCATCGCAAGGTGTGCGTTGGCGACGGTCTGGGCCTCCACGCCCTGGGCGGCGTCAACCACCAGAAGGGCACCGTCGGAGGCCTTCAGCGCCCTGCTGACCTCGTAACCGAAGTCCACGTGGCCCGGCGTGTCGATGAAGTTGAGCATGTACCGCTCGCCGTCGCAGGTGTATTCCACGGTAACCGCCGACGCCTTGATCGTTATCCCCCGCTCGCGTTCGAGATCCATGTCGTCCAGCAACTGCTGGCGGAATTCGCGCGGTGCTATCGCCCCGGCGCGAAGAAGGATCTGGTCGGCAAGGGTGCTCTTGCCGTGGTCAATGTGAGCGATAATGCTGAAATTACGAATGTACTTCCGGTCCATCAATCAGATTGTATCGGCCTGTGAGATACTTACAAGGGGCCCGGCCCGGCGGATGGGCCTGAATCAGTTTCCAACCCCGCTTGTATCGACCGACAAAGCCCGCTCCAGGGCATCGAAGAGGGTCTCTTTTGAAAATTTACCCTCAAGTCGGATCGGCGGACCCGCCGGCGGATAAACCACCGAAACAGGCGGAGCACCGCGAAGTTCCTCGTACAACAACCTGCTGGCGGGCATGTCAGCGGAGGTCACGTCGCCGTTCATGACGATGACGCCCAATGCCTCGATCTTGTCGGCAACCTCCGGATCGCGGTAGATCTGCCGTTCCACCACATGGCAGCTCAGGCACCAGGAGGCAGTGAATTTCACCAACACAACCTTGCCCTGGCGGCGTGCGTCAGCCAGGCGTGTCTCGCTGAACTCCTCGAACCGCACAGCAGGCCGGCTTGGCGGCCGGAGCATCGACCAGCCCGCAACCACCGCAAGGACTGCCGCTATCCCGCGGACCGGCAATCTCCTCGCCGCCGGCGCATCGTAGCAGACCCAGCTTCCCCACATCCACAGGCAAAACAAAAGCACCACCGCATACCCAGCCACCCAAAAGGCGTAGCCGTCAGCCGAGAGCGTACTGAACAGCCAAACCCCCGCCAGCAGCAGGACGAAACCCATGGACTGCCTGAGCAGCTCGGTCCATCTGCCCACCGGGGGGATGCGCGAAATCAGCCGGGGGAAGGCCGTCAGTATCGCGTGCGGGCCGGCCATTCCTACGCCCATAAGCACTATCGCAAGCGATCCCAGCCAGACCGGTTGAACCTGCGCCCACGCCAACGCGACCGCCAATATCGCAAAGCTGCACGGAGTAGACAGCACCGCCAGAATCAATCCCATCCCGGCTGACGAAATCACCCCCCCGCCGGGGCTGATGCGGGAATCGAGATCGGCGATCCGTCGCGGCACCTTTACCGAGTACAGGCCGAACAAATTCCCCGCTATCGCGACGATCAGCAGGCCCATCGCGACGCGGAAAAACTGCGACTGAAAATGCTCGCCCCAACTGAAACTTTCTCCTGCTGTGAGTCTGACCGCAGCGCTTACCGCCGCCAGCACAACGAAAAATGCCTGTACACCTCCTGCAAACGCCAGGCCCATCACGACAAATCGACTGCGCGATTGTCTGGACATCTCCAGGATGCTCAGGATCCGCAGCGGCAAAACGGGCAAAACGCACGGCATGACGTTGAGGATCAGCCCAGCCAGAACCGCAAGCGACAATCCGCCGACCACCGAAAGCTCCGCAACCTTTCCGCCGGCTGCCGCTGGGCCAGCCGGCAGGCGGGCAGATTCCAACTCCGCCGCGGGCATCGCTCTTTCCAAACCGGCGGACATGTTTTTGGTCCAGTCCTCATTTGCAATCCGCTCTGTTCCGACAGCCACCTTTGCTCGGGCCGGGAGCCTTAAGTCAAGGCACACAAACTCTTCGTCCGAACAGATCTGCCCCGAAAGCACCACCTCCACGTCGCGCGGACCCGATGGTGCGTCGTCGGGTACGCTTACTGGCACAAAAATCAGCGTCTTGTCCGTATAAACGTGGTTCGTTACCGTCGCCGAGCCCAGGGCGGTCCAGTGCGGATGATCCGCCTGCCAGAGCGGCTCGCCAGCAAAAAGCCCATCGACGGACGCCGACAATCGTGCCGGGATCGGGCTGAAGTCTTCACTCCCTCCCGGCTGAGGGCTGTAAAGAATCCATCCGGGAGAAATCTCGACGACCACCGCAATGTTGAATCTGTCCCCGCCTACAACCTGAATGCTCGACGGCACCGCCTTTATTGAAACCCGCCTGGCTGCCTCCGCCTGGTGAGGCAAGAAATCGTCGAGCAGGGGTGGATTCCCGCTCGCTGCCGTAAGTATTGACAGGACGGTCAGTAAAATTGGGTACAAACGCCTTATCTGGTCTCGATTCATCATCTGACGCTCTTTGCAATGATAGTAGCGCACCCCAGCTGGGTAAACCGCACCGGCGGCCTATTGTCGGTTGTTACGAATGTAATAATGTAATTGCGAATAGTTTTATTGACGTTCGTGTTGTGAACGTAACAGCGTATCGCGCCTCACGCCGTATCGGTGGTGGCAACCCCCCGCAGGCGGGTTGCATTGGTAACGCCAAGACCAATAATAACGCGTTATGCTTTTATCGGCCAGGTTGCACCACTCCCGCCACCCGCAGCCGGACTTGTCAGAGGCTATTGCTTGTTGTTCGTTTGGCCGATACATTGGTTCTTCTATTTGTCGCGATTCTATAATTATGGATCATACAATGGGATATTTGGAAAAAGCAGACACCGAAGTGGCGGATTTGATCCGTGCCGAGCAGGATCGCCAGTCGAACACGCTGGAGATGATCGCCTCCGAGAACCACGTTTCCCCCGCTGTCCTTGAGGCAATGGGGACCGTGCTGACCGACAAATACGCAGAAGGCTATCCCGCCAAGCGATGGTACTGCGGCTGTGAGGTTGCCGACCGCGTCGAGCAGCTTGCCATAGACCGCGCCAAGCAGCTTTTCGGCGCCGACCACGCAAACGTTCAGCCGCACAGCGGGACAAACGCAAACCTTGCGGTTTATCTTGCGTGCCTAAAGCCGGGCCAGAAGATCATGGGCATGCGTCTGGACCAGGGCGGGCACCTTTCGCACGGGCTTGAGATCAATTTGTCGGGAATGGTTTACAAGGCCGTCTACTACGGCGTGCGGCAGGATACCGAAACGCTCGACATGGACCAGGTGCGCCAGCTTGCCTTGGCGGAAAGGCCCGACCTTATCATCGCCGGCGCGTCAGCCTATCCGCGGACGATCGACTTTGAGGCGTTCGGAGCAATCGCCGATGAGGTAGGATGTCCGCTGATGTCGGACATCGCCCACATCGCCGGGCTGGTCGCCGGAGGGGTCCACCCCGATCCCGTTCCGCACAGCGCATTTGTGACCACGACCACCCACAAGACACTTCGGGGCCCGCGGGGAGCAATCATCCTGTGCAAAAAAGAATACGCCCGCGCGATCGACCGGGCGGTTTTCCCCGGCATCCAGGGCGGCCCACTGGTGCACATGATGGCAGCCAAGGCCGTCGCCCTAGGCGAGGCGCTGAAACCAGAATTCCGCACATACGCCCGGAACGTCATCGAAAACGCAAAAATCCTTGCTGACAGCCTGGCTGAAAAGGGCTGGCGGATAGTTTCAGGCGGGACCGACACTCACCTGCTGCTGATCGACCTTCGCCCGACGCTGCCCGATATGACCGGCCGACAGGCAGGCGACCGGCTTGCCCGGGTGGGGATCATCGTCAATAAAAACGCCATTCCGTTCGATTCCCGCCCGCCGGCTGAGGCTTCGGGAATCCGCATAGGCTCACCCGCCCTGACCAGCCGGCTGATGGGCCCACCCCAGATGCGACAGATCGCCGGCTTGATCGACAAGGTCTTGCGATCAGCCGACCAGGAGCAGACGATCGAGGAGATCCGTCGCCAGGTGGCTGACCTGTGCAGGCGGTTTCCACCTCCGTTCCAAACCAAGGCCTGCTGTTAAGGGGCAGAAACATGCGAGAAATATACCGAATCTTGGACGCGAATTTTAACAGGGCACGCGAGGCCCTCAGGGTGGCTGAGGACTGCGGGCGGTTTGCGATGAACGATCCAGCCGTCACCGCGATGGCGAAAAACCTCCGCAGCGAGCTTCGTGAAGTCCTTGCCGCCATGCCGGCTGATGAGTTCGTGGTGAGCAGAGACACCGCAGGCGACATCGGCACGGACATCACCAGCCCGACGGAACTGGACCGTTCCAACCTGAAGGACGTAGCCATGGCGGCTTGCAGACGGCTTACCGAGTCGCTGCGGACCATCGAGGAGTATGCAAAATTCGTCACCCCTGCAAAAGTGCTTCAAATCGAGCGAATGCGGTACGACTGCTACACGCTCGAACAGCGGCTGGTGGGACGGTTGCTGGTGGCTGGGAGGTTCCACCAAGTACGCCTCTACGTGCTTGTATCAAGCGAATCTTGTCGGGGCAGCGTGAGAGAGACAGCCCGCGAGGCGATCTCCGGAGGCGCAGACGCCATCCAGCTGAGAGAAAAGCACATACCGGATAATCAATTTCTTGCCCTAGCTGCCGAACTTCGGGAACTCACCGACGAGATGGGTCGGCTGCTGATCATAAACGACCGGGCCGACATCGCCGCCATAATCGGAGCCGACGGTCTTCACCTTGGCCAGGGCGACCTGCCCATCGCCGACGCCAGGCGGCTTCTGCGTCCGGGAGCAATCATCGGCCGAAGCACGCATTCACTCGTGCAGGCCAAGGCCGCCGCCATGGAAGGCGCCGACTATATATCCGTCGGTCCCATCTTCGCCACCGATACCAAAGACGCCGGCCCGCCGGTCGGCCTGGAGCTGCTCGAACAGGTCTGCAAGGAAGTCTCGCTGCCCGTAGCCGCCATCGGAGGTATATCCCCCGAAAACGCAAGGCAAGTCCTTTCCGCCGGCGCATCGTGCCTGGCAGTGTGCTCTGCCGTCAGCAGCCAGCAAGACCCGCTTGAGGCTGCCAAGGCAATAAAGACCATAATTTCCTGACACAATTTCCTGACTAATTTCCTGACACAATTTCCTGATCGAAAAACGGCTTCCCGGCAACGTCACCTCATTATTCCCCCTTATAAAAGCACCTGACAAAATGCCGCTGCATTCGATCGGCTTATTTATAGCCGGCTGCGCCAGGCTGCATCGACAATTCGATAGGGTTGCCTGTTTGGGCTTCCTTGTCGGCAGCCAAATCGCTCGGTCTAGATGCAACGCTTCATTCTGTTTAAGGACTCTATTGACGTTCGTGTTGTGAACGTAACAGCGTATCGCGATCCCGCCGTATCGGTGGCGGCAACCCGCCGCGGGCGGGTTGCATTGGTAACGCGAAGATCAATAAATACTTTAAGACTTATATCTAATTTATGCTTATAAATACCTTATGGTTATGAATACCTTATGGTTATGAATACCTTATGGTTATGAATACCTTATGGTTATGAATACCTTATGGTTATGAATACCTTATGGTTATGAATACACTTTTGTCAGCCCGAAGGGCGTTTGTAAGTAGCCACGCCCCGCAGCCCGTAAGGGCAAGGGCGTGGTAAAGTGCCATAAAAAAATGAGCCCGACAGGGCGATTGAAGGGATGGCATGGGACACACCTATTCGAACATTACGTTTCATGTCATTTTTTCCACTAAGGGACGCAGACCGATAATCGATTTGAGCTTTCGTCAGAGTCTCTACGATTATCTTGCCGGCATCGCCCGAAAAGAATTCGGCTCCGCCTTGGCGGTCGGAGGAACCGGCGACCACGTTCACGGTCTGATTTCTTTGGCAACTAACATCTCTATCGCCCAGGCAATGTCAAAATGGAAAAGCCTTTCCAGCGGGTGGCTTCATAGGGAATTTCGTAACGCAAGGGACTTCGCCTGGCAGAACGGTTACGGGGTTTTCAGCGTCAGTCGATCAAAGGTTCAGGCGGTCGCTCAATATATTTCAGACCAGGAAAACCATCACCTCAAGATATCCTTCGAGGAGGAATTTCTGGAATTTCTTAAGCGTCATCAGATCGAATATGATCCGATAAGGATTTGGGACTGACTTTATCCCCGCCTGCGTGTATTAGGTATCAATCGCCCCAAAGGGGCTCTATCTACTTATCGTTCCGCAACCACGCCCTTGCCCTTACGGGCTGCGGGGCGTGGCTACTTACAAACGCCCTTCGGGCTAAACGGTCTTATGTAAGTTGGTCTTGGTGGCACAGCCTTTCCAGGCTGTGCGCACAGGCTCGAAAGCCCCTGCCACCGCTACGGACTTATGTAAGACCGCTTAGCGGCAAGGTAGTTATAAATGCCAGCGGGCAGGACATAGACCAGGCGGACGCCAAAAAACTTTTTTCGAACTCGCGCATGTGAAATTAGTTATAAATGCCAGCGGGCAGGACATAGACCAGGCGGACGCCAAAAACTCTTTGACAGACGCCTCTTTGGCTTTGGATATGTCTATTTCCGAATGTCTTATCCCCTTATTCGGCTGGTCGTTGCGTGATCGTAAGGTTGCCGCTTTGTGAATTCGCCTCCACAAACGGCGAATACATCGCCTCGCCGGCGGCTGGGAGGATCCGAAACGTGCCCGGCTGCTGGCATCGCAGGCGATGTGTCACGGTGTGCTCGCCCTGGTGCAGAAATGAGGCGAACATCGCAACCAGAGCATCGCGATATTCCACGTGTCCCATCGGACCGGATGAGTATCCGCTGTGCAATTCCACCGGCTCACAGCCTGCCGGTTTGGGATCCTCGAAGACCATGTACTCCAGGTTATTTTCCGCGAGTATATCCAATTTCGATTCGATCAGTTCTCCCGACGCCAGCTCCTCTCCGAATTGCAATTCCCGCCTGGCGTATCGTATGTCGGGGAAGGTTTCTGTCCCCCATTTCTGGTTTTCCCAGACCCGGCGGGTGTTTATAAACTGCTCCGGCACCAGCCGGTAATACGACCTGCGTATCGCAAGTCCTGCTCCTGCCCCTTCGATGCGCTCAGCGGTGCTTACGTATTCCAGGTAAGCGTTCCAGTAGAGGCTGCCCTTACCCTCGCGGCTGATCGTCAACACGTGCTCACCCGATGCAAGAAGCTCCGCCGGCACAACGGCAATAGAGTCGAACGTGAACATGTTCTCAGCCGTGATCTTCACGCGGTGGATCTCCCGCCCGTCGAGCAGGATGGTAATACTCTGATCCGGAGTAAACTGCCCTGCCTGCTGGGCGTATCGGACCAGCGCATAGACGACCGTCGTGGTGGTTTTGGTGTTGCCCCAATCAACCTGCCTGCGATTGGCTGCCAGCCAGTTGGCAGCCATCGGCACATGCGGATGGTCGGGGCATACGGAGAGCATCGCCTGGAGCACCCAGGCGGTCGTTTCCAGTGGGCTGTCGAACCAATACCACCAGCCGTCGGTTTTGCCCCAGTGCACCTGGCCTAGCCGGTCGTCTATCCGTGCGGTGTTGTAGAAATTTTCCACGACGATCCGGGCCTGCTGATCTTTGCCCGCCTGCCAAATCGCAAGGGCCAGAAGCGCTCTGCCCTGATCGGTAAAATCGTCGCGCCGCGCGTAAAGACGCTCCAGCTCCGCCGAAAGTTTATCATCCTGCAGATACGACGGATTTGCCTGTCCGATGGAGAAAAGCATATAAGCGCGTGTGTTATCTTCCCAAAGGTGCCGGCGCCGCCAGTCATGGTCCTGGTCGAGCGGGGGCAGCTGGGCCTGGTTTACAAGCCAGTCCGTCGCCCGTTCGATCATCCCCTCCGGCAGCGTCACGTCGGCCTCCCTTGCCATCGCCAGCCCGTAGACGACGTGGGCCGTCATGTATGGGTTTCCGTTCTCTCCCTTCCACCAGCCCCAGCTTCCGTCGGCGTTCTGCATTTCCGAAAGCCGTCGCAGACCCGCGCGGATCATTCGATCCAGCTCCGAGCGGTTGGCAAGGGGATTTCGTCCAAGCCGGCTGCGGATGTGCTCCCAGCGGGCAGAGAGCTTCGGATCGCCGGCCGACTGGAGTTCGATGCGTTCCATGATTTGCTCAAGGTCCACGCCCGCCTGCTGGAGGGTCTTATGCACCACCACCGCCGGCAGGAACCGGCTCATCGTCTGCTCCACGCAGCCATACGGATAGTCCGCAAGGAACGGCAATGCCTCCATCGCCACCACCGCAGGCGATGGGCTTAATGCGACAGTCAGACCGGCTGATGCGGTTTGGATCTCCCGGGGAATGCTAAAGTTCCAGGTATTTTTCTGCCGTTCGGGCTGATCTGCCGGGCCGATCAGCGCCCCGCCCGAAGCTGTCAGTCGTTTTGCGCCCCACGGCAGGATCGGCAGAGTGATCTTCACCGCGTCGGACTCACGCGCACCTTTTGCCCTTGCAAGCAGGACCGCCAGGCCGGCGGAATCGGCGCTTGTCATAACGTCCATGCGAACCTGCCCGCCGGCAGGGACCGTTGCTGAAAGCTCCTGGCCCGATTGATACTTCTGCCATTCTCCATCCCCCAGCCGGGCCTGATCGATCACCAGTCCGTCAGCCGACAGATCTATCACAAGCTCCTGTGGCTGATCGAAATAGTTGTGGGCCACCAACGTAACCCAGCTTTTATCGCCCTGCGTGAAGAATCGCCCGCTCTGGAGGCGGACGATGATGTTCTTTGCGGTTTTCACGTCAAGCCTGGCCTGGCCCACGCGGGCCTTTTCGTCTATCGCAACCGCGTGCAGGGCAAAGTTTGTAAGCTGGTCGGGAAATTCAATCGGCACCTCCGCCATGCCGTCAGCGTCGGTCTGGACCGTACCAGCCCACAGGATGCTGTCGCGGAAGAATTCGCGAACTACCGGCTCGATCAGTGTCAACTCTGCCGGGCCGGCTTTTGCCATATCCATCTGCGATTGGCGCATCGGGGCTCCGGCGGCGCCAGCCAACAGCATCTCTTTTTCCTGGAGCACCTCTCCGCCGCCGTAGGCTCCGCCGGCGAAACTGTCCAGCGTCTGCACCATGTCAGGCCGACTCTGTCCGTAAAACACCTGCTCGATCGGCAGGCGAAACTCAGGCTGAATGTAGTAGATGCTCGAATCGACGGCATACAGGGCCAATTGCCCCTCTACCCCCTCGCCCGTGTGCCGGTTTGTAAGTCGGACGCGGACGGTTGTGCGTTCCCTGGGCTGATATGTCGGATCCTTTCCGCCGCCTCCACCCAAGTCGCCGGGTGCGGCGTGGAGTTCGACATTCAGCAACTGGTCGGTTGCCGGCACGAATATCGTCTTGGAATCGGCACAGAGCCTGTTGTCAGCCAGCAAGACGGCCTTAAGCGAAAAGTTCGGCGAATGCAGCTGAGCGACAGGAATCTCAACGAGCGTCGAATTGCCTTCCATGTGCACCACCTGGGCCATCAGCAGGTTTTCCGCCTCGGCTGTCAAAAGGACGTCGGCGCCGGGATAGGCGGTGTTTACCAACACCCGCAGGACCGAGCCGGGTTCGACCTGGTCGTCGGAGGGGACAAGCTCCAGGCCGCTGAAGGCATAGTGAATTCTCGTCCCTTTTGGCGGGGCGATCCACAGGTCCGCCTGCCCCCGAACGGTGGATTGTTCCTCGGCGACGTCGGCCTGGCGGACGATCACGCGAATATGCCCGGCGACATCGGGCGTAAAACGCATGGTGGCTCTGCCGGTTTGCGGGATTTCAAAAGTCTCCGAGTGTATTAACTGTTCGAGTCGGTCCTCGAACTTTTCATTGCTGTCAACTTCCGTATCGACGCCTACTCGCCGAATTTTCCAGACTTCGGCCTTGAATTTGCCGCAGACCGGTTTGGCGTTGGGGTCCTGGGCCCTGATGAGTATTTCCACCCCGTCGCCGGGTGCGTAAACCGCCCTTGCGGGCTTGAGGAATACGAAAAACGGAGTATGAGTAACCTTTATTTCGCCTCTTGCGACAACGGTTTGCCCAGACGCCTGGGAAACCTCCGCCTCAACGATGTATCTCAGATCCTTATCCTCATGGCCGGCAAATGGTTCTGCCGGCAGGACAACATAGGCCCGACCCTGGGAATCGGTGACGGCGGTGCCGGTGACAGCCAGTTCGTCCAGGAAAGACCCAGGCCACCACATCCGCATGTGCGGTGCGTTTTCTGCCCAACCGATTTTACGATCCAACCAAGGCCAGGGGCTGGGCCAGTCATAATATGGTGTATAAGACTGCTTTCGAATCGTGAATTTCACGTCCGCCCCGACGACCGGCTGGCCGAAGTAATATGCCGCGGCAATTGCGATCCGCATCGACTCTCCGACGCGGTAGTTATCCTGGCCCGGTTCGACCGTGACCTCGAATTCCGGCTTGCGATACTCCTCTACGCGGAACCGGTTGCCCTCGCTCCAGAGCCAGTCAGACTCGGATTTCACGCGGATGCTGTACAAGCCAAGGGGGACATCCTCGCCCAAAACGAATTGGCCCGTAGTGGCGCCGAACCGGTCGGTTGAGTGATCGGCGGAGTAGATTGTCTGATTCCGTGGATCGACAATTTCCACTTTCAGCTTCTTGTCTGGTGCATTGTGGTATTCGCCGTCGCGGTATTTCCGCAGCACTTGCTTGAAGTTCACCCGATCGCCGGGCCTGTATACGGGCCGATCCGTAAATCCATACAGCCGATCCTCCTCCGCTGCAGGCCTCCACCATCGCCAGCCGGGCCCGCAGACGGCCTGGTCGTCTCCCCTGCCGGCAGTGATTATGACGTTCAACTCATCAAGTTGTGGCAGTTTTAACACAACCAGACCCGTGTTGTCGGTTTTGCCGCTCACCAGCAGGGGTTTGGATGACGCTGCGAGTGTCGGGAGGTTCCTGCGGTGTCCATATCCGCCCAGGACGACGTCCGCACCCTCGACGGCCTGTCCTGTAACAGCATCGGCGACGAACACCGCTGCCTGGTCTTGACCTATCTTTGTAACGGCTGCCAGTTGTGATATCACCAAAAGGCATGAACCGCTTGCCTTCCGGCCGTCGGCAGACAGGCCGTCTGCAGTGATAAGGTAAGCACTGGAATCCTCCAGCGGCGGGCGGATCGGTTCGGTAAGTTGCGGCTGATCGCTGCCGCCATCGTAGCTGTGATATTGATGCGTTCCGTCGTCGGGGGTTTTGAAATTCCAGCATGCAACGGGCTGGGCGGAGATTGCCTTGAGGGCGTCGATAAGTTCCCGCGTGTTACTGAGCTTAGGCGGCACCTTCAGGAGGTCGACCCGGTAGGCCGACAGCTCTAAACTGCGGACATTGCGGACCGACCACGAAATAACCGGCCTGCTGCGGGGAAGAAAAGGTCCGGAAACGGACAAGCTGATATGCGGGACCTCGATCCTTTCTGCCGCCTTTTGCGCCAAACCGGAAAGACGGGGATCTGCCTGTAATTTTATGACCCGCTCGAATGACTCGACGGCCTGGACGTACCTGGCGAAGCGTTCGTAGAGCATCCCCGCCTCGTACATCGCCTTGGCGGCTGAGGGTTTATCCTCGAGCTCCCCAGCCCGCTCAAGCCGTTCTATGCCCCTGCTTGCATAATCCCACGAACCCTCCTCAGCCGACACGGAGGCGGCGAATATCAGGGCCTCAGCCTGAATGCCGGCTGGGATTTCCATCTCGGCAACGTGGTCGCATATCTCGACAGCACGATCTCTCGCCAGCCTTCTCCGCTGGTGCCAATCGTTCAGCTCCGCCTGGGCAGGGAGGATCGAATCACCGCTTTGGAGCATCGCAGCCGACTCCAGATACGCCCGGGCGGCCTGTATGAAATTTGCGCGGGCTTCAAAAAGCTCCGCAGCCTTGAGATAGTGCTCGTAGGCCTCCTTATACCGGTTTGCGTTTCTTTGATTACGACCCATCGCCCCCCACATTACAGGGTCATCAGCCAGCGCGGGTTGTTCGCTCATAAGCTGCCCCGCCATGGCGTAACCTTCCGGATCGTCGAGCATCAGCAGGCAGATCGCCAAAATCCTCTGCGCTTTTGACCGAAACTCAGGTCCAGGTTCACGTCGTTTTAAGAACTCCCGGGCAAGATCGCCCGCCTGCCTGTAGTTAAACCTGTCGAACTCCTCCTGCATCCGCTCCAGGTCCGGCTGCACCTGCGCGACAAGGGCCATGCAGGCCGAGCATATAATCAAGCCAGCCAATCCCAATGCCGCCAACCTGCCGAAACATAAGTTTCTCATAAACATGGTCCGCCCTCATTGTTGCCGATCGTCCGGTTTTTTTGACGATTATAAAGACAGGTTAGTTCCGGAAAAAACCGCTAAAACCGGCGCAGGCTAATATAAGGCACAAGGCCTCGGATATGGCGATGTTACCAGCCGGCGTAGCGGTTTGGTCTTCGCGTATTAAAAAGGGCGGCCCGCAGGCTGGCGCGTGGGGGGGGACGCACCTAGCCCAAAAAAGCCGCCCAATTCCGATCTTATAAAGAAGCCAATAAAAACTGCTACGTTATAAGTATACTATAGCTGTAGACGATTGCAATAGAAATAGCCCCCCACGACAACACGGAAAGATTCATGTTCGGGTCAGAATAAGTAACGAGTCAGGATAAGCAAGATGACAATTCCGGATTATCAAAACCAAAAAAACCGCGGCCTTGATAACACAAGGCCCTCCTGCCTCAGAAAATCCACCCCTGGAACACGAAAACCACACGCCGATCCGACGGAACAGTTGCTTAGCACACAACCAGGCCCGCGCCCGATTCAGACTGATCCAACGCATCAACGGCAAGTCGATATTGCCGATGATATTATTGATCTTCGCGTTACCAATGCAACCCGCCTGCGGCGGGTTGCCGCCACCGATACGGCGTGAGGCGCGATACGCTGTTACGTTCACAACACGAGCGTCAATTAAAACTTATTCCTGGATCTTCTTTTCCAAGGCTTCTTTAATGGACAGTCCGCAATACGGACAAGTATCATTGGTCTTGCTTCGCAGGAAATGCTTCCCGCAGGACAAACATTTCTGCATCATGTAGCTTTGTTTTTGCGCACCGCATTTGGGGCAGTCCAGGGTAGCATTTTGTATGCCGTTGGCCTCGGAAAGTTTCGGTAAATCCGCCTTTGTTATGCCGAACTCATGGCCACAGGCAGCACACTGGAACTTGAATTGACCCTCGGGGGCGGGCTTTTTGAATACAGAAGTCAATACAATCGCCAGGGCGCCGACGACCAGCACACCCAGGGCTACGGCAAAAAGCGTTTCTTTCTTGCCCCCGGAACCAAGCTGGAAACGACATCCATTCATGACCGAGCTTTTTTTAGATGACATAACCATTTTCTCCCATTGGACTAATTGTCATTGTTTGCAGTTTTTAAAACACCGTTTTTCACAAATCGGGAATTTCCCGCACATTTAATAAAATATAACATCTCGCCCAAATAAAATATATAAGAAATATTCAAGAATACCAAGGGCAAGCATGCCTTTATCCAGGATTTTCCAGGTGGGCACTTTACTCGTGACAATAACAAGGCGCCGTTTGGCTGCATGACATGAATAGATGACTTATTAACATCGGGATATTGAAGTCCGGAGAATCCAAAGGTTAAAAGCGGAAACGATGCTCCGCCCTCGTTGAACTACGCACCGGTGCCGGTTTCAGTGCCACCGGTGCCGGAATCGGTGACGGAAAGCGTTCCGAAGTTGACAACGATTGTCCTCGATTGGCAAAACGGCCTTGTGGCGCGGCCTTGGCGGAGGTTGCCCCAACTGTTGGCCTTGTCGCAACGTGTCGCTTGCTGTCACGTCCTGACAAGTATTGTCAAAAGGCCAGCGGTGGGAATCGAACCCACAACATCCGCTTTACAAAGCCCGACGCCACGCCTTCTAACGCTTTGACAAGTCTATCACTTGCGCCAACCGCCGACAACACGGTGCCGAAATCGGTGCCGTGCCCGTCAGAACTCCTTGTGCCTCCCTCTATGAAGCCGGGCCTGTCAAGGGGCAAAACGGTCGATACGTGCGTGGGTATCCATGCCATTCAAGCCTCGCTCCCGCCTGCATTGTGCTTGCAGGCTGCACCGGCCTCACGGCCGGGCTGTCGGGCTACTTTGTCCCCAGAGCTCTCGCACCGCCGGATTGCTCCAGCCGCACGTCTGGGTAGGCTACCGCTGGCAGAACAGCAGGTAAGGTCGATGTTGTCTACATAGCCTTACAGTCCTCCATAATGGCTTAACAGGTCGCACAGGAGAAGAACTCGCACGCGGCCAGGTCGTAATGTGCCTTGAGCCGCAGGTCTATCTCCGGATTGGCGGCGTAGTTCACCGGCACTCGATCCGGCTGGCGATGAGAGAACGCCATCTTGGCTCGCTCTTTGGAGTTCATGGTTTGCACGCCTCAGCCTGCCGGGCCTGGCGGCAGTACTCTCTGAGGATCCGCACATATGTGCCGAATGTTTCCATGCTGACATCAGGCGGCGTCTGATGGTCGGTGCTGGGGATGAAGCCGCCGCTGCGCATTACCGGCAGCAGTCGATCGAGTTCCGCGCGGATGGCCTGCTCGCCGCGATGGGTCAGCATCTTGTCGAAGCCGCCTATCATCCGCCATCGAGGATGGCGACGGCGCAGCTCTGCCACGTCCACGCCAGCCATGCGTTCCAGGGGCAAACAGCCCTCGATGCCGGCGTCCTCGAACCAGGGAATCACGGGCGTTACATTGCCGTCGGTGTCCACCATGGGGATTGTGCCGTGGCGTTTGACTAGGGGCACGATCTGCCGGTAATACCTGGCTACGAACTCGTCGAACTGCGGGCGGCTGAGCATCGGGCCGTGGTTGTAGGAAAGGTCCTCGGCGAAGGTCAGCACATCGGGGGTCAGGACCGCCAGCACCTTCTCCAGGAGGGCCAGGTTGTATCGGCAGAGATCCTCGTTGATCCGGTGCAGCAGCTTGGGGCGGTCGAAGAAGGCGTACAGGTGTGCCTCGATGCCGAGCACTTCGCGCGGGAACCAGAAGAAGCCGTCGATCTGGAGCCACACGACGACCTCGCCCCGCGTCTGGGCGGCCGCGATCTGTTCCAGCCTGGCCAGGTCCACAACCGGCTGTGCAAGGGCCGGCGCGACGACCTGTTCGTATTGGGCCTCGGTATCGATGCACCCCAGCCCGCGCGGCCGCGACTTGGGGCGTTGTATCTGCCGGCGTGGGTGCAGCCACAGCCACTCATTCACATCCAGGCCGAAATGCCGCAAGAGATCCTCGCGGCCGAGGCCTTTGGGCAGACCTTCGCCCAGCCATCGTTCGATCGTCTTGTCCCACCAGCAGATCCACTCCATCGCCGGCAGTTCGTCCACCGGCTCGAAGTTCATCACGGCCTGGAACCGCTCACGCACAGTGCTGTTAGATGCACCCATGGCAGCATGGTATCGGCACGCGGCGGCGGCGGCAAGCGGGGCGATTTGACTCCCGCGACATCTCCGAGAGGATACTCTGAGCCGGAGGGAGGCCGCGACAATGCAGCAGATTTCGTCGGTGTCGACGACCCCATTCATTGCACTCAATTAATAATGGGCCTCAGGAGGCGGCGCACCGAGCTGCGGCTGGGCCGCAAGGCCAGCTTCTTCAATTCGCCCACGATGCGCCGCACGCCCCAACCGCGAGGAACTCCGCAGGGTCCGCGAAGGCATCGCAGCCATAAATACGGATCTGAATCGCCTTGCGGCCCGCCTTATCGACCCGGACCTGTCAGAGCCGGCGACAAAACGCCTGCTTTCCCAGCAGGTAGCCGAAAAAACGGCTGAACGTGAGCTGCTCGAGGCCCGGCGGGATGAGATGGCAAATGGACTCGAAACAAAGTTCGCGGCCCTTGCTTCTTGAGGCGGATGAGGTTTTCGGTAGGGACAACGCCACGCGCACCAAAGGTACATACCTCTCCAGCCAGTACCGTCGTTTGGCTGGACGCCGCGAAACGAGCGATCATGGCCGTCGGACATAGCCAGCTGGTCTCGGCCTACCACATGTTGAGGGACAGCGTTGACTATCACGACCTTGGCGAAGGTCATTTTGACAGACTTAATATCCGTCACCAAACTCGATATCATGTAA
>Ga0315284_10002222_pt1 | contig 27864 bp, 19 predicted proteins | sample YL17G09_16_MG_FD_203696 | JGI IMG/M metagenome (GOLD analysis project Ga0315284, IMG submission 203696) | Sediment microbial communities from Yellowstone Lake, YNP, Wyoming, USA - YL17G09_16 | ecosystem: Environmental > Aquatic > Freshwater > Lake > Sediment | place: USA: Wyoming | collected...
CGCCGTACCTGCTTTGTCCTGCTCCGACTATCGCGACTTTCTTCATTTCAACACCTTAGCGATCGCCTCATCCATATCGGACGATGTTGTCTATTTGGAAGTCTGCAAATGCAACGACCGATTCCAGTCGTCTGGAACCGTGTTTTCTGGAATCAGGTCTAGGCTATTTAACCATTGGCGATTAACATTGCCCGGAAAGTTGCAGATAGACATGCTCGTACGAATAGCTCCGGTTCTAGCATGAGATGCATTCCGATTTCGTATTGAGCAATCGGAGTTCGTACCGCTGTCGGAACCGTGCTGAAGAGATGCTAAATAGCAAGCCGCACAATGCAGAATCATCGTAGCCCATTTGGGGTGAACATTCGATGCGGTCGTACAAGGATATCTCGTTCTGGAAGAATGTAACAAAGAAGCAATGGGACGACTGGAAGTGGCAGGTGCAGAACAGGATAACTACCGTGGACCAGCTCAAGGAAGTCGTTAACCTGACCCCGGACGAAGAAGCTGGAGTTCACGAATCCTTGAAGATCCTGAGGATGGCCATTAGCCCTTACTTCGCGATGCTGATGGACCCGGACGACCCGCACGATCCCATCAGGATGCAGGCGGTCCCGACGATCCAGGAAACCGACTTCAGCGCATCGGACATGGAAGATCCGCTTTTCGAAGACATCGACTCACCCGTGCACGGTCTCACGCACAGGTACCCGGACAGGGTCCTGTTCCTCATCACCGACATGTGCGGGAACTACTGTAGGCACTGCACGAGGAGGAGGATGGCGGGTCAGACCGACCACCAGATGAGCAGAGAAACGATCGACGCCGCGATCAAGTACATCAAGGGCCACCAGGAGATACGAGATGTTCTCATCTCTGGTGGGGACGGTCTGTTGGTATCAGACGAGTTCCTTGAGGACGTAATCAAACGGCTCAGGGCGATTGACCATGTCGAGATAGTGAGGCTGGGCAGCAGGGCTCCGTGCACTCTGCCCCAGAGGATCACGCCTGAACTCTGCAAGATGCTCTCCAGGTACCACCCCATCTGGCTCAACACGCATTTCAACCATCCGAAGGAGATCACGCCAGAATCGAAGAGAGCCGTCGAGATGCTGGTCGATCACGGAATCCCGGTGGGCAACCAATCGGTCCTGCTCAAGGGCATCAACGACTGCCCGACCATAATGAAGAAACTGGTGCACGAACTCGTGAAGATCAGGTGCAGGCCGTACTACTACTACCAGTGCGACTTGTCCAAAGGGCTTGAGCACTTCAGGACATCGGTCGAGAAGGGGATCGAGATCGCTGAGGCGCTTAGAGGACACACGTCGGGTTTTGCTGTCCCGACATTCATTCTGGACGGCCCAGGAGGAGGGGGCAAGATACCGATCTCCCCGCAGTACCTCATCTCCATGTCCGACAAGAGAGTCGTTCTGAGGAACTACGAGGGAGGCACCTTCTCTTACCCGCAGCCCAAGGACCGGGTGAGCGTCTGCCCGCCCACATGCAAGCTCTGCGAGAAGTACAAAAACGTGGAGTCCAAGGAGGGCGTTGCGGGGGTGCTCTCGGGCAGGAAGATGTGCCTTATTCCCGAAGGAACGCTGAGGGGAGCCAGGAGGAATGCAATCCAGAGGAAGAGGTGAAGCCTGTCTTCTTCTGGTCAATCATCTCCTTCAGGTCCGAAAAGGTTAAGTGTGGAGAATTGTTCTTCGCTCGCAACCTTCGTGAGATGAGTTCATGGAAAGGAACATTTTCATTGAGCAAATGACGAACGCCCCCATTGAGGAGCAGGACACAGAGTTCGTTGAGAGAAAGGGCATAGGCCACCCAGACAGCATTGCCGACGGTCTGGCAGAGAGCGTCAGCAGAGCCCTGTGCAAGATGTACAAGGAGAGATACGGCAGGATACTGCACCACAACACTGACGAAGTGGAGGTTGTGGGCGGTCAATCCGCGCCCAAGTTCGGCGGAGGAGCGATGCTCGAGCCGATATACGTCCTCCTTGTTGGCCGTGCGACCACCGAGGTCAACGGCGAGAGACTACCGTACAGGACATGCGCGCTGAAGGCAGCCTACTCGTATCTCGAGAGGACCTGCAAGAACCTCGATGTCGAATGGGACGTAACACTTGATTGCAGGATCGGCCAGGGAAGCGTCGACCTGCGAGGATTGTACGAGACAAGGCGCCTACTTGCCAACGACACGTCTTTCGGAGTCGGGTTCGCGCCCCTCAGCGAGACGGAACGCATAACGCTGGAGACGGAGAAGTACATCAACGGGAAGCTCTGCAAGACGATGCCTGAACTCGGAGAGGATGTCAAGGTGATGGCATGCAGAATGGGCGACAGCATCGCACTCACGATAGCAATTGCCATGGTCGCATGCAAGGTGCCTGACAAGAGCCACTACCAGAGCTCGATCAGGGACGCCACGAACAAGATACACGATTTCGCCCAGAAGTTCACCGACAGGGACATCAAGGTCTACATCAACACGGCCGATGACTATGCCAAGGGGATTTACTACCTCACGGTCTCAGGCCTAAGCATGGAGAACGGCGACGACGGGTCTGTCGGAAGGGGCAACAGGGCGAATGGTCTGATAACACCCATGAGGCCGATGAGCATGGAGGCCTCTGCCGGGAAGAACCCTGTCACTCACGTGGGCAAGCTGTACAACATATTGGCCAACATGATCGCGAAAGACATCGTCGCGGCGGGCAAGGGCGACATAGTTGAGGTGCACACGAGGATCCTTTCGCAGATCGGCCGCCCAATCGACACGCCGCAGGCTGCGAGTGCCAAGGTCATCTATGCCAAGAATGTCAATCCGAAGAGATACGAGAAGGAGATCAGGTCAATCTACGACGAGAAGCTGGCCAACATAACCGACCTGACTGAATTGATCGTGAACGGCAAGGTCACGGTGTTCTAGAAACAGTTCGAATATAGGGTAGGCCTCATCAGGCCGACCCGTCGAGTTTTCTTAACTCCTCTTCCTTGAGCTTCAGCACTCTCGCGAGGTCAGAGAGCTCTTCCTCGATCGCGTGGAGGCGGCTCCATTCACCCTCAAGCCGCCTCTCGTCGCTCCGGATGGTCTCCTCCCTATTGGAGAGTTTCAAGTACAACGCATCCATCTCTTGCCTCCGTTTCTCGAGGTCCGCGAGCGTCTTCTCGTCCATGACGGCCACGAGTCCCTTCTTCGACGCATCGATGTTGTTCCACTGGTCTTGGACTTCCGCGCGCTCCTTCTCGAGCCTCTCCATTTCCACCGCCACTGTCCGCTCCTTGGTCTCGAGGTCCCTCTCTCTGGAGCGTATCAGCTCCTCCAGGTTGCGCAATTCGACCTCTCGCCTGAGCAGGGTGTCGTCGCTAGCCGACGCGGCCTGCGGCTTCGACAAGGACGCAGTCTGGCGCGAGACCTCGGAGATCCGCTCCCGGACCTCTTCCTCGAGCTTCTCCCTCTTGTCCATAATCTCAATGCGCCATTTCTCCAGCTCCAACCTGAGCTGCTCGAGACCCACGTCCTTCTGGGCAAGCAACTTACGCTCATTCTCAAGCTGGTCCTGCACCAATTCGAGGTCCCCCACGGTCCGGTCCATCTGAGACGCTTTGGCCGTGAGCTCTGCATCCTTTTCCTCGAGCAGGTTCTTCTGTTTCTCGATCTCATCTAGTATCGATTTGTACTCATCAAGGGATTTCTCCGCTCCTTGTTCTCTGATATTCAGGGCGGTCTCTCGACTCTCGAGTTTCCCGGCCCGGTCCAACAGCGTGCTGTCACTCTCGGCCAGGGCTGCCATCCTCTCTTCATTCTCCCTGGTCCGAGCAACGATGTTCGCTTCCTGCTGCTTCGTGATCGACTCTCTTTCGGAGGCAGCCCTCTGCATCTCCGCGACTTGTTTCATCGATTCTGCGAGCTCGGCGTTCTGGCGGCTGATCTCGCTCCTCATGCCCTCCAGCTCCGCGCGCGCCTTCTGGACCTCGGCTGCCTCCATGGAGATGCCTTGCTTCGTACTGTCTGCCTGGCTCGCGACGGCCGCCTCTTTGCCAGCAAGCCCGACTTCCTTCTCCTCCAGTGTCCTCGCTCGAGCATCAAGCGATTCTTGGGATTCCTTCAAGTCCAGCTGGAGTTTCTTGAGAGCCTCCGCATCCATCTGAAGCTTCTTCTCGCGGTCAGCGAGCTCCTGTGCCTGCTGCGACACGGTTGCCGCCTTCGATTCCAGCTCGGATCTCGCAGCTTCAGCCTCGCTTCTCTCTTTCTCGATCTTCGATTCGCTGGCGAGTATCGTCTGCTCCCTTTCTGCTAGGGACGATTCCAGCTGGGCGATGTTCTGCTCTTTGGCCAGAACCTCCTGAGAAAGCTTGTTCAGTTCTGCCGATTTCGTTTGCGCCTGGGCTGCGGCCTCAGAGAGTTCGTTCCTCGAGTCTGAGACTCCCATCGCTTCCTCATCGATCCTGGCGCGCTCCGTTCCGAGAGCAGCTCTTTCGCGATCCATGGCCGAGAGACGCTCGTTCAGATCTCTCTCTTTGGCAGCGAGAGTCTCTCGTGTGACCTGATGTTTCTGGGTCAGCTCAACTTTGGCCGTCTCGAGTTCTCCCGAGAGGGTCTTGAGCTCCTGTTCTTTGACGTGAAGAGCGGTCTGCGATGCACTCAACTGCTGTTCGACCTGTTGGAGCTCGGTGATCTTCACGGTGAGTCCTGCGGCGGCTGATTCGTGCCCTTTCTCCCTCGTTGCAATCGCTTCATCCTTGTCCTCGAGTGCCTTCGCTCGGTCCTCCAGATCCTTCTTGGCGTTCTCGAGCTCCGCCCAGCTCTCATCAGTCTCCTTCTGGACACTGTCCTTTTCCCGCTGCAGTGTCTCCCATTCTGTTGATAGCTTTGACCGCTGCTCCTCGAAGGCCAGCTTCTCTGCTCTGAGCAGCTCCAATTGGTCGTTGATAGCCTTCTTCGCAGTCTGGAGAGCTGTTTCGCTGTCCGCTACCTTCTTCCCCCTCTCCGCCAAGTCGCCTTCGGCCGCGAGTATCTTCTCCTCGCGCTTGCTGGCCTCCTGTTCGGAGAGGGTCATCTTGTTCCTGACAGCTGCGATGGAGGCCGCTTCTGCCTCGAGCGCCTTGCCTTTCTCCTCCAGCTTGGCGTATCTCTCGTTGTGGTCGTTTTCGAGTCTGGTCTTCTCGGCTGACAGCTCCTCCTTGAGCTCCGAGTAGTCCTGCCTTGACGATTCGATGGCAGTCTCCCTTGCCTTTATGTCAGCCTCCTTCTTCTTCAGTGATTCTGAAATGTCATCGAGCTGGGACTTCCACGCCTCCAGTTCGGTTCGCTGAGACTCGGTCTCTGCAGCCATCGCCTCGACCTCATCCCTGTGCTTCTCGAACTCCTGGATTTCCGCCTCCAGTCCTACGCGTTTCGCCTCGAGAGCGTTCTTCTCGTTCCCTGAGGTCAAGAGCTGTTCCCTCAAGAGTCCCTCTTTCTCGTCGAGAGCGGATCTTGTCTTCTGCACCATCTCAGCGGTCGCGCGCAGGTTCTCCTGCTTGATCGCCATGTCCCGTTCGAGTTCGTCTATTTCGTCTCTCTTCTTCTGGAATTCGCGTCTGAGACCGTCGATCGCCACGCGCTCCTCTGCCATCTTCAGCTCCGTCGAGGCGACATCGCTCGCGCGCTGGTTCAGGATGGAACGCATCTCCTCTACCGCGAGGACCTTCTCGTCGATGTCCTTCCGCTCCTCCCCCAGTTTGGCGATCTTGGCGTCGATCTCTTTCTGGGCCTCGGAGACCTGAATCTCAGTGTCCTTGCGCTCATTTTCGAAAGCAAGTTTCTCCTGCTCGAAGGCATTCCTCTCTTCGATCAGCTTCTCCTTCGCCTTCTGCCTATCCTTCTCAAAAGCTGATTTCTCGTCATTGATCGCGGCAGCGTACTCCTCCGCTTCCTTCTTGATCTGTTCGATATCCGATTCCACGGTCTTGACGGCCGCCTCGCGCTTGTCGAGCGCATCTCTGAGCTTCTGTAGGCTTGTGCCGCCCTCCTTGATCTTTGCCTCCAATTCGGAAAGCGCCTTGCTCCTAGACTCGCCCTCCTTTGAGAACCTGTCCTCGTCGGATCTGAGCTTTTCCTCCTTCTTCTGAAGGTCGGTAGCCCTCTTGTTCAGCTCGGTCCTGAGGTTCTCCAGGTCCTCCTGAGACCGCTCCTGCTCCTTCCTCATCTGCGTCTCCCTGCTCTTCGCACTCGCGTCGAGCAGGCTCGCCTTCTCAAGGGTTTGCTTGGCATCCGTCTCGAGCGTCACCAGCGTCTTCTCGCGCGTGTCCAGCCCCTCGATGCGGACCTGGACCGCACGCTCCCTCTCGTTGAGCATCTGCTCCTGGGTGACGAGCCGGAACTTCAACGTCTCGAGTTCGTGAGTCAGCTTCGTTACTGACTCCTCTCTCTGGGTGACATCGCCGGACAGCCTGCCTATCTCCGCCTTTATCTGTGAGATCTCGTCTTCCTGTGTCTTCCTGTAACGGTCTAGATCCTTTCGTTCCACGTCGATGGCTGCCTTCTGTTTCTCGATCTCGACCTTCTCAACAGCAATCGCATGTTCGCGCTCCTGAAGCTTCCTCTCCCTCATCTTTGCCTCTTCGAGGGAGTGCTCGACCAAGGTGTCCTTTTCTTGGACGGACCTCAGGTTCTCTTCGACGGTCCTCTTTTCGAGCTCCGCCTTGTTCATCAGGTCCGCGAGCTTCTGCCTCTCTCCATCGAGCCGTTTCTTCTCCCCCTGGACCTCGAACATCTTCTGTTCGGTCTTGAGGCCGACTATCCTGTCCAGCTGCTGGTACCTCGACTCGACCTCCTTCTCCATCATCTCGAGGTTGGCTCTCTTCGAATCGAGTGCCTGCATCTCCTTCGACAGCTTCGCCCTGACTCGAGATGTGAGATCGGCCTCTTCTCTCGTGAGTTTTATTCTGAAATCCTCTAGTTCCTTCCTGGTCTGCCTCACCCGCACGAGAGTTTGCCGGATCTCCTGCCGTTCCTTCTCAAGCTCTTGTCGGTCGAGGGAGAGCTTCTGGGCGTCAGCGTTCAGTCTTGCGCTCAGTGCCGACATCTTCTTGCGCTCTTCATCCAGCCTCTCGGCTTCGATCAGTATCTCATCCTGCTTTACCTCGCTGATAAGGAGTGACTCGAACTCAGGCGGAAGAGGAGTGATGGCCGACCTATCCGCGGCGAATATCTCCAACTCCCTCTGAACGGATGCGAGCTTCGCCGGCTCGAGAGTGGATGACTTCAGAGATATGATGCCCACCGCCTTGTGGATGGCGATCAGGTCCCTGATCGTCTGAAGGAGCCTCAGAACGCTGACGAACTTGTTGTTCGTGATGATGTATTCGAGCGAGTCGATAAGCACTAGCTGACCGCCGCCTTCGTCAAGGAACCTGCGGATGGCCAGAGAGAGCCTCTCGAGGTCCTTGGGACCGATCGCCTCGTCGCTCATCGCGTTGGTCAGCCAGAGGACCGGCACGTCCCCAAGATCGAGCGCCTTGCGGAGGTTCTTGGGATAGGTCCTGGAAACGACCATTCCCTTCATTCCCTCTTTGGTGGCATTGATGAAAAGAGTGTAAGCGAGGTCGGGCCTCTCCTCCTCGACCAGGTATGTCACTGACGGTTCGAGCTTCGGAGGTCCAGTCGGTTCCTGGGGTGGTGGTTGGGACGGATTCTCCCCAGGCGGCAGAGCTGTTTCCTCTTGCTCCTGCTCGTGCTCCTGAGTCGCCTTCGAAGCGCTCTCTCTTGCCTTGTCTCTGAGACCCATGGTAGCCGAGCTCCATCTATCGTCTAACGCGATTAGCGGGGGATGTCCGTGTATCAGTCTAGTAATATATCGCCTTATACATTAAATCGTTTTTCGGACTCTCAAATCTTGAACCTGTCCAGAATCCGCTCATACAGCGCGAATTCATCGGACTTCGAGAATCTCTCGATGGCTTCCTCGGGCAGCTGGCCGAGCATCTGGTCCATTACCTTCAGGAGTCGCTTCAGGTCCTCGTCCATGATAGACGCCTCCTGCGTCTTGGCCTGGAGGTCGACCTTCTCCACTATCAGCTCTCCGATCTGCTTCTCTAGTTCCGCGATCATGTCGTCAAGGCCGCCTTCGGCCGCCTGTATCTCCTCTCCCGTAGGTTCCTTTCCAAGCCGATGCCTGACGACTGTGGATTTGATGACGGTCAGTTGCCCGCGGAGCTTCTTCTGCTCCTCTAGCCATTCTTCGCGGGCCTCCTCGCGCTCGCTCTCCGTTCTGGCGCCCGTGGCAGTCGCCTTCAGTCTCTGGAGCTCCTCGCGCTCATCCTCCAGCTTGGTGAGCCTAGTCTGCAGTTCCTTCTCGGCCTCATCGAGCTGCTTCTTCTTGGCTGCATAAGCCTGGATCTTGCGGTCGACCATCTCCTCGCGCTTCGAGAGCTGCTCCTCCTTGGCCTTGAGCTCCTCGACCTCTTTCTCCTTGGCGTCGAGCTTCTTTCGCAGGGCCTTGGCCGCGAGGCCCCGCTCCTTGGTCGCAGCGCTCACATCGACAGATTCCATGAGCGAGGAGATATCGTCCGAGAGCGACTCCATGTGAGCTTGAAGCATCGTGATATCCGCCATCTCGTCCGCGAGCGCCATGATCTCGGCCTCGACCTGCTCCGGACTGGCAGATTTGTCCTCCATGGCAGAGATACTGGCGAGCCTTCCCTTCTCATCTTCGAGTCTCTTCTCCATCCGATCGAGCATCTCCGAACGGTTCGCCATCAGGTCCTTCACGCTTTCTTTCAGCTGTGCCAGCTTGACCAGTTGTCCCTCTGGGGGAGAGGGAGTTGTCGCTGTGGTCTGCTCTACGTCGGCCTTCGTCTTCCCGGCTTCCTGGGTCTCTCCCGGCGGGGCCTTGCCCCATTCGATCAGTTTCATGAGAAACCTATCGTCCTCGCCAGACTCGCGAGCTTTCACGGTCTTCACTTTGAATCTGAGGCCGCAGGTGGGGCACTGCGGTTCTCCAAGTGCTATTATGGTCTGGCACTTGGGACAAGGGAAAGCCTTCACCTGTTCAGTCAGCTCGGAGAGGCATCCGTCGCACTTCGTTGCCTCGCGCTCGACCATCTGGTGGCACGATAGGCAGTAGGCCTCTCCCGACCGTATTATCCCTTTGGAAGCCAAGACAATCTCTCCGACATCGCAGATTGCCGGTGCTCTCCGAGCCGGCTATGGATTACTGCTCCCTATGCTCTCTGGACATATAGGGCAAGAAGGGTGTTTATTGGTATCTGTCATACACGACCAGCTCCTCGATTCTCTTCCTGGGAGTGCGTTCTGGCGTCTCGTCCGGATAGCCCAACGGAGTCAGGGCCACTACCCTGACGTCTTGTGGAATCCCAAGTACCTCTCGGACCTTATCCTCCTTGAACGAGGCGATCCAACAGGTCCCGAGACCTGCTGCCTGAGCTGCGAGCGTGAGATGGTCGACTGCTATGGTGACATCGATCACGTGGCTGCTCATGTAGCCTCCAACGGTGGGGAACGCATCGTCCGGGATCCCACATGCCACAAGGACGATAGGAGCCTGCGCGATGAACTTCTGGCCGTTCGAAGCGGCGGCAAGCTTCAACTTGGTCTCTTCATCCCTTACAATCACGAATCTCCAGGGCTGGGCGTTGCACGCAGAGGGCGCAAGCCTTGCGGCATTCAGAATATCCCTTAGAAGCGACTCGGGGACAGGGGTCGGTTTGTATCTCCTGACGCTCCTGCGAGTCTTGATGGCCTCCATCAAGTCCATTGATTCACTGTCCTTTTAGTAACCATTGACAGAACATTAACTTTTGCCTGTCATTTCTGCTGAGCGAGAACATCTGGCTGATGAGGCAGATTCCCGACAGCTCTCCTAGCCCTCGATGAGCTTGATCAATGTCGAGGTTCTCAGGACTCCGGGGAACGCTCTGAGCTCATCGACCTTCTTGTTCAGCTCATCCAGGGAATCTGCTCTAAGTCTCACGGCGACGTCAAACTCCCCTGAACACTCGAACACGCTGTCCGACAGCTGTCTGGCTTTCTCCTTGACCGCAGTCGTCCGGCCGACGTTCGTGTCTATAAGCACTATCCCTTCCACACCTATGGGTGATGTCTCGACCGTGAACTTCTTGATGATGCGCTCCCGGGTGAGTTTCTCGATCCTAGCGCGGACCGCCCTCTCGGTCAGACAGATCTGGCGGGCGATCTCGGTGTTCTTCATCCTCGAGTTCCCTCTGAGAAGATTGAGGATCTTGACGTCTGTGTCGTCCATGACCGGGGTAAGGGTGTTCCTGTTTTCGTACCTTTCGCTCGCTGACGGTCAGATTATGGACTGGCGGCTCGGTCGAGAGTTCCGAAGGAGACACGTCAGCAATCCTTTATTATCAAGAATACCTCTGCGACTCCCCCGACGAAGGGAATGCCCGACCAGGGCATGGGTGAGTCTCTGTGGGAGAGGAATCTCGGAAGATTCGGGAGTTGCGGAACATCAAGATAACAGCGGCCGCGCTGATTGTGGTCGCTGTAGTCCTGATAAGCGGTGTGATCTACGTCGGAATGACCAGCAAAGGTGGAAGCGAAACCGTGCTCGTATACTGTACCGCCAACCACACTCTCACGCTTGATCCCGCCGACGCGGACGATATCGGATCGATCGCGCCAATAAGCAACATTTACGAGACCCTCATCAGGTATTCATCCGATGAGGAAGCTCTAGGATTCCTGGAGGGTTTGGCAACTAGCTGGACAACATCCACCGACGGCCTCTGGTACAACTTCACGCTCCGCGAGCGCGTCCGGTTCTCGAACGGAAACCTGCTGACAGCATTCGATGTCAGGTTCAGCATCGAACGCGCCCTTTCCATGGACTCCCCGAACACGGGGATTGCGCGAATCCTCAGCAGGAGCATCGATCTGAACAGCACTCAAGCCTTGGACGACTACCACTTGTCGATAAAGCTGAAAGAGCCATATGCTGGATTCCTTGCGACGATAGCCCAGCCATTCCCTCTGTCGATCCTCGACCGCGAGTCCACGCTCGAGCATTATTCGGCGGCGGACAAGTATGCCCACGATTTCATGAGCAGCAATCCAATAGGAACAGGGCCCTACATGCTTGAGAAATGGCAGAAGGGAAGCGAGGTGGTCTTGGTCAAGAACCCTCTTCATTGGAGAGGCTGGTCCGGCAACCACACTGACAAGGTGGTGATCAGAGAGGTCGCGGACGCGGAGTCGATTACGAGTGCCCTTCAGGCGGGCAAGGCCGACATTGCCGATGTCCCCATATCAAACCTGTCCGACATTGCGGGCTACCCAGACCTCGTTGCCAAGACGTTCCGAACCTATGACATCGAGATCGCTGTCATGAACATGGCCCATTCGAGGACGAGCCATTCGTTCATGAAAGACCCGAAGGTCCGACAGGCCCTTTCCTACGCTTTCGACTACCTCAATACCTCGGTACAGTTGTATCAAGGCCATATGGAAGGACTGAACGGCTGCATACCAAACGGCCTCCCGCTCTCTGCGGAATCGCAGCCAACGAAACACTTCAACTACAATCTCGCGTTGGCCTCCGATCTGCTCAACACCTCGGGCTACTTCCTCGACGTCGCGAACCACCGGTTCAACGGGACCTCGATGGAGCTGTTCGTTCAAGAGGGGGACCCGCTGCGGATAGTCTCAGCGGACTCGTATGCTATCAGCCTCCGGAGGCTGGGAGTCCTGGTCACCGTAGAGGAGGGCGACAGTAGCGTCCTTGAAGGGAAGGGCAACTGGGACATGTTCTTCGCGAAGAAGGCGATTCGTTATCCAGACCCGGATGACTACGTGACCCAGCTCCTCGTTTCCTCTGGGAGCGGGGGGGATTTCTTCCACTCTGGTATCTCTGACTCCATCATCGACTCTGCGGCTCGCGCAGCCGCTGCAAGCATGGCGGAATTCTCCAGGCTCACCGCCTATGAACTGATCTGGCAGGAATCGAAAGAGAATCCGAACATGATTCTGATCGGGCAACCCGACTGCATCTTGGTGTCGAGGAGTCTTGAGATTGGGTTTCAGTTCGATCCGGTCATCAGGCCTGACTTCTACACACTATGGAGAAGCGCTTAGTCGGTCGTGGCATTCGTCGTCATATGCTGGATATCCGTCTATCGCGCATGGCTCGCAATGGATTTCGACCAGCCCGTCCGTTTCCATGGTCATTCGCTAGGCGGCCTTCCTCTTCTTGCGTTCTTTCAGAACGTCGAACTCCACCTTCATGTTGGCGAGATACTCGGTGTCGAAGTGCTCACTAAACATGGCGAGATACTCGAATTCCATCCATTGGCTCGGGTCTGTCCTCTCACGGTCGAACATGACCCAGGGCTGCATCTTGCGCCAGACTGCCCCAGTCGGCAAGTATTCTATCACAACCTTCGGGTCCGCGAACTTTTGTCTAGTAATATAGCCCGCCCCTTCAAAGAAGCCAGCAATCTTAACCAACGATGCATGCGAGCATTTCTGTTCCATATCCGCTGCACTCTTGAAATCCCCGGTAATGATTTTGGAGTACACCTCAGTCATGTCTGACGAGATGAAAGAAGTGTACATGTCCACGACAATGCTGACTCTTCTTTCCCTGCCTATTCCTCGCAGCTCAAGAACCGCGAAAACCGCACCTAAGATGAATCCCACATACGCTGCCCCTTCCAGCACCTGTATCAAGTCCACCACGCCAATCGCCTCCGGCCGGAATCACCTTTCCTTCCATAAGGTCTTTCTGAGTGAGTTGGCGAGTGGAAGTGGACCCAGAAAACTCACCCTCCGACATCGAAGTGATCTATGATAAGATGCCAAAGTCCCAGGACGTGGCACATTAGAGCAAAGGTAGTCCATCGGCGAAGCGCTCATTTGGGAATTGAATGCATGTTGGAAATAGCGCATTCGCGCGTGCCAGTCGAGGAAAGACTATAAACGCCCCACGCCAATAGACCACCCACGACAGATGAGACAGCGCGGAGATGAAGACGATACCTTGCTTCGTGGCTGGTCCGGCTGACTTGCTTTGAAAACATGACTGCACCTGATGACAAGATACTGAATTGCCCTGCGTGTGGCACGACTATCACAGGCCGTAAGAGCGTGTGTCCTCGATGCGGCAGGAAGCTCTACAAGAGCGCCAAGTTCGAGTGCCCTTCATGCGGGGAGCTCATCCGCAAGGGATCGAAGGTTTGTCCCGCATGCAAAGAGGATCTTTCTGGAGCATCAACCAGGACCAGGCCCCAGTCCGTCAAGAAGACTACGGGAGCCAGGTCCCAATCCATCAAGAAGAAGACTACGAAGGCCAAATCCCAAGCCGTCAAGAAGAAGACTGCGGACCATCGTGTGGCTGACCTCATAGAAACCGAGTCGACCCAGGCTAGGCAGGAAGACAAGGGATCTGGCTGTCCCAAGTGTGGCTGGATCCTTGCCGGTATGGAATTGAGGTGCCCGAAGTGCGGCACCCCCCTCGACAAGATAGTCGAGGTGGCCAAGCCGGAGATTCCCCTTGATGCCGAATCGGTGGACAAATCGCTTGACAAGGTCAGTGTTCTGGAGCCCGCGCACACGCGCCCATGTCCTTTCTGCGGAGCCATCATTCCAGAGAACCTTCAGAAATGCCCCCTGTGCAATACGATCTTCGTCGGGACGATGCCTCAAGAAGAAGCTACAGAGCCTGTTGCGGAGTTGTCCCAGGTCCAGGTTCGCGAGGTCTCCGCTCCTGCTCCTGCGGAGGTTGTCGCGGAGGCGACAAGTCCGACTAAGATACGGAAGCTGAAAGCGGCGAAAATCGCCACCGTTCCAGTAGTAGCCCAGACGAGCACCCGCGGTCTCACCAATGGTGTTGGACACGTTAACGGACTACGTAGGGTCAACGGCACAGACGAGGTGAAAGGCGAGGCGTTCGTCAACGGCACTGGAATCTCGAACGGGCTCGGGACTCGATCAAAGGAGCGCTCAGCGAAGCGCACCTCGCTCCTGACCAGATGGCAGTTCCTCGCAGTGCTGGTCGTGCTTGTCATCGTCATTCCGACATTTGTCTTCCTATCATACTCGAACAAGTCTGGCAGGCTCTCAATCGACGGCGATTTCTCTGACTGGAATGGCGCAACAATCTATGGCACGAAGATCCCGTCAACCTCGTCGACGTCCAATGTCACAGAATGGGCAATCGGCGTGCAGTCGTCAGACTTGTTCTTCTACCTCAGGACACAGGCGCACTTGATGAGTTCTCCGAACGCCGAGAACTACTATCTGTTCGTTGATTCAGACGGTTCGAAGACGACGGGCTACATTATGGAATCGATCGGATCGGACTACATGCTCCAGGTGACGGGGTGGGACTCCTCAATCAGGTCGACCTCGTTAGCTCGGTACTCATCGTCATCGGACCAGTACAACTGGAGCGCGTGGACATCGATTGGTTCCCTCTCTTGCTCTTTGGACCTCGCACGCCTCGAAGGAAGGGCTACCATGCCCGTGGCGCTCGAGCAATCGGCCAAATTCATGCTCGTCTCAAAGGACTCTGCGGATAGAGGATCGGTAAGCTACACGGCGCCGCTCAAGGGTGGTGTCCTGATCGTCGAGCAAGTGCCTTCCGCTCAGGTCACAGCGAACGGTGTGTTGCCGAAGTCAGCATCAGCTATGATGCTCACGGTGAGGTTCACATGCCAGGGCGAAGGTGGCCGTGTCGACAAAGTCAATTCAACCATAGTGGGAGCGCCTCTGGGCTATCAGGAGCCCGCGTTCTCCATCGATAAAGGCGAAAAGCACGAGATGGTCATCGCTGTGGACACATCTACGGCGCTTGACGGCCAGCTAGTGTCGGCGGAGGTGCTCGCATCAGGCATCGTTTCTTCCTTCGCCAGCGTGGAAATCGCTGGTAGTGGTGCGAGGGCCTATGTCGGTTCTCCTCCTCCTGCCATTGCCATCGATGGCGCCTTTGCCGACTGGGCGGGAAGGCTCTCGGTGGACCATGATTCGATCCCTGTTACAAACCCTAGCACGGACATCGACGAGGTCGGCAACGTGAGCACAGCCCACGACTCGTACTTCTATGTCAGCGTGGCGGGTGATATTTGCAGCGGGACGTTCATCCCTTCAATGGTTACAAAACCTTCGGGCGGTGGCGGCGGTGGAGCGATCATCCAACCTAGACGCACTGCTGAGGACATATTGAGGATTTATGTCGACAGCGACAAGTCCAATTCCACAGGTGAAACGGTCGCGCTCAATTCGAAGCAAATCGGCGCTGATCAGTTGATCGAGGTGAAAGGTCTCTTCGGCAGGATCACGTCGATGAAAGAATTCGACTACGCATCCTCCGGCAACTGGGTAGAGATGACGGATGTTGTGGATGCAGCCAAAGACACCAAGAGGATAGAGATCAGCGTCAGTTCCATCAGTATCGGAGGCAGCGCGGACATAGACTTCATCGTCGAGACGACATCTTGGAAAGGCCGGAGCGACCTTGCGACGTTCGACCCATCCTCGATGAGATTGTTGACAAGGACCTGGATAGTCGATCAAGCTTCGACTTCGCCGTATGCAACTTCTATGTCCTACCAGAGGAAGGTGTTCTACGACGGCATGAACTACTGGAGCTTCTTCTTCGACGGGGCGAACACGACCCACAAGTACAGCGTGGACGACGGCCACAGTTGGACCTACAGCGGAAATGTTTTCACAACCCCGGGGATCAACGAGACCTCCATATGGTATGATTCCGCGACGAGCACGGTCTACGCAGTCGGCGACACCTCTACGGCCACGAACAATATATCCATCCAGGTTGGAACGGTCTATGCACCGACGCACAAGATTTCCTGGGCTGCGAGCGACTCCAGCTTGAACACTTCGCGAATGACCCTTGCTGGCAAGAACACCTACATATGCAAAGATACGAACGGCTATCTCTGGGTGTTGTCCAGCAACCGTACTCTGGCTGCAGCGTATCAGCTCTCGGCCTTCAGGAGCACCAAAGTCAACAGCACGGTCTCGTGGGTGTTCACCGGGCAGATGCTGGCGGCAGCCGCAGCTGCAGATAATGTGAAAGGTTCGATCGTCCCCGCAGGCTCCGGAAGCGACGTCTGGGCAATATACGCATACGCCGGGAATGTAGCTGGAAGGAAGTACACCGGGGCTTGGTCAGATCCTCCCTCGCCGATATATCCTTCAATGGCACTGAAGTTGAACACGGACAACTCACCACCTTCGGTGGTCGTCGACGGAAAGGGAGTCGTGCATGTTGTCTACGGATCTGGTTACAGGTGGGGCCAGGACTCGATCCCAAGGCTCTTGTACTCGCGCAACAACACTGATATGACGACTTTCACGGCCGGCTTGGAGCTTCCGGATCCTCTCGAGCCTTACACCGTTGGCGACTACTACCCGACGATATCCCTCGAGGCTTCCACGGGCGATCTCTATGTCTTCTGGATCCGGAGCATCAGCCCGACAATCCCTGATCGGGTAACGGTCATGGGCAGTAAGTGCGTCTCGGGCACGTGGTCCTACATTACAATCGAGCCACAGACGAGCTTCACGAAACAGTACCTGACCTCGGTATACTCTGTCTCAGGCGAGTTCAAGATCTGCTGGCAATGGACGCAGAACGTGAGTACGCCCATCGACGTGATGATAGACCACCAAGAAATCCCGGAGTTCGGGGATCTCACCCTGCCGATCGCAGGGGTCATCGTGATATTCGCAGTCTACAGGAAGAGGTCGCGGAGCAAGGAAGACCGCTTTGATTGAGAAGCACGGCATTGAGTTCACCCTTTGAGCTGGGAGAGTGAATCCGGTCGATGTCTTCAAGTGTGACAAGGTCTGAATTCGCGAGAGTCTCGATGTATTGCCGTCTCGATGGCTTGACCGGGCCAAACACCGCCTGTGTGAATGCGCCAGACAACCCCGTCGACACGCGAATCCCCAGCCGGTCTGCGATTTTCTGGAGATTTGCGGGCGTCTGTTCCTCAAGCGCCTCACGCTTCGTGACCAGGCAGTTCCCTCCTGTGTGGGTAACAAGGCTCGGGATACAAAATCGTTCGCCTTTCCTCCCTCTATGTTGAAGAAGGCCACTCACATTTCGTCTGATTGCGTTTCATCCTCTTTGTTTTTGCCTCCCGTCGTCGATTCGATCAAGGGGTTTGTCGGACAAGCCTCTATTCGCGGTCTACGCCGCACTATGGCATCTTCGTCCATTTGTCAGGGACCTGCCCCAATCCCTATGTCGCACTCATTACGTGCAGGAGGAAACCCGGGGTCCAATCCTTGACTGTGATACGGTTCATGTCTCACGAGCATCCAGTAGATGATGAGAAGGAGTTTCCTCGCGGTCGCGATGGTCGCCTTCTGTTTGCCCCTTCGTCTCGCGACCTTCGCGTGGAATCTCGAGAGTCTCGAGCCGGGTTCGCAATGAGTATGAGTGTGAACCGCCTCCGTGAGCATCCAGCGGAGATAGCTGGACCCGTCCTTGCTGATGGCGCCGTAGTGGACGGACGATGCCGACTGCCTCACAGTCGGCACCAGCCCTGCATAAGCGCACAGCTTCTCTGGATGAGAGAACCTCTTGATGTCGTCGATCTCCGCGTGGATGAGGAGGGCACCGTAGAACCCGATGCCCGGGACCGTCGCTATGAGCTGAGCATCGGGTCTTCGGTTGAACTCATCCAGCAGCTTGATGTTCATCTCCTCGATCTGTACCTGGACGCTCTCGAGGCAGTTCAGGCACGAGATGACAGTCGGGATCTCGAGAGACCGCATCCAGTCGATGCTCTTCTTCGAGAACGGCATCACGAAGTTCTGTGGACGCCGTACTCCTCGTCTGAGGAGTTCGGCATGGATTCGATTCTTGAAACTGGTAGACTGCTGGACGAGATATGCGCGCTGTCTCACGAGCTGCCTGAGGTCCCTGATGTCCCTGGAGGGGACCCAGGATCTCGGGATGAGGTCCGCTCTCAGCAGCTGGGCGAGGGTCTCGGCATCCACCTTGTCCGTCTTGACCTTGGCTTCCGCGATAGCTCTCACCCTGAGCGGATGAGCCAGTTGCGCTTCGAACCCTCTCTTCTCGATTCCCTCGAAGATGAACTCCCACATGCCTGTTGATTCGAGGACGAACTTGGCGTCCTTGAATCCAGCCAGGAACCTGTCGAGTTCCTCCCGAGTGGACGAGAACTTCTCGTTCGAGAGGACTCGTCCTGAGTCGTCGATCACAGCAGCTTGACAGAATTCCTTATGTACGTCCAGGCCCACATATACCATGGTCTCTTGCCGCATCGTTTGTCACCACATACGATATTGGCGAGAGGCCTCTTCTACATACCATCCCTATGGGCTTTTCCGAGGCTCTCTCCTCTCCTGGGACTACTTCTTAATAAAGGAGACCAATCCAGTTGTTATGACGAAAAATCCGGCGAGGAACGCAAAGATCACGTCCGCGTAATCGAAGCCTTCCCATCCTTGCCAGCTGTGTTTGACGCCATAATAGGTTGAGTAAACTCCCGACCATACGAAGTAGAACCCAGTCACGAGTAGACCTGTGCCTATGAATTTCCTCCCCAATGTCACAATTTGCCCAGTTGAACCTGCGTAGCGCGTCTGAATTGTCTGTGCACCCTGGACTGAAGTGCTTCGACCGCAGTAGCTGCAGAACAACGCCTTCGCGCTCATAATCCGCCCACAATAGGGGCATGTCTTAGACAAGTCTCCTACATCGGAGTCAGGTGAAACTTGCGCTCCAATCATCGTGCCACACGCGGCACAGAATCTGACTCCAGTCCTATTCTCAGTCGCGCATTTCGGACACTTCATCGCCATTCCTCGGCGCGGGTATTGCCTTTCCTCCCCTATGGTTCTTTCCGCGGCGAGGCTGAGATCGTCTTCTGAATTTCTCCCAGGCTGAACTCTGCCGTGATGACCTTCTGCTGTCTAGACTTCAGCGGCTCTTGACGAATCTGTTCAAGGCGACGAAGATCGCAGCAACTGCGTATACGACGATTCCGTATCCGATCATCTTGAAACTGTTCATAGGAGACGCATAGTAGTCATTGGTACTGTCAATGATGCCCAGATAACCGAAAGCTACCAGGAACGTCCCGATAGAAACCATTAACCAACTGACGCCGCCGAAAACCCTCCAAAGGAATCTCTCGGTCTTCATGCTGACAACACCAGACGATGTTTCGACCTGTTGAGCATACTGGTAGGGAATCTGGTCTGGTCGTATTCCCACACCCCCCTCAACTGCGGCCACCATAAGGGGCTGGCCACACATTTGACAAAACCTCGCACCTGGGTAGTTCTCTGAACCACAAGAAACGCACTTCATGCCTTCCTCCTCGTAGGTAGTACCGCGCTTCCTCCCTATGGTCTTTTCCGAATACGCATCCATCGGGGGTCATTTTCTGGATGGGTCACTCTCTGGAAACTACACCATAGACCATTACTATCAAGCCAGCAATGGCTCCCACAAGAGACAATGCTTGGAGGGCGGGATCAATCGTATGTGTCACCGTTTCCCAGTAACCAATACCCCCATAGATTTCATGCCACACCCGGTCGGTCCAGGTATAAGTCCTCGCCCAGTAGAACACACCGAATAATACGGCGGCAATCAAACCACCACCAACAATATACTCAATCCTCACTTCTGACAATTGGCGTGATGGAACGCTGCTGGCGGGGGCCGAATTGACCCCAATTCTCGGCTCGGAAAGTCTTGCCCCACAATTGAGGCAGAAACTGGACTGAGGTGGTATCCCTGCGCCACACACTGGACAATACATTTCCATTTCCCAGTCCAGAATCGCCTTTCATATCTAAGGTCTTTCGGACGCTTCGGACCTAAACCCCTTATCTTTTCTTTGGCATCCAGAGTCTCTCGGCGATTCCATAGATGAAAAAGGCCACAACCAGCAAAAGGATGAGATAGAATCCCGCCTTAGCGACATCGCTCGAATGAGACTTAAGGGACAAGATGCCCAAAACAAACATTAGGATCGCAAGTACGAGGTACCACTTGGTCCATCTAGCAGGCCACGCGAGCGGGGCTTCGGGGCTCACCAGATCGCCTGTCTGCGTATCGCCTTTCCTCCCCTAAGGGTTTTTCTGAATGGGTTGGCGAAAAGAAGTGGGCCCAACCGGATTCGGACCGGTGACCTCCCGGTTATCAGCCGGGTGCTCCAACCATGCTAAGCTATGGGCCCATGATGGCTTTTGCGCAATACCGTGATGTGCATTAAATACTTTCCGTGTTGGCTTCGATCCCATCTACTTCTTCAGCGACAGCTTCACGTAAGAACTGCTGCAGGGTTTTCCCTTGAGCACATGGACCTCGAGGTTGGTCAGATCATAGATTATCGAGAAGATGGTCTCCGAGACGTCCAGTGGATGCCTCCCCGGGTCTGCATGCCGACATATCGAACCGGGCTTGTTGACGTGATCGCTGAGGATGGACTTGAGCGAATCCACTGTCACTTCTCCTAGTTGGTCCTCGATGAGCCTCAGGGCCCTGTTGTACCTGAAGACCGAACATGTGATCGACGAAGGATCCGATTCGAATCTCTCCATCTTCGTGGAAATGTAGTGGTTCGTATGCACGAGGTATCCGTCGAGGGCATAAAGCCAAGCGCAGTCGGTCGCAGAGCCTTCGAGAGAGTATATCTCCCCGTTCTTGTCGGAGACGATGTTGTTGTAGCTCGATGCGCGCTCGGCGGGCATCGCGTAATCCATGGCCTCGCCGATCCGCTTGGCCTCAAGCACCTTTCTGACCGCGAATGCCTTCGGGATGCCGATTCTCACGTCGTTGGGATCGAGTGCATTTCCTGTGAGACTGATCCCGGCACTGTTCAATCCGCAGGAAGGCAGGAGGCCAGCGTACGAAGTGGTGAAGAACTCTGGCTTTCCGTTCGGTTTCCCGTGCAGTAGCACGACCGTTTCCAGGCAATCGTTCGACCAGTCCTCGTTGTGGGCAACCAACACCCTCCCATCGGAGGTGACGTCGCCGTTGACCGCGATGTCGGTGCACCCTTTGAAACCCTGCGACGAGAGCAGTTCATGACAACACATCGCGAAGGTGTCTTCGAAGGGCAGCTTAGCACCCTCAGAGTACCCTTTGATCTCCTCCACGAAGCTCGGATAGAATTCCTCCGCATATGGCAGAAAGAGCTTGGACCGCTCGACTGCCTTCTGCCAGGTATAGCCAGTGCCGTACTGCACTGCGGCAGAGATTGCCTTCCTGTACGCGACACCTCTCGCGCTGCAGATCTTACCTATCTTCTTGCCCATCTCGAAAGGTCTGCCCGAGGCCTCCACCAACGGCAAAGTGCTCTTCCTGCTCATGATATCGGAGAGCCCTGAGGGCATTCCACCGTAAAATAATGTGTCGTATCCGCTGCGACTACCTACCGTACTGTGTGAAAGCCTGGAGCGTCTTCATCGTAGTCTTAGGTATCTTCTTTCGTGAGTCGACCGACACGCCCGTCTCCGTGATCGTCATCGGGCGAGGCATGGTATCATGCTGCGAACCCCTGAACTTCTCGATCGTCACGCATCGATCGGTCTTGTTTGCCACCATCCGTTTGTGGAGCCTTATCTCCCCTCTAGAGATGAATATCTCCGGCTCGAGCTCAGTCTGGTCCGGAAGGTCGGTGACGATGAGGCTCGTCACTCCCGACTCCGAGAGGAACCTGAGCAACGACACTATGCTCGTGGACAGATCATCCATCATCTCCGATAGATGTTTCAGGGACGTGAGGGAATCGATCACCACTCGCGAGTATTTCACATCCTGGAGCTCCTGTTTCAACATCAGTTGGAGCGACGGTATGGATATCTCCGGGGCAGTCTGTTTCATCGCTTCCGTCTTCGCGCTCGGACCCGCATCGCGCAGGGAGCCAACACTCCTCTGAGCGGCCACCTCGACCATCGAGACGCGCTTGCTGAACGACTTCGAGGCAGGGTGCACGTCGAGGATCCTTATCTTGCCGACATCCCATCCGAGAGCGCGCACATTTTCCCGTATCTCCACGGGCGGCTCGTCGATCGCTACCAGGAGCGCGCGCTCGCCCTGCTTCACGCCTTGATGGAGGAATTGGATCGCCAGGATAGACTTGCCGCTGCCCGTCGTCCCTGACACCACATACGGCCTTCCTGGGATGAGGCCGCCCCTCAACATGTCATCGAGTCCGGGCACGCCAGTGCTGACCCTATCGCCGCTCGGCTGCGCGGTCATATTCCGCTGCCCCCTTCGTGAGACACGTCAGGCGGTGGCGGGGGTGGAATTTCTTGAATCTGATCGGGAGGGGGCAACGCTTCCGCTTGGGGAGGCGGAGGCTCGTTTGGGGCAGTAGGAGCCGCTGGCAAGACCTCTGAAGGTGCCGGCGGAGGAGTCTCCTCTTCCTTCGCCTCGGTTTCCTTCCCGGGTTTCTCGCCCGCGAGGGTCTTGATCGTCACTCCGTCAGAAGATATCTTCATGCTCCTCAGACTGCTGTCATGGGACGACCCTCTGTACTTCTCGATGGTCACGCCTCGGGTCATTCCGCGGCCGTCGATCCACTTGTGGAGTCTGATCTCCCCTCTTGCGATGTGCACTTCGACCTCGGGCTTGGATATCTCGGGGAGCTGGACGGTCAGCAGGCTCGTGACCCCCAGGTCTGAAAGGAGCCTGAAGAAGGAAATGAGCGTGGAGTTCTCCTCGCTTGTCCTTATGTAGAAATACTTGAGGGAGGTCAGAGAGTCCACCACTACCCTGGAGTACTTTCTCTGCCTCATCTCCTGTTTCAACAGCTCTTGGATCGTGCTAACGGTCATGTCCGCGGGACATCTGTCGGATGTCTGTCTGATCGCGCCCCCCATCTCCTTGAAGTACACGACCTTGCGCTCGGTCGATACGTCCCTCACGGGTGTCTTGTCGTAGCTCATTATGTCTGGTGTAGCGTCGAACACCTGCACCCTGTCAAGGTCCCACCCAAAGGACCGCATGTTCTGGTACACCTCGTTCGGAGGCTCGTCGATGGAGATGTATATCACTCGTTCTCCGCTCCTTACACCGTCCAGAAGGAACTGCATCGCGAGCGTCGTCTTTCCCGTTCCAGAGGTTCCTGATACAACATATGCTCTTCCTGGAATCAGGCCACCCTCCAGCATCTCGTCAAGCCCGGATATCCCCGTCTTGACCTTCTCCTTGATCATTTTGAGTCGCCTTCGGCACAGGACAGAACTAGTACGTTGTCGGGGTCTTGATTTGGGTAGGGTAGCCTTATATTTTTCCTCGTGGTACCGCGCCGTGGTAATGGTGACCAACTGGACGCCACAAGTGACCGCATCGGAGTACTTGAATGACCGCCGTTGTTGATTAGGGTATGGGCATGGGGAACACCAAGAAGAAGGACAGACCAGGTAAGAGGATCCTGGACGCGTTGGCCATTTCTAGAGACTTCTCCATCCTGATGCTGTCGCTGGCAGTGGTCTCTCTAGGTTTCGGCATACTCTCTCCCATCATGCCGAAGTTCGCCGAGCAGAACCTGAACATGGACGCGGCTCAGTTGGGAACCACGTACTCTCTGTTCGCCCTGTCGTTCGCATTGGGCATGATACCTGCCGGATACCTGGCAGATCGACTTGGGCGAAAACCTCTGATTATCGCGGGAACGCTGACATTCGCCTTGACAACGTATGCATTGGTCCTGATATCGACGTCCTGGCAGTTCGCCATCCTGAGAGTCTTGGAGGGTCTGGGCGCGGCGTTGGTGACCCCGGCTGCATTCGCCTTGACCATCGATCTAGTACCTGAGAACAAAAGAGGGGTCGCGATGGGAGCAGAGGGCACGGCACAACTGTTGGGGGGTTTCGGAGGGCCCGCGCTGGGAGGCATTTTGGCTGGCCAGGTGGGGTTCTACTACCCGTTCTACATCGCTGCTGGGCTCGCAGCTGTGTGCGCTGGAGTAGTGTTCTTTATCAGAGAGCCGAAAGTGCACATGGCCGATGAGAAGTCATCGATCCTCGCGATGTTCGGAGCCTGGAAGAGGAACTTCCAACAGAACAAGGCTTTGGCGGCTGTGACGACCCGCGGATTCGTGATGGGGATCGTCCAGGCGCTCTGGAACCTGGGGCTCATATATTATTGGTACGACCGGCTCGGGATGAGTGAAACCGAAGTCGGGATTGCGATCTCCATCGAATTGCTCGCAATGCTTGTTGCGACTCTTCCCTTTGGTGCCATGTCTGACAAACACGGCAGGAGGCCATTCATACTGATTGGCGGGGCGCTTATGGTCGGAGGCCTACTGCTGAACGTGTGGGCGACGGAGGTCTGGCACGTGTTCGTGCTGGCCGCCATAGGGGGCTTCGGCGGGGCGATGTCAAATCCCTCCGTTGGAGCCATGCTGGCGGACGTGATGCTTCGAGCGGAGAGAGGCAGAGTCATGGGGGCATACCAGATGATTCAGGGCTTTGGGAACATAATTGGGTTCTTCGCCCTCGGGTACATATACGTAGTCATCAGCCCAGAGGCGCCGATAATCCTTTGCTCGATGGCTCTCGCAGTCGCCACCCTGATAATCGCGATCTTCGTTCATGAGACACGGGTGACGACGAGTGGCCGTTCGGCGACCATCGCGAAGGCAAAAGAGCCAACGGTTGAATCTGTCTATGGAGATGGCGCAGCCGACGACATTTCCCAAAAGTGATGTCGCCAGCCATATCTGCCAACCTTATTATACACGCAATCTTTTCCTTTAGATGAGCCAAGGCAAGATGCCAGTAATCAATTTCAGCTATTCGGACCTGTGCGACCTCATGGGCAGGGAGGTTTCGAGAGATGTCATACGGGATCGCCTCCCGATGATTGGAGCAGATCTGAAGTCCATGGACGACTCCTCCGATGAGCTCTCCTTCGAGTTCTTCCCGAACCGGCCCGACCTGTATTCGGTCGAGGGCATCGCTAGAGCGTTCCGGGCGTTTCTAGGGTATGAGCCTGGCCTCAGATCCTACGCGGTTGGCGAGTCCACGGTGGACCTGGAGGTCGATCCTTCTGTCAAGGAGGTCAGACCTTTCATTTGGTCCGCGTTAGTGGAAGGCAACGAGATCACAGACCCTCTCATACGTTCGATGATGGACCTTCAGGAGAAGCTTCACCTCACACTTGGACGGAACCGCAGGAAAGTGGCGATCGGCATCCACGATTTCAGGACTGTCGAGCCCCCGTTCACGTACAAAGCAGTACTGCCAGACGAGATGTCCTTCGTTCCTCTCCAGGGCGACCGGAGGATGACCCCCGCGGAGATACTCAAGGAGCACGAGAAGGGGAAGGCCTACGCATTCGTCCTCGATGGGAAGACCAGATATCCGATGATCGTGGACAAGCACGGCGAGGTGCTCTCGTTCCCACCTATAATCAATGGAATCGCAACTGCGATCACCGAGAACACCAAGGACATCTTCGTCGACTGCACGGGCACCGACATCAATGCAGTGACGGTAGCAGTCAACATCCTCACAACCGCGTTGGCTGAAAGAGGAGGAAAGATCAAGACAGTCAGGATCTCCCAGGATGGAAAGACCGTGACGGCTCCTGACCTGAAACCCCTGCCGATGACCCTCAATCCCGCATATGTCAACAGTTGGAACGGCACAGACTTGAAAAGCGATCAGATGGCCGACTGCCTGAAGCGCATGGGTTATGGCGCCACGGTCAGCAGGAACAGCATAGAGGTACTCGCTCCCAGGTTCAGGGCGGATGTTCTGCACCCAGTCGACCTCGCAGAGGACGTGGCAATCGGCTACGGCTTCGAGCGGTTCGGTAACCTCCTGCCGAAGATGGCCACGTTCGGGAAAGAGGATCCCTTGACTTCTTTTGGCAACTCCGTGAAAGGGGTCATGATCGGGTTCGGGTACTTCGAGGTCGTTACTTTGTCGCTCTCAAATCCGAGGGATCAATATTTGTCAATGGGCCTTGCGGAGGATAAGACAGCGATCCGCGTAAAGAACCCCGTGAGCGAGGACCATGTCCTCGTTCGCACATCGATGCTTCCGAGCCTGATGACCGTGCTGAGGAAGAACAAGCACCGGGAACTTCCCCAGAGAATCTTCGAGGTCGGGGAAGTCGTGAGACACGTGAGGAACAGGACTCTTCTCGCCGGACTCTCCATCCACTCCAAAGCGAGTTTCACCGAGTCGAAGTCCCTCGTCCAGTCCATACTTTCGTCCGCCGGGTTCGCGTCTGAAGTTCAGGCGGAGGACAGCCCCAGCTTCGTTAAGGGAAGGTGCGCCTCAGTCTCCGTCGGCCCCGATAAGATCGGAGTCTTCGGGGAAGTGTCTCCGTCCACGATAGAGGCCTTCGAGCTGAAGTACCCAATGATCGCGTTCGAGCTGGACCTCGAGCGATTGTTCGAGCTGAGGAACAACGCCAAGCGTTCATGATGATGTTTGTGGGATTGATTGTTCCGAAATAATGATATCAGCGCAAGCGTTGATGTCATCTCGCTGAGGTGGCTAAGCTCGGTTTAAGGCGCCAGCCTTGAGAGCTGGTGGTACTCCGTACCTCGGGAGTTCAAATCTCCCCCTCAGCGCCTTCTCTTTGGATTGACTGGCTGCGACGATGGGCAATCACCTAAGTAAGACGAGGACCGAGCTTCGCCTTCTGCCTTTCCACTCTCTTGTTGAGCAAGTAGACCCCCGCAAATGCGATCGCCCCGCCGAGCACCGCCAGCAACACGTTCTTTGGCAGCATGATGTCTGCATGAGGAACGACTGAAAGCACGAGCAGCTGAACGCCGACGGTCATGATGCCATTGAGCGCGAAGAGCACTGAAGTCAACGATGCGCCGATCTTCGGCAACGGTGCGTTGTAGGTGAGAAGACCGACCGCGGGAAACAACCCCAGCAGTATCAGTATCATCCAAGCAGACGGTTCTGGCAGCACGATCATACCTGCGGCTGCGCCGATGACAACGACCAGGATGCCTGAGAGCAACAACTCCACCCCCGAAAGCGGCGTGAGATCGTGCGTCTTCAGCAGGGACGTCGCCATGACAACAGAGCAGCCCAGCATCAATGAGCTGACAATCGCCTCGACCTCCCCCGCCCCGACGGTCAGACCTACCGACTCAATGTTCACGAGGACAACGAACACACCGACCACGACTAGGACACTGCCTATGCCCTCTAACCGGGTCAAGCGCTCGGACAGGAATGCTGCGGAGAGTATGACGACGAACAGGACCTCAGAGGACCCTCCTCCAAGGAGCGCCACCTTGCTCGCCCCTATCCTGCTCACCGCATCGAACCAAAGTATCACGCCGACTGCGGCGAACACGCAAAGCGCAAGCATGGTGAGCCACCCCCGCCGTCCAAGATTGCGCGTGAAGGCGACCGTCCTCTTTGGATAGATGCCCATCAGGATCAGTCCGCCGATGATCGAAGGCACAGAGGACACGAGGAAGAGGTCGATGTCCGCTATGTTGAGGGCGCCTTCGATAGATACGGACTCGAACGCGACAACAAGGGCACTGAAGAGCGCCACCATGACATACTTAGACCTCGTGTCCACGTTCATCCTCGCCACGGAATCACCTGCCTTTCCGTAAAGGTTTGCAGCTACGGTAGGCATATCTGTGTCGGACAGCGTTTCGAAAACGCGGCATTCTAGCTTGGCAGATTGCCGTTTCTCGGAGCACTCCGCGCAGCTTAGCGTATTACTAGACAGATTGAACGAAAGCTGCTTTTGAAAATGCCACTGAATGCGCCCCACACCATGGTCTTCCATCCGTTTTCGAGTTTTACCCTGTCGGTACGAAACGGTAATATCCAGATTACTCGGTTCATGGGTCGTGGCAAAGGCATCTGCCC
>Ga0315284_10002223_pt1 | contig 27864 bp, 17 predicted proteins | sample YL17G09_16_MG_FD_203696 | JGI IMG/M metagenome (GOLD analysis project Ga0315284, IMG submission 203696) | Sediment microbial communities from Yellowstone Lake, YNP, Wyoming, USA - YL17G09_16 | ecosystem: Environmental > Aquatic > Freshwater > Lake > Sediment | place: USA: Wyoming | collected...
CATCCTGAAGCATTCGTCCAGCTCTGAACACGCCTGGTCGAAGGCAGTTTTGGCATAAACGGGAGCAGTTTTTACATAGCTCTGGCCTATTGTAAAGCAGGTTACCGCAGAAAGGCATTTGGCCTGCAGTTTCCTTTTTTCGGGGGCAATTTTGTTCCAGTCAACATCGGGGAATAATTCTTCGCAGGCAAACGTATCGGAATATCTTTTGACAACATCAAAATGCGATTTTGCTTTTTCTGCCGAAAATTTTCTCGAAAGACTCGAATCAACTACCCTTCTAAGACATAAGTTTTCAGGCAAATGATAAAATTTCAAACCTTCTTTCACAAATTTACGCATCAGGTCATAATCTTCGCCAATAATTAAACTTTCATCATATAAACCAATTCTGTCAAAAATATTTCTCCTGACAAAATGCCTGCAATGTACTATCGGGAAACCATATCGGAATAAATCTCCGATAAGTGATTTACAGTTTCTATAATTCTGCCGCTTAATTTCTCGGATTGGTTTATCATTTTCATCTATCAGCAAATCATCGCAATAGATCATATCTGTATCCGGATGTTTTTCAAACTCAATCAAGTGCCTGGAAATAAAATCAGGCATCAGCATATCATCAGCATCCAAAGAGATAATGAATTCACCTCTTGCCTGCTGAACAGCCACATTTCGTGCATGTGATACGCCTTGATTTTTTTCAAGAGCAATATAGCGAATTCCCGGGTCATTAAATTTCTGTAATATTTCTTTGGTATTATCAGTTGAGCCATCATCCACGACTACAATTTCAAAGTTGCGATAGTTTTGAATCAAAGCACTTTCAATTGCTCTGGCGATGAATCTTCCTGCGTTGTATGCCGGCATTATGATTGAAACAAGAGGGTTCTGGTTATTTTTATAAATTGGTATTACAGATATATAAGGATTTCCATAACGTTTACCTACTATGTAACGTTCATACAAACTATGAATTTTTGTGCCGTGTTCGACACCATCTTCGTTGTAATAATAAAGTCCAAGGAACTGAGGAATCCGTTTGAATTTATATTTTTTGGAAATTCGCAGCCAGAAATCCCAATCGCCGGCACAAGTTAAACTCTCATCAAAAAGCCCTAATTCATCATGCAAAGATTTTCGCCACATAGGCTGCGAACCTACACAGCAGCCAAAAAGCAGTCTCTCGTGACTATATTCCGGTCTCTGCAGTTTTTCAACGCCATAATTATTTTCAAAGGTATCATTGGGAGTATCTGTTTTTATCTGGTCCCCATAAACAAGAGCAACATCAGGATTATCAAGAAATGTTTTGACCATTATTTCATAAGCATCTTTACTATGTCTGTCGTCAGTGTTGGCATTTGTCAGGAATTGTCCACGTGCAGCTTTTACAGCACGATTCCAGGCAGAATAAATACCTTCACGGTGTTCTGTTTTAATATAAACAATATTATCATATCTCTGCTGGAATTCTTTTATAATAACATCTTCATTCTGCTGTGAGCCGCTGTTGACAACGATTATTTCTAATCTGTCGGCGATTGTCTGGCGTTCAAGGTCATCCAGGCAGCTTCGCATAAACCGCTCACTGTTATAGGCCGAGACAATGGCGGTAACAAGATACTTGCTTTGCGGGTCAGCGGTTTGTGGTTGCACCGAAGGGATGGTTCCGGCTGCCGTTCCTAAGCTGACTTCACATCCGGATGCGATTTCTTCGCCGGCTTTTTGGTAATCCTCAAAAGAAATACCAACGGTGATGTCACTGTCTGCGTAATCATCGGCGTTTGGGGATTTTGCCCTCTGTCGGCCGGTTTGGTCAATCGGTTGTGATTCAATTCCCAAAAACTCGAGGATACAGTGGCCACCGCACTGGTACATGATTTTTGTATGTTCGTCTTTATTTTGGACACTTCCGGTTTTTTTAATGAAAAGGTGGAAATAAGTTGAAATCATTCTGGCCAGCAAATCCCAGTGGCCAGTGAGGGATTTTGAGGCGATTTTTTCACAGATTCTTTCGCGTAAATATCCATAAAGTTTCACACCCATCAAAAACCATTGCTTTTCGTCCCATTTGTAAGGGTGCCTAACGTGATATGCGAAGGGGGAAACGAGTTTCTTGACAGGACATCCTGCCAGAACGAGGATAACAGGCATCCAGTAATCCCACCAGGTTGCGCCGATGCAGAAGTCGGATTTCGGGAAATGCGATATCAGGGATTTGTCGAAAAAGAAGAAGTCAAAACCCTTTTGGTAAACCTGTCCGCTCAGGTTTTCCAGCGAATCGACTTCTGTTCTGGCTCCATAGACAAGAGAATTTTTCGCCTGGCTGCGAATAAACGAAACGACATTTTCATTACCGGACAGATAAATATCCGAATTTACAATTCCGCAGATTTCGGAATCAGTTTGTCTTAGATATTCCAGGATATCGTCGAAATACACAAACGGTCTGCCGAGGATATTTCTCGCGTCCCGCTTTGCCTGAATAAATTTAACATTAGGAAAGGCCCCTTTCAGCGTTTCGATTTCTTCTTTGCCATTGATAGAAACAACATCGAAGCCAAGTTTAATCCAGCTCTCTATCGCGTTCACCTGTTTAGCAAGCTGACCTGGTGCTATACTCGTGGCAACAGTCAATCCGGTGCCCTTCTGAGGCTGCAGGCCGTATTCGCGGCGACTATCCAGAATGTCGGTACTCACGATTTTTCTCTTGTGTTCCTGAAATTCCCTTTCGTTAAATGATACCGGTTTCGGAGCCGGCATCATCATCGTGAATTTACCTTTTTTGATATCGGCCAGTTCATGGTCGATAATCTGATTGCCTTCCTGTATATATTTATCCATGCACAGATTCGTTTTCTGTTTGTGTTGATAGCGGTAGCCGCCAAGCAGAGCATCAACAGTGAATAACCTGGCATGTCTGAAAAAACGCATCCACAACTCCAGGTCACCTGCAAACTGCAGATGCAACTCAAGTCTCCCACCGGCCTTATCCCAGAGCGTTCTCTTCCAGAAGGTACTTTCCTGCTGTATGTAGTGGTCTTTGAAAGTTCTGTTGAGATATTTTTCTCTGCTCCACAAGGGCAATTCGTCAGAGACAAGGATTAACTTGCCTTTTTCGTTCCAAGCCGTCGGCCTGCCCGTTATCCATTCTATATCCGGATATTTTCCAAAAACATGTGCGGCCTTAAATAAGGAGTCGGTATGATATTTATCATCAGAATTCAGCCACGTCATAATTTCACCGGTTGCTCTTTTGAAACCTTCATTTATGGCTGCATATTGTCCACCATCCGGTCTGCTCTGCCAGTAGCTGAGGTACTTTGCATATTTTTTGATAATTTCCACAGAGCCGTCCGTACTTCCGCCATCCATAATAACATATTCAAGATTGGGGTAATTTTGACCAAGGATGGAGTCGATGCATTCCTCCAAATATTCAGCCTGGTTAAAGGATGGGGTCACAACCGATATTTTGGGAACATTTGTTTTGTCAAAACGACCGATTATGCCGGAAGTCTTTATCAAAGGCGACGGCATCTTTTGCCATAAGACATTGTATGATAAGGGCTTGCCAAAATCCAAATACGTTTTTTTTGTTATGGATTGCCAACCTTTTTGATAAGCTTTTTCCGTCATTACATACAGGTCCGGGTCCCGCTCCAATTCTTCCAAAGGAACAAAAGGCGTTATCATTTTTAAGTTTTGACATAAAAACGGCAATAGTTTATTTGTCCAAACTGAATCCTTTTTTATCACAACATCAAAGCAATGTAAGGAATATCCACCCGGTTTTAAAATACGCTCGATGTCATCCCTGATATTCCCTAAATAATCCTGGTTATCATCAGGAACATGTTCCAAAGCAGAAACAGAGAAAACAAAATCGAAATAGTTGTCCGGCAATTCCTTATTGAAATTTCCAATATAATCTTTGACTAACCGATAGCCGGTCGAATCAATGCTGGCTGGGCCGCTCCCTCGCCCTTCCAGTTTATCCAGGTTCCAGCATTCATATTCGTCTTTAAGATGCTTCAATATCCGAGAGTCGCCACCACCAATATCAAGAATCCGCGAACCTTTTGGAATGTTTTCTCTGATAAATAACAGCACAAGCAGGTCCTGATAATTCTTTAAGTCACAATTATCAGGGTCAACTGCCCCTGCGTATAATTCGGTGTCGTATCCTTTAAAAAGCTCAAAGTGCGACTTTTTCGAATACGAGAAAACCCTGCAATCTGTTTTGCTCAAGCTCATTGAACTCGACTGTGCGAGAGGGTGTTCACCCTTATTCAAGTTTCCGACCTCAATAACCTCAACCTTGTCGGTGTCCAAGACCTTTTCAAGCGACTTCGCCTGATTGAACGAAGGCGTCACAATGCTGATCTTCGGGTATTCCTGCTTTGCCTTTTTGGTAATCCGAGGTGCAGCACAAACATGCGTATTCACCTTAACCCTTTTTCTGAGTTCCTGATAAATTTCGAGGTAACTTTCCACCATGCGATCAAGAGTAAACTTCTCCCTGACCCTGTTCACAGAAGCAATTGACATCTCATAGCGCTTTTGCTTATCAACGATAAGCAGTTCCGTGGCAGCAATGAGTTGGGGCACATTTTTGTATTCTGCCAGTATTCCTGTTTTGCCATCACAAACAAGCTCAGGAATCCCGCCAATTTTGTAACTAATCACCGGTAATCCACAGGCCATCGCCTCTATTACTGAAAGCGGGCAGTTATCCGCCAAAGAAGGGAAAATGAACATATCCACTGCTGTATAAATGCATGCAAGCATTCTTTGATCGGTCACATAGGGCACATTAATGGTGTTTGGAACAGCAAAACTATTTGAATTGTGGCCGATATTTAAAAAGAATACGTCTTTGTGCTTAGTACTCAAATACGAGATGGCCTGGGCCAAGCCTTTGCCGTCCCGCCAGTAGCTATCCATACCACCATGCGCTGTAAAAGCAAGAATCGTCCCCTCCAAGGGCAACCCAAGCTTTTGCCTGGCGTTGATTTTATCTCCGGGCTTGAATATTCTTGTATCTATTCCATTATATATAAGTTCAACTCGTTTATCTTTCAATAACCCCTGTTCAACCTTGGTCTTGAGCCAATTTGATGGAACAACTACAGTTATGTCAGATTCACTGTAGATTTGCTGTTTGTCTTTCCATACCTGCGCCGTTTGATCTCGCAGCACCATCGGATCAATATCAAGATGCTGACAATTTCCACAGCCTGTCTTCCATCTTTCACATTCAAACGAATGCGCACAATGTCCGGTAAGCGACTGCATATCATGAAGTGTCCAGACACAGGGCTTTATTTTCGTTAGTTCCGGCAATGCAAAAAAATTGAAATAATCTCCGTGAAGATTATGAAAATGAAATATATCACAGCCGGTAAAATCGGGATTCGAAGCAAGTTTGAATGTAGAATTTATATCATAGTACAGCAATCCTGTTCTTTTCCCGGTTTCGGCCGCACTTTTCGTATCCTGGTCGGTTATAAGGCAAACATCCGTCGCGTCAGAATCTTTTTTGCCGACGAACATCTGCGAGATGTGGCCCTTCTCTTTTAACGACTCCTTTAACGTCCAGGCCACTTTTGCAGCCCCACCGCCCAAATCTTGGGTATTTATATGTACAATTGATAATTGATTCGAGGTCAGAAACGCAGCTGCCTTGTAGGTCTGCTCCCTCCTCTGAAGAGAAGCAGATTTGGCCCTCTTCACCGATTCTAAGCCGATGGCCGCCTTGCGAGCATCGTGGCTTTGCGAGTTCGGCAGTTCCCTATACAAGTAAAGGCACTCGTTGACAAATTTGAGCCGGGTTACTTCTTCCATCTTGTAAATAATGTCTTTGTCTTCGGCATAGAGCATACTTTCATCGAAACCGGGCGTTTTTAGGTAGTCCTGCAGTTTAAAGGTCTTGAAATGGCTGACGGCTTGCATATCAAGAGTTGTTTTTCCGGCAGGAATTGCGCGGCAAAATCCCAGTTGTTTGGACCGGAGGTTCTCATCGCAGTGTATAAACTGCGAGTAAATCAGGCCGCAATCGGGAGATTGTATGTGGTGCTTATACATCGTTTCGACGGCTTGAGTCATCAGGAAATCATCACTGTCGAGGATGCCGAACATATCGCTGCCAACAGCGGCAATAGCGGTCTTCAGTGCCGCAATGTAACCTTTATTGGCATCGTGGCGTATCAGACGAATATGGTCGTCCGAGAGGAAACGATTGATTATATCGACTGAGCCATCCGTCGAGCAGTCATCGACAATTATAAGCTCCCAATCTTTGAAGGTCTGGCCGAGGACTGATTCAATGGCCTGACTTATATATCTGCTGTTGTTGTAATTTGCCATAACAATGGAAAACTTTGGCTTGTCACGATGCACATGGCTGGTCCTGTCGGCCAGCGTCTCCGGAATCGGCTGGCCGGCAGTTTTGAAATACAGCTCTACCTCCTGATGCGCGGAATCAGGCGTGAAGCCAATGTATCTTTGAACATCAATCACCATACCACGAGAGAAACAATCCGCTAACTGCTCAGTTGTGTAACGGCGGGTTGTCCCGAATTTATTGTTTTCATATACACGCTGAACGATGTTCACGGGGTTACAGAATGTTACGGACTCTTCGAAAGTCAGCAACACCGGGGCCATCGAGGCGAACGTCCTGCTGTTCTGACTCATACCACTTTCAAGGGTGTTAGGATTCGAAAACTCGAGCCGACTGAGCAGGCGAAGAATATCATTTGAGCGATAAACAGAGCTGGATACCTCGAGCGGATAACCAAAATCAAATTCGGCGCCGGGCCAGCAATACCCCAATATCTCCTTCCGGACGCGCCCGAACGCGGGTAGTTTCTGCCGAGAATTCAGCATATAGCAAAAATTTGTGTTTTTGCCGAGACGAAGAGAAAATCCAATCGCCTTCTTTCCTGAATCGAGGGCGGCAACGACGTCTTTTAGCGAGAAAGGTTTGACAAAAATATTGTCATCGACCAGAAATAGCACATATTTACAGCGTTCAACCAGTGACAGAACCTGCTGCCTGAAGTTGGTTTCCTCAACAAAGGCAACCGTGGGAAACTTCATCTTCAATTCGTCATACTGTTTCTGATGCAACGGACTGGATGCCTTAAACAACACAACAATATCGGCGGCTTCTTTATCTCCGCAATGAAGTAGAAACGATTCAATAGTCGCCTGCAACTGCATAGCACGGTCATTGCTGAAGATTAGCGCTATGATATTTTTTTTGCCGCACTGTTCATTTTTCTTTTGATTACAATGGGACTTTTCAGTGATTGAATTTATATCCTGCTCGATTATTTTCTTGTTCTCGGCGGTCGCCCTGGCGTGGAATGGTAATATTTTCTCTACAAGGCACGACCATATTTGCCGGTTGGCAGCCTCATCCAATATATGCTCAATGTAGGGCACGGTTTTAAGATAAAAATATAGAATGTTCCTGTAACCAAATTGGTCTGACTCTAGCTGTGTGGATAAATTGCCTGAAAAACGCCTGTTAAATGCAAGTGCCTTATCCAAATAATAGAAGTTTTTGCATCTTAGGATTCTGCACCACATATCGATATCTGCGGCGCAGCCCGCGCGAGAATCAAAATCTCCGGTCTGTCTGATATCATTTTTCCGAAATAACATTGCTGTCGGCCAGCCCACGCGTCTTTTCCCCAGAAGATATTGTTTGATGAATTCTTGGCCGCTCTCTTTGGTGTCCTGGCCGAATAGCCTGTATGGCTTGTCATCACTTTTTAGGTTGTTATTCTCATCGATGATAAAATAATTACAGCAAACAACGCCGACGTCAGGATGTTCATTTAAAATCTTTACCTGCTCGGCGATGCAATTATTGTCTAGTATGTCATCATCTCCCAATATCTTGATATACTCTCCTGAGGCTAACGAAACGCCCTTGTTCCAGTTCTGTACGAATCCTATGTTCTGCTCATTGGTGATAAACCTGAGATTCTTTACATTAGAGTAGGCCCTTGCGAGATTTGCGGTCTGGTCTGTAGAGCAGTCGTCCAAAACCAGGACTTCTATATCAGGATAAGTTTGACTCAAGGCCGAATCTATTGCCATTTTGAGATAATTGGACCTATTAAAGGTCGGGATTATTATTGATACCTTTGGCATTTGTTTTTGGGGGACGGCATTTTTACAGCTTCTGGCAACACAGATTATAAAGTCTTTTTTATCAATGCGGTCTTCAATATTGTGAGTCTGGTAGTTCTGGTATTTAAAAAGTTCAGGTGAAAAACCATTCTCTGACAACCATTGCCCAATTTTTGATTCATTGATATTAAAGGTCGAATGAAAGCCCATGTTAATTGCCTGCTCGTTTTTTTCCTGTAAATAAGGTGTCGAAAAAATAAGTGTTCCGCCGGGTTTAAGCGCTCGGCTGAAGACCTCAAACAATTTATGGATTTCGTTTTCCTTTAAGTGCTCAACTGTCTCAAATGAAACAATATAATCAAATAGTGATTGATACCCCAAGTCCAGTATATTTGCATATACGAATTCAACGTTCTTTACGTTCCTGTATCGCACCTTTATCTGCTCAATAACATCCTGTGCAATGTCCACACTAATCACCCGGCTGGACTTTTCCGCCAACATAATTGAGCCGTAACCTGTCCCGCACGCAAAATCCCCGACTACTTTTCCTGGCAAAATTATCGACTTGGCGTACTCATATCTGCGGTAATGACTCTTTTGATATTTATCCAATTCGTCAAATTTGATATTTCCAGAGTAAAATATATCAACGCGTTCGCCGTTACCATCCAGGTTGATTTTGGAAAGGTGAAAAGACCTCACAGCCAACACAAAATTTCCGTTGGCAGAGACGCTCATTTTACCGCCGGAAGTTTCGAGGTCGTTGACAGCTTCCTGTAATACCAGCTTATCGAATTTGATAAGGCCTTTGATAAAGAGCAGGAACTTGCCGCTTGCTGCTGTTGCGGCTCTGTCAAATAGCTGTTGTTCGCTTAACCGGCAGTCGCTACTTAAGACCTTAACTGACGGCAGGAAAAGCTTTAATTTATTTTCATCAACGGGGAGTCCCTGATTATTGATAACAATCAGCTCATAGTCAGGTTGGAATTTTTGCTCGCCTATAAAATGCAAATAAGAACTGAGCTTATGGATATCTTTCCCACCAGAAAAGATAATTGAACAATGCGTACTAACCTTTACCTTTTCAGACATCTCTGATATCAAATTAACCCCACCCATAGGTCAGTCCTTATAAAAGTTTGTGGTTGGAGCCGTCCATCAATCAAAGCATTCACAATTCAGTTGCCCTCAAATATTATTCCCATACGCCTCTACGGTCTTTTTGCCCCTGCGAACCCGGCTTAAAGTTTCGTCTGTTTCATCTCTCCTGGCGGTAATGACCAGATTTAACTGGTGGTATAATTTTTGCAGCCGCTCCCTTCGATTCTCAAATTCTGCTGATTCGAGAACTCCTGTCTGTGCGATTTTCTCAACAAGATATGTTGTCTGCTCGCTCAGCAATTCGACATCGCCGATATTGGCCTGCTGTGCCAGCTCTATCTGCCTTTCAAGCAGACTTTGCAGGTCATCGAGAAGCTGTGTTTGTTCATTCGTGTTCATATCATCTCAATTCCAATCTGTTGTTTTTGAGCAAGACTATGTTCAACCTCTTCCAAAAGATTTGCGGCATCCTTGTTGTCGGGGTCGAAAGTTAAGATGTCCAGCAGGATTTTTTTCGACTGCTCGAACCGGTCTTCTTTCATATACAGCGACGCCAGAGAGAACATAACAGATGTATCAGCCGGGTGCATATTCAGATAAACCTCAAGGTAATGAATAATCTTTGCAAATGATCTCATCTGACAGGATGTCTGAAATAAACCCAAAAGAGCCGTCATATTGTTCGAGTCCAAATCAAGACACTTAAAATACATCTCGCAGGCCTGTGCATAATCCTGCCTTTGCTGATGTACCATTGCCAGTCCGCAATATGCCTTTGCGCAGTTCTGGTCCAGCCGGCATGCAACCCGAAAGGCAATCTCGGCATCTTCGAGAAGATTTTTCTGCAGGGCGATTACTCCAAGCCCGACATAAGGTCCCGGCGCATCGGGTGCAAGCGGAGCGGCATCTTCGTAGCACTTCTGCGCATCTGAGTAGTTCCCGACAGAGGTGTAACAGTCGCCGAGTTTTTGCAGAACTTCATAATGCTGAGTTAAATCGCGTTCCTCGACGTTTTTATTTTGCGTTATGTCCATACCAGCCTGCTTCCTTCAAGTATATCCTGAGCTTTTTTCAGCAATTCAATTGCCGAATCAAATTTCCGGTCTTCCATATCGGCCTTTGCTTCAAGCAAAAGCGTATCAGCCGTGGGTCGGCAGCAGTTGATTTCGCTGCTGAGCTTTGCCGCAACCCTGTGACTGCCTGCCTTGAAAAAGGCCTTCGCTGCCAGCGTTTTCATCCAAATCCGGTTCTGGTAACGCTCGGCGATACATTCAAATATTCTCGCCGCCTGTGCCCAGCTGCCGTCCTTCTCTGCTGACTGCGCCTCCTTTAGCAAATTGTCGAACTGAAAAGGCATTTCCTCAAATTTAGGCCGCCTTATTTCAATGCCCGCAGCCCTTAAAGATTCTCGCATCGACAAATTTGGAAAACTTCTGCGAGCATAAAGCAGGTCATCCCTTCTGACGACCGCTGCCCAGAGAGCATCTGTCGAATCCGCTAATTCAAATCCCTCTCGTCCGGTGGAACTATTTATCAGGGCATACAATGAAAGTTCGACCCACTCATCCCTCACGGGAAAACCGCTCGGCAATATCACAACATATTCGCCGCCGCATCTGCTCAAAACGGCGTCTATCTTCTCTGTTTGAGATGCCGTCGGGCTGACGGAAACTTTAACTATGTTTGGCATAGAGGTATTTAGTCTGTCAAAATCGCCGCCGGGCAGCGGCAGATAAAGTTCATAAGGGTAAAACGTATGCCGCCAGACGGCGCCTATGGTCTTGCCGGCCTGCTGATCCAGCCTGTCTGAAGCAAAAATAATCGACAAATCCTTAATCTTCGACCATGGCTTGGGCGGCCTGGTAGTGCGTATCGCCAGGACATTTCTGAGATATTCGCTTTTATCCTTTCGTCTCTGAACAGAAATTCTATCGCATTCACCGATAGGGCTGTAAAATTCGCCGGTGATTTCGCAGACGTGGTAAAAATCCGAGAAGAACGCCAGCCGACGCGTTATATCCCAATCAATCATGATGTTGAGATTCTCGTTGTAGGGACCGGTTTTTTCAATAAGGTCCCTGTGATGCATAACGCTAACATGCAGGGCGTGATTGAAATAAAGCATAAAAAACCGGTCGAAATCCCTGCTTATCTCCACGACCTTGCTCAAAACCTGTCTGCTGCCATCCCGCAGAACTCTGCAATAAACCTTATACAAATCACTGTACGCAACCTGGCAGTCGGTCTGATTTTCAAGGGCATCGACCAGCGTCTCTATATGACATGGATAATACAAATCATCGTCGTCAAGGTAAGCGATGTATTTACCCTGTGCTATTGCCAGCGCTTCATTGAGCGAAAAGGCCTTGCCCCTGTTTTCTTTCCTGTCGATAAATATCAATCGCGAATCGTCGAAAGATTTGATTATGTCGCTTACGTCGGTTCCGCCGTCGTTGATGACGATAAGCTGGAGGTTTTTGTAGCTTTGGCGCAGAACGCTTTTCAATGCCAGTGCTAAATACCCGGGCCGATTAAAGGTCGGTACCAGCACGCTGACCATCGGCCCGCCGATTTTCTCATAGTTTTCCGCCATTTAGAAGCCGTCGGATATTTTTGAGTTTTAAGTTAAAGTCTGCTGTTTTCAAATACGCGATTGTTGAACTCCGCAGGCGAAGTGTTATTTTCGACGTTTACCAGCCGCAAATCTGGTCTGGGCGCCGTAATCCGCTGCAAATCTATTTCCATTTCGAACTGATTGAAAATAAAATTGATACTTCTTAACTGATTCTTCAATGAGTAGTTGTCTTCAACAAATTTACGATATCGCTGCGGTTCGTAACTATCAGAAAGAATCTGGCTGCAGAATTCCTCGGAGATGTTAAACAAAAACTCCGAGGGGAAAATCTGGCCTGCACCCGGGAAATTATGGATGACCGGCTTCAATCCGCAGGCCATACCCTCCAATAATCCCATGCCCTGGCTTTCGCCGATGCTGCCTGAAACTACATAGTGTTTGTCCGCCAGCCAGGAGTTTATATCTTTTTGCCAGCCGTCAAAGAACACTACATCGGTCAGGTTAAGTGTCTGTACCATGTGCCTGACATATTGTTCGAGCATCGGGTCCTGGAATATCCCTGCAAAGAACAGTTTATATTCTGGATCGATGTAGTGAAGCTTTTGCATGCCTTGCAGCAGCAACATCGGGTTTTTGCGCATATTCAGATAACCCGCACAGGCCAGGTTTTTTCCACGCTGTCGGTCAACAAATCTGAACCGCTCAAGGTTGACGCCGTTGGAAATGGTAACAATCCGCGTACGATGTTCTATATCTGGAACCCGGCTGAGCAGCGCATCTTTGACAAATGAGTTCCCGACCAGAATCAGTACGTCGATATTCTCCCATTTGACCTGACTTGGCCAATCGCCGTAAGCTTCAAAGCGGTGAAGTCTGACGATATTTTTCGAGACCTTGGGCAATTTCGACGCTGCCACAACTACATCGGTGCACCATTCAAACCAGCAGATGTCGCTTGTCTTCATCAATTCATGCATCTTTTCGGCATTTAGACCTTCGGCAAACTGCACCTGGAAACGGCGTTTGGCGAATTCATAAATATCTGCCAGGAACTTTACGTCACCTTTTAATCCGCAGAAAAAAGTTGTCTTGGGTCTTTTGATTTGTATCGCCTCAATCATGCGATTAAGAACTTCCTGCTCAGGCGCAATCCTTAGCGACCAAAGCAGCATCTCAATTGCCTGTGCCTTATTGCCCTGGTCGGCAAAAATACCGGCGGTCCTGTTAAGAACCTCGGCATTGAGCAGCCCCCTTTGTTCCATTTCATTAAAAAGCTGTGATGCCTCCTCTGCCCTTTCAGCTGCAAGATATGCCTCTACCATGTTCCATATCATCTCGGCGCTGTCATTGCAAAGGCTTCGTGCCTTGATAAAATAATTGATGGCCTCACTTGAGCGGCCAAGGCAATGAAGAATTGCGCCGGCATCGTTCAGCGCCTGCGCATCATCGGGCGATGTGCGAAGATGTTCCTGAATAAAAACAATCGCTTCCTGATGTCTGCCTGCCTCGGCCAATTCGAGGCCCTTCTGGTAATAACTTGAATTTGCATCCATTGCCATCGGTTTTTCTCCTGTCAATTCTTATCCCCGCAATGCGGGTAAACCTTTTAATCTTGCCGCGTAACAACTATCCAAGACAGTCCCAGCAAATTCCGTGCCGTCTGCCAAAATCGGCCTTTATTTGCTATTTTGCGGACGCAGGCACGAAACTTGTATAAATATCAAACATAAGACGGTTCAATTACCGTCAGGATTACATATCAACCCCTGTTTTCAACCGGTTACTCAATGAAATCCAGCAGCGAAACAGACATAAGCCTGCCGGCTACCGACAGCGATATCTGGTACAGAGTCTGACGGCGGGAGATATCTATGGCAATCTGGGCAATATCGGCCTCCTGAATACGCGTTGTGTTGTCCTGAGTATTGCCCTTTAAGTCAGCGAGGTTATTTTTGAGGCTCTCCAAAAACCCTACTTTCGAACCAACGGAAACCGAGCTCTGGAGCAGAAGATTACTCACCTCATCGAGTGCCTGTGTCGAATTTTCTCTCAGCGTCTGCAGTTGTGCATCGGAAAGACCCTTTTTATTTGCAAGTATGTCACGGATGGTGATAAGGGTGTTGAATATGTCGTGAGTTCCCGGCATCTCTACCAGTTCAACGCCGGTACTTGTTATCCCTGTAGTATCAACATACAGCACCTGACCTGTTCTCGAATCCGTTACGGCCTGATTGACCTCGCCGCCGACAGGTACCGTTACATAACTTTCCCCGTCATCGATGGATAATTTGTAATCTCCGTCCTCATTAATCACTGTCAGCCATGTAAACCCTTTTACGCTCGAAGTACCCGTTCCTGCCTTGACGCCGGTATCACCTGTAAACACTGTCTGGCCCTGTTCATCAGAACGAAATATGTTTTCTCCTACGGTAAAGGCCGCCTCATTTATCCCCGGTGCAACCTCAACATTTCTTTCTTCACTGCTGCCCTGATAAGTTACCTTTGTAATTTCCCCATTGGTACGTTCTGCAACATAAGGAGCCGACCCTGTATTACTGCCTCCGAAAAGGTACGTGTTCATATTTTTAGTATTGGCGGATGCAACAATCTGCTCGAGTATCTCGTTTATTTCTTCTGAAGTTCTAATTCTGGCATTTTGGTCGTAGGTTCCGCTGGTAATCTGTGTTATACGTTGCTTAGCCGTTGCCAGAGACGACGACATGTTCCCAATGACGGTTAAAGAACTATTCAACATATCGGAAGCATTTGCGAGATTATTGATGTAATTATCAATGTCTCTACTCTGTGAGTTAAGCCCAAGAATCTGGTATGCCGAGGATGGGTCGTCGGAGGCCCTGTTTACCCTGGAACCTGTGGAAGCCTGTTCCTGCAGACGACTCAGCGCATCAAATTGAAGGCTCAGAGCAAAGCTCGTATTACTATAAATGCTGTTTAGTGTTCCGCTCATTAAATATCCTCGACATTATTAAAGAATGTCCATAAGCGAAGACATCGATGTTTGAATAGTGCTGATATATTTGGCCATCGCCTGAAACATCTGCTGAAATACCATCATTTGTGCCGCCTCATCATTGATATTGACGCCGCTTATCTGGCTTTGCTGATCAGAGAGGTTCCGTACCATTGCCTGTACGTTTTCCTGCCGCATCTGCTTAATAGAAATCTCCTGACCGACATCGGTAATTATCTGGCGGTAAAAATCTCCGAGTGTTCTATCCTTCAGGTTGCTTATATTCTGGTCTTTTAAGCCTGCCAGCCGAAAAACATTGGTATTGTCTGTCATATCCGCCCCGAGCGCCGTTGCTATGCGTCCCGGGTTGTCGGCTATATCCGAGGAAACGGCCATTGTCGAAGCATCACTGCCTGAAAAGATTGTATTGATTCCAGCCGCTGCCAGAACCCCGGAAGTATCGGTGCTGCCAAATGCGTCAACTTCAAAGGTGTCCCCAACATTCAGGTCGCCTGTGCCGACGGTTACCTTTATGCCGTTACCTAAATCAAGCTTATCGCCCGCCGCATAACCTGAGCCGATATTAAAGGTGGTAACCTCTTCGCCGGCACCATTCTCGACCTTTAGTTCTAATTCGCCGTTGCCTACCAAACCTGTGCCTATAACCGTGAACTTGAAAGTCTGATTTTCTGTGCCGGTATAGATGCCGGATACTGATACAGCCGGTGGAGATGTGCCGGTCAGATTCAAAGTGTCAGCATTAGGTAACGGCAAGACCGCAGGCAGAAAATCAAATTTGTAATTGGGCTCTGCCACAATGTGCAGCTTTGAAGAATCAACCGAAGCAGTCAGACTACCATCGCTAAATTCATCGTTGATTTTTTCAGCTATGGTGGCTAAGGTGTCACTTGAGGCATCGACAGCTATAGTGCGGCGCGTTATAGTTTGTTCACCATCGGAGTCGGTATATATGCACCTGATATATATATTGCCGTCGGTTACAGGAGGCTCGAAATCGGCCAGATTTTGATTAGTCATTACCCAGCCGGTCAGTTCATCAAATGACCCTTCCGACCCCACGCCCTGAATATGATACTGATTTACCTGCTGTATCAGGGAACTTGCCAAATCGTTGAGGTCGCTGTGAATATTGCTTATAAGCTCGTTTTTCAGCGACAACAATCCGCCAAGCTGTCCGCCCTGCAAATCAGTCTTATAACTGTACGCACCTGCTACACCGAAACCAAGTTTGCCGGCTTCATTCAACCCAACATCGAGTTCGAGTGTAGAAGTACCCATTACTACCGGTATTCCACCGGCAATGACATCCACCACACCATTTTCTCTGCTCACGGTCTGCACAGCGATAAGCTTTGACAGTTCCGCAATGCGCTGGTCTCGCTGGTCTCGCAGATTACTGACCTGATTTCCTCCTATCTCCATCTTTTCTATGTTGTTGTTAAGTTCTGCAATCTGTGTTGCCAGCGTATTAATCTGTTCTACGGTATTCTCGGCCTCCAATTGAATCTGGGACTCCGTAGTGGTCAGAAACTCCCCCAATGTCCTGAACTGACTGGCCATCGTTTCAGCAGCGGTCAGTGCTTTATACTGCCAGATGCTATCATCAGGATAAACGCTGAGTTCCTGCAAGGCATTGAAAAAATTGTCTATTGCCGCGTTCAGGCCGCCACTTTCCGTTGAAAGCTCGCCAAAGGCACTTTCAATGGTCTTCATTGTTATAAGTTCCCGTGAAACCTGCTCCTGCGAGGACTGCTGGCGAAGAATCTCATCTTCAAGAAGGGTGTTTATCATTCTCCCGACGCCGGCCACATCGACACCGCCGCCTATCATAGCAGTACCGCTCTGCGAAGCATAAGCCGGCGTCAGTTCTATTCGCTGGCGGTGATAGCCCTCAGTAGCGACATTGGCGATGTTATTGCCGATAACATCGAGCGCCCTCTGCGCCGCACTTAGACCGCTTAGACCTATGTCAAAATTAGACATTCGTTAATCCTGTTTAGACAACAATTCCACAGTGTTCCGAGGGTTTCGCAAACAGCACCCTCAAAAATTTAAACTCATAAAAGCCGTATCCGACTGCTGTTTGCTTAAACCGCTCGAATCATACATAACCGTATCGTGATTGGCCTGGCCTAAAATGCCATTTAAAAGCAGCCGGTTGAACCTGGCACATTCCGTCAAAAGCATCGCCACGCTTAAATGTTCCTTCTTCAGTTGACCTGCCAGCAGCCTTAATTTTATTTTCCTCCAGGAAACTTCGGCTTTTTTCTCCATTGACAGCGACTGCTCAAGTTTAGACAGGGTCATTTGCTCAATGCCAAATCCGAGCAAATCGGCTAAGGTCTTTCTTATCGCCTGACGTTTCTGTTCGTTGGCTGCATAAATATCCGACTCGGTCTGGATGCTTTCAAGCAGCTTGCCAAGCGAGACCTCGTCACGCTTGATAACCAATTCGCGCATCTCATTGAGCCGCAACAGGCTTTGCTGTATATGCTCAATATCCCTGTCGAGGATGGTCAGCAATTCATCGACTTTACTTTCTATCTCTATCGCTTCTGCGTTCATATTCTCTTATCTAATGGCTTGGCCTTTGTACCTGCATCGGCCGATTCATTAAAAGATTTATATATATCCTTCCACAATCCCACGCCGCCGTTATTCGAAATATTGTTTCCAAGGTACATCCAGAATAATCCCTTGACCTGCTCTGAAGCACCGTCTTGGTCTTCGGAGTCCCAGTTTCCGATTGTGTTTTTCATTTCATCCAGAACCTTGGCCAGCAGAACCGACTCAAAGTCTTTGGCTATCTGTTTTTTTCGTTCATCCGAAGCGCCTTCGATTTTGCCCGCATCTTCAAGAGGCGAAGGCGACGAAACGACGCCGGTCAATAATAATTTGCCGACTTCCATCAAATTATCCTTACATTATTTCAAGTCTGGCCTGGAGGGCACCTGCTTTTTTCAATGCGTTAAAGATTGCTATAAGGTCCCGCGGCGTCGCCCCTATTGCGTTGAGGGTCCTGGCCAACTCTGCAACGGTAACTGTCTTCTGAACAGGAATCAGATACGCCTGTTTATCCTCGACCCCTATGATTGTGTCGGGCACCGTCACCGTCGTGCCGGAATCAGAGAAAGGCGCTATCGGCTGGGAAACGTTTGCGGTTTCCTTGACTTTAACAACCAGACTGCCCTGGGAAATCGCCACCGCCGATATGCCCACGTTTTCCCCGACCACTATCGTTCCCGTCCGCTCGTTGATAACCACCACTGCGGGAATATCAACCTTTACGTCGCCTTTGGTGATGTTGTCGATAAAGCCGGCTATACCCGCCTGATTTATTTCCGCAGGTATCCTGACTTTGATGGTCCCTGCATCAGCGACAGCCGTACTATCGGGATAAGATTTATTTATTGTTTTGCTTATCTGCTCTGCGGTCGCAAAATCACTATTTCTGAGATTGAGGGTTATTACCCTTTCACCTGCGGCATACTCGACAAAGGTAGCTATTTCTTCTTTTTCGACAGTTGCCCCGTTCGGTATCCGTCCGACCGTCTGATGGTTCTTTGTAATTGAGGCCTTATCGCCTGTTGCCGTCCAGCCGCCAAGCGAAAGCCCGACTGCCTGCGTCACGGCATAAACCTGCCCGTCAAGACCTTCCAGCGGTGTCGGTAAAAGCATCCCGCCCTGAAGACTCTTTGCATCTCCTATCGAGGATACGTCCACATCTATGCGAGTGCCCTCGCGGGCAAAGGGCCCCAGTTCAGCCGTTACCATAACGATGGCGATGTTGCCGCCTTTCAAATCGGTAGGCGAAAGTACCAACCCCGAATTTCTCAGTATATTGGTAAGCATCTGCTGCGAAGGCAGTGTGCTGTCACCTGTCCCGGCAAGGCCTATGACCAGCCCTATGCCGGTCAGCGGGTTGCTGCGGACACCCTGTATATCAACGATGTCCTTGATTCGCTCGCACCTGCCGACACCAGCCATGCTTAACAAAATTATCAACAAAAATGTCAAATGCGATTTCATAAACATTCACCCTTAAACAACATCGCAGAATTTAGAACGGCCAGATGACGTCAAATATTCCGCCCATCCAGCCGGGCCTGTTATATGACTCTGCTACGCCCTTGTTCTTTGAAACAATCCTGAAGTCCGCAACACGCTCGCTCTTGACGGAGTTGTCGAATGTAATGTCACTTGGCCTTACTATGCCGCTGATTTCGATTAGCTGCGTATCGCCTGCTATATTGCGGCTGCGCGTGCCAAGAACTACAAGATTTTTATTCGGCAGAATATCCACCACAACCACAGTAACGGAATCTTCGAAGCTGCGCTCATCCTTGTAGTCCGCCTTGCCTTTGAGCGAATTATCGGATTTAGCGCCCATGCCGAATTCACCGAGGTCGGCAAAATTGCCCAACTTCCCGTCAAAAGTAACCGAACGGTCTGTTGTCTTTTGCATGTCTCTCTTGGCCTTGTTATCGACCTTGCTGTCTTCGGTTATTTTGATTGTCAGCACATCGCCTATCTTTCGGGCCACGTCGTCGGCATATAACTCTTTCCTGTTTTTGTCTCTCTTGGCCCAGATGGAATCTGCCTGCACACAGGCAGTCAAACTCAACACACAAGCAAAGATTATCGTCAGTGTTATTTTATTATTCATTGGTTCTCCTTTTAAAAAACTGGTTCAACGGTTCCATCCTCATTGACTTTTGCAACTATTATTCTCTGCGAATCGGCGTTGCGAACTTTTATGTAATCACCGGCACAGGCCTCCTGCATGGTTTTTCCCATGGCAGTAATCAACAGCCCGCCCTTTTCAATCTTGATAATAACAGTCTGATTGCGCCCAACCACGGTCGCCGGTTTTACCGAACCCGTCATATCCGCACGAATCACGGTATTTGCAGCCAGTCTGCGTTTTGCAATAAGACCATAAGGCGGCTTCCAGTCCGCCGGCTCCGGCAAATTCGACACCGCATTTTCTATTTTTATATTATCAGTACCAAGCACTGCTCCTGCCGGAATATCCACAGCCGCTGCCGCTGCCCGGCAATTATATTTCAAATTGAAGCTCACCTGGCGAACATCAATCTCTTTGCCGTCCGCAAGCACGGCAACATATACCGTCGTCTGCCCGGATGAATTGCTCTGCGCCAACCGGCAGACAAGTTTCACATCCTTTGCCTCAAGCGGAACAACTAAATCCGCCGGCACTTTTACAGGTGTCTTTCGGCAAACTGAACCAGCAGGCTCCTTTTTCTCAAAAAACGATTTTGCCTGTTCAATGAATTCAGTACCACGTATGATTCTCTGCTGCTTCTTTACCGTTATCTTTTCAGCGCCGCTCAATGTCACGCTCGACGCCGGAATTCCGTTACAGGCCAGTCTGCTCAACAGCGTCTGTCTGTCAATAACAATCTCCTGACCGGCCGCTATCTGCCCCATGGCAATTTCGTCCGCCCTGTTCGTAAGAGCTTCCGGTCCGTGAATTACGGCAATCTGCCCCATAAGGATAGTATTATCCTTGACCGTTATGTCCCTGGGCAAATAAACCTGCAGCATGGAATTGTCAACTTTGCCGTCCAATGATGCGCTGCAAAATTGTCCGGCAGTCAGCAGGCAGGTAATCAAAATGATTGTAACTTTTTTACCGCTCATAATAATCCCTGTTAACCACTAACTATTCCATTTGCCGTTCGAAGCATATCGTCCCCCGCTTTTATTGCACGGGAGTTTATCTCGTATGCCCTCTGAGCGGTTATAAGATTTACAAGCTCACTTACCATTTGCACATTGGACTTCTCGAGAAATCCCGACAGAATGGCGCCAAGACCATTTTCACCCGGCGTGCCGGTCGTAGCTGTCCCGCTTGCATCAGTCTGTGCGTAAAGGTTATCTCCCTCGCTCGAAAGACCAGCCGGATTTGGGAACCGCGCCATTTGAAGAATGCCCACAACCGATACAGCACCAGTGGAATTGGTAACATTGACACCCCCATTTTTTTCGATGCTGATGGACACCGCATCGCTGGGAATGGTAATGGAAGGCTCCAGTGCATATCCGGAGGTGTTAACCAACTGGCCATTGGCATTCATCTGCAGCGCGCCGTCGCGTGTATATTTTGTGCTGCCGTCAGGCATGCTTACCTGGAAGAAACCTTCGCCTGTAATGGCGACATCGAGCGGTCTGCTCGTATTCTGAAGCTCACCAGCCGTGAAAACCTTCACCGTCGATGCGGGCCGAACGCCGCTGCCGACTTCCAGACCGCCGGGGGAATTTATACCTGATGCTATTTCCGTCCCTGCCTCCCTCATTTTAATATAAAGCAAGTCCTGAAAGTCAATCTGGCTTCTTTTGAAACCGGTGGTATTTATGTTTGCAAGGTTATTGGCAATCACGTCCACCATCATCTGCTGGGCCGTCATGCCAGTCGCTGCAGTAGAAAATGCTCTTAACATAATCTTTCTCCAATAATCAATAACCAATAATCAATGACATTAACCCATCGCCACACTCATGAGACTGCCTGACGCTTCTTTTCGGGCTGAGATAAACTTCATATTCGCCTCGTAAAGTCTGGACACCGTTATCATTCCAACCAGCTCATCAACCATCCTGACATTGGACGACTCCTGATAGCCCTGCTTTACAACCGTATGTTCCGCATCAACAGGTCTGATATTTTCATCCGGCATACGGAAACAGTTTAACCCGGCAGGCAGAAGGTTTTTCTCGTTGTCCCCGAAATCCACAATTCTGAATTTCCCGATGACCGCCCCGCCGGCACTGACACTTCCGTCATTGGCGACATTCACCTGTGAAAGTCCGATGCCGTTAGGTATCGTTATAGGCCCCGACTGACCGGCCACGCCCCTTCCCTGCGAATCCACCACTTGGCCGTTCTGGTTTGTCTGGAACATACCGTTACGAGTATAAAGCGGCCCTTCCGGTGTCTCTATCACAAAAAATCCCTTGCCGCAAACCGCAAAATCCAGCGGTCGCCCTGTCTCTATCACATTGCCCTGAGAAAAATCAAACATCGTCCGCAAATCGATGCCTGCCGGAGTTTGGGGTTCTACGCCGCTCTGCTGTGCCTCAAGTGATTTTGAAAATACATTGCATCTGCGTTTGTAGCCAACCGTGCTCGAATTGGCCAGGTTGTGCGTAATTATGTCAAGCTCCTGCATTAACGCATTTACGCTTGAGCTGACCTGTGTTGTAATTTCTGACATTTTTAGACCTTTTTGGCAACCACCGCCAGCTCAGGGGCAGGGGCATTTTCCATGCCATTTGTCGAATCCGAATCATCTCCGCTCTGAGCACTCATTTTTACCGATGCGGCATTTGTTACACAAACCAGTTCATTAATCTCGGCATCACTCAGACCGGTCAATTCAACCGCTATTGAAAAACCTTTTTCGATGGTCTTGACGTGCCTGACTTCGCCGATGTCCTCTACTATTCTTGACGGTTTCGTTTTCCCATGCAGTGCCTGATTCTGAGTATCACCCTTATCGAGTTCGAACACCACCAGAACCCTGTCTCCTACTTTCACTTCCATCGGCTCTTCTATGCGAAGCCCAGGTCCTGCCAGTTCGGTAACAACCGCAGAAACAAATTCCGGGGGCTTCAAAAAACTGCCGATATTGCTCAATAAATTCTGCCACGCTGCGGAAACCCCCGTTTTGCTTTCACCTTTTACCTGATGTGTTTTTTCAAACGGGAAATGTGCTATAAAACCCGGCTTACTTACCGGAACACGAAGGAAACGGCGGCGGTTCACGAACCTCACCTCGTCGCTATGGTTTAAAACCAGCACATTGCCGTCATAACCGACAACCGTTGTGTCAAACTCCCAGACGGATGCCCCGAAATAGTAATGCACTCGCCAGACCTCGCCGAAATTGATTCTCAGCGGTGTTACGAGTTTAACCGTCAGCTCCATTTCAGTATTTTCTATAACTGCCGCCTCAATCTCGTCTGAAACACGGTCCATTCGGCGTGTTATATGAACGTTCTTGCCTGTTGGTATCTGCCTGCTGCTCAGTTTCCCAGGTTTGCCCATTGTTCCTGCCGATGACAAAGTGAACTGACTCTGAAAACCCAGCTTCTCGCGAAGAAAAGACAGTTCGGTTTTCAGTTGCCTGATTTCTTCCGGCCCCTGCCCTTTGGCAATGTTTTCTGCTATAACCACCGCCGCTCCGCGGTCAAAAGCATTATCCATCGTGAACACATCGTCCTTTTGTTCGCTCCCCGCCCTGGCTGCCACAGCGACTATTATCTGAAGTTCGCGGGCACTTAATCCTTTTTTTTCCGCATATTTAAGGAACAACTCGTTGGAGGCCTTTCTCTCCTGCCTTGTCCGGCGTATGTTTATCAGCAAAAGCAACCCCGTCAAAACGACAATCGTAAGCAGCGCACATATAATAAACAGGCGATGTGTCATAAAACTGCCGTTGCTCTCGAACTGTCTGGCAGCCTGCAATCGCTCCAGCGGCGTCAGTGCCAGTGTCCCGATGTTTAACAATGTCGTTATTATAAGAGAGGTTATCATTCCAGGCTTTCTGAAATTATCAGGCGATAAGGCGTGTCAACTCCTGAAGTATTTCGTTGGCAACCTTAATGGTTCTCGCATTGGCCTGGAAGCCGTTCTGTGCCTGAATCATATTGACAAACTCCGTCGCCACATCGGCATTCGATTTTTCCAGTGCCCCTCCGAAAACTCGGCCTATACGCCCATCGGTCCGGCCTGTCGTATCCGCCACGCCGGAGTTGGCTGACTCGCTAAAGAAACCGTTGCCGGCACTCTCCAGAGCGGATGCATTTCGGAATAACGCTATCTGTAAAGCCGCAATAGTCATCTTTTCGCCGTTTGAGAAGGCGCCGATAACCACGCCTGATTTATCAACTGTTACAGATGAAAGCTGGCCTATCCCATAACCATCCTGTAACCTTGCCGCTGCAGTTGAATTGCCGCCAAACTGCGTCAATCCGTTCATCTCGCCTTCGTTGCCGAAGTCCATTGCTATTATCTGCGGGGTTGTAGGATCTTCTGCAAACGTGATTTCAAATTCCGGTACGGCGGAACCGCCTAAACCGGCGTAAGAACCATCGTTCGAGTTGAAGGTTATGCCGTTGATCCTGCGATTCGCCATGGTTATCTCATTAATATCACCGGTAACAGAAGTCAATACCATATCCCATGTATTTGCAGTATCAGTCCGGACAAATGCCCCTGAAAGAACATGCCTCTCGCCCCGAGAATCAAAGATTGTGATACTGATGTCTTTGATTTCTTCACCGCCCACCGTTGTCATCTCAAAGTAGCCCGGCATTGTCATTTCGCCGTCGCCGGAATAAGCCAGCGTTATATCTGACTTGCTGTAACCGCTGGTATTATCAGTTATCCGTATCTTGCCGTCGACCAAAGAGGCAGTGGCGTTGCCCCCAAGAGCTCCCACCGCAGGGACACCTTTTACCGTTTCTGCTATCGATGCGATTATGTCAACAGCACCGGCATCTTTCAAGGAAGATGTAATCGTAATCGGGTCGGTATCACCCAATGTATTGGCAAATGTAAAAGTTACATCGTCGGCAATAGGTCCGGAAACCGTTATGTCATCCACTTCAACGGTTGACAGCGCCTCTAAGGCGGTCTTAATCTCACCGGCTGTAGCATTCCAATTAATAGCAGCGGTTGTCTGACCGCCGTATGTAAGGGTAAATGTGCCGCTCGCCGGTGCCGCGCTTAACGCAGCCGTCTGAACTTCAGATATAGGCGCAACCCCATTGTCGGTATTCAGCCAGGTCAAAATATCGCCCATTGTTGTTGTCGAACCAATGTCAAACGTGTCGCTCAGGTCGCTACCGTCGTGGTTGAATCCTGTAAGTGTTATTGTTCCTGCGTCACCTGTACCCATCTTTCCACCAACACCTGAGCCGCCTGTGAACTGGTCAATCTCCCCGATGGTTGTGGTTAATCCCGCCGCCGTCCCTGTCGTCGTCCCGCTCCCATAGGTATAAGCGATATCCGATGTAACCACCTGTGCCTGTGCTGTGGACAGCGACGAATCCTCACCCAGGTTGCCGGCTACGGTTATCTCCGTGGTGGCATGTGCCGGCAGTACAGCACCGTACGGCACAAAAATATTGTCGCTTCCAGCTACCGAGCCGATTCCTTCGACCTGATTATCACGCTGAACAAAATATCCGGTAGCACCGTCGACCAGGTTTGAATCTGCATCAACCGCAAATGCACCTGCACGAGTGTAGAACTTCTGCCCTGTGCTGTCAGTCACCGCAAAATACCCGTTCCCTTCTATCGCCAAATCCAGAGGATTGCCTGTATTTATGATGTTACCCTGTACCATATTCGGGGTTATGCCTGACACTGCAACACCGGTGCCAATCTGAATCGGATTTGTGCCGCCGGTGAGAGCCGTAGGCCCCGATGCTCTTTTTATCGTCTCGCTAAGCAATTCCGAAAAAGTTATCCTGCTTCCCTTAAAGGCGGTTGTATTGATGTTGGCCAGGTTGTTGCCGGCCACATCGAGCATCTTCTGATGTACCTGTAATCCCGAAACTCCGGATGCCAATGCAAAACTCATTTTTATATCTCCTTATATTTTTATCAATCTCAGATTCGATTTTTAGTTTTTCACCGCGACCACTTCATCCAGACCTAAAACATGGTCGCCTACGACCAGCATATTTTTGCCGTCCTGTTTATAAACCTGATTTACAATTCCCTTCATAAGAGCAGTGCTCCCCGTATCCGTTTGCACCAAAAATGTAACCTCCCTGCCTAAAAGAGAATTGGCATACGAACCTTCAACATTTGAAAGCACCTGCGAAAAATTAGTATTCATCGACTCGAGCTGCTGCAGTTGCGATAACATCGCCAACTGAGTTGCCATTTCATTGTTGTCCATCGGCTCCAGCGGATTTTGGTTCTGAAGCTGCGACACGAGAATCTTCATATAATCAGTTTGGATTTTACTTGATGAGCCAATCGCTGATATCGAGTCCATAAATTTTACTCTCTTAAAAAATTTTATTTCAAATACATCCTTCAGACGGACATCAGCAAGTCAGCAATTACCGTGCCAGAAGAAATTAAATTAAGCCTATATTTAGCCGCAACTACTTACAACAAATGATGTTACCGTAAATAAAAAGTCAGGAAAACACTGCTATAGATATGGCTAAAAATTTTCCACAGGATATTTTTTCCTGCATGCGGAAAAATTTTCCGCTTTTTTTAACGGCGACAGAAGGCATTCTTATTCCTCGCTGGTCCTATAACAAAAATAACGTCCCATAAAAATTCAAAATTAAAAATAGTCTTAAACTCCGCAATTTTTACTTTTTATTTTTAATCTTTGATATTATGGGCCGGTCCCATAAAAAATTAAAGCCGGCTGCCGGTTTCTGCCGATTTATTGGACACTCACATAATCTAGATATGGTGACATTCACTGACGTTTGTTTGGAACAAGGATGGTCTTAAACAGAATTGTTGCAGTAAGCAGGGAATCGGAGATTCAGCAACTGGCGCGCCGCATCGGCCGCGAAGTATTCGCCGCCGACAACATTGCTGAGGCCTTCGATATCATCAGAACAGCCGACCCTGATTTAATAATTATTGACACCAATATCGGCTTATGTGATGTCCGCCAATTCCTTGATATACATCTGACGCAAAATAAAAATCCCGAAAATGTCCCCGTAGTGATTGTCGCCTGCGGCCAAACTGGAACTGATTCATCTGAGGAATTCATACGGGTGGGAGCTTGCGATTATATAAACGGCCCGCAGGATTACCATCGGCTGGAACTTATAGCAGCCCAAATAAAAAATAAATCCCAAACAGAAACCGAAAACTCAGGGAAAAACCTTAAAGACTTTTTTGCCGAAGATTGTGCCGCCGCTGCTTCCATAGTCGGTCTGAGCAAGGCGATTCTAAACAATCTCAAAATGATTAAACTCGTCGCTGCCAGCAGATGCAACCCCGTCCTTATAGTCGGCGAAACAGGAACGGGCAAGGAACTGGCAGCAAGAGCAATTCACAATTTACGGCATCAAAATGAGCCGTTTGTAGCCGTAAACTGTGCCGCCCTGACAGCTAATCTACTGGAAAGCGAACTCTTTGGCCACGCCAAAGGTTCTTTCACCAGCGCCGACAGCGAAAAAACAGGTCTGATGGAACTGGCCGGCTCAGGAACGATATTCCTCGATGAGATAAGCGAAATGCCGATAGACCTCCAGGCCAAGATTCTCCGCGTCCTGCAGGAAAAAACCTTCCGGAAGGTCGGCGGAATCAAAAACATCCCCTGCAATTCTACCATAATTGCTTCGAGCAACCGAAACCTGCAAAAAGAAGCTCAGGCAAACCGCTTCCGCCTTGACCTCTACTACCGTCTGAATATCTGCCCTGTGGTTATCCCTCCTCTAAGAGCCCACGACCGCAGGGACGACATACCCATTCTGGCTCAATATTTTTTGAGAACATCGACCTTATGCCCGGACAAAAAAGGCAAAATAACATCCCTGACTAAATTAGCCCTTGAAGCCCTGCAGAAACACGATTGGCCCGGCAATGTTCGTGAACTCCGCAATGTTATCGAAAGGGCAATCCTGTTAGAGACAACAGAGAAAATAGGCCTGGGCAGCATTTTAATCAACCCTGCCGACTGCAATGAACTTGCAGCGGCGCCTTCTGCGGGCCACGTCAGGGAGTTTTCACTGGCAAAGGCCGAACAGCAGCTCATCGGCCGCGCTCTTAAAGAGACCGGCTGGCAAAAAACCCATGCCGCTGCTCTGCTCGGTATAACAAGGGCTACTCTCTACGCCAAGGTCAAGCAGTACAACATCAAAAAGAACTCGAACAACGACCCCACCGACGAGCTTACCGAAGCCGAAAACGAATCGCAAACAGAGGAATTTTCCTCTTTCTCCCCAGAACCAGCGGAAGTTATATAATACCAACCCAGCCGGTTTTTCGGCCGTTGAATCGTACATAGGGTGTACATAAGTC
>Ga0315284_10002224_pt1 | contig 27864 bp, 18 predicted proteins | sample YL17G09_16_MG_FD_203696 | JGI IMG/M metagenome (GOLD analysis project Ga0315284, IMG submission 203696) | Sediment microbial communities from Yellowstone Lake, YNP, Wyoming, USA - YL17G09_16 | ecosystem: Environmental > Aquatic > Freshwater > Lake > Sediment | place: USA: Wyoming | collected...
CACAGGTTGCCGTCATTGGGAACCACCCCGACCGGGCTGGTCACGCGCACGATCTCATCACCGCCGTTCACGTTGAGATAGAGCTGACAGCCCACGCCGCAATAGACACAGGTGGTCCGGGTCTTCGAAAGATGCGTACACTGTCCTTTGCCTTTGGCCGCCCGCTCGTACAGCGCTCCCGTGGGACAGGTCGATATGCACTGGCCGCACAGCTCGCAGGTCGAGTCGTTCAACGGCATGTCGAACGCGGTGGACACCTCCACACTCGCCGCCCTGTCCTTGAAGGTGAGGGCGTTGTCCATCTGCACTTCCTGACATATCCTGACGCACCGCCCGCAACGGATGCACTTGCCCACTTGGTACTCGATCGCCTCGTTTCCGGCCGTGTAGTTGTCGCCATTGGCGCCAATGGCCGCCAGTTGGAAGACCTCGTCGCTCAATTGGTACTCGTACCCGTATCGCTGGAGTTTGCACTCGCCGTTTTCATCACACGTCGTGCATACGCCCCGATGCTCGTAGAACAGAAGCTCCAGGATGGTTCGTCTCAACTGGCGAATCAGGTCCGTGTTCGTGCGAACGACCATTCCCTGGCCGACTTGGAACGTGCAAGCGGTGACAGGGGCACGCTGGCCTTCAACCTCCACCAGACACAGCCTGCACGCCCCGGCGGGCTTGAGCCTTGGATCGTGGCACAGGTTTGGGATATCGATCCCGTTCTCCAGGGCCACTTCGAGGATAGTCCGGCCGCTCCTTGCGGAGAACGCCTGTCCGTCTATCGTGATCTGGATCGTTTCACCCATGGTTCGTTATCTGGTGATCGCCTTGAATTTACATGTCTCGAAGCACTGCCCACACTTGACGCACTTGTCCTGGGCAATGCTGTGTTTCTCTTTCTTGGCCCCGGAAATGGCGCCAACGGGACAGGCTCTTGCACAGGCCCCGCATCCCACGCATGCGTCGGTGATCTCGTATCCCAGCAGGGCCGTGCACACACCCGCGTGACACTTCCTGTCGGCGATGTGCTGCACGTACTCCTCCCGGAAGTTCTTCAGCGTGCTCAGGACCGGCTTGGGGGCCGTCTGGCCGAGCCCGCACAGTGATGTCTTGCCGACGTGTTCGGCGAGCCGTTCGAGGATCGCAAGGTCTTCCATGCGTGCATTGCCGGCGCAGATGGCCTTCAATATCTCGAGCATTTTCCTGGTGCCCACGCGGCAGGGAGTGCATTTGCCGCAGGACTCGGCCTGCACGAATTGAAGGAAGTATCGGGCGACGTCGACCATGCATGTGGTCTCATCCATGACGATGAGGCCGCCGGAACCCATGATCGCGTCGATCTGCTGGACGCTGTCGTAGTCGATCTCGTAGTCCAGGTACTTCGCGGGCACGCAGCCGCCGGAGGGGCCGCCCAGTTGTGCGGCCTTGAACTGGCTGCCGTTGCCTACCCCGCCCCCGATGTCATAGACAATCTCACGAAGCGTCGTGCCCATCGGCACTTCCACCAGGCCCGTATTTTCGATCTTGCCGGCGAGAGCGAAAATCTTTGTGCCCTTGCTCTTTTCCGTTCCGATGGCGCTGTACCACCCGGCCCCGTTCTTCATCACGAGCGGGACATTCCCGAACGTCTCGACGTTGTTGATGTTGGTTGGCCGGCGCATATAGCCGCTTTGTGCCGGGAATGGCGGACGCGGGCTCGGCATGCCCCTTTGACCCTCCAGCGACGCGATCAAGGCGGTCTCCTCCCCGCAGACGAAAGCGCCTGCCCCCATTCGCACCTTGATGTCAAAACCGAAGCCTGTGCCGGCGATGTCCTTGCCGAGCAGCCCTTTTTCCCTGGCCTGCTTCAGTGCGATGCCTACGTGTTCGACTGCAATCGGGTACTCCGCCCGGACATAGACAATTCCCGTCGCTACCCCGATGGCGTATGCGGCGATGATCATGCCTTCGATGATGCGGTGCGGGTCGCCCTCCAGGAGGACGCGGTCCATGAACGCCCCCGGATCACCCTCGTCGGCATTGCAGATGAGGTACTTCTCATCGCCCGGCGCCTGCCGGCAGAACTTCCACTTCAACCCGGTCGAGAAGCCCGCGCCTCCGCGTCCTCTCAGGCCGGATGCGATCATCTCCTCGATAATGTCCTGCGGCGTTCGCTCGGTGAGGACTTTCACTGCTGTTATATAGGTGCCGCGCTCGATGGCATGGTCGATCTCCCTCGGGTCGATGCGCCCGCAATTCTCCAGGACCAGTCGTCGCTGCCTCCTGTAGAAACTGACGTCTTCGATTCTGGGCTGCGGCCGGCCATCCTGCACGACGGCGAGCCTCTCCACGGGCAAATGATTCCGGATCGTCCGCGCGATGATCTCATCGACGTCATCAGGTGCGATGCCGCCGTACAGGAAGTTGTCGGGCTCGATAAGGACGACTGGTGCTTTCGCGCACAGGCCGATGCAGCCGGTCTGGACAACGGAAACCTCGTCGGCGAGCCCCAAAGCATCAAGTCTTTCCCGAAACTTTGCCGCCACGTCTGCCGCTCCAAGCGCCCTGCACCCGGTCATGCAAATCAGGACTCTCGTGCCGTGTTTCCTCGCTTCATCCTGGAGTTGCCTGTGCAGTTGCTCGATGGCTCTCAGTGATTGGATCTTAGGCTGTGGCATGCTTGTTATTTGTACCTGTCCAGTATCCCCTTGACCCTGGTCGAGGTCATGCTGCCGTAGTAGTCGTTGTCCACCATGACCACCGGTGCCAGAAAGCACGTGCCCAGACAGGCGACGGTCTCAAATGTGAAACGCATGTCCTGGGTGGTCCGGCCTTCGGTGATTCCCAGCTCGCGACTGATGGCCTGGATCATGCCGTGCCCGCCCCTTACGTGACAGGCTGTGCCGCGACAGCAGCGGACCGTGTGCCGTCCATGTGGCTCAAGATGGAACTGCTCATAAAAGGTCGCCACCCCATAGATCTGACTGGCTGGAATGCCTGTCCGCCGGCTCATTTCGAGCAACACCCCGGGCGGCAGATAGCCGTACCCCGCCTGGATCTCCTGAAGAAGGGGGCTCAGGTCTGTCGCTGTGACCCGTCCCCGTGAGGCCAGAATCTTGTCCAGCACTCCCATGTCCACGCAAGAAGCCCTACTCAACGTCACCATATGGTCGTCCTATCTCCCAGCCATCCCGAGTTTAGAATAATCACAGGGGCGAGACTATTGTGGAAAGTACGTACAGAAGTGATTCTGCGCGAATCTTCAGCATTTTTGTTGCGCTTGGCGCAGGCGCCGTCCGGAGAATCCCTCTTGCGATCAGTGGATGAGCGTGATGACTGCGATCCGAGAGTTCATTCAGACTCACATGGATGACGTGGCGCCGGTATTCGACTATGATAAGGGATGCCCGTGCTTCAGATTATACGCACGGGACTTTATCCAAGCTTCCGGAGAGTCGTACCGTGCACGACCAACTATGGGAACAACTTGCCAGACTGGACCGAATGGAGATCGCAGGAAGAGCCGGCTGCCAACACATGGCCGAATACGATTCTTTTGCCATTTTCCTGCTGAACTGTGAGTATTTGGTCGATGTCGCCCAGAGGACAATCCGGACCATCGCTAAGACGCCCGACACCCCCTTGGCCGGCTATCTTGAGCAACTCTGCATACTTGCCTATCTCGTGAATGCGCGGGACTTGCCCCCGGCAGGCAAGCTCGTCAGCGTGGAAGGGCTCGATGCCGGCGGTTTCTTCTTTCGCGGCTCGCACAGGCTTCCTGTGGAGAAACTGGCTGATGCATTTGGGTCGAACCCGTTGCTGCTGCACGAAGCCGGGCGGCGGTTGAACGCTGTTTCGCGAGCTTTTGGCGATGCTGCGATCGAATTATTAGTACTTCCACGTATATCAATAGTAGTCATCCTCTGGGCAGCCGACGACGAATTCGCGGCTCGGGCCTCAATTCTTTTCGACCAGAGTGCCTCCGTGCAGTTGCCCCTGGACGCCCTTTTTGCGGTCGGGACGCTGACAATCAGTACTATTGTAAGTAGTGCAAAGACAGTTGGTTAGCCATTTGCTGGCATCCACGGCAGCCGTTGACAACGGGGCCCTCGTTGATATCCGGGCCATGTTCATGCGGTCGGACAAGCCAGCCCACAAGCGGGTATACGTAGTTTCCACAATGGTTGCATGTTTGTGCAGGCGATTATGATACCAACCGGGTGTTTCGTCGTATATAGTCTCAATAAGTGCTCCGAGCCATGAGAGTATCTGTAGACAAGCCTTGATCTAGTTGGGTCAGGTGGCAACTATAACGTTCTTCGTTAACATCGGGCTGAGGTCGGGCGGGGATCAGTGGAACCGGTGTATACAAGCTCGGATGTTGTACTTGTTTGCGACATTCGGCAAAGATTAGATCAGGACGGCCGCGTTGCAGTTGGGCATGAAGATAGCGATTGGTGGCAAGGGAGGGGTAGGCAAGACGACCGTCTGCGCAGTCTGGGCCCAGCTTTTCGCCAATGAAGGCCACGACGTCCTGGCCATCGATGCTGATCCCAGTCTGAGCCTCGGCGCCGCTTTCGGTCTGCCGATAGAGCAGAGTCCCAAGCCGCTCATCGAGATGAGAGATCTGATTGCCGAGCGGACGGGCACGAAAAGAGATGCAGCCGGGGCCTACTTCCGGCTGAACCCCTCCGTGAGCGACCTCCCCGAGGAGCACTGGCTGCGAGTGGGCAACGTGAAGCTGCTCGTCCTCGGCGCCGTAACGCGGGCCGGCGGCGGTTGTGCCTGCCCGGAGGGCGCGTTTCTGAAGGCCTTGCTGACACACACGATCCTCCAGCGGGACGAGCTTGTTCTGGTCGATCTGGCGGCAGGGGTGGAGTTCATGGGCAGGGCGAGCGTCCAGGGGATCGACGCCTTCGTCGTGGTCGTTGAGCCTGGCAGCCGCAGCATCGAGACGGGCAGAAACATCGCCGCCATGGCAAGCGACCTGGGAATCGGCTGTGTCGCCGCCATCGCCAATAAGATAACGGAGCCGAGTCAGATCGAGATCATCCGCTCGGAGCTGGATGGCATTACGCTGTTGGGCTCTCTGCCGTACAGCAAATCGGTTCAGGATGCGGATTTGAGACGCTCGGCCGTGATGCAGGCCGATGCGGCTGTGGTGCGCGAGTTGGATAGGGCAAGGCAACGCCTTGTGGAACTCGCCACGAATGTCAAGATTTGAGCGGGAAACATGGCCATTGTGGGTCCTACAAGGCCTCCAATATCATCTGTTCTCCCAAAGGACTATACGGGTCGATGAGGAATTTGCATGGAGCCAAGTAAGCGAAGTAGCGACAAAGCTGCACAGGAAATGATCAGCCGCATGGCTGAGCTGGGCCAGCAGAATGCATGGGACAGACTCGATGCCCAACTGCCGCAATGCGGATTCGGAAAACAGGGGGTGTGTTGCCGCATCTGCAGCATGGGGCCGTGTCGGATCTCCAAGAAAGCGTCGGTTGGCGTCTGCGGCGCCGATGCCGATACCATCGTGGCACGCAATTTCCTGCGAATCGTTGCCGCCGGCGTTAGCGCCCACAGCGATCACGGGCGCACCGTGGCGGAGGTGTTCCTCGCCGCGGCGAAGGGGGAAGCCCCGGACTACCGGATCAAGGACGTTGTGAAACTGAATAAACTGGCCAAGGAATTCGGCGTGGAAACCGCCGGACGTTCGCCTCAGGACATCGCGGTCGATGTGGGGGAGATTGCGCTGGCCGAGTTTGGCAAGCCGCGAGGGACTCAGTTGATGACCCGGCGGGCGCCAAAGCCGCGACAGGAACTCTGGCAGAAGCATGGAATCACGCCCCGCGCGATCGACCGCGAAGTGGTTGAATCCCTGCACCGCAGCGCCATGGGTGTGGATCAGGATTACCGCAACGTGCTGCGGCAGGCCAGCCGGGTGGCCCTCGCCGACGGCTGGGGAGGCGCCATGCTGGCGACGGAATTGCAGGATGTTCTCTTTGGGACGCCATCTCCGGGACGCGGCGAAGTGAACATGGGCGTGCTCAAGGCCGACGAGGTCAACATCATCGTACATGGGCACGAGCCGATTCTCTCGGAGATGATCGTCGCGGCGTCTCAGGATAAGGAACTGCTGGCCGAGGCCGGAAAGGTCGGGGCCAAGGGAATCAACGTGGCGGGGACCTGCTGTACCGCCAACGAGCTGCTGATGCGGCACGGCATCCCCATCGCGGGCAACTTCCTCAATCAGGAGTTGGTCATAGCCACCGGCGCCATCGAGTTGATGGCGGTGGACGTCCAGTGCGTGATGCAGGGACTGGCCGAGGTGGCCAGGTGCTACCATACGAAGCTGGTGACCACGGCCGACAAGGCGAGAATCGCCGGCGTCGAGCACGTGAGCATGGATGAAAAGACGGCGATGAAGACCGCCAAGGAACTCGTCAGGATGGCCATCGCCAACTACAAGAACCGTGGCGAAGTCTACATCCCGGCCGGCAAGGAAAAAGCGGTCGGCGGCTTCAGTTTCGAGTCGATCAACTACATGCTGGGCGGCCGGTTCCGGGCGAGCTTTCGGCCACTCAACGACAACATCATCAACGGGCGAATCCGCGGGATCGTCGGCATCGTCGGCTGCACGAATCCCAAAGTGACCCAGGATTTCACGCATACGACCCTGGCCCGCGAGCTGATCAAGCGAGATATTCTCGTGCTGACCACGGGTTGCGCGACGATTGCCTGCGGCAAGCAGGGGCTTGCCAATCCGAAGACGGCCCTGGATCTCGCGGGGCCGGGTCTGCGGGAAGTCTGCGAAGCCGTCGGCATTCCGCCGATCCTGGCGTGCGGCAGTTGCGTGGATAACAGCCGGCTGCTGGTGGCCTGTAGCGAGCTGGTGCGCGAGGGCGGCCTCGGCGAGGACCTCTCAGACCTGCCGGTGGCCGGTGCGTGCCTGGAGTCGATGCACGAAAAGGCGATCGCGATCGGTCAGTACTTCGTGGCCAGCGGGGCCCTGGTGGTCTTCGCGGAAGACATCCTGCCCATCAGCGGTAGCACGAACGTCAGCGAGTATCTGTACGGCGGCATTGAGAAGGACCTCGGCGGCCACTGGGCCATCGAGTCCGATCCGGTCAAGGCCGCAAAGATGCTGCTCGCGCACATTGAGAGCAAGCGGGATGCCCTGGGGATCAATAAGACCAAGGAGCGCAAGCTGTACGACATGGCGGACAGGCGGGCGTTGGCGGTGGAGTAGCAGGGACGTCATCGGGATCAAGGGCGGCTGGAAAGGATAGAGAAAGGTTGATTGAATGTCGAGACTCATTGCATCCTCGGCGATACGCGGTGCACACAAGATAGCGAAGCAGGCGGAGGATTCCCTGGCCCGGGCCATCAAGGAGAAGGGCAGGGATTCCAAGGTCGAGTTCCCCAACACTGGCTACTATCTGCCCATCATCTACTCCATGACCGGACGCACGGTCGAGACGCTGGCCGATCTCGAAGGGGTGATGGAAGAGATCCGTGGCCTGCTGCCGCCGTACGTCGATGAGAACTTCTGGATTCCCTATCTGGGGCCGGCCCTTGACGCGGGCATGGCCACCCTGTTTGCGGAAGAGGTGATCGAAGCGTGCAAGTACCTGATCGGGCCGAACCCCGTGCAGGACATCTGGCTGGGCGCCGCCGACGACGTCATCCTGCGCGAGCGCGGGATTCAATTCGTCGATGGCACAGCTCCGGGTTTCGCCGCCATCGTCGGCGCCGCCCCGGATGTTGAGACGGCCGTGACGATCGCCCGCAAGCTGCAGGAGCGGAGCCTGTACGTGTTCATGTGCGCACACAACAACGGAACGAGCTTCGCTGAGCAGCTTGTGGAAGGCGGCGTGCAGTTGGGGTGGGAGACGCGTCTCGTGCCCTTCGGCCGCGACATTACCGCCGCGATCTACTCGCTCGGCTTTGCCAGCCGGGCGGCCTTGAGCTTCGGCGGCGTGCAGGCGGGCGATTTCCGGCGCAATCTGCTCTACAACAAGAATCGAATCTTCGCGTTCGTCATGGCCTTGGGCGAGGTGACGGACGAGTGGTATGCTACGGCGGCCGGCGCCATCAACTACGGCTTTCCGGTCATCGCCGACAGCGATATCCCTGAAATCCTTCCGACCGGCGTCTGCACCTACGAGCACGTCGTGTCCAGGATTCCGCACGACAAGATCGTGGAAAAGGCCGTGGAGGTCCGCGGCCTGAAGGTCAAAGTGACGCAGATTCCGATCCCCGTGCCCGTCAGTCCGGCGTTCGAGGGCGAGCGAATCCGCAAGGAGGACATGCAGAGCGAATTCGGCGGGCAGAGGACGCCCGCATTCGAATGGCTGCGCATGCGGGAGCTCGATGAGGTCGAGGACGGCCTCGTCCGGGTGGAAGGGCCCGATATCGACACCGTCGAGCCCGGCGGGAAATTGCCGCTGGGAATCCTGGTGGAGGTGGCGGGCAGAAAAATGCAGACCGACTTCGAGCCCGTGCTTGAGCGGCAAGTGCATACCTTCATCAATGAGGCCCAGGGCATCTGGCACATGGGCCAGCGCGATATCAACTGGGTGCGCGTCAGCAACGGCGCGTTCAAGGCGGGATTCCGGCTCGAACATATCGGCAAGCTCCTGCACGCCAAGTACCATGATGAATATTCGAATATCCTGGACAAGGTCCAGGTCGCGCTCTACACGACGGAAGCGCAGGTGCTCGCTCTGCGCCGGCAGGCGCAAGCGGTGTATGCCGACCGCGACGCGAGATTGGCCGGCATGACGGACGAAGACGCGGAGATATTCTACTCGTGTCTGCTGTGCCAGAGCTTCGCGCCGAGTCATGTGTGCGTGGTGTCGCCCGAGAGGCCGGGATTGTGCGGGGCCTATAGCTGGCTCGATTGCCGGGCCGCCCATGAGATCACGCCGTCCGGGCCGAACCAGCCGATCCCCAAAGGCACGTGCGTGGAGCCGAAGGTCGGCCAGTGGGACAGGGTCAACGCCTTTGTCGTCTCCTCCAGCGGCGGCAAGATCGAACGAATGAGCCAGTACAGCATGATTGTCGATCCGATGACGTCGTGCGGGTGCTTCGAGTGTATCGCCGCGATTCTGCCCATGACCGGCGGCATCATGATCGTCAACCGGGAGTTTCCGGAGATGACGCCCAGCGGCATGAAGTTCTCGACGCTTGCCGGCACCGTCGGCGGCGGCCAGCAGACCCCGGGCTTCATCGGCCACTCCAAACACTATATCGGCTCGAAGAAATTCATCGCCGCCGAGGGCGGAATCCGGCGCATCGTGTGGATGCCGACGACGCTCAAGCAGGAGCTTCGCGACGTGCTCATCAAGAGGGCCGAAGAGCTCGGAATCGGGGGCGAAGAGTTTCTCGCCAAGATTGCCGACGAGACGACGGCGACGACGGAAGAGCAGGTCCTGGAGTTCATTACCAACGCCGGTCATCCCGTCACGACAATGGACCCGATGTTCTAAAGTGAGGACGTTATGGCTTTGACAGGTTTGGACATTTTCAAGTTACTGCCCAAGACGAACTGCAAGAAGTGCGGCATGCCCACGTGCCTGGCGTTTGCCATGCAGCTCGCTCAGAAACGCGCGAAACTGGACGCCTGTCCGGAGGTCTCCGAGGAGGCGAAGCAGAAGCTGGCCGCGGCGGCGGCGCCTCCTATGCGCAGGGTTGCATTTGGATGTGGCGATACACAGGTCGCGGTCGGCCAGGAGACTGTGCTGTTCCGGCACGACGAGAAGTTCCACAATCCCACGGTGGTGGCCGTGACGGTCTCGGACAAGCTCGCCGGGCAGGCACTGCGGGACCGCATCCAATCGGTCAATGCGCTTCAGTTCGAGCGCGTCGGAACGCACATTGGGATCAGGGCCGTCGCGGTCGTAAATGAAAGCAGATCGGCGGATACTTTTGCCCAGGTCTGTTCGACCGTGAAGGAGATGACCAGCCTTGCCATGATCCTCGTGACGGATTCCCCGACCGCCATGGGGGCGGCCGTGCAGCGCGTGGGGCAATCCATGCCGTTGCTTGCCGGGGCCACTGTGAATACGGCCGAGGCTATGGCCAAAGTCGCCAAGGCGGCGGGTTGTCCCCTCGTCGCCAGGGCCGGGTCGATCGAGGAGCTCGCTGATCTCAGTGAGAAGGTCAAGGCCGCAGGGGTGGAGGACATCGTGCTGACCCTCGATGCCCCGACACTGGCGGACCAACTCTACGGGTTATCGCGCGTGCGGGTGTTGTCGTTGAAAAAGGTCTTCCGGCCGCTCGGCTATCCGGTGCTGTCCTTCGTTGGCGGCGGCGATGCAAGCCGGCAGGGCGCGATCGCCATCAGCCTGGCGTGCAAGTACTCGAGCATCGTGGTCTTCGACACGATTGAGCCCTGGGTGCTCCTGCCCCTGCTGACGGCCGTGGCGAACATCTACAGCGACCCGCAAAAACCGGTGCAGGTGGAGCCGAAGGTCTATGCGATTGGCGAGCCGAACGAGAACTCCCCGCTGATGTTCACGACGAACTTCTCGTTGACGTATTACAGCCTCGAGTCTGACGTGGAGGCCAGCCGGGTGCCCAGCTATATTCTCGTGGTCGATACGGAAGGCACCAGCGTGCTGACGGCCTACTCCGGCGACAAGCTCAACGAGAAAGCCGTCGCCCAGGCCATGCTCAAACACGACGTCGCGAAACTGGTCAAGCATCGCAAGCTGATCATCCCCGGGTACGTCGCCGTCATGAGCGGCAAGCTCGAAGAGGCCACGAACTGGGAAGTGATGGTCGGGCCCAGGGAGTGCTCGATGCTGCCGAAGTATCTCCAGGATGTCTGGAAGTAGTGTAGAATGGGCGTTCGCCCACGTGGTTTCTCGATGGAAGACGGCAAGAAAAAGAGATGTAAGGTCCATTTCGGCCCCAGCGGCTTGAAGGTCGAGGTCGAGAAGGGGACGGTCCTGCTCGATGCGGCTCACAAGGTGGGACTATACCTGAGCAGCGTCTGTGGCGGCGACGGCTACTGCGGCAAGTGCAAGGTCGTCATCGACGAAGGCCAGTTCCAAGCCAAGCCGACGGGCTTGCTCACGGCCGACGAGATTCGCGACAACGTGGTGCTCGCCTGCCAGACCAGGGTTCTGTCCGATATGACGGTCACGGTCCCGAGCTCTCACACGCTGGAAACGGGCCGGATCCTCATCGACAGCGACGCTCACCGATTCAGCCAGATGAGCGGCGACGGGCACCTGACGACGTTCGAATTCGATCCACTGGTCCGGAAGCTGTACGTTGAGATGACGCCCCCGAGCATCCAGGACCATACCGCCGATCACGAGCGTCTGTACATGGCCATCCGCAAGCAGATCGATGCGCCCATCATGCAGACCGGGTATCGAATTCTTCAGAAACTACCGGGCATTCTCCTTAATTCCGGGTACAGGGCCACCGTCACGGTCGGGCGCCGCGGCAGCACCACCGAAGTCATCGAGGTGGACCCGGGCGATCACAGCAGGAGAAATTTTGCTGTAGCTGTCGACCTTGGCACCACGACCGTGGTGGCCCACCTGGTAGACCTGACCACCGCCACGACTCTCGACACGGAGGCGACGTACAACAGCCAGTTGAACTTTGGCGAGGACTACATCCGGCGGATCATCTACGCGGAACAGAATGACGCCTTCGACGAGATGCAGAACCGCATCGTGAAGGACGTGAACAATCTGATCATGGCGCTGGCCATGAGGCAGAGGGTCGATTTGCAGGAGATTACCACGGTCGTCTGCGCCGGCAACACGGCGATGATCCACTTCCTGCTGAATCTCGATGCCCGTCGCATCCGGCGGGAGCCGTACGTGGCGACGGCCAGCTTCATACCGCCAATCCGGGCCGCTGAGATTGGCATCCAGATCAGCAAACGGGGCCTGCTCTATTGCCTGCCTGGCGTGGCCGCCTATGTGGGCAGCGACATCGTGGGAGGCGTGCTGGCGACGGGAATGTTCGCCAAATCCGGTATTTCACTTTTGGCCGATATCGGCACGAACGGCGAGATCGTTCTCGGCAATCGCGACTGGCTGGCGTGTGCATCGAGTTCGGCCGGTCCGGCCTTCGAGGGCAGCGGCGTTCGCCACGGCATGAGGGCCGGGGCCGGGGCCATAGAGAAGTTTACATATCGTGGGCCGGGTCGCCTTGACTACCAGACGATCGGAGATGGGCCGCCGGCAGGCATCTGCGGCTCGGGCCTTCTGGACCTGTTGGCGGAACTGAGGGGCCATGGCGTGATCGACCGGATGGGGAAATTCGTGGAGAACCATGACCCGAGCTTGACGTACGGCGATGACGGACGGCAGTATCGACTCGTGCCGCCGGAGAACGGCAGGCAGGAGATCGTGATCACGCAGGCGGACATCGACAACCTGCTGCGGTCCAAGGCCGGCGTCTTCGCCGCCATACGGGTGCTCATGGAGGCTACGCAGACGAGACTGGACGACCTGGAGACGGTTTTCCTGGCGGGCGGCTTCGGCAACTTCCTGAACGTTCGGCACGCCGTGGCCATCGGGATGCTCCCGGACGTGCCTGTGGAGAGGATTCGATTCGTGGGCAATACGTCCATTGCGGGGGCGAAGATGGCGTTGCTGAGCCGTGAAGCCTTCCAGCGAGCGGAAGAAATCGCCGCCGGCATGACCTATTTCGACCTGATGAGCCATACGGGGTATATGGAAGAGTTCATCAGGGCCAAGTTCCTGCCTCACACGGATCTGTCGCTGTTCCCATCCGTCGGAGGCATGACGGGCGAAACGCAGAAAACAGGACCTGTTGGACCTGTTGTTTGATACTTGCAGACTCAGGACGATGAAATCATGAGCATAACGATTGCAGTCAGCGGCAAAGGCGGCTCGGGCAAAACGACGATTGCCTCCATGCTGGTCAGGGTGCTGCTGGAGCGCAAGGAGCGAGCATCGATTCTCTGTGTCGATGCGGATCCTAACTCGTGCCTGGCAATGGCGCTTGGCGTGCAGCCGGGTGTGGCGGTTGCCGACATTCGCGAGCAGGCTCGTGCCAAGCCGGCGAACTCCGGGGGCATGGACCGGGTGCGCACGTTCGAGTACGGCCTGCAGCAGGCGATCGTCGAAACCGGCAGATTCGACCTGGTGACGATGGGCCGGCCGGAAGGGCCGTCATGTTACTGTGCCGTCAACAATCTGCTGCGGCGCATCCTCGATGAGCTGAACTCCAAATACCAGTTTGTAGTCATCGACAATGAGGCCGGCATGGAGCATTTGTCCCGGCGGACGACCAACCACGTGGACCTGCTGTGCATCGTCGCGGAGCCGACGCCCGTTGGAGCGATGACCGCACGGCGAATCTTCGAACTTGCCCGCCAACTGCCGATCGTGGTCAGACGGACCGGCGTTCTGTGGAACAAGGACGGGGGCGACCGTCCCCAGCAGGACGGGCTGGAGGCCATGGAAGTGCTGGCCTGCGTGCCGGAGGACGCACTCGTGCTGGAGGCGTCCAGGCGCGGTCAGAACGTGTTTGCCCTCCCCGGCGAGAGCCCCGCGTTCCAGGCCGTGCGAGCGATGGTTGAGTCGCTTTTCGCCACGCCGTTTGTCGAGTAGAGATGAAGCATGAGACCCAGGAAGTTTTGGAGGATTCATAATGCCCGTTCCTGAGATTGTAGAAGGTTTTGCAGGTTGTGTGAATCGCATCACGCTCGGTGCGACCGGCGATAGCGGCGGGACCTCGAGGCGCACGGTGACCGTGGGCGGGGCTCGCAACGTTGTCTACGGGGGTTCCGCATCGGATGGCGGGCAACGGCCCGTGATTGCGATGGATGTGCTCGATGTCAGGCCGGACGACTGGCCGGAGGTCCTGCTCGAACCCTTTACGGCCGTGGCGGACAGTCCAGGCGATTGGGCGAAACGGTGCGTCCAGGAGTTTGGCGCGGATCTGGTCTGCCTCAAGTTCGACGGGATCCACCCCGATAAAGGGAACAAGGACGCGGCTCATGCCGTCAAAGTCACGCAAGCGGTGCTCAAAGCGGTGGACGTCCCCCTGGTGCTGTGGGGCTGCGGCAATGACGAGAAAGACAACGAGGTTATGCCCAAGGTCAGCGGGGCGGCGAAAGGCCAGAAGTGCCTCATTGGCACCGCGACGGAGGACAACTACAAGTCTCTCACCGCTATCGCCATGGCTGACAACCATTGCCTCATCACGGAGGCCCCGCTGGACATTAATATCGCCAAGCAGGTGAATATCCTCGTATCCGACATGGGTTTCCCGCTGGAGAGGATCGTGACATTCCAATCCACGGGCGCCCTGGGTTACGGCATCGAGTACGCCTATTCGATCCAGGAACGTCAGCGGCTGGCGGCGCTCGGAGGCGACAAGATGATGGCGATGCCGGCCATTTGCGATGTCGGCTACGAATCGTGGCGATGCAAAGAGGCCAAGCTGGCCGATACGCCGGGGTGGGGTGACTTGGAGGACAGGGGACCGATGTGGGAGGCTGCGACGGCCATCTGCCTGCTCCAGGCGGGGGTGGACATCATCCGAATGAGGCATCCCAAAGCGGTGGCGACGGTCAGAAACTTCATTGACAGTATCTGGAACGGCTCGCGGTAAGTCCGGCGGGAATGAACGGGTTTTCATAACATTCAAAGGGGCTTTATCATGATTTTGATCGGTGAGCGTATCAATGGCATCTTCAACGATGTGAAGCGGGCGATTGCCGACAAGGATAAGAAGATCATCCAGGACCTTGCGATTCGCCAGACGGCGGCAGGGGCTGCCTATCTCGATGTGAACGTCGGCACTGCGGCGGCGGACCAGGAGGGGACCATCCAGTGGCTCATTGAGACAATTCAGGAGGTCTGCTCGACGCCGCTGAGCCTGGATTCCCAGAAGCCGGCCGTCATCGCGGCGGGGCTCAAAGTCATCAATGCCGCAAACGGCCTCATCCTCAATTCCACCCCATTGAACAAGAAAAGCGATGCAGAGGTCTTCGACAGGTATGTGGCGATGGCGCAGTCGGCGGGCCCGAAAGCGAATATCATCGCGTTGACCATGGACAAGAACGGCATCCCGCAGAATATCGATACGCGGGTCGAAATCGCGGCGCAGCTCATCTCCCGGGCGACGGAGCTTGGCTTTGATTCACAACGGCTGTTCATCGACACGATCGTTCTGCCGGTCAAGGTGCCTAATGCGCAGGGACAGCCGAGCAATATGCTGGCCGCGATGGACCAGATCAAATTCATGTCGGACCCCGCTCCTCACATGACCATCGGCCTGTCGAATCTGTCGCAGGGGGCCTCGGAAAGACCTCTGATCAACCGGGTATTCCTGATCATGGCGATCGCGCACGGCCTGGATTCGGCCATCGTGGACGTGTGCGATCAAGAGCTGATGAATGGGGTTGCCACGGCCGAGATGCTGATGAACAAGCAGATTTATTCGGATAGTTTCCTGAAAGTGTACGCGGCCTCCTGAGCGGCCCCGGAGGAAATGGTATAATAGGGATGGATTAGGGGTCGTGTAGTCTGTATTTCGCGGTGGGCAGTGGGCGCATGCAGTCATCTTGTGCATAGGTAACGGACTCACCATGAAGGATAGTCCAGTAGCACGTATCTTCGTTGTGGATGATGATGAGTGCATCCGGGCAGTGGTCTGCGCCATACTGAAGCGGGCGAAGTACGACTGCGTCTGTTTCCCCGATGTGGCGAGCTGCCTCGATGAGCTCAAGGCCCAGAACCGCGATCTTGCGGAAGGCTGCGATGTGCTTGTCACGGACGTGAAGATGCCGGGGAAGGATGGAATGTCGCTCCTGCAGGAAGTCCGGGCGGCCTTCCCCTGGATCCCCGTGATCATGATGACCGCCTATGGGAGCATTCCGATGTCCGTGCATGCGGTCAAGACGGGTGCCTTCGACTTTATCGAAAAACCGGTGGATGAAGCCAAACTCTTGAGCCTCGTTGAATCCGCTCTTTTGAAGGAAGCGGAGATGCACGACCCGCTTGTGGGCAAGCCGCTCACAAGGACGGAGCGGATCGTCCTGTGCCTGATCCTCGAAGGCATCAGCAACAAGCGGATCGCATACATCCTGGAGCGCTCCGAACGAACGATCGAGGTGCATCGCAGCCGTATCATACGCAAGCTCGGCGTCGATAACCTCGTGGATCTGGTCAAGAAGTCCACGGCTATGGGCTGGACGGAGTGATGAAGCCCGTTCGTCATAAATACCCGCCTCGATGACGGTGATTCGTGTACGTAGTTTCCACAGCGGTTTTCTTCCGGTGAAGACAGGCCGGGTCGCGAAACGGCTATCCGATCATGCCCCATCAGATTCAGCATGTGGCGGCATACCCTGTGACCTGCCCACGTCATAGATGCCGCAATTCCCCCAAGTCACGACCTTTTCTACTGCGTTTTTACGTTGGTTTATCCCATGCCGAGCAAAATCCCATGGAGACCGGTGCGGACTGGAGAGAACCCGACAAGAGCCGCGGGGTCGTGCCGCCTGTAGAGGGAACGGGGGCTCGACAAGCCCTTTTACGAAGTGATCCTGCAGGCAAGAAATCGGTCTTTGTACGTGGTTTCCACAATAGTTTCAAGGCCCTCGTTTCCGTAAGCTTCAGTAAGGAGGAGCCTTGGACAACCTCAGGGATCCGAACTGGTACTGCGTGCTTTGAAGAAAGGAACGCATCATGGTGATTGAGGTGACGGTTTTATGAAGCGCGCCCCGGCAATATCGCAAGACGCAAAGAACATCAAGAAAGGCCAATCGTCGCGTAAGGGCGGCACGTCTGTGGTAAATCTTCACCCGGACGGCTCTTCCAAGAAGCGCGGCCGGTCGGGCGGCAAGTCAAGCTCCGTCGGCGTGCCCAATGTGGGCCGCCCGGCATTGGATCCAGTCAAAATGAAGGACTGGGAAATTGCCGAGGCCGCTGAAGTGTTCATGAAACCCCTCGGACAGTTGGCCCGGGAATTGGGCTTGAAAGAGGACGAGTTGATCCCCATGTGGCCGCAACTGGCCAAGGTGGACTACGGCAAGGCAATCCGCCGCGTGCAGGGTAACGCCACGGCCAAGTACATCGACGTTACGGCGATCACACCGACGCCTTTGGGTGAGGGCAAGACCACAACCGTGATTGGGCTCGTTGAGGGGCTTGGGAAACTGGGGATGCGCGTGACCGGCGAGATCCGGCAGCCGAGCGGGGGACCAACGTTCAACATCAAGGGATCCGCCGCGGGCGGCGGTCTTGCTCAGTGTATACCACTCGTGCCGTTTTCCATCCGGTTCACCGGCGACATCGACTGCATCACGAACGCTCACAACCTCGCCATGGTCGCCCTGACCGCGAGGATGCAGCACGAGAGAAACTACGACGATGCCCAGCTTGCCGAGCGAGGTCTGCGGAGGCTGGATATCGACCCCAATCGGATTCAAATACGATGGGTCATGGATTTCTGCGCCCAGTCCTTGCGCAATATCACGATCGGCAAAGGCGGAAAGATGGACGGCTTCGAGATGGAATCGGGATTTGACATCTCGGTCTCCAGCGAGTTGATGGCCATTCTGGCGGTCGCCAGGGACCTGAAGGACCTACGTGAGCGGATCGGCAGGATGGTTGTCGCCTACGACCGGAAGGGCAATGAGGTCACGACCTCGGACCTGGATGTGGCCGGGGCAATGACGGCATGGATGGTGGGAGCGCTCAATCCGAGCCTTGTCCAGACCATTGAAGGGCAACCGGTCTTCGTTCATGCAGGCCCGTTCGCCAATATTGCCATCGGGCAAAGCTCCATCGTTGCCGACCTGCTGGCCACGAAGCTATCCGACTACCACGTGACGGAGAGCGGCTTCGGTGCGGACATCGGCTTCGAGAAATTCTGGAACCTGAAGTGCCGCTTCTCCGGGCTGAGGCCTGACGCCGTTGTGATCGTAGCGACCATTCGTGCTCTGAAAATGCATGGCGGCGGCCCGGCCGTCAAGCCCGGCGTGCCGCTGAGCGAGGAATACACCCACGAGAACCTCGAATTGCTCGAAAAGGGCTGCGAGAATCTGGTCGCGCACATCAACACTGTCCGTAAGAGCGGCGTGCGTCCCGTCGTCTGCATCAACAGCTTCTACACGGACACGAAAGGGGAAATCGAGCTGGTCCGGCGGATCGCGGAGCGCAACGGGGCACTCGCCGCCGTTTCCGATCACTGGCGCAGAGGCGGCGAAGGAGCGATCGAGCTTGCGGAGGTCGTCGTGGATGCCTGCAACGAGAAGAATAACTTCAGATTCCTGTATCAAGAGGACACACCGCTGCGCAAGAAGATCGAGCTCATCGCAAAAGAAGTGTACGGAGCCGATGCCGTGACCTACAGTCCGGAGGCTGCCCGGAAAGCCGAGATGCTGGAGTCGAGCAACGGGGACTTGTCCAGTTTCGGCATCTGCATGGTCAAGACGCATCTGAGTCTGTCGCACGATCCGAATCTGAAGGGGCGGCCGACGCATTGGGAACTCCCGATTCGTGATTTCCGCATCTACAAGGGGGCGGGCCTGATCGTTCCCATTGCAGGGGACATCAAATTGATGCTGGGTACGGCGTCAGACCCCGCGTTCCGGTATATTGACGTCGACGTCGAGACAGGCAAGGTCAGAGGGTTGTTCTGAGCCGCGATTGCTCGATGCCGGCGAATGGGGGGGCTGCCCTCCGGTAAACCGCAAGACCCGTAATGCAAAGCGGCACGAGATGTTGGACTTTGTGTTTCACCCAGAATCGGTGGCTGTGATCGGAGCATCACGGACGCCGGGCAAAGTAGGTCACGAGGTCCTGTCCGACCTCACGGGCGGCGGCTTTGAAGGACAAATCATTCCGGCGAATCCGGGCGCCGATGAGGTGCTGGGCCTCAGGTGCTACCACACCATCGCGGAGTATGGCAGTGCGGTCGATCTCACCGTGATTGCCCTGCCCGCACCCGCGGTGGCAGATGCCGTCAAAAGCTCCATTGAGGTGGGGACAAAAAGCGATCGTTGTTCTCGCGGCGGGCTTCGGAGAGACGGGGTCGCGGGGGATCCTGATGCAGTCCGAGATCGCCCAGTGCTGTGCGAAGGCGAAAGTCCGGCTGCTCGGCCCCAATTGCCTGGGCCTGATCAACGCAAGTCACCACCTGAATGCGTCGTTTTCGCGGTGCATGCCCAAGCCGGGGGGAATCTCCGTTATCTCCCAGTCCGGGGCACTATGCACGGCCATCCTCGATTGGGCCCGTGCCCGCGATTTGGGTTTGTGTAAAGTCGGCAGCATCGGCAACAGGGCCGATCTCGACGAGAAAGATTTCATGAGGGTCTTCGCGGCGGACGAACAGACGAAGATGGTTGTCGGCTACCTCGAGAGCATCACCTGCGGCGATGAGTTCATTCACGCCGCTCGTGCCGTTACGTCGTCCAAGCCGTTTGTCCTCTTGAGGGCAGGCGTTACGAAGGCAGGGATGTGGACGGCCTGTGCCCACACCGGCAATCTCGCGGGGGGAGATGCCGCCTATGCGGCGGCAGTCAAACGGGCCGGCATTATCCGGGCCGAGACTCTCGACGCCCTCTTCGATTACACCTTGGCCTTTTCCAGGCAGCCCCTTCCTCGCGGGGATCGCGTGGCGATTATCATCAATGCCGGAGGCCCGGGGGTCATGGCAGTCGACGCGGTCGAGCGGTCCTCATTGAGACTGGCGAGGCTGGACGGGCCGGCCGTGGAAAAACTCAAAGGCGAGCTGCCGGCGATCGCCAACACCGGCAACCCGGTCGATGTGCTGGGGGACACCGATCCAAAACGGTATGCCGCCGCGGTGAGCGCTTGGCAGCGGGCCGACAGTGTCGATGCCACCATCGTGATTTTGACGCCGCACGCCATGACGCAGCCGTCGGAAACAATCCGTGCCGTTGCCGCGCAAACGAACGGAGACAAGCCGCTGTTGCTCGTCTTCCTCGAGGAGTCGAATGGCGAGTGGCGAGATCAGAATCTGCCGGTCTATTCCTCTCCGGAGCGTGCGGTGGCCGCGCTGCACGCCATGCATGAGTACCAGCTCTGGCGACATCGGCCGGAACTGGTGGTGACGCGGTTTCCCGTGAATCGACGCCGGGTCGAGCGCATTATCACGCGGCATCTCCGGGCCAACTGCGTGCGAATCAACGAGGTGGAAACCAAGGAGATTCTGCGGGCATATGATCTGAATGTCCTGGACGGCGCCATGGCCAGCTCCCATCAGGAAGCTGTCGAGATCGCCGAGCGCATCGGATTTCCCGTCGCGATGAAGGTTGTCTCGACGGCCATTCTCCATAAGTCCGACGTCGTCGGCGTCAAGCTGAACATTGCCAGTGCGGAGGATGTCCGCGACACGTATGATCTGCTGACGCTGCGGGTGGCTCGCCGCGCGCCGGATGTGTGTTTGGAGGGGGTGTATGTGGAGAAGATGTGCAGCGCCGGGCTGCAGGTCGTCCTGGGTATGACCAGTGACGCGAGGTTCGGCCCGCTGCTGGTCTTCGGACTGGGCGGCACGTTTGTGGACCGCCTGAAGGATGTCTGCCGTCACCTGGCTCCCGTCACGGCCGAGGAAGCGATGCAGATGCTTTCGGAGACAAGATCGTACGCGCTCTTGCAGGGCGTTCTGGGCCCTGGAAACGTCGATGTCTCCGCCATCGTCAGCGGCCTGCAGCGCATCAGCCGGTTGGCGACGGACTTCCCGCAGGTCAAGGAGTTGAGCATCGACCCGTACCTCGTCGGCCCTGTGGGAACGGAGGCCATGGTGGTCGATGCGAGAATGACCCTCTTCAGTGCCGGTATGGAAAGATGAGCATCGTGGATGGTACTCGAAATGGTGATTGCGGCTCACCGGGCCGCTACCGGAGCATGATCCTGTCGGCCGAAGAAGCGGTGGGACACATCCGACCCGGCCAGCGTGTCTTCATCGGTACGGGCTGTGGACAGCCGCAGGCGCTCGTCGCCGCGCTGCTGCGCCGTGCGGGTGAGCTCGACGATGTGGAGATCATTCATCTGGTGACGCTGGGTGAGGCGGCGTTCCGCCACAAGGAGCTGGCCCAGCATTTCTGCCTCAAGCCATTCTTTATCGCCGACGGTGTGGACACCGGCACACGCAGTCGGCTGGGCGACTACACGCCGATACTGTTCTCCGACATCCCCGAACTGTTTCGTTCCGGACACCTGCCCATTGACGTCGCTCTGATCCAGGTGACGGAGCCGAACGAGCATGGTCTCTGTTCGCTGGGCATCTCCGTGGATGTGACCAAGATCGCGGCCGAGAATGCCGGCATGGTCATCGCCCAGGTGAATCCACAGATGCCGTGGACCACAGGCGACGGCTTGATCCGCGTGCACGATCTGGATGTGCTCGTGCCGTGTGACGAGCCTCTCCTGGAGACCAGCTTGCCCGATCCGGGCGACACGCCTCGCCGCATTGCCGAGTACATCGCCGCTCTGATCCCCGACAGCTCAACCGTGCAGTTCGGAGTCCACCGGATTCCACAAGCGTTGCTGGGGTTCCTCAAGAGCAAGCACGATCTGGGCATCCATGCCGAGGTCGTGAGCGATGGGATCATCGAGTTGCTCGAAGCCGGGGCGATCACCGGTGCTCGCAAGAGCACGGACCGCGGAAAGATTGTCTGCAGCCTGTGCCTGGGCACGAAACGGCTTTACAGCTACGTCGACAAGAACCCCGCCTTTTGTTTTCGCTCGGCCGAGTATGTGAGCGATCCCGCCGTGATCAGCCGACAAAGGAATATGGTGGCCGTCGATCTGGCCTCGGAGATCGACCTGATGGGGCAGGTCTGCGCCCATTCTCCGGAGACGGGATTCTCCGTAATGGCCAGCCATGCGGATTTCGTTCACGGGGCCGCGAAAGCACGGGGAGGCAGGATGATCGTCGCTCTGGAGTCCACCCGGTGTAACGGAACGATGTCGCAAATCGTCCCTCGCCTCAGCGATGGGGCCGCGATCGCGGCAACGTGTTTTGAAGTGCACTATGTTGTCACCGAGCACGGCGTTGCCTACCTGCACGGCAAGAGCCTGCAGGAACGTGCGATGGCCTTGATCAGCATCGCGCATCCGGACTTTCGGGCCGGGCTGCTGCGAGAGGCGATCGATCGCGGCTACATCAGCTCCGATCTGGCGACCATCGAGGGCAAGATCCACGTGGGACCGCCGATGTTGAGGAGTTCCACCGTGCTCGGCGACGGGACTCTGGTCGGGTTTCGCCAGATGCATCCGACGGACGAAGCGCGCATGCGGGACCTCTTTCATTCGCTTTCGAAGCAGACCATGTACTATCGCTTCATGTCGGGTGTGGCCCGGCTGCCGCAGCGACGCGTCCGTGACTTCGTGTACGTTGACTATCGTGACGAAATGGCCATTGTCGGCACGGTACCCGAGGCGAGTGGAGAGGAGATCATCGCCGTCGGCCGGTACTATCTCAACCCCGGCACGAATCGCGCCGAGGTGGCCTTCATCGTGCGGGACCAATGGCAGAACCGGGGCATCGGGACCTTCCTGCTGACTTACCTTGCCACGATTGCCAGGAGCCAGGGGATTGCCGGATTCACGGCGGAGGTGCTGGTGGACAACCGGGCGATGCTGGCTGTGTTCTGCAAGAGCGGCTTTCGACTCAGGAGCCAATTGGATGGCCGGGTCCATAGCATTGAGCTGGATTTCGAATAGTGTCCGCGTCTTCTATTCCTTCGAGGTGAATGCATGCAGAAACAGAAGATCCTGATCATTGACGATGATGCTGATTTGAGTGGGTCGCTGAAGGTGGTTTTTGAGCATGCCGGCTATGACGTGATGACGGCGGCCAACAGGGCGGAAGGAATGGAGAAGATCCGGATGGAACAGCCGAACCTGATCATCCTTGGCGTGATGATGGAGACATGGCAGGACGGTTTTGAGATGTCGCGAGACCTCAAGGGAGACCCCCAGCTCAAGGACACGCCGATCCTGATGTTGACGTCCATAGAGGAGATGACGGGCATCGAGGTGAAGTCCTCCGTGGGCGATCCGGTGTGGCTGCCGGTCGATGCGTTTCTCGACAAGCCGGTGTCGCCCGACGCGTTGCTGGCCGAAGTGAAAAAGCTGCTGCAGGGCGCCAAGTCTGAAGCGATCCCTCGGATGCAATGATCCGGCGTGGGATGCTTGCCGGTGGGTTCTGTGCCCTCACTTCTGTGATCCCGAACCGAGACAGAGGTCGTGTGGGCCTGCGCATTGCGGGAACTACACCTGTCCCACGGTGAGTCCTCGCGATGGGGGACGGCAGATATGACTTGTTCACATTCGCCGGTCCGCGTGATACCATGTGGCACTGAAGGGGCAGTGGCTGCTCCCAAACCCTGTGAATAGGATATGGTGGGTCGAGATATGAGGAGTCGAACAATGGATCGTCAGAGTGCCGCTTGTTCCGGGAAGGCACGTGTCATTCTTGCACTGGTCTTGCTTGTTGCGAGCGTAAGCGGGGTCAGCGCCGACATCAGGCTGCCTGCCATCATTGGCGACAACATGGTCCTGCAGCGTGGTGAGAAGGCTTCCATTTGGGGTTGGGCCGATCCCGGCGAGGAAATCAGTGTTCGCATGAGTTGGCATTCTTCGCAACGACGGGTCGTCGCCGGCCGGGACGGGAAGTGGATGCTCAAGGTGGATGCGCCGAAGGCAGGCGGTCCCTACGAGATGACGCTCGTTGGTAGGAACACGATCACCCTCCAGAACATCCTGTCCGGCGAGGTCTGGGTCTGCTCAGGTCAGTCAAATATGGAAATGGCTGTGCAGGCTGTGGCCAATGGCGAGCAAGAGGTGGCGGCCGCGAGTTTTCCGAATATCCGGCTGTTCACCGTGCAGAAAAAGATCGCGGACACCCCACAGGCAGACTGCGTGGGGCAATGGAGTCCGTGCAGTCCGCAGACTGTTGCGGGGTTCTCTGCCGTAGGATACTTCTTCGGCAGGTATCTGCACAAGGAGTTAAACGTTCCTGTGGGACTGATCAACACCAGTTGGGGCGGGACGGTGGCGGAGGCGTGGGCCAGCGGCAGGACATTGGAGAAGATGCCCGAGTTCAAAACCCTGATGAACCGGATCGCCCAGGCGAAGGCCGATCCGGACTCCTCGATGAAGAAGTACCGGGAGGAGATGGAGCAGTGGCAGCGAAAGATCGAATCGACCGGCGCCCAGGGCAGGGGATGCACCGCGCCTGATTTCGACGATTCGCCCTGGCAGGAGATGGAGCTGCCTGCGCTGTGGGAGCAGGCAGGACTGGCGAATTTCGACGGCCTGGTCTGGTTCCGAAAGACGATTGATGTCGCGGACTCGTGGGCGGGCAAGGAAGTGTCGCTCGAATTGGGACCGATCGACGACATGGACACGACGTGGGTCAATGGGGTCAAGGTTGGCGCCCACAGTGAGGCCGGCCAATGGCAGGTGGCGCGCCAGTACAAGGTTGCTTCAGACATCATCAAGACGGGCCGAAATGTGATCGTCGTCCAAGTGCTGGACACCGGCGGTGGCGGCGGGATTTACGGCCAGCCGGAACAGATGCGGCTCAAGTTGGTCGGTGCCGCGGACGACGCGGTCATCCCACTGGCGGGCAAGTGGCGATACACGGTCGGCGCCGACCTGGCATCGATGCCGCCGCAGCCGAAACAACCGATGTGGGTCAATAATCCGAACGCCCCGACGGTGCTCTACAATGGCATGATCGCGCCGCTGATTCCGTTCGCCATCCGGGGGGCGATATGGTATCAGGGCGAATCCAACGCGGACCGGGCCTATCAGTATCGCGAGTTGTTTCCAGCGATGATCGAGGACTGGCGTCGGAATTGGGGTGGTGGGAAGTTCCCGTTCCTGTTCGTCCAACTGGCCAACTTCATGGCCACCAAGCCCGATCCGGGCGAGAGTGCATGGGCCGAATTGCGTGAAGCCCAGTGCATGACGCTGTCCGTGCCGCAGACAGGTATGGCGTGCATCATCGATATCGGCGAGGCCAACGACATCCATCCGAAGAACAAGCAGGATGTTGGCAAGCGTCTGGCGCTGTGGGCACTGGCCAGGACGTATGGTAAGGAAGACGTCGTCTACTCAGGCCCGCTGTACAAGTCCATGAACATCCGGGACGGCAAGGTCACTCTTCGCTTTGACCATCTGGATGGTGGCCTCGTCCCTCTCGGCGGCGGGTCTCTCACGGGCATTGCCATTGCCGGGGCCGATCGCAAGTTCATCTGGGCTGACGCTACGATCGAGGGCAAGACCGTGGTTGTCCACAGCGACAAAGTGCCCAGGCCGGTTGCCGTCCGATATGCGTGGGCGGACAATCCTGTCTGCAATTTGTGCAACGCGGCAGGTCTACCCGCCTCACCCTTCCGCACAGACGACTGGCCCGGCGTGACAACCGGCAAAAAATAGCTGTCCCGCCACCAAGAATGCTGACCGCCGGGACAACAGGGGACCATCAAGGGCTTTGCGACAGGAGGCCTTACGGTAGTTGAGCTTTCCGGCCGATGCAGAAGAGGTGCTTGAAGCCTCGGAGGAAGACTTGGCCGTCGCTGATCGCCGGCGAGGCGTAGCAGGACTCGCCCAGCTCGTACTTCGCGACTCGCTCGAACGCCGTGCCGGGTTTGACCACATTTACCTGGCCGTCGTCATTGATGAAGAAGACCAATCCATCGATCAGGACCGGGGAGGCGTGATGCCGCCCGAGCTTCTGCTGCCAGAGCACCTTGCCGGTTGCGGCTTCATAGCAGAACGCCGTGCCACCGTTGTTGACGGTCAGCAGGAAATCGCCCGCGACGATCAGGGAAGGGACGTAGGGCGCGCCCTTGTTGTCGCTCCAGGCGACGTGGGTACCGGTGACGTCGCCGCTGCCGTCCGGCCGGATGGCGAGCAGGACTTGCTTGGGCCAACTGCTGCTGACGAACACCAGCCCGGCATTCTCGCTGTACGTTGGCGTGGCGACGAATTCCTGCGAGGGGCCATCAACTGTCCAGAGTTGCTTGCCGGTCTCAGGATCAAAACTGGTCACGCAGCGGTCGCCGCACTGAATCAACTGCATGCGGCCGGCCAACTCCCGAATCAGCGGGGCACTGTAACTGATTCCCTGATGGGTGCGCTTCACGTGCCAGAGAGTTCTTCCATCATCGCGGCTGAGGGCAACCAAGAAGGAATCGCCCTTGCTGTCACCGTCCACGATGACCTTGTCTTTGAACAGCACCGGCTCATTGCTGAACCCCCACTCGCCGGCGTGCGTGCCCGGCCGGACCAGCCAGAGCTGTTTCCCGCCGGCCAGGTCATGTGCGGCTACGACAATGTCGTCGCCCACGCGGACGGCGACGTAGACCCGCTCGCCGTCCGTGGCCGGCGTGCCGGAGGCATGACGGTTCTCCTTGTTGATCGCCTCCAGCGGTCCCTGCACGACGGTCTGCTGCCAGAGGATCTTTCCGCTGGTACGGTCGAGGCAAAGGAGCACCCGCTCCTTGGTGGCGGGCAGGGCGGTGGCGGTACACACGCGATCTCCCCAGACAACCGCGGAAGCATGCCCCTGGCCGGGGATCTCCGTTTTCCAGAGCGCGCCGGCAGCGTCCCAGTTAGTGGGGACATTTTGCTCGATACAGGTGCCGTCGCCTCGTGGGCCGCGCCAGCAGGGCCAAGATTCAGCTTTGGCGATGGTTGCGGAATTAGCAAGAAGGTTGACGAGCAGAACAGGGAAGAAAAGATATCGTTTCATAGTATTCAAAAGTCCCTTCGAGAGGATCGAAATAAAGACGAGTGTTCAAGGCGTCCAATCCAGGTTACAATGTCACCCGGCTTTGACCCCACACGGGGCAATGGGAGTTGATTGTGAATCCGACTCATTGTCATGAGTATATCCCGTTGCACAGGAGTGTCAAGCATTGGACCGGGAGGAAAGCATCATGAGTAGCATCGAACAGACGGTGAATGGGCTTAATCGGCGAAGGTTTCTGGCCGGTGCTGGTGCGGCGACGTTTTCAGTGGGGCTGTCGCCGGCGTCCGGTGGGGAGGGCACAGGCAAGGTGCCGTCTCCCGGCCCCGAGGAGTTGGATCGCGTGGCAGCAGCTCCGGTACTAAACCGGAATGAGCTGACATCGCCCGTGGTGATCGATTCGATCCGGCTGCTCAAGAAGGGTAAGGAGTTCCTGGTCCATGTGCGCTCCAAAGATGGGGCGGAGGGCGTATCGCTCACCGATCCTCCGCGGGCCGAGTACTTGGCGCCAATCCTGAAGCAACTGGTGATCCCATTCTTCATTGGCAAGGATGCGCGGGACTTGGAGGATTTGCTGTGGGAGTTGTACCGGTGGCAGAGCAACTACAAGATGTACGGCCTGGCGTTCTGGTGCCCGCAAGCGTGGGTGGAATTCGCCATCCTGGACATGCTCGGCCGAATCGCAGGCAGGCCGATGGGCGCGATGGTCGGGGACATCGTGCGGACACAGGTCCCGTTCTATGTCGCCAGCGGCCGACGGGACAGTACGCCGGAGCAGGAAATCGAGTATCTTCAAAAGCTGGTGGCGCAGTCGGGGGCCAAAGCGCTGAAGTTCCGAGTTGGCGGTCGGATGAGCCGCAATGCTGACGCGATGCCGGGGCGGACGGAGACGCTTATTCCCCTGGTGCGAAAGACATTTGGCGATACATTCGATATCCACGCGGATTCAAACAGCTCCTACGATCCGCCACAGGCGATCAAGGTGGGACGGATGCTGGAGGACATCAAGGCGGTCTATTTTGAGGAGCCGTGCCCGTTCGACCATCTGGAGGACACCAAGAAGGTGGCAGACACGCTGACGATCCCGGTGGCGGGCGGAGAACAGGAATACAGCGACTGGCGTTTCCGATGGATGATCGCCAATCGGGGAGT
>Ga0315284_10002225_pt1 | contig 27843 bp, 21 predicted proteins | sample YL17G09_16_MG_FD_203696 | JGI IMG/M metagenome (GOLD analysis project Ga0315284, IMG submission 203696) | Sediment microbial communities from Yellowstone Lake, YNP, Wyoming, USA - YL17G09_16 | ecosystem: Environmental > Aquatic > Freshwater > Lake > Sediment | place: USA: Wyoming | collected...
AAGTATTTGGAGCGATAATTGGGCTATTAATTGGGGCTTTTATGGGTTTTGTTTTATGCTTTTATTTTAATAAAGATATCTTAAAGGAAAAAAAAGAGAAAATCCAGTTTAATGAAGCATATAAAAAGAGTATTCCTTATTTTATTGTTGTATTTGTAGTATATGTAATTCTAAGTTTAGATATTATTATGGCAAAAATATTTTTTTCTCCTGAAGTTGTTGGAAAATATGCTGTTTTATCAATGCTTGGAAAAATAATCTTTTTTGGAACACTTGCAATAAGCAAAACAATGTTTCCGTTAACGTCAGAAAAACAGGAGAATCATAAAGATTCTACGATTTTATTTAAAAAATCATTTTTAATTGTTTTGTTTTTATGTGCAATTTCAATTTTAGCATATTTTTTTATACCTCAGACAATAATCACAATATTATACAGTAACAAGTATGTTGACATGTCAAAATATTTGGTATATTCTGGAATTGCTTTAAGCTTTTTGTCATTAAGTAACTTAATATTAATCTATGGCCTTTCTACAAACAGTATAAGGAATGTGCATTACTTAATTATCTTTTTAATACTGGAGATTGTTTTGTTATCAATGTTTCATTCAACAATCCAAGAATATATATTAGCACTTATAGTCTCCAATATGATAATGTTTATAGGCAGCTTTTTCTTTTTAAAAGGGCACAATGAACATAAGCATAATAATTCCAGCATATAATGAAGAAAAAAGAATAGGAAAAACACTTGAAGAATATAGCAAGTTTTTTGATAAATTAGTAAAATCTAATGGAATTGATTATCAAATATTAGTTGTTATTAATGGAACAACAGACAATACTGAACAAGTAGTTAAAAATTACAAGAAAAAATACAAAAGGATAAACTATCTTAACCTGCCTCAAGGGGGCAAGGGATTTGCAATTACAGAAGGGTTTAAAGAAGCTCTCAAAGGCAAAGGGGATTTAATTGGGTTTGTTGATGCAGATATGGCGACTTCTCCTGAAGAATATTGGAAGCTTATTGCCAATATCAGGGATTATGATGGAGCAATTGCTGACAGATATATTAGGGGAGCAAAAATAACCCCAAAGTTCAGTTTTAGGAGAGTTATTGTAAGCAGAATATTCAATTTTATTGTAAGAGTTTTATTTTTAGTGCCTTATAAAGATACGCAATGTGGCGCAAAAATATTCAGAAGAGAGATTATTGAAAAAGTGTTAAATGAAACAACAATAACTCAATGGGCGTATGATATAGATTTATTATACATTTGTAAAAGGAATAATTTCAAAATTTTATCTGTACCTACAATTTGGGAGGAAGTAGAAGGAAGCAAATTAAATGTTAAAAAGGCGTCAATTCAGATGTTTTTTGCGATAATCCAGCTTAGAATTTTAAGGTCTCCATTCAAGGATTTATTAAGAATAATAAAACCACTAATAGCAAAAATCTATCAGTATACAAAATAAACCCCATATATAATTAATATAAATTGGGCTCATTAAGTTTAAAAATATTGAACTTTTAAGTTTAACATGAAAATCTTAGGAATTCATCGTGGACACACTGCTACTGCAGCATATATGGAAGATGGAAAAATTATTTCAGTAATATCTGAAGAGAGATTAAACCGAATAAAAGAATGGCAAGGATTTCCTGAGATGGCAGTTAAGAAGATTTTTAAAATGAATGCCATTTCTCCAAAAGAGATAGATTTAATAGTTATTGGAGGTAAAATAAAACCGACTACTCATTCAGATTATATAGGGAAAAAATTTTCTGTTTATATGGGTGGTTTTAACATATTCAGAATTATCACTCCAAAAATAATTATTAAAAACAACTGGTGGGTTGAACCTATAATCAAGGTAGCAGATTTAATTAGAAATAAATCTGTTGATTATAAATTTTTAGAAAATCTGGGTATTAGCCGAGATAAAATAATATTCCTAGATCACCATACAGCTCATGCATATACTACATTATTAAATTTTTGGGGACAAAAAAATAATATGTTAATACTAACATTAGATGGTGTAGGTGATGGATACAGTGCAACAGTAAATAAAATTGAAAATGGAAAATTTATCACTATAGATAAAACAAATCTATACAACTCCTTGGGATTATTATACAGTAGAGTGACACAATATCTTAATCTTAAACCTTTAAGCCATGAATATAAAGTTATGGGATTAGCAGCATACACAAAAGAAGAAGATGTCAATTCAGTATTTGAAAGATTTAATAAGGATTTTATGAGGATTGACCCAAAAAATAATCTAAGAATGGAAAATTTATCTAAGGCGGTCAATCATGAATATTTAAAAAAATTTGACAAATATTTCAAAAATGTTAGATTTGACAACTTTGCAGGTGGAGCTCAAAAATTAGTAGAAGAACTTATTTTACAATGGGTAAAAAATGCAGTTAAGCAAACTGGTATAAATGAAGTATTTTGTTCTGGGGGAGTATTTATGAATGTAAAGGCAAATATGAGGTTATCGTATGCCCCTGAAATAAAAAAATTATTTGTATTTCCTTCTTGTGCAGATGAATCAAATGCTATAGGCGCATGTAACTATGGTTATAAAATTTTATGTGAAAAGAATGATAAGGAATTTTCTTTAGCAAAACTTAATAATTTATACCTTGGCCCAGAATATTCTGGAAGAGAGATAAAAATAGCTTTAGAGAAATATAAATCAAAAATTAATTTTAAAAATATAGAGAAAATTAATGAATTTATAGCTAGCAAACTTGCAGAAGGAGAAATTGTAGCGCGATATTCTGGAAGAATGGAATTTGGAGCTAGAGCGCTTGGCAACCGAAGTATACTTGCACATCCTTCAAAAAGAGAAGTTATTAGAATAATAAATGATGCCATAAAACAAAGAGATTTTTGGATGCCGTTTGCAGCAACAATACTAAAAGAAAGAGAAAAAGACTACCTAATTAATCCACATAAAGTAATCTCTCCTTTCATGACTTACTCTTTTCATACGACAGATTTAGCAAGAAAAGATTTAATAAATGGTATGCACAATTATGATTTAACATGCAGGCCACAAGTGTTAGAAAAACAAGATAACCCTGATTATTATGAAGTAATTAAAAATTTTGAGAAGAAAACGGGCATAGGAGGAGTATTAAATACCTCTTTTAATATTCATGGAGAACCAATTGTCTGTACACCAGAAGATGCACTAGATGTTTTTATTAGATCTGGACTGAAACACTTGGTGATAGGTAAATATTATATAACTAAAAAATAAAATGGAAGAGACAAATAATAAAAAAGAAGTTAAAAAAGACAATCAATCTATAAAAGATATAGTCTTGAACAGAATTTTAGATATATTTTTTAATAAAACAAAATTTACCATCTTTTTACTGTTTATATTTGGATTTATCTTGAGAATAATTGCTGCAATAAATTTGGGCGTTTCTGCAGATGATGTCTCTCATTCTCTTTGGCCAATAAATATTTTCAATTCATTGAAGCTGGTTAATTGGGGGCAGTCTACTATTTTATGGTATTACATACAAGGGGTTTTTTACAAAATTTTTGGTATATCGATGTTGAGTTCTAGATTTGCAGCAGTATTATTTGGAAGTCTAACTATTATTCTAATGTATCTCCTTGTAAAAAAAATCTTTAAATCTGAAAAAGCGGCAGTTATATCTAGTTTATTTATCGCAATATCCCCTATATTAATAAAAAATAGTCTTCCAGAGATGGATATTGCACTTAGCTTCTTTGCTTTACTAAGTGCTTACTTTTTAATTGAATATTTTGAATCAAAAAAGAAGTTGGATTTAATATTATCCTCTATTTTTATAGGGATTGGTACTATGATTAAATTATATGGTTTATTTTTTGCATTTTCATTCATTATATTTTTAATTTACAAAGAAGTAAAAAATAAAACTAATAAAAAGAAGATTGTTCGGACAGTAATCTTATTTGGATTAATAGTATTCATACTTGCTACTCCAACAATAGCCCACAATTATTTACTTTACAAAGACAAAGGATTTATGGATTTAATTTTTACAAATACATTTAAGTTGGGTGCTGAAAAAGCAAAGGAATATTACTCTTGGGGAGCAGGTTGGATGTCTTACTCAGACTATAAAGGTTTTTTCTTAGGCAATCAGAAAAACTTTAGTCCTACGCCAATTCCAGGGGCTATATTAGTATTAAATGAACAATTTATGGGGGATCCTCTTTTATCCATATTTGGATTTTTAGGGTTAATTCTATCATTCAAAAAGAATCGCAATTATTTCTGGTTTTTTATAATAACGTTTTTGCCTGCATTTATCTACCTTGGTGCACAAATACCTATGAGTAAACATTTTTTATGGATCTTGGTATTTATTGCTCCTTGTGCAGGCAACTTTGTAAAAGAGATTCTTGAAAAACTTCCAAAAATGAAACTAAAACACATTTTTACCCTCTTTATAATATTTAACCTTTTTTATCTAAGTATGCCAGAGAATCTTGTAGGAAATGGGCCTTTTTATGCACAATCCTCTTTTGGGCAATTAGTCACTTACAAAGAAAAAATACCTCTAAATGCATTAGTAATAGCTGATTCAAGAATTTATAGGGGGAATATCCATTGGGGGTTAGCTGGTACAAATTATATTGAAGCAAGTCAATTCGTTGATTTAGCTAATCAATTAAATTCTCAACAAAGCGGGGTCATACCTATCGACACTTATTATGTAGAATGTGCAATAGATGATTGTGGTTGGGGGACTATAAAAAATCAACCTGAGTTCAATCAATCTATGGAAGAAATCACTTCTTTTTTTAAAAATATTTCAACTTATCAAGAAGATTTTTTAGAACCATATGAAACAAAAATTTATCTTCCAATTATTGGAGAAAAAAGAGTAGTTTATAGAGTATATAAAACCCAATTATCCATAAATCCTATGATTCTTTCATCTGTAAAACAAACTCATGTTTGGTTTTTTTATCCAATAGGATACAATAGAGTTATATCTCCTATATTTGACGATTATACTGTTAGAAATTTTCCGGATAGGCTCTTGAATTCATTAGCATTTAAAATACTTTATTTTGAAATTTTCATAAGTTTTTTGGTTATGGTATATTTAATTTACTTATTTATAATAGAAGGATCTGATGAAACTATCAATAATAATCCCAGTATATAATGAAAAAGAAACTATTAAAAAGGTAATTGACATAGTTAACAATGTCAAAATCAATGCTCAAAAAGAAATCATAATAGTAGATGACTATTCAAAAGATGGGACGAGAGATATTATAAAAAAGATAAAAGGAAAAAATATAATTAAATTATTCCATGAAGAAAATAAAGGCAAGGGGGCAGCAGTAAAATTAGGCATTGAAAAAGCTACAGGAGAGGTAATTATCATACAAGATGCAGATCTTGAATATAACCCTAATGAATACCCTTTATTAATACAGCCTATAATTGAAGGGAAAGCTGATGTTGTTTATGGATCAAGAATTCTTAATAAAAACAACACAAAATATAGTTATCTAAGTTTTTTTCTTGGAGGTAAATTAGTTACTTTTATGACCAACCTGTTATACTTCAGCAAAATTACAGATGAACCTACATGCTATAAAACATTTAGAGCAGATACAATAAAAAACATTAAAATAAATGGGAACAGATTTGAGTGGGAACCAGAAGTAACTGCAAAAATACTTAAAAAGGGAATAAAAATTCATGAAGTCCCTATATCTTATTTTCCTAGAAAAAAGTCCCAAGGCAAGAAAATCAACTGGAAAGATGGCTTACAAGCGATATTTACACTTATAAAGTATAGATTCAAAGACTAAAGCAATCTTTAAATAATCTGTTTATAAACACAAAATTATGAAAATACTAATATTAAATTGGAGATGCATCAAAAATCCTGATATGGGTGGAAGCGAGATTTATTTTTATGAATTAGCTAAAAGATGGGTAAAATGGGGCAATGAAGTAACCTGGTTTTCTCCAATGTTTAAAAATTGTTTAAAAGAAGAGAAAGTTGATGGAATAAAATTTATTAGGCGAGGCAATAAATACAGTGTTTATGTTTCTGCCTTTTTAGATTATATAACCAAATTAGATAAAGATTTTGATGTGATAATAGATGTTGAAAATGGGATTCCTTTTTTTTCTCCATTATACATAAAAAATAAAAAAATATTTCTTCATATACATCATATACATAAGGATGTCTGGTTTAAACAAATGCCATTTCCATTTTCATTTATTGGGTTTATTCTTGAGAATAATGTGATGCCTTTATTTTACAAAAAGAAACAAATAATAACTCTTTCAAAAAGTTCGTATAATGAAATAATCAAAAATAAAATTTCTAAGTTTGAACCAAAGATCGTAAACCCTGGAATAGAATTCTATAAACATAAAAAAGTTCAAAAAAGTAAGAATCCAACAATTTTATTCTTAAACAGAATAAAAAAATATAAGGGAATTGATACATTTTTAAGAGCTGCAAAAGAATTAAAAGAAAAGGATATAGAATTTTGGGTTGTTGGAGACGGAGATTATCTTGAAAAATCTAAAAATTATGTTAAAAATAAAGAACTAAATAATGTAACATTCTTTGGAAAAGTAAGTGAAGATAAAAAAAAGGAGCTTATGCAAAAAGCATGGATTTTTGTAAATCCCAGCTATAAAGAAGGATGGGGGATTGTAAATATAGAAGCGAATTATTTTGGAGTTCCAGTTATTGGTTCAAATGTAGCTGGAATAAAAGATTCAGTTATCGATGGGAAAACAGGTTTATTATTTGAATATGGAAATTATAAAAGTCTAGTTGAAAAAATTGATTATTTGATAAATAATAAAAAAGAGTTAAATTCTTTTTCCAAAAATGCGAGGAAATGGGCTATAAATTTTGATTGGGATAAAAAAGCAGGAGAATATTTAAACATACTTAAATTTACTTAATTAAAATGATGAAAAAACACTTATATAACACAAAAATTTCCAAGATAAATTGGTTTATAAAACGATTTGGATTTATGGAGATAATTAAAAAACCTATTAGAAAATTATTTGGACCATTTATTATAACTTTTTTGCCAAGAAAAAAGTTTATTTTAAATAATAAACAGTATAAATTATTCTATCATAATTATAATATTGCCTGGGCTAATGAAAGATGTGTAGAAATACCTATAATTTTAGGATTTATTAAAGATAATAATGGAAAAATATTAGAAGTGGGCAATGTTTTATCACATTATTTTAATGCTGATTGGGATATATTGGATAAATTCGAAAAGAAATCTGGAGTAATTAATGAAGATGCCAACCAATTTAATCCAAAATCTAAATATGACTTAATTATTTCTATATCTACTTTTGAGCATATTGGATTTGACGATGAATTAAGGAACAAGCAGAAGATAATAAACACTTTTAATAATTTAAAAAATAATTGTTTAAATAAAAAAGGCAAAATAATTATAACTTCCCCAATAGGATATAATCCTGAAATGGATAGTGCAATATTAAATAACCAATTTAAGTTTAATGAACAAATATTTATAAAAAGAAGAGGATTATTAGATTGGAAGCAGATTCCTAAAGAAGAGGCATTAGCATCAAAGTATAATGAACCATTTCCTTATGGAAATTGTGTGTTTATTGGTGTTTATAATTCTAATTGAAAGGGGTTTTATAAATAATTAAACTAGGATTAACTTCATTAGGATATGCTTTTACTGGAGTTAAATTATATTTAGCAAGATCTAACGAATAAGCATATTTTGGATAATTTTCCCATGTAGAAATTATTATAAATTTTGGTTTTAACAAAGTAAAATTAGCCATAAAATCTGCTTCATTTGAAGGGATAGTATAAGTTTCTCTTTCAGAATAATAAGTATTTTGTGGTCTGCTCATGCTCATAATTTTATCCCCAGGTTTAGTATTTTCAAGAATCCAAATTCCTGCTTGTTTAACAGGCAGATAAGAAGAAATTTTTGTTTTTATGATACTATCTGATTGTTTCAGCATCTGAAATCCTCCGAAAGCAAGGATAACAACTACTAAAGAGATTGCTATACTTTTATTGTATCTTGATAAAAATAAATGTATCTTTTCAATTGATAAGGCTAATACAAGAAAAAATGTTGGAAAAATCATAAAAATGTATCTATCTTCAAAATGATTTACAAAAAAACCAAAATAAATTAAAGGAAGAATAACCCATAACAAAACAAAAAAGATTTTTCCCTGTTTTTTATCTTTTTTTAGCAAAAGGTCAAATCCTATAAATAGTTCAAATAAAATGAAAATAAAACCTAAAATGAAAATAAAAAAAAGTAGATATTGTGTATAATTTGGCAGATAGTTAATATATTGCATGAATACATTAAATGGAGTATCTCCTGGATTCCTCATTTCTTTAAATTCACCAACTCCAACAGCTGTACCAAAAACATAAGTTATAACATAAAAAGGATTTTTAAATTTAATAAATGACCAAATTCCATAAGGCAAGTATACTAAAACTCCTATTGCAATTGAAATCCACCAATCTTTGCTTTTAATAAATTTAAATCTTTCTGTTACAAATAAAAATAAAAGCAATAAAATCAAAAATAAACCGACAGTAAATCTTAATAAGACACCTATAACTAAAATAGGTATAATAAACCAAATATATTTTTTATTTTCCTGCAATAAATGGCCTTTAATAAAAAAAAGTGAAGCTAATAATATAAAGAAAACCTGAGGCATATCAACTAAAAGACGCATAGTATAAAATAAATCTAAATAAAAAAAGGAGAATAAAAATCCTGCAATAAGCCCTACCCTTTTATTAAATAATTTTTCACCAATTAAATAAATTAAGAGAATATTAAATGTAGATAATAATACCCATAAAAATCTAATTCCAATTTCACCTATGCCTATCTTAAAAAGTAATGCCACAACTAATGAAAATAAGACTGGCCTGCCAAACCACCAGCCAGTATCAGGTGTTCCAAAAACAATATTCTTGGCTTTTAAAAGATATTCTGCTTCGTCCCACCAAACTGCCTGGTCCTTAGTAAGTGAAAAATAATAAAGTCTAATTGCAAAAGCAAAAATTAGAATTCCAATAATGGATAGATTATAAGGGTTACTTAACCAAGATTTAATTTTATTTTTTCTTCGCTCTACTTTTTCATCAACTTTCTCTATTTTTTCTTCTTTTTTATGCTCTTCCATAAAAATGTTAAGAAAGGAGGGTTTTTATTATTTTGTGCTATTTACTCTTTCCCATCCATCCATATATGTTTCATTAAAAAATCTTATATCAACAAAATATTTAACCCAAGTGTATAATCTTGCTGAAGCCAACTGAATAGTCCAAGAAAATTCTTTTAAATTTGAAGGATAACTAAATAACCAAGAAATTCCTTTAGTCTCAGTTTTAAATGATTTGACTTTAGGGGTTGTTTTTATATCAACATATAATCCTAGATTTCTATGAGATTTATGGGTTCTTATTTTTTGTTTAATCCAATCTGTCAGATTATCTGCGTTTTTAACATATACCAAAGCATTTTCTGCATAGCCTATTTTATATCCTTTTTGCCAAAAAAGATATGGGATAACTGTATCTTCAGCTACATCAACAGGAATTTGGTTAATTTTATTTTTTCTAAAAGCAAAAAGATATCCAGAACACTCTATAAAGGAGTTTGATTCAAATGCCTGTTTTCTTATTTTATGGGCTGCATCAAATAAAAAATTAGCCCAGAAACCATATTTAGTTTTCTTAGTTTCATAAGGCGTAGGTCGTCCTGATACGCAGCCAATCTCTGGATCTAAAAAAAGATTAGCCATTTCTTCAACTGCATTTTCGCTTAATGTAACATCTCCATCTGTTAAAATAAGCATATCAGTTTCAAGCTCTAAGAATGCTATATTTAAAGCAAAACTCTTTCCTTTTCCAGGGTCTTGGAGAAAACTTATGTTTTTATGCTTTAATGAATATTCTTTAACAATTTTCAAAGTTTCTTCATCTGGAGCAGAGACAACTATTTCATAGTTATAATTTGTTTTTTGATTTAAGGCAGATTCGATTGCCTTAGAAATTCTCGGTTCTTTATATGCAGTTATTAGCAGGGTTATTTTTTGTTTTAGCAACTTGGAAATTGTATTAATAATTTTATTAATATCAATTTTTTCCATGCTTTTGCAATCTCTTTTATAACAACAAATGCATAAAGAATCTGCAATTATTTTTTCTCCTAATCCATACATCTCGATTTCTGAAGGAGATGTTGGGCCAATTAAGACTATTGTTTTTCTCTTTAGAGCCAGAGCTACATGCAACCCTAATGTATCTGTTGAAATAAACAAGTTGCAGACATTAATTAATGCTGGGAATTCAAATAGATTATTTCCGCAACCAGTAATAATAACTGGGGCTTTTGCCAAACTCAAAATTTCATTATTCCTATTTATTTCATTTGGGCCTCCAAAAAGAATAATCTTGGCATTAAATTTTTTATAGATTAAATTAATCAGCTCAACTGTTTTTTTAATTGAAAGGGCTTTTGGCCACCTGTCTGCAGAGCCTGTATTTATCCCAATAATTAAATTATTTCTTGAAAGATTATGCCTTCTTAGAAAACCACTTGCAAATTTTCTTTGTTCTTTAGTCAATCTTAAAAATGGTTCATATTCTTTGTAATTGTGAATACCAACAATTTCTGAAATAATCTGCCTGTGTGTTTTTTTATTTTTTTTCTTAAGAATGTCATTTTCAGGTTTTTCACCCAAAGCAGACATATCAAACCACTGTTTTGCAGTGGGTGTGGAAATTACCTCGCCATTTTTATAATAAAAACCTATAATTTTTGTATGCCTAAAAGAAGATGCAAATTTAGAGTTTTCTATATCTTCTTCAAGATTAATTACTAAATCAAATTTAGTATTTCTTAATTTCCATTTATTTTCATCACTAATTACTGAATAGACATGAGGATTATTTGCAAAAAGAGGCTTGGCTCTTGCATCTGTAACCCAGAAGATTTTTGGTTCATTAAATTTATACTTTTCTTTAAGTGCCTGAGCTATAAAATTTGTTCTCAAAACATCGCCTAAAGCACCTATTTTAATTATTAGTATATTCATCAAAAACGAGAGTTTTGGCTATTTAAAAGATTTTGGGTAATATGAAATAGGGCTGGGTTTTGATAATTTCATGAAGGCATTGAACTTGTAAGTATATAGTTCGTTGTGAACTATGTTGAAACAAATGAAATAAATAAGAATAAGATAATACTCCCTTCAATAACTTTTATTCAGATTTTACAAGACTTTCAAAAAGGTATAAAACTGATATTTTTAGCTCGACGATAAAAATGAGCAAAATAAAGTTTATCGTCTATGCTTTATACTTACTTGAACTTTTCACAAAAATAAGTATCACTATAGAATTACTACAATAGAAAGATTTATAAATTAGTTATTTTTAATACAAACATAAAATGACAATCAAAACAACTGAATATTTAACAGAAGATGAATTGAGAATTGAAGAAGAAAGAGAAAAAGTAAATAGGTTAAAGTGTCTTGTACTTGGTAGAGGAGACGATGGTCCATTGGCTGCAATTAGCAAACTTTTTGGTAATATATTAGAGAGTGTTGCTGGTAGAAATGAGAGAGTAGTTTCAGTTGATGATTTTGTAACGTATTTGGTGCAAGCTGGCTTAACAACGAATCCTGATAAAGCACGACAGGAAGTATTGCCTATAATGGAAAATCGAAGAATGTGCTACAAGGTTACACCAGATTTAAGTCATAGTATACATATAAGCAAAGTAAGAACTAGTGAAGGAAGAGAAGGTTATAGAGTGTCAAGATATATTGGTTAAGATATAAATCATTTATAAAAGAATTCTTTGTTTTAAGACTTAAACCCTATACCTAACTTTGTCATACCAAACCCTGAAATCTAAAGGCAGAGAACGATAAGTTGGCTTTAAGATGCGCTCCCTAATTAAATCATAAATCTCAACAAAATATAACACAAAAATTGATGGAAGGGGGTTTTTTAGATTTCTTTGAACTCGTTCTTCTTTTAATAAATAATTTAATAATGAGTTTGGCATAAATCCAAATCTTGATTCTGTCACACTTCCACGCATTAAATTTAAAATTAAATTTAAATAGATATTTTTTCCTTTAAGTTTAATATGCTTTGCCCTGTCCCAGTAATTTAACTGATATGCTGCATCTTTTTCAGTTTTTATAAGATTATCAGCTCTGGCTCTTATGTCTAATTTGGTTCCTGGAAAAAATATTAAATTATTGACAGAGAGAAAATAAGGTTTTTTTAGTTTTTGAAGCAGCCTTATAAGACTTATAATGTCTTCAGGAGTTTCATAAGGGTTGCAGGTTATAACATCATACATAACTGCAAGTTTATCTTTGTATTTAGCAAGAATTTCTGAAGCTTTTAAAACTCCATTATTATCCTGCGCTCTATGATAAATATCTTTATTTGCTCTTTCACTGCCTTGAATTCCAATTATTATGTCAGTGCAGCCAGCATCCACAAGCAAGGCAATTTTTTCATCAGAAATTGTTTTAGGGTCTCCTAAACATTTAAACCTCATATTGACTTTTTCTTTATATAATTTGCAGAATTTCCTGATATCTTCTAAAGGGCGAAGAGAAAAAGTATCATCCCTAATATCAAAATAACTTAAACTTGGAAATTTATTTTTCAAGAATATAATTCCGTTTATGATATATTCTGGCGAATGCCATCTTAAAATTTTTTTTCTTTTGCCTTTATATAACTCATTAAATAAACTATTGCTGCAATAATCACAGCCATAAGGGCATCCTCTACCTGTTAAAAAAAATATCTGCCCGCCCAAATCATATTCTTTAAAGTTTCTTATATTTCCTTTTTCTAAAATATAGTGTGTTTCAATTTCATAATCTGGAAATGGAAGAGCATCAATATCATCAATCAATTCTCTGACTGGATTTTTAATTAGAATTTTATTGCTATTTTTATCTGTTTTTTTAATCCAGAGATTTTTTATTTTTTCTATTTTATTTAATTTATTTTTTTCATTCTTTTCAATTGCTTTAGCTATATCTAAAATAGCGCTTTCACCTTCACCAACACAAACAATATCGCAATCTTCAATTGCTTTATGAGGCGAAACTGTTGCATGAACTCCTCCATAAACTATTGGAATATTTGAAGTAGATGGATTATATTTTAAGTAACCTATTATTCTTTTTGCTCTTGGAGCTGTTGAAGCAAATGAATTAATTCCTATTAGCTGGGAATCTTTACATAGATTTTCCAGCTGTTTTAATTCTTCATCTGTATAATTTTTAGAATAATCTTCACTTAAACTCATAAAAACAAGTTTAACTTCATATCCTGCTTTTTTAAGAACTGCTGAAATTGTTCTTATTCCCTGGTCTGAAGGGTAAGTTGAGGTTGAAATTAAAGTTATTTTCATTTTAATTTTTTGTTTGTTAATTTATAATGCTAATTAATGGTATATTTTATTGAATTAATGATGCTTATCATAATTTAATCTGGGAGCATTTTGATATTTTTTATTCATTTTAGATTATATAACCTTTATTAAATTTCATTTTAGATTTATTATATTTTATTAATTTATTTTAATTTGTTATTTGATTAATTTAGATGACTTTTTAATTTATTGATACTATTTTATTTTCTCCATGTTTATTCAACAAGTTTTCATACTCTTTCATATATTTTTTATAAATTAAATCCCAGTCATAATTTCTGGCTTTTTTGATGTTGTTTAATGATATATGTTTTGCAAGTCTGGAATTATCAATTAGTTTTATTATATTTTTCTCTAAATTTTCTATATCTCCATAGCTAACAAAAAAACCATTATCTGGCTCTTTCATTTCATAAGGCACACCATTAACAGGAGAGGCTACAATTGGCAATCCTGATGCCATTGCCTCAAATAAAGTCAGAGGTAAGCCTTCTCTATAGCTTGGAAGCACATATATGTTTGAAGCTTGATACATTTCTGCAATATTTTTCTTGCCATAAATTGCTCCAAGATAATGCATATTTTTGTAAGGTTTAATTAGTTCTTTGACCTCTTCTGCTTTGCCTTCATCTGGTCCAACCCAGACAAAAGCAATGTCTTTTCTTTTAGCTGAAATGCTTATTGCTGCTTTTGCAAGATTTTCAGGTGCTTTTGTAGGATTTAACCTTCCAAAAAACAAAACAAGATTTTTTTCTTTAATATTATATTTTTTCTTAAACTGGTTATTTTTTATTTTTTGGTAAAGAATACTATCCATTCCATTTGGAATTACAGTTATCTTATCTCTTTGTTTTTCTTTAACAAATTTATTAATTGTATCAATTTCCCATGGAGTTATTGCTATAATTTTATCAATAAATTTAAATGCAATTTTATTAAAAATTAGATTATTCAGGAATAAAAATGGTCTTAAAATAAAGGGGCGAAATGATGCATCAGTCCACGGGCAGTGAGTTGTGTGAATATATTTTATTTTTTTGGTTTTTGAGTGAATTCCTGCAATTAAAATATAAGCATGTCCTGAAACATGGCTGTGAATTATATCAAATCTTTCATATTTTGGAAATCTCCACAATAAAGAAGGCCAGATAAAAGTGCTTAAAGATAATCTAAACCAGTAGGGAAAACGATGAACATGCACACCTTCAATAATCTCTTCTTTAAGATTAATTCTTTTATATTTATCAGAGTCACAGCAAAAAACATGAACTTCGTGTCCATCTTCAACCTGCCGTTTAGCAAGCTCATACATTACTTGCTCAACTCCGCCTGTTGTAGGAAGATAAAACATGTTTATATGTGCTATTCTCATAAAAAAGCTATAACTAAAGGGTTTATAAGAATTCTGTTAATGTTAAGTCCAATATCAAACTTAACATCTACTTATGCCAAGATAATGCCCTTGAGGTATAACAATTTAATCAATTTAATCAATTTAATCAATTTAATCAACGAATCGACTCATAAATAAGCAAGGCGAATTATGGCAGGATTAAAAAAATAATATTAAGAATTAAGGTTTACTTTACAGTTAGCATGCATTGTTTAAGCTTAGTCAGATAAATAACATTTCTTGAAAAATTGTTTCTTGAAATCTTAACAAGCAATTTCATAATAAATTTTGGAATAAATTTTGGAGTTGTTGGAGGTAAATCTATGGTTTTAAGTATAACTAATCCATTATCTTCCAGCAATTTTTTACCTGATTTTATTGGAAAAATATGCAAATGTCCATATTGAATAAATGCAGGGGTTATCTCCTTATTAAATAAAAATCTTAGTTTATTAAAAAAATGATAATCATTAGGAAGGGAAATTATAATATATCCTTCATTTGAAACCATTTTTTTAGATTTTCCAATTAAAATAATTGGGCTAACAACATGTTCTAAAATATCTAATAAAAGAACATAATCAAATTTCTTTTTCAGACTTAATCTATTCTTATTTAAATCTGCACAATAAACCTTCAAGCCTTTTTTCTTTAGTTCTTCAACAACTGATTTATTAATATCTATTCCATAATAAGAAACATTTGGCAGAAATTCTTGTATCTCTGCTTTATTACAACCTATATCTAAAACACTTGAATTTGGTTTTATTAATTTTGAAACCAATATATACTTGTTTTTAATAAATTCTCTTAAAGCCATTTTGTTTAAATTTAGTGTATTTATTATTATATGTTATCTTATAAATATTTTGATGTTTTTAAAAATTGTAATATACTATCAATGTCAAAAAAACAATATAATAATTTTTAAATGGAATAAACGAGTTAATTAATGTATAATCAAAATAAGATAGATAGTCTACAAATAAAATAAAAAACCCTTGGATTAAAAAATAAATTAATACTTATTAAACTTATATTATGTGCGATTTGAACTACAGAAACTTTAAAAATGACCCAATTCTCCTATGAATATGGATATAAAGAGCAAAGATGCAGAGAGATTCACTGAATATTATAGAAAACAGCATGTAACTGGTACATATGATAAACAGAGAGAGGGAACTAGATATAGAAGAGAAAAAAGAAAAAGAGAGTTAAAACAATTCTTAGATTTAATTGACAAAAAACCAGGAGAAAAAGTACTTGAATTAGGATGCAGTAGTGGTTTTTTAACTCAACATTTGGGGGGAGTTACAGCAATTGATACTTCTGAAGATATGTTGAAAATTGCAAGTGCTAAAAATCCAGTGGCAAAATGCATTCCAGGAGATATGTTTAAAATGCAGTTTAAAGATGATTCTTTTGACAAAGTTGTTACAATGAGAGTATGGAATCATTTAGATGAGGCAGATTTAAGAAGAGCATTAAGAGAATCAAAAAGAGTTTTAAAAAACAATGGAAAATTAATATTTGATGCTGAAGACAGATCTAGAATTAGGAGAATTGTTGGTTTTTTTTATCAGAGAATTTTCAGGACAACAGGGTATAAAATTTACCAATATTCTCTGCCTGGACTTAAAAGAATACTTTGGCAAGAAGGATTTAGAATGGAAGCGGCAAGATTTTTAAATCATAGGGTTGGAAGGCAGATTATATTAAGAGCGAATGTTTTTAAATAATTTATTTTGAGCCAATCAACCTTCTTAGATTCTCTTTATTAAACACAGAATCAAACAAATACTTAAGCATAAATTGTTTTCCTGATATGGCAGTGAAAATAAAATTATAAAAATATGGTATAGAAGATATTTTTTTCTGGTACATAAGAGAAAAAAGATTATCTCTAAATCTCATTTGAAAGACTTTTTTCATAGCGTTATAATCCAAAGGATTTACTTCTTCAAGAGAAATAAGTGGAATAGAAACAAATATAGTATTTTGTTTGTTTATTAATTCAAAAGCTTCGTTTTCTAATGCTTTTTTAAATTGATGAATATTTTTTATAAAATACTCTTTGGTAACAGTTATTTGGTTAATATTAACAAACTTGTTAAATTTATCACTGTCTAAAAAGTAAAAAGCCTTCTTAGATTGAAAAAGCAGATAATCTCCTAACCTTTTTGATGAGACATAATAATCGCAGCAGCTTATTTCTTTTCCTGACTTTTTAAGAGAATAAATCTGGAAATAATCTTTATACTTGGATTTTTCGCATTTTCCTTTAGAAAAAGTGATATAATTATAATTTTTGAGTTTCTCTAATAATTCCTGAGCATTTAAATTAAAATCATCTTTAGATAAATAATATACTTTTTGGGTTATTTTATTAATAAAACCTATCTTTTTTTCTGGTTTTGGTTCGGACGAAATCTTTTCAAAAAAATTCCTAAATTGTAATTCCCATGTATAATTATTAATTACCTGCTTATAAAAGTGTTCTGCCAATTTTTCTCTTTCTTTATCATGCTCTAAAAAATATTTTATTTTTTCAAGCAACTCTTTTTTAGTTTTAAATGAGATTTTTCTTGAATCTTTCAAATATAATTTTAATCCTAAAGTGTCTTCTACTAACATAAATGCCTTACAAGCTGGAATCTCAAAAGAACGCCCTTTTACTTGCCCTTTTTTGCTTCCAGGAAGAAAACCTTTTGAAAAAGAAAGATTTATTTTAGCCTGATTTATTAGTTTGGTGTAATTTTCATGTGAAAGATATCCCCCATAAACCTCTTTGAACTCTGGATAGTTTTCCCACCCAGGACTAAATACTTTAATATTAATGTTGTTTTTCAATAAAAATTTTATATAATCTGGGCGGTCTGCAATAGGCGCACCTGCAAAAATAACATCATATTTCTTTTCTAAATTTAATGGCTTAAACCTCTCAGGATTTATACCAAGTAAGGAATAAACATTTTTTATCTTGTCTTTTTTATATTCAGAGGTATCTCTTTCAGTAACAAGACAATAATCAAAAAAAGGAACATAATATCTTGACCAATCCTCAAATCTCCACTCATCATCTCCAAAAAAATGAATTACTTTTGTATTTGGAGATATTTCTTTTATTTGTAAAAGTGTTTCAGGCTCAAATTCATCATAATTCATGCTTAATAAGGTAAAATCTGGTTTTTCATTTTTTATGACTTCTAAAAATAACTGATTCATTTTTTCTTTACCATATCTAAAATAATTATCACGAGTGCTGAAAACTATTAATTTGGCAAACATCTTTTCAAATATCGGAACCCAGTCTAAGTATTGATAGTGGTCCCTAATCTTGCAACCTTGCGAAGCTAAAAGAAATGTCTTATTTTTAAGTATTGATTTTTTATTTTGCATTGCCCTCTTATTTATCTTCAAAAAATATTATATCCATCTTTTCAGCATGGCTTTTAATCTTTCTTTATTCAATTTTTTAAGAAATTTATAAGATACAAAATTTTTAATCCCTCCATTTTCATCAGCATATAAATGGCTATAAAAAGAAATCTTTAAATTCCAATATAATAATCTTAATTCTGAATGTTCTTTAAAATAAAATGGAATTGGCTTGTCTGTTAACCAATAGTCGTCATCTAACACTCCCTGCTCCTTGGCAATTTCATAAATCTGAGTTCCAGGAACTAAAAATAAAAGTCCAGGCTCGCCTATTATCCTTATTTTTTTTAAAAGTTTTATTGTATCATTAATAGTTTCTGAAGTTTCACCAGGAAAACCACAAATCAGCAAAGGTTCTGCTTTTAAACCCTGTCTTTTACAAATATCAAAAGCATTGATTATTTGGGGAATTGTTTGGCATTTATTCATATTATTAAGTATCTGTTGATTACCGGATTCTACACCAAATGTAATAACTGTACAACCTGCCATTTTCATATATTTTATCACCTCATCAGTAACTGAAGTTACTCTTCCAATACAATCCCACCTAATTTTAATATTATTTTTTATAATTAGCTTACACAATTCAATTACCCTTTTGTTATCCACAATAAATTCATCATCACAAAAAGAGATTCTTTCTATATAAGGAAATCTTTTAATCAGATATTGCATTTCATTAAAAAGATTTTTTACATTTCTCTTTGAAATCATTCTTCCCCAAAGAGGAGAGCTTGGACAGAATTTGCAATTGAATGGACATCCTCGAGTTGTTTGCATATAAACTATTTTATATTTTTTTATTTGATCTTCAAAATATTCATGCTTTGGCATGGGCAAAGCATCTAAATCTTTCATACGGGGGCGTGGTTCTGTTTTGATTATTTCTTCATTATATTTAAAAGCTATTCCTTTAATTTTTCTTAATTTAGAAATTGACTTTCTTCCATTAAAATAATTCATTAATTCTAAAATAGTTTCTTCACCTTCACCTAAAACAGCAATATCAATGTCAGGATAATTTTCAAACATTTGTTTATACATAAAAGTTGTATGAACCCCGCCAGCAATAGTGATTATCTTTGGATTAATTTCTTTAATTATCTTAAATAATTTTGCTGCAGAATTTCTATTGCTCGACATTATAGAAATTCCTATAACATCCGGATTCTCTTGTTCTATTAAAAGTTTTATTCCATCTTCAACTTTATCCCAGTCTTTATCTCCAAGATTTATTCCTTCAGCATTATACCCTGCTTTCTCCAAAACTGCTCCAAGATAAGCAATGCCTAATGGATATATTCTGCTCAATTCTTGGCCACCAAATTCCCAAGGCGCAGTAATAAGTAATACTTTATTTTTTTTCTTATTTTGAAAAGGCTTATTAGCTGAAATAGTTATATTTTTAGTCATAACCTACATCAGTATTAGCGTTTTATAAAGATTTCTCTAATAAGCAAAAAGTCATCTTTAACAATTCCTTTTATTAGAATCATTATCAGGAAATAAACTGCAACTCCTACCAAAACAAGGAAAACTCCAGATAGAATATTTAAATTTACAAATCTTATTTTTAAAAAGTATATGATTGTTATCATAATCAATGAGGCAATAGTTGGTTTTACAAATAAAGTTAAATCAGAATGTATCTTTAAGTTTTTACGGGTAATAATATCAAGACCAATGCTATAAATAAGCCAACTTGAAAGAGTGGCTATTGCAACACCTGTTGCTATTAAAGATGGAAAGTAATATGAGAAAAGTTTTATTAGAATAAAATTAAGAATAATATTCATAATAATTACCGTAGCTAAAAGATAAGTATATTCTTTTAATTTTTCTTTTGTTAAAAACAAACTTGAAAAAAGACTGACTTGAATACCTGGAATAATCAAAAAGGACAGTATAATTAGAGGGAGTGATGCATCAATATATTCATATCCATATATTAAAACTATAAAATAGTTGCTCAATATAGCTAAACCAAATGCCGCAGGAATTGCAAAAATCATAGAATATTTAAACACTTTATTAAAAGCATCTTCCAATCTTATTTTATTGATCTGAACGAAAATTGGCAATAAAACCTGCCCTAAAGCAAATAATCCACTTATACTTGCTGCTAAGGTAAAAGCACTTCGATAAATTCCAACTTGAGATGCGCTATTAACTAAAGCTCCCAACATTATTGTATCTATATTTCCCAAAAGCAAATAAGAAATTGATGTAACTGTAATTGCTAAAGCAAAGCTAATAATTCTTTTTTTGTCAGTTTTGGAAAGAAAGGCACCTGGTTCTTCTTTCTTAAATAAATACGGAAACAAATTATGGGATTTATAAAAAATAAAAATTAATGCAATTAAAGAAGAAAAAGTTAATATAATCATTACATAAATAACATTTAAATAAGAAAATGCCAACCAAATCACAATTCCAATAATAAAAACTCTTGAAAACTGATAAATTACTTCTTTTACGGCAATATATTCTACTTTTTTTACTGCAAAAAATAAAGAGCTAAAAAAATTCCCAAGAGAATAAACAAAAATAAAAAAAGAGGCAAAAATTAATGACACCAGAATCTCTGGCTTTTTAAATACTATTAATGAAAGTGGGAAAGCTAACAAAGCTAATAATCCTGAAGAAATTAATAAAATAATTAATTTTAATTTAAGGGTATACCTAAAATATAACTTTGTCTTTTTTTTATTTTTGCCTGTCTCAGCTAAATAACGCACTACAGCATTATTAATCCCTCCTTCTGTGAATAGTGTAAAAAGAAGTGCTATTGATAAAACCAAGTTATAAACACCAAAACCCTTAGGAAGCAAAATCCTCGCAAGGATAATTGTAACAACTAATCCTCCAATTCTTTGGATTATAGAGGTTAAAACATTCCAAAAAGAACCTGAAACTGCTTGTTGTGTTAAACTTATTTTCTCTTTTTTTACCATAATTAGTTTAATTAAGATAAGTTTTTAAAGATTAACTTTATGATATTTTAAGAATAAAATGAAACTTCAAAATAGAGAGGTTGCAATATGCATTATATTTGATAAACAAAATAGGATTCTTTTACAGAAAAAAACTCTTGACTATAAATATTACCCAAATGGACCATGGTTGCTTCCTGGCGGAAAGTTAGAAAAAAATGAATTGCCTGAAAAGACAATTATGAGGGAATTAGAGGAAGAATTTGGAAATAATTTTTATGTTAAATTTTTTAAAACATCATCTTTTACAAATCCTTTGGGATTTAATGTAAAAGAGCATGTTTTCATTTCTAAATTTAATGGCAATATTTCACAAATCAGGCTTAGTGAAGGGATAGGTTTTGCCTTTTTTGATATTTCAGAATTAGACTCAATAAATATCTCTCCTTTTCATTTAAATATAATTAAAGAATATATTAATAATAAATAATTCTAATCGTATATACTGAAGTATAATCGTATTTATAATAGATTATTCTCTCTGAAAATTATAAAGATGAGGGATGATTGGAAAATAAAAATAGGGGAATGGAGTGATAAAAGTAAATACAATTCTTTTAATTCTTTTAAGGGACTGACTTATTATAGTACACATTATATTCCAATAGTTAACTGGTTTAATGGACATGGAGAATTACCAGCACCAATTGAACTCTCACTTGATCCATGCCATTTATGCAATTTTAAGTGCGGGCATTGTAATGCTCAAAGATATCTTATAATGAATCCTGAAGAAGTTCCAAAAAATATGAAAAAGATGACAAAAGAGCATTTACATAATCTTGTTGATTTTGTCAGTGATTGGGGTGTTAGAGGAGTATGTATAGGAGGAGGCGGAGAACCTTTAATGAATAAAAATGTTTGGGACCTGCCATCATACATTTCAAAAAGAGGTATGAAATCTTCATATGCTACAAATGGAAGTTTAATCAATGAAACAATAGCAAACGAAATGATGAACTGTAGATGGGTTGGAGTTAGTGTTGATGCCGGAAGCAAAGAAGTCTTTGAAAGAGTTCATGAAATAGGTGCTTTTGATAAAGTAATTGATAATTTAAGATTATTAGTTAAAACAAAAGAAAAAACAGAATCTAAAATAGACATTTCATATAAATTTTTAATTCGGCCAGATAATTGGCAAGATTTAGAAAAAGCCTGCAGATTAGCAAAAGATATAGGAGTAAGAGATTTTCATGCTCGTCCTGTTGACTTAGAAAGAAAGGATTTTGAGTCTGCTATGCACCTTAATTATGATATTGAATCAATTCAGGAGTTATTTTACAAATGTCATCAAATAGAAGAGGGGGATGGTTTTAGAGTCTTTACAGTAATGCACAAATATAATCCAAACTTTCGTGTCCAGCATACATTTAAAAATTGCGTTTCTTCACCTTTAATGCTACAGGCATGTTCTGATGGAAATACTTATGTATGTGCAGACCATAGAATAGAACCAAGATTTAAATTAGCAAGCCATTACCCTGACCCTAAAGAAATATTAAAATACTGGGGAAGTGATAACCATAGAAAATTACTTCAATCAATAGGGGTAGATAAAGAATGTGGAAGATGCACCTATGGAGAGTATGCAAGGCAAATAGAAGAACTTGCAATGGGAATTAAAGAAGATGATCCTATGTGTGTTGATTTTCCTTAAAATAAAAATTAAGAATTAAAAATGGTAAAATTTAGAGTTTATTTTAATGAATATAATGTTTTGATGGATAATGCAGTATATCTTCCAATTGTTTCTGGACAATTGCAAGCTTATGCACAAACTAAGATTATTATTAAAGATAATTTTGAATTTATGCCTTTTATTTTTTATAGAGATGAACCAGATAGAATTCTTTCTCAATATCAGGATCCATCTGTAGCAGCATTTTCTGTTTCTATGTGGAATTCTAATCTTAGTTTAAAAGTAGCTGAAATGGTAAAAGAGAAATTCCCGAAATGTTTAGTGGTTTTTGGAGGATATAATGTTCCAAATAATTCAGGAGATTATCTAAAAGAGCACAATTTTATTGATATAACTGTTCGTGGTGAAGGCGAAAAAACTTTTGCAGATTTACTTGAATCTAATTTAGGTGAACAAAATTTTGAACATGTGCTTGGAATAACTTACAGGCATAAATCAGGGGAAATCATGGAAAACCCAGAACAAATATTGCCAAAAAACTTAGATGTTTTTCCTTCTCCTTATCTTGAAGGAGTTTTTGATGAGCTTATGACTCAAAGCAAGATTAATTTTCAGGCAATTGTTGAAACCAATAGGGGATGCCCTTTTGGATGTTCCTATTGTTCTTGGGGCCAGGGAGGATTAAGCAAAAGATATCGTTTTTTTAGCCCTGAAAGAGTTGAGCAAATTGCTGATTGGACTGGGAAAAGTAAAATAGGTTATGTTTTTTGCGCTGATTCAAATTTTGGCATGTTTAAACAAGATTTTGATACTGCAAAGTTTTTTGTTGAGGCTAAACAAAAATATAAATTTCCAGAAAAATTTAGAGTTTGCTATAGTAAAAATGCAGAAAAAAATGTTTTTAAAATAGGAAAATTATTACATGAAAATCAAATGGAAAAAAGTATTACACTTTCACTTCAAACAGCAAATCCTATTGCAGCAAGAAATGTTAGAAGACAAAACATTAGAATGGATGTCTTTAATGATTTGCAAAAAAGATATAATGAATCTGGAATTCCTACATATACTGAGTTAATTTTGGGACTTCCAGGTGAAACTTATGAAAGTTTTCTTGGAGGATTAGAAAAATGTCTTCAATCTGGAATTGAAAATCAGCTTTTTGTATATCACTGTCAAGTTTATCCAAATGCAGAAATGGGCAGTATTGAATATCAAAAAAAACATGGAATAAAGACAGTGAAATGCCCGTTAAAAGAAGTACATGCAGTTCCAAGATTAGAGGGTATTCCAGATGAATATGAAGATGTTGTTGTTTCCACAGATAGTATGCCTGAACAGGACTGGAAAAAATCTTCTGTAGTTTCCTGGGCAATGCAACTATTTCATGGGCTGAAAGTTGGTTTTTATCCTATAAGATATATTGTAGATAAATATAATGTTAAATATACAGAATTTTTTGATTATATTTCTATTCCTTCAAAAACTCCTGATTTTCCAATAATAAATAGAGAAATTATAGAATTTTGGAAAACTGCAGATTCAATTTCAAATGGAAAGGCAAGATGTAACGTAATTTCTGAATTCAGTCCTATTTATTGGGAGCCAGAAGAAGCAAGTTTTTTAAATATTTCTCATGAAAAAAAAGAATTTTATAGAGAATTTTTAGGAGTTTTAACTAATTTTTTAAAAGAAAGGGGGATAAATTTTGATAAGAGTGAACTAGAAGAAATTGTTAAAGGACAAGAAGTAAGAATGCCTGATTATAATAGAGATTATTCCGGAGATAAAAAAAGGTTTGCAAAAGAAGTTTTGTTATGGGGAAGAAAAAGCGGCAGGATTCTGCTGGATAAACAACTACAATAATCTTTAAAAAAGTAATTGGGGTTTTGATAAAATGGCTTTAGGTTTAGATCTTTTATTAGTAAATGTTGGAAGTTCAAAAAAAAGAATTTACCAATCTTTAAGCCAAGATTATTCTGCAATAGAACCTCCGTTTTGGGCAGCATTGAGTGCGGGATTTATTAGAGATAGAGGATATAGTGTTAAAATATTAGATGCTAATGCTGAAAATCTTACACATGAAGAAACATCCCAGATAATAAAAGAATACAGTCCAAGATTAACAAATATTGTTGTTTATGGGCAACAACCTGCTGCATCAACTCAATTAATGGGTGCTGTGGGAGATTTATGTGAATTAATAAAACTTGATGATCCTGAAAGAAAAATAATTTTAACTGGATTACATCCTTCTGCATTACCTAGAAAAACAATAGAAGAAGAGAGCTGCGATTTTGTCTGTCAGGGAGAGGGATTCTATACAATATTGGGCCTTATAGAAAATCAAGAATTGTCAAAAATACCTGGATTATGGTGGAAAAAAGATGGAGCAACTTTTGGCAATCCAAGAGCAAGAAATATAGAAAATCTTACAGAAGAATTGGGGAGTGTTGCATGGGATTTACTTCCCATGGATAAATATCGTGCTCATAACTGGCAATGTTTAGGAAATTTAGAATCGCGATTTAATTATGCATCTATTTCAACAAGCTTAGGATGCCCGTTTAAATGCGATTTTTGTTCAATATATGCGAGTTTTGGAGAAAGAAAAATAAGATATTGGGATCCGAAATGGGTTGTGAATCAATTTGATACACTTGCAGAAAAGTATGGAGTTAAAGTTATTAAAATAATAGATGAAATGTTCGTATTTGATCCAAAACATTTTGAAAAAATAGCCAATGGGATAATTGAACATGGATATAAGTTTAATATATGGGCATATGCAAGAGTAAATACTACAGAAGAAGAATATTTAGAAAAATTAAAACGAGCAGGATTTGATTGGTTATGTTTTGGATTTGAAGCCGGAAATGAAAGTGTAAGAAATACTGTTCATAAATCTCAATTTAACAGCGAAGATATGATGAGTGTTAGAGAAAAAGTAAAAAATGTTGATATTAATGTATTGGGAAATTATATGTTTGGACTTCCTGGAGATAATTTAGAGAGTATGAGGGAAACTCTTGATTTAGCCAAAGAATTAAATTGTGAATGGGCAAATATTTACTGTGCTATGGCATATCCTGGCTCAAAATTATATGAAGAAGCTGTGAAAAATAAATTAGAACTTCCAGATAGCTGGGCTGACTATTCCCAGCATAGCTATGGATGTAAACCTCTTCCTACAAATAGTTTATCTGCTGCAGAAGTTTTAAGGTTTAGAGATAATGCATTTTATGAATATTTTACCAATCCTGTATATTTGAATATGATTAGAGAAAAATTTGGATTAGAAGCAGTAGAACATATACAAGAAATGACAAGACATAAATTAAAAAGAAAATTGTTGGGCGATTAATAAAATCCTCTAATTCCTGATTCTGCTAAGTCTTCGGGAGATGAATGTAATTTATAGTGATGGAATTTAATATTCGGACTTAAAAAATTCCATCCCTAAATAGTAAAGGAAAAAATTCGTCCGAAAATTTATTTCCTTTCCTATAAGTAAACTGAAGCTGTACCCTCTTTTTATTATTGGGCAAGCATAGGATTTATGAACAATAAAATTCATTTTAATTGATAATATAGCGAGAAACATAAATATTCTACCATGTTTTCTTATGTTTCTCGAACATAGCATAAGACACTCTGGTTAAACATCAAGAATCTATGATTCTTGTGGCTTGAAATCTTCTCTAAGAAGATTTCAAATATTAAAGTCTTATGCTAGAATATTACAAATCATTGATTATTTTGTCATCGTTATTACAAATATTTACATTTTTATAATAAATTGCTAATCAAATTATAATCTTTAATACTTTTTTTTGGCTTTTTTTATAATTTATTATTTGAATCAATAAAAGTTAATAAAACAGAGTATCTCCCGATATCTTAAGAGTATCCTAATCCTTTATGATACTCTAACCTAAAGCATATATAAAAGGAGATAAAGAGCTACTGCCAAAAATTACGAATACCCCAATCAAAAGTAAAAGAATTATTAATGGTGCTAACCACCACTTTTTTCTTACTTTTAAATAATCCCAAAATTCTAAAACCAAGGATTTGTTCATGCCCATTTTTTAATCAAAGAGCTATTATTTAAATATTTTACTATATCATTCCCAATTCTATCTGCCACTATTTTATTACCTTCACTTGATACATGCCATAAGTCAAAAAAGATAGTTTCTGGATGATTATTAAAAATATTCGAGATGAAAACAATCCCTTGCTTTGCTTTTATATCAGAAGTTGTTTCTTTGTATAATTCGCCTATTTCAGAATAAGAACTATCATAAAAATTAAGTGTTGTTCTTTCAAATTCAGATATATTTGATTTTGTATATAAACAAGGTTGCCAGTAAAAAAAAGTCTTGAAATTAAATTCTTTACTTAAAGAATTGATCATCCTTGTATCATTTAAATATGTATTAATAATTCCAATTTCTTTTGTAGGTATTTTTGTTTCTATTGAAGTTTCATTCTTTGACAATCTTCTTGCTAAACTATTGATAATTTTCATAAATTTTGATTCTAATAATAACTCTTGGATATTAAGATTATTTCTTGAACCATAATCTTTTTCACGATCTATTAAATTTTGAGGCATACCTGATTCATTCTGATAAGCAGCAATTACATCATTTATCCCATCGTAAAAAATGACTATATCAGGATAATTGCCTTTACGCAACTCTAATTCTAACCTAATCATTTCTTGGCTGTTAGTATATGCACTCTCCCCAAAATTAATTACTTTTGCAGAAATATTTCTTTCACAAAGATAGCGAGATAAGTAAGATGGAATTG